>ENA-OUQC01001584-OUQC01001584.1-human-gut-metagenome-genome-assembly--contig:-NODE-1584-length-11526-cov-5.600384_pt1 | contig 11526 bp, 7 predicted proteins | sample MGYA00237942_ERZ548815 | MGnify/ENA primary metagenome ERZ548815 (study PRJEB26490, sample SAMN05194722) | human gut metagenome | biome: terrestrial biome; feature: human-associated habitat; material... | reverse complement strand
TGTGGTGGATCCCTATGTGCTGGCGGAGATGTTCGGCGTGGACGCCCTGCGCTTCTTCCTGCTGCGCACCTTCCCCTTCGGCTCCGACGGCAACTTCTCCAACGAGGCCCTGATCAACACCATCAATGTGGATCTGGCCAATGTTCTGGGCAATCTGGTGAGCCGCACCACCGCCATGGTGGGCAAATATTTCGGCGGCGCGCTGCCGGAGGGCTGCAGCCGGCCCGTGGACGAGCAGCCCTTCGACGCCCAGCTGAAGGCCGCCGCCTGCGCCCTGCGGGATCGCTATCAGGCCCAGATGGATGCCTTCGCCCCCCACAAGGCGCTGGACGAGGTCTTCCAGGTCATCGACCGGGCCAATAAGTATATTGATGAAAACGCCCCCTGGGCGCTGGCCAAGGATATGGACAAAAACGGCCCCCGGCTGGCCCATGTGCTTTACAACCTGCTGGAGGTCACCCGGATCTGCGGCATTCTGCTGACGCCCTTCATGCCCGAGAGCATGGACAAGCTCTTTGCGCAGATCGGCGCCTGCCCCTGCTGCCGCAGCTGGGAGAGCGCGGCCCAGTGGGGACGCCGGAGCGAGACCCGGCCCACCGTCAAGGGCGATAATCTCTTCCCCCGCATCGACGCGGAGCAGGCCCTGGCCGAGCTGGAGCAGCTGGCCGAGGAAGCGAAAAAGGCCGCGCTGCCGCCGCTGGAGCTGGAGCCGCAGCTGGAGGAGACCGTGGACTTCGACACCTTCTGCAAAAGCGATTTCCGGGCCGTCAAGGTGAAGGAATGCTCCGCCGTGAAGAAATCCGACAAGCTGCTGAAGTTTATTCTGGACGACGGCACCGGCACCGACCGGCAGATCCTCTCCGGCATCCATAAGTTTTACGAGCCGGAGCAGCTTTTGGGCAAGACGCTGCTGGCCATCGTCAACCTGCCGCCCCGGAAGATGATGGGGCAGGAGAGCTGCGGCATGCTGATCTCCGCTGTCCACAAGGAGCAGGGCGAGGAAAAGCTCCAGCTGGTCATGCTGGACGACGCCATCCCCGCCGGCGCAAAAATGTGCTGAAGCCTGCGTTTTCTTAAATGTCCCCCCTCAGGGCCGGCAAGACCGGCCCTTTTTCAAAATCATCAGGAGGATCTCATGGAGCTTTTTGATACCCACGCCCATTACGACGACGAGGCCTTCGACGCCGACCGGGACGCCGTGCTTTCCGCGCTGCCGGAGGCCGGGGTCTCGCTGGTGCTGGATCCGGGCTGCGACCTGCCCTCCTCCCAAAGGGCGGCGGCGCTGGCGGAGACCTATCCCCATGTTTACGCCGCCGTGGGCGTCCATCCGGAGCACTGCGCGGGCTTCGGGGAGGCCGCCCTTTCCGCCCTGCGGCAGCTGGCGGAAAGGCCGAAGGTCATCGCCATCGGCGAGATCGGGCTGGATTATTACTGGGAGCAGAATCCGCCCCGGGAGATCCAGCGGCAGGCCTTTCGCGCCCAGCTGGCGCTGGCCCGGGAGCTTGACCTGCCGGTGATCGTCCACGACCGGGAGGCCCACGGCGACACGCTGGATATTCTGGAGGAGTTTCCCCAGGCGCGGGGCGTTCTGCACTGCTTCAGCGGCAGCCCGGAAATGGCCCGGGCGCTGGCCGAAAGGGGCTGGTATTTTGGCTTTGACGGCCCTGTGACCTATAAAAACGCCCGGAAAAGCCTGGAGGCGGCGGCTGCCGTCCCCCGGGACCGGCTGCTGCTGGAGACGGATTCGCCCTATCTCTCCCCCGTCCCTCTGCGGGGCCGGCGCAACGATTCCCGCAGCCTGCCCTATATCGCCCAAAGGCTGGCGGAGGTGCTGGATATGGAGCCGGAGGCGCTGGCCGCCCTTTGTCTGGAAAACGGAAAGCGGCTGTTTGGCCTGAAGTGAGGAGGAGCCTATGGAACTGGAATACGGTGCGCCGCTGCGCCCCTGGCGGCGGGAGGAGACCCGGCGCTTTCTGGCCCGGGAGGGGCTGGATTATGACGAGAGCATCCAATTTACCGTCAATCTGCTGGAAAACGACGAGATCATCGCCTCCGGCTCGCTGGACGGAGCCATCTGCAAATGCATCGCCGTGGCCGACGAGCATCAGGGGGAGGGGCTGACGGCCACCATTCTGACCCAGCTGCGGCAGGAGGCCTTCCGCCGGGGCCTGCGGCATCTGTTTCTCTATACCAAGCCGAAAAACCGGCGGATGTTTCAGGAGCTGAGCTTTTACCCCGTGGCGGAGACGGCCGACACCCTGCTCATGGAAAACATCAAGGACGGCTGCAAGCAATTCGTGGCGTCGCTCAAGGCGCCGGCCTGCACCGGCACGGTGGGCGCCATCGTGGCCAACTGCAACCCCTTCACCCTGGGCCACCGCTATCTCATCGAGCAGGCGGCGCGCCAGTGCGGGCTGCTGCATCTTTTCATCCTTTCGGAGGACAGGAGCCTGTTTCCGGCGGAAACGCGGCTGGCGCTGGCAAAGGCGGGGACGGCGGATCTGCCCAATGTTCTCGTCCATCCCACCGGGGATTATCTGATCTCCGCCGCCACCTTCCCCACCTATTTCATCAAGGACAAGGATCGCATCCCGGAGATCCGCTGCGGACTGGATCTGGAGATCTTTTCCTCCTGCTTTGCCCCCGCCCTGCACATCACCCGGCGGTTCGTGGGGACAGAGCCGCTTTCCCCCGTCACCGACGCCTATAACCGGCAGCTGATGGCCTTTTTGCCCGGCCGGGGCGTAGAGGTGACGCTGATCCCCCGGAAGGAGCAGGACGGCGCGCCCATCTCCGCTTCCCGGGTCCGGGCGCTGCTGGCGGAGGGCCGGGTGGAGGAGACCCGCGCTCTGGTCCCCGCCACGACCTTTGCTTATCTGCAGTCGCATTTCCCGCAGAAATGATCGGGAAAGGCCCGCTCTCAGCCCCTTGTCTTCCCTGTGTAAGGGGGCAGAGCGAGCAACCTCCCACCACCCTTGCCTCCCCTGTGTAAGGGGAGGTGCTGAGCGGATGCGAAGCGGAGGGGTTGTAGGTCGGGTGCAGGAGAAGGCATCCTGTAACCGTAATCCCGTTCCTACACGATACCCACAACCCCTCAGTCAAACCCTTCGGGTTTGCCAGCTCCCCTTACACAGGGGAGCCAAGCCCTGCGGGGGACGAAAAACATAAAAGCGCCCGGCCACTTGGCCGGGCGTTTGCTTTGCTTCCTCTTATTTCCCGCAGCAATGCTTATATTTCTTGCCGCTGCCGCAGGGGCAGGGATCGTTGCGGCCCACCTTGACGCCCTTGCGGACGGGGCGGCGCTGGAGCGTGCCGTCGCCGGAGGTGCCCGTCTCCTTGGCCACCTGCTCCCGCTTCATATTCACCTGGGCCAGGAAGATCCGGGAGGCCACGGTGGCTTTGATATCGTCTACCATGCCCTCGAACATCTCAAAGCCGATCTTTTTATACTGATCCAGCGGGTTCACCTGGGCGTAGGCATTCAGGCCGATGCCCCGGCGCATTTCGCTCATGGCGTCGATGTGGTCGATCCACTTTTCGTCCACGGTGCGCAGCAGGACGACCCGCTCCAGCTCCCGCATGATCTCCGCGCCCAGCGCCTGCTCCTTGGCGTTATAGACCTTATTGGCCCGCTCCTGCAGCCAGGCGATGGCCTCCTCCGGCGTCATACCCTCCAGCCGGACGGCCAGCGAGGTGGTCTCCTCCGGTGCGATGAACAAGCGGGTATAATGGGCGGCGATCTGGCTGGCCGCCAGCTTTTCCAGCGTCTTGTGGCCGGCCGCGGCGGAATGGACCTCCTGCTCGATCTCGAAGCGGACCATGCCCCGGACCTGCTCCTGCACATCCATGCCGTCCAGCACCTGCATCCGCTGGCCATAGATCAGCTCCCGCTGATGGTTCATTACATCGTCATATTCCAAAACGGACTTTCGGGACTGATAATGGATGCCCTCCACCCGGGTCTGGGCGCTCTCGATGGCGTTGGAGAGGATGCGGGCGTTGATGGGCTCGTCCTCGGGGACCTTCAGGGTGGCGATGATGGACTGCACCCGGCTGCCGCCGAAGCGGCGCATCAGATCATCCTCCAACGAAAGGAAGAAGGTGCTTTCGCCCGGGTCGCCCTGGCGGCCCGCCCGGCCCCGGAGCTGATTGTCGATGCGGCGGGACTCGTGGCGCTCGGTGCCGATGATGCAGAGCCCGCCCGCCTGCCGGACCCGGTCCGCGTCGGCGCGGATGCTCTCCTTGTACTGCTCCAGCTTCTGGCGGAACAGCGTCCGGGCCTCCAGGATCTGGGCGTCGTCCGTCTGGGCATAGCCGGCGGCCTCCGCGATGATCTCATCGGAATAGCCCGCTCTGGCCAGCTCGTCCTTGGCCATATAGGAGGCGTTGCCGCCCAGCATGATGTCCGTGCCGCGGCCCGCCATGTTGGTGGCGATGGTAATGGCGCCGGGCCGGCCCGCCTGGGCCACGATCATGGCCTCCTTGTCGTGGTGCTTGGCGTTGAGCACCTGATGCCGGATGCCCTCCCGCTTCAGCAGGGAGGAAAGCAGCTCGCTCTTTTCGATGGAGATCGTGCCCACCAGCACCGGCTGCTCCTTTTCGTGGCAGGCCCGGATCTTGCGGAGGATGGCCTGATACTTGCCCTTTTCCGTGAGATAGACCTGATCCTCATGGTCCTTCCGGATCATGGGCTTGTTGGTGGGGATCTCGATCACATCCAGCGCATAGGTCCCCCGGAACTCCGCCTCCTCCGTCAGCGCCGTACCGGTCATGCCGGAGAGCTTGGGATACATCCGGAAGTAATTCTGGAAGGTGATGGTGGCCAGCGTCCGGCTCTCCCGCTTGACCTCCACGCCCTCCTTGGCCTCGATGGCCTGATGCAGGCCCTCGGAATAGCGGCGGCCCAGCATCAGGCGGCCGGTGAACTCATCCACGATGATGATCTGCCCGTCCTGGACTACATAGTCGGTGTCCCGCTTCATACAGCCGTGGGCCTTGATGGCCTGATTGATATGGTGCAGCAGGGTGGCGTTTTCCGGGTCGGAAAGGTTGCCGCAGCCGAAATACTTCTCCGCCTTGGCAACGCCCCGGGGGGTGATGGTGGCCGTGTTGGCCTTTTCGTCCACGATATAGTCGGCAGGGATGTCCTCCTGGCTCTCCTTTTCGTCCACCTCCACCAGCTTCAGGGGCGTCAGCGTCCGGGCAAAGAGATCCGCCTGCCGGTAAAGGTCGGTGGATTTGTCGCCCTGGCCGGAGATGATCAGCGGCGTCCGGGCCTCGTCGATGAGGATGGAGTCCACCTCGTCCACCACGGCGAAGTGGAAGGGCCGCTGGACCATGTCCTGCTTGAAGATGCACATATTGTCCCGCAGGTAGTCGAAGCCCATCTCGTTATTGGTGCCGTAGGTCACATCGGCGGCATAGGCCGCCCGGCGCTGCTCCTTATCCAGATCGTGGATGATGATGCCGCAGGAAAGGCCCATGAAGCGGTAAACATTGCCCATCATCTCGCCCTGATATTTGGCCAGATAGTCGTTGACGGTGACGATATGCACGCCCTTGCCCGTCAGCCCGTTGAGATAGGCGGGCAGGGTGGAGGTCAGGGTCTTGCCCTCGCCGGTCTTCATCTCGGCGATGCGGCCCTGATGGAGGATGATGCCGCCGATGAGCTGCACCCGGAAGGGAAACTCGCCCAGCACCCGCCGGTCGGCCTCCCGCATGGCGGCAAAGGCCTCGGGCAGCAGCTCGTCCAGCGTCTCGCCGCCTGCCAGCCGCTCCCGGAACCAGGGGGTCTTGGCCTGAAGCTGCGCGTCTGTCAGGGCGGCATATTCCGGCTCCAGCGCCTCGATCTTTTCCACCAGCGGCAAAATGCGCTTGATCTCCCGGGAGGAGGTGTCGCCGAAAAGCTTTTTCATCAGACTGGTTGCCATTGCAAAACTTCCTTTCAGAAGAGAAACCTCTTAAAATCCTTTTTATTTTACCACAGCCTTCGCCGAAAAGAAAGCAGAAACCGGTTGTTGCGGGCGGGTTTTTGTGCTATACTGATGAACAAAGCGTGAATCTTTCGGCAAAAAGGAGGGTGCTTCCATGAAGCTGCAATACATCGTACATACCACCTGGGATGAAAAGGCCATGACGGCCTATGCCGCCGTCATTCAGGCGGGGCAGTCCACGCCCCTTTCCCGAACGGTCTCCCGGGTGGTGGCGCTGGCGATCCTGGCCTTCGGCGTGACGGTGATGCTCGTCCGGGGCTTTCAGCTGGTGCATTCGTTTATCCTGCTCATCGGCCTGCTGCTGCTGTTTTCCCAGCCCATGGGGCTGGCCCGGTCCCGCCGCCGTCTGATGCGGGCGCTGGGCGGCAAGCGCCAGCAGGTGGATTACCGCTTCGGGGAAAACGGCTTCGACGCCGCCCCCGCCGGCGGCGCGGCGGAGCATCTGAGCTACGGCGCCCTGACCCGTCTGGTGGAGACGAAGGATTATCTCTTCCTCTTCGTCGGCCCCGGCAAGGCCCACATCCTGGGCAAGGGCGACTTTACCCAGGGCGACAGCGCCGGCCTGCTGGCCTTTTTGGCGGAAAAAACCGGCAAGCAGCCGGAGAAGCTGGAGCTTTGAGCCATGGCAGACTATGTGCTGCTGCCCCATCCGGGCCACGGGCGGCTCTATCTCTCCGGGGCCTTTTCCGCCGCCGCGGCGGAGCTTTCCGCGCTGGTGCCGGAGCTGACGGTTGCGGAGACCGCCCTCTGCGGCGCGCCGGCCTATGCCCTTTCCCTGCCCCGGCCGCTGACGGAGGCGCAGCTCCGCGCCCTTGCGGCAAGCTCGCTTTTTTACGCCCTGTTCCTGCGGGAGGGGGCGCTTCTGCTCCCGGTGGAGCCGCCGGAATGGCGGGCCATGCCCGACGAGCTGAACACCATCCTGAAATATCCCGGCAAGACCAACGAGCGCTTCACCCGGCTGCTGGTCCATCTGGCGGCGGCCGCGGCGGCGCGTCTGCGGCCTGTCCCCACGCTGCTGGATCCCATGTGCGGACAGGGGACCACCCTGTTTGAGGCCGCCATCCGCGGCTGGAACGCCATCGGTGTGGAGACGCTGGAGCAGCCGCTGCACAAGGGACAGGTCTATTTTGAACGCTATCTGAAGACGGGCCGCTATAAGCACAAGCTCCGGGAGGAGCCTATCGTCCGGGAGGGCAAGCGGCTGGGCCGCGCCGTACAGGCGGAGTATGCCCTCTCCCGGGCGGCCTGGCAGGCGGAGGAGACCCGCTTTATCCGCTTTGTCCGGGGCGACGCCGCCCAGTGCGGCCTGCTTTTGCCCCGGGGCTGCGCCGATGTTTTGGCCTGCGACCTGCCCTATGGCGTGCAGCACGGCGCCTCCGGCAGGGAGGGCCTCCGGCGGGACGCCGCCGCGCTGACGGCCCAATGTGCGCCGGGCTGGTTTTCCGCCCTGCGGCCCGGCGGTGGGCTGGCGCTGGCCTATAACTGCCATACCACCCGGCGGGACGCGCTGGAGCGGGCGCTGCGCATGGCGGGCTTTGCCGTCCTGCCGCCCATCCCCGGGCTGGAGCACCGGGTGGATCAGGCCATCCTGCGGGATGTGATCCAGGCGCAGAAGCCGCTGTAATGCCGTTGTTTTCAAAACAAATCGTAATATATCTTGCATTTATTCCAAAAAGGAGAGCGAAATTATGGATTTTCAGAAGCAAGCGGAGTCCATCCGCGATGAAATGATCGCCATCCGCCGGGAGCTGCATCAGCACCCCGAGCTGGGCACTCAGGAGCATGAGACCCACCGGCGCATCTGCGCCCTGCTGGACGCCTGGGGCATCGAGCATCAGACGATCGCCGACACGGGCATCCTGGGCATCATCCGGGGCGGCAAGCCCGGCAACTGCGTGGGCATCCGGGCGGATATGGACGCCCTGCCCCTGCAGGAGGACCGGGACCGGAGCTACTGCTCCAAAAACGACGGCGTCATGCACGCCTGCGGCCACGATGTGCACATGACCGTCCTGCTGGGCGTGGCAAAGCTGTGCAAGGAGATGCAGGCGGAGCTTCCCGGCACGGTGAAGCTGTTTTTCCAGCCCGCCGAGGAGACCGTTGGCGGCGGCGAGCGCATGGTGCAGCAGGGCTGCTGCGAAAACCCCAAGGTGGATTATTCCATCGGCCTCCATGTCCAACCCTATATGGACGCCGGCAATGTGGAGCTGCGCTACGGCCAGCTGAACGCCTCCTGTGATACCGTCACCATCGTGGTCCACGGCAAGGCCGGCCACGGCGCTTATCCCGAGCGGGGCGTAGACGCCATCGTGGCCGCCGCCGGCATCATCTCCGGCCTGCAGACCTTCGTCAGCCGCAACATCAGTCCCCTGAACAACGCCGTCCTCACCATCGGCACCATTCAGGGCGGCGCAAAGAGCAACATCGTGGCCGATCAGGTGAAGATGACGGGCACGCTGCGGACGCTGGATCCCGAGACCCGCGTCTTTGCCCGGGACCGGATCACCGCCATCGCGCAGGGCATCGCCCAGGGCTATGGCTGCACGGCCGATGTGGATGTGGAATGGGGCTATGCCGCCCTGATCAACACCGATGCGGTGGTGGATGTGATGAAGGAATGCGCCGAGGAGATGCTGGGCCGGGAGCATGTGCTCATGAAGCAGTTCCCGTCGCTGGGCGGCGAGGATTTCTCCTACTTCATCGACGGCTCCGCCCACGGCGGCGCGTTTTATCACCTGGGCTGCGGCAGCAGCGCCAAGGGCATCACCGCCGCTCTGCACAACCAGCAGTTTGATGTGGACGAAAGCTGCATCCCCGTGGGCATCGCCCTGCAGATGAAGATCCTCCTGAAGCTGCTCACCCGGGAAGAAAAGTAAAAAAACCACCCAGAAAGCAAAGCTCGGGCCGCCCCCTGCGGGGCGGCCCGATGTTCTGTTCTCTGCCGGTCAGTTGCGGACGGGGCGAAGATCCCGGTTGAAGAGATACAGCTTCTGGTTCGTATAGGGATTGATGGCGGGAACGAAGGTATAGGGGAGGTTTTCCGTGGGATCGGTAAACTCGTTGTAGTTGCCCAGGCGGCGGCCGGTGACCCAAACCCGCTCGCCGGGACGGAGGGCGGCGTTGACCACGGTGCCGGCGGCGGGATCCAGGCAGAAGATGGAATAATCCTCCGCCGTGACCTGATACCAGCCGATCTGGTGGGCATAAACGCTGCGCTCCGCCACGATGATGGCCTGCTCGATGGTGCAGGTGCCGTTGGGGGCGAGGGTGGTGGCGGTGGTGCCGGTGATCAGGCCCAGGGCGTTCATAAAGGCCATGGGCTCCTTGGCCCAGCTCTGGATCTGGCCGTTGTCCTTGTAGGAGGCCAGCTTGGAGGTGTAGCTGGTATAGGCATAATCAGAGTTCTTTTCCACATAGCGCAGGGTGCGGTAGAGGAAGGCGGCCATCTGCTGCCGGGTCAGCGTGCCGCCCGGCTGGAAGGTGGTGGCGGTAACGCCGGTGGTGATGCCGGCGGCATAGGCCTTGCGCACATAGGCGTTGTCCGTATCGGTAAAGGTGCCGGCGGGGGCGGGGGCGATGCTCTTGCCCGTCAGCGTCTCGGCCAGGCGAACGGCCACGGCGCAGAACTGCAGGCGGGTGATGTTTTTCGTATAGTCGCCGCCCAGCAGCGCCGTATCCAGCAGCTCGTCGTTAAGGGCCAGATTCACATCGCTCTGGGCCCAGGCGCTGGTTTTTGCGTCGCTCCTGCGGCGGACGGTGAACATCCCCGGCTGGACCTCCGTGCTGCTCAGGGCCAGCGTCTCCTGCATCTTCAGCATGGCGTTGACCTCCGCCTGATACTGGGCCAGGCTCATGCCCGTGCCGGAGAGGGCCACCTCCCTGGCGGTGAGATGCTGCTGGATCTCGCGGGAGGATTTTCCGCAGGTCTGGCAGCTGAGCCAGTAGACCTGTTCGCCTGCGGCGTTGACGCCGATATAGGCGCTGTCATTGGGCAGCTCGGCATAATACTGCCCGTTATGGAGCTTTTCCGCCATGGAGATGGTGTTGGCGATGTATTCCGTCTGGGCCACATGGTTGGCGTTGCGCTCGCATTTGCCGCAGATGTCGCAGGAATAATACCACCGCTGGGCGGTGCGGCAGTCGGAATAGGTATAGGCCCGGTCGGCCGAGCGGATCTGCCGTGTGTATTTGTGGCTGGTACACCATTCCTTGGCAGCGGAGGCCCCGGCCCTCTGCGCGGCATACACATCGCTGCCGGAATAGGCCTTGATGGTGTAGGGGATGATATAGCCCCGCTCGTTCAGCGCCGCCTTGAGGGCGGGGACGGCGGCCTCGGGGATCAACAGCGTGGTGGCTGCGGTATAAAAGGGCTTGTCGCTGCGGGATTCGAAAAGGAAGCTGCGGTCCAGGGGGCTGCGCAGCGCGTCGTCCATCCGCTGGATGAAGGTGTAGGCATCCACCTTGCTGCTCAGCCAGACCTCCTTCACATAGCGGGTGAGGGTGAGCAGCAGGGGGAAGGATTCGGCGCAGTAGGTGTTGTAAAAGGCGCTGTCGTCTGCGTCCAGAATGACGGTCCCCATATTTTCATAGTCATCCAGACAGGAAAGGTCATAGCCCTCGCCCTTGTTGGAGCCGTCCAGCGTGACCACCTTGGTGGCAAGGGCCGTCAGGTCGTTCCGGTCGGCCTCGGCCTGGGTGACGGAGGGATACATGGCCCGGCGGGTGGTGGCCAGCGCAGAGGCGTTCGCCGCCTGCTCCACCTCCAGCTCCGCCTTTTCCGTCTCGCTGAGCCGCTGGCCCGGGATGGTCAGGCTCACCTGCAGCGTGGGAAAATAGGCCGCGCTGGTGCGCACCGTGGCGGGCACGCCGTTAACGGTGGCGGAGAAGGTGTCCGGCCCCACCACATAGTCGCTGCCCTTGTAATTGGCGCAGTAGCCCTTGGTGGTGTCAAAGGCCAGCTTCACATTGACCAGATAGGTGGTTCCGGCGCGGAACAGAGATTCGTCGTCGTCAGTGATCACATCGTCGCCCTGCCACTCGGTATATTGAACGGTGGCACCGTTGGCCATCAGGTCGATGCTCCCGCTTTTGATGGATTTGACGGTGACCTGCGTCTCCATCTCATTGGGATCGCCCGCCTTGGGCAGCTCGATGACGATGTCCACGCTCTTGAGCCTTGTCACCGCCGCAAACGCCGCCGTGGGCAGCAGCGTAAGGACCATGGCAAGACAGAGCAGCATACTGAGCAGTCGTTTCTTCATGGGATCTCTCCTCCTGTTAAAATAAAATTCAACAGCTACAGCATAGCACTTTTTTCCCGTTTTTGCCGGCAGCGGCACGAAATGTCCTCTTTTCCGCCTGAAATGTGCAAAATCGCGGCGCGGGCGGCCTTCCCCCGTCTTCCTCCCCCAGAGGGAACCCCCGTCCCCCGCAGGACTTGCCCCCCTGTGCAAGGGGAGGTGGCGAACGAATGCGCTCCCTCCCCCGCCTTGCCTCCCCTGTGTAAGGGGAGGTGGCGAACGAATGTGAGCCG
>ENA-OUQC01001583-OUQC01001583.1-human-gut-metagenome-genome-assembly--contig:-NODE-1583-length-11526-cov-11.044896_pt1 | contig 11526 bp, 8 predicted proteins | sample MGYA00237942_ERZ548815 | MGnify/ENA primary metagenome ERZ548815 (study PRJEB26490, sample SAMN05194722) | human gut metagenome | biome: terrestrial biome; feature: human-associated habitat; material... | reverse complement strand
ACTGCTCATAGCTGGGATAGTAGCCGCCGGCGCCGATCTGACCCTCGCCGTTACCAACTTCCACCATGTACATACGGGTGTCGATGACGGGATCCCAATAGGAGAAGTCGGAGAAGTTGCCGAAGGTGGTGCCGGGGTGGTTGAACTGGCTGATGGAGTCCACGCCCTGGCTGTCGCTCAGCAGGGAGTAGTAGGCCTTCATGCCGGCGTCGCTGGTCTTGTTGTTCAGCGTGGTGTTGTTGCGGGAGACAACGCCGGGGGTGTTGAAGGTGTTGATGTGGCCGGGGCCGCCGGACCAGGTCATTTCAAAGCCGCCGATGGCGATGATGCCGGTATGGGTGGCGTTGAACTTGGCGATGGTGTCCTTATAGGTGCTCCAGCTGTGGCTGGAATCGGAATCCTTCACCAGAGAGGTATCGTACAGCGCGGCTTCCTCGTTGGGGCTGCTCTTGCTGTCGAAGTAGTTGGAGTGGTCGGTAAAGGCCACGAACTGGACGTTGGCGTCAACGGGCAGGCTGGCGATGTAATCCAGCGCGCTGGTCAGGGAACCGGAACCGTCGGAATACTGGGTATGGCCGTGCAGCTGGCCGAAGTACATCTTGTACTGGGCCTCGCCCACCGTGAAGTACCAGTTCAGGGTGGCGGTCTTGGTGGCGTCATCCGCGCGGGCGACGGTCAGCACCACGTCCACACGGCTGTTGTCAGCCATGTCCTCGGTGGGGGTGTAGGTGTACTTGCCGTCCTTATATTCGCCCTTGACGGTCGTGCCGTTGACGGTCATGGTCACGACGGGATCATCACCGGCGTTGATGATGGTGGCGCCGATGGTGGGACGCTTGTTCTCACCGGTCTCCGCGCCGTTGGCGGGGGTGGGATCGATGATGGAGGGCTCGTCCTTCACGGGGATATCGACGGTGCCGCGGATGGGAATGTACTTATTGTCCGTGCCGCTGACGGTGACGGTGAGCTTTTCACCCGTGACCAGATCCACCGGAATGATGGCGGTGTAGACACCGGACTCGCTGACAGTGACTTCCAGCTTGGTATCGCCCAGCTTGACGGTCAGTTCACCCTGCACGCCGAAGGGAGCGTCCACGGTGAAGGTCAGCGCGTATTCCTGCCCCACATAAGCGGGCTGCACGGTGCCGAAGTCGACGGCGGGGTTGTTCACGATGCCGTCCACAGTTGTGCTCCCTGCCACGGGGTAGAAGTAGAAGGAGTAGATGGTGTAGTCCGTGACGTTGTACATGGAATACACCTTAAAGCTGTCGCTGTAATACTCCAGCCACTGGCTGTGGCCCTTGTACTTGGCGGTACGGCTTTCCAGCTCGAAGCCGCCCACGCCGCCGGAGCAGGTGCGCACCAGCCAGTCGGCGTCCTCGCTGACAGTCTGGCTGTAGAATGCGTTGTTGCCGATGCCGTTGGCGCACAGATAGCCGTAGGTCTTGTTGTAGAAGCGGAAGTAGTCGCCGTTCTTCTGCACGGTGAACACCACGGCGCCGTTGGCGCAGACAGCTTTGCCGTCCTCAATGGTGGCGGCCGCCTTGTTGATGGCGGGGCTGTCGGTGTTGTCGTTCTGGGCGGCCAGAACAGCCTGAGCGTTCTGGTTGTAGATGACGACCTCGTTGCCCTCGGCGGGCAGGTCGCCGGGATCGGGGGTGTCAGAACCGTCAACGGGGATAAACTGCAGGGTATAAAGGCTGTCGTTGGATGCCTTATAAGTATAGGTGGTGAACTCCTCGAAGCCCTTGGAGCTGTTGACGAACCACTCCACATAATAGGTGGAACGGTTGGCGTTGATAAGATAGAAACTGCCGTCGGTCTTGGCCTTTTCAATCTTCCATGCGGCATTGGCCTCGTCTAAGGGCAGGCTGTTCCTGTCATCGTTCATGGACAGCTTCTTACCATCGGCGGTGGTGATGGTATATACATCGTCTGTGGATGTAACCGTCCAGATCAGGTCGGCGGAAGGATTCACAGCCTTGCCGTTCTCCACGGTGACATCTTTACCAGCGCGGTAATAGGTGCCGGTGGCATTGGCGGACATGGCCTTTCCGCTGCCGGGGTTATAAATGACATACTGACCGTCAGCCACCAGGGGCTGCTTGACGGGGATGAATTGCAGAGTATAAAGGCTATCGCTGGATGCCTTATAAGTATAGGTGGTGAACTCCTCAAAGCCCTTGGAGCTATTGACGAACCACTCCACATAATAGGTGGAACGGTTGGCGTTGATAAGATAGAAGCTGCCATCGGTCTTGGCCTTTTCGATCTTCCAGGTGTTGTTGGCTTCGTCCAGCGGCAGGCTGTTGCGATCCGCGTTCATGGACAGCTTCTTGCCGTTGGCGGTGGTAATGGTATAGACGCCATTCTCGGACTTGACCGTCCAGATCAGATCCTCGGCAGGCGCTGCAATTTTGCCGTTTTCCACGGTGACGTCCTTGCCGGCGCGGTAATAGGTGCCGGTGGCATCGGCGGACATGGCCTTGCCGCTGCCGGGGTTGTAGATCACATACTGACCGTCCGCGATCAGCGGGGCATCGTCCTTCACGGTGTAGGTGAAGGTGGCCTCGGCGCTGGGGGTCATGCCGTCCATGATGGCCCGGACGGTGAAGGTGACGGCCTCGTTGATGGCGATGGGGGCTTTGTAATCCGTCCATGCCGCATCACCGGCGGTTTTGTACTGAATCGTCGCACCATCGGTGGCGCATTTGAACTCGACCGTGGCGCCCTTTTTCACTTCTTCACCGTTGGGGATGGAAGCAGTGGGGGTGGCGACGGTATCAGCGGGGGTCTCGCCGTCCTCGACCTCGACCTTGGTGAGCTTGTAGAACGTCATGCCGAAGTCTTTTTCGGTCAGGCGATCCGTGCTGGTGCAGTAGGCGGAGAACTCGGTGAACTTGGCATAGTACTCCATGTACACCTTGCCGTATTGGCCGGTAAGGCCGTTGCCGGACATATAATAGGAAGCGTTTTCGGCGTTGCAGGTTTCCACATCCCACTTGGCAGCGCCATTGCCGGTCAGGTTCAGATTGAACTTGCCGTCATTGGTGCCCATGGTCAGGGTCTTATCGCCCTGCTTAAAGGTATAGGTGCCGTCCTCGTTTTTCGTGACCGTCCAGACCAGCTTGTCCATGGAATCGGCAGTCAGAGCGTCATCGGCCACGGTGGCGGCCATGGGGGTCAGGTAGTAACTGCCCAGCATTTCGGCCTTGACAGCGTAACCGTTGCCCGCGTTGTAGATGACCACCTGATCGCCGGTGGCGAGCGTGGTCGTCTTGACATACTTGTCCACCAAATGGTAGACCGTGTAGTTGAACGTGACCACTTTGGAATCAACGCTAATAGCGTTGACAGCTTTCACAGTGAAAGCTGTATTGCTGTTCAATTCAATGGGGTTGCCGTCGTAAACATTCCATACCCCATCACCGGTGTGGTACTTGATGGTAAGACCGTCAGCCGCGGTGAACGTGACCTTGGTGCCCTTTTCCACTCTGCCGGGAGCGGGAGAAGCGGTAGGCGCTTCCACGGTCTCGGTCTTGCCGCCGGAGAGCTTGTAGATGCTGGGCAGCAGCATGCTCTTATTGGTGGCGGAAGTGTAGTTCAGGAAGCGGGGACTATTGACGTTGTACAGGATGCGGCCACAGCTGGAATCCGTGCTGGAAATGGTCGCGAGATCGTTTTCGTCAATGGAGATCGTCCAGGTTCCCGTGCCGTTTTCGGTGTTGTTCAGCGCTTTGGCGTCATTGGCATACAGCTGCTTGCCGTCAGAACTGGTAAGAGTCCATGCTGTGGCATCTCCGCCCAGCGTGAATACCTCTACCGCTTCAGAGGGAGAAGCGGGATCGCTTTCAACGCTGGAAAGGAATTTGCCGGACAGGCTGCCCGCGACAAAAGTCTTGTCGTTGGCAGCTGCCGTGAGAATGATCTGGTCGCCAGCCTTCAATGCCGAAGCATCTGTGACCAGCGTTGCCGTCTTGGGAGCCGCTGTCTCTGTCGCGAATGCGGCCACCGGCAGCAGCGAAAGCAGCATGACCAGTGACAGCAGCGCGGAGAGGAGCCGCTTGCTTGTTCGTCCTTTCATTGATAAACCTCCAGTCTCTTTTCCCTACTCGGCCCGTTCCTGTACTTTATGCAGCTTTCCCCTTTTGCTACAGACAGAAAAACCGCCCTACCCATACTGGGCAGACGGACGGCAATTCACCATTTGGGAGGGGGTTTGCTATATGCCGAATCTCAGGCGAAACTTATCCCAAATTGTGGATAGTGCCAAAAAACGGAGCAGACCTTTCGTGTTGATGGGCATATTGTACCATATCTTTCCGGCAAATGCCACCCCTAAATTGGTGTTTTTGTAAAACATTTTTTGTAATGACGTAAGAACTGTGTCAAACGATGGCGATACCAATCGACGGTATTGACATCGGGCGGCGAAGTTGCTATGCTGGTAAAAACGAAAACGGAGGAACTTCCGGATGAAACAGCTTACTTCCCGCACCACGCTCCGCCAGTGGTGGCGGGACAACCGCGTCAGCTGCCTGGTGCTGGCCGCCGCGCTGGTGCTCTTTATCGTCGTCCGCGCCATCGCCGCGCCGGAAAAGACGGAGAAGATCGACGCCGAGGCATACGCCGAGTACGAAAACGCCGTGATCACCGCCGTGCTGTCGGACAACACCTTTACCGACCCGGCGGCGGACAACGCCCTGCGGGGCGAGCAGCTGCTGCTGGCGGAGGTGAAAACCGGCCAGTACAAGGGCGAGACGTTACAGGTATACGGCTATGTGGGGCCGCTGTACGGCGGACAGCTGAAGGTGGGGGACGGCGCGACGCTGCTGATCTCCACCTATGCCGACGGCACCCACACCGCCACGGTGTACGAGTATAACCGCCTGCCGGTGCTGGCGGTGATCGTGGCGCTGTTCCTGATCGCCACGGTGGCCGTGGGCGGAAAGGTGGGCGCCAAGTCCCTTGTGGCGCTGGCCATAACGCTGGTGTGTCTGTTCTGGATCCTGATCCCGCTGCTGATGAAGGGCGCGCCCACGCTGCTGACGGTGTTTCTGGTGTGCGCCTATATCACGGTGGTGACCATGGTGATCCTGGGCGGCGTGCAGCGCAAGACCGTGTGCGCCGCGCTGGGCACCATCGCGGGAACGGCGCTGTCGCTGCTGTTCGGTCTGGCGGCCCAGAGTCTGGCCCGTGTGGACGGCCTGCGGCTGGCGGACGTGGAGCCGCTTTTGCAGCTGCGCCAGACCGGTACGCCTATCGGCCTGCGGGGACTGCTGGTGGGCGGCATCGTCATCAGCGCGCTGGGCGCGGTGATGGACGTGGCCATGAGTATCGCCTCCGCGCTGACGGAGGTGCATGCCGTTGCGCCGGAACGCAGCGCGAAGGAGCTGCTCCGCTCCGGCATGAACATCGGCCGGGATATGGTGGGCACCATGACCAATACGCTGATTTTGGCGTTTCTGGGCAGCGGCTTCGCCCTTATCATCTACCTCTATTCGCTGGGGCTCAGCCCCCATCAGCTTATCAGCTCGGCGTATCTGACCATCGAGGTGGTCAGCAGTATTTCCAGCAGCATCGGCGTGATCCTGTCGGTGCCGCTGACGGCGGTGATAAGCTCCGTGATCCTGACAAAGGGAAAGGCGTAACGCCTATTGACAAACGCGCCGCCGCGCGTATCATGAACGGTGCGCGGGAAAGCTTTGCTTTTGCCGCGTGGGAACGCCAGACGCAAAGACGCAGTGCGAACCGGGACGACCGGTTTGTACTGCGTCTTTTGAAGTTATTGGGGGTTGCCGCGCTGAAAAACCTCGTTGACCGCATGCTGCCGCTGTCCTCCATGGCCATGGCGCAGGTGAACGGGCGGTATGTCCACGTGGGGCAGCGGGACTTTTCCCACCTGCGGTATGTGATGATCTGCGGCTGCGGTTTTCCCAACAGCCGCCGCAACTTTGAACCGGCTGTCCGGCAGTTCGAGCTGCTGTTCCCCCGGCAGCATACCATCCTGACCGTGCCGGAAAGCCCCATGTTCAACGCGCCGGAGGCGGCGGTGGTGACTGTCCCCCGGCTGGCGCTGGTGAAGCGGGCCGGGCGGCAGTACGGGGAAAGCGGCACGATCGACGAGGCGCTGCTGGCGGAGATCGGCTCCCCCATGATCCCGGAGGAGACCTATGCAAAAATCGTAAACGGAACTGTTTAAGGAGTGTTTATTATGAATAATATTGTAGTTTATGTCCACGGAAAGGGCGGCTCGGCGGAGGAAGCTGCGCACTACAAGGCCCTGTTCCCAGACAGTGAGGTGATCGGGTTCGATTACCGCGCGCAGGCCCCGTGGGAGGCCAGAGAGGAATTTCCGTCATTTTTTGCCGGGCTGCGCCAACGCTGCGGCAGCCTGACGCTGATCGCCAACAGCATCGGCGCGTTCTTCTCGCTGTCCGCGCTGGATGAAACGCTGGTGGACAGGGCATTTCTCATTTCTCCCGTGGTGGACATGGAGAAGCTGATCGGCAATATGATGCTGTGGGCAAGCGTCACAGAGCGGGAGCTTGCGGAGAAACGGAAGATCCCCACGGCGTTCGGGGAAACGCTGTCGTGGGAGTATCTGTGCGATGTGCGGGAGCATCCGGTCTTGTGGCGCGTCCCCACACGTATTTTGTACGGAGAGCGGGACGATTTGACCTCGTGGGAGACCATATCGGCCTTTGCCGAACGGGTCGGCGCGGCGCTGACGGTCATGCCGGGCGGTGAGCACTGGTTCCACACGGAGGAGCAAATGCGGTTTCTGGATCGGTGGATCATGAAAGATTGAGTAAAAAGCGGCAGAGTGACACACTCTGCCGCTTTTTACTTATCAGAACCACTCGTCGTACATCTCGCCCCGCAAGGCCTGATGGAGATGCTGGCGGCGGAAGTCGATCATGTCCTCCGGCAGGGCGTCCAGTGGAAACCAGTCCAGGCCGTCGCACTTGTTGGGTTCCATGATGGCGGGGGTGCCCGCGTAGGCGCGGACAAAGAAGTAGAGGTCGTAATAGGTGCGGTCGCCCTCCTTGCCCAGCCGGTGGTACACGTGGGCGAATTCGGCATCCTCCGGACGGACGCGGATGCCCAGCTCCTCGGCGCATTCACGGGCCAGCGCCTGACGGGCCGTCTCGTCCTCGTCCACGTGGCCGGAACCGGCGATATCCCATTTGTCGTCCATGTAGCCGGTATTGTGGCGGCGGTGCAGCAGCACCTCCCGCTTGCCGTTATGCTCTCTCAGCAGCAGCGGGAACACCGCCGAGTAGCAAGGAAAATGTTGTGACATGGGGGATTCCTTTCTTGAGAAAATGTAGCGGGCGGGCCGATGTGGGCATCGGCCCCTACTAATGTCATTCCGAACCAGTGACCGAAGTCACTGGTGTGGGAATCCGTTCTCCTTGCCTCCCTCACAGAGGGAGAGAATTTAAGCCGTTTATTCTCTCCCCCAGTCAGCTTCGCTGACAGCCCCCTCTCAGAGGGGGCCAAGAGTGGATTGCCACGCCAGTGTGCGCACTGGCTCGCAATGACAGGCTTCTACACGATGCGGCGGGGTGAGGGCCGCCCTACGAATGGGTATATGGATGGTCAACGCAAGGTTCACGGCAGGGCAAATGGCTATGCGGTTATTTCCCGCAGAACGCCTCGTACTTCTCCTGAAGCCATGCCTTCAGGGCGGACACGCCGTCCTCGTCCCAGGGGAAGTCCTGCTCCTGCACGTCCTTGGCGGCCTCGTAGCAGTACACGGTGTACACCGCCGCGTGGAGGATCTTTTCCTTTTTATCGGTGGCGAAGCGGTAGCGGAAATCGCCGATGGAGCCGGTATAGACATTGGCGCGATTGAACCACTTGGGGTTCAGTTCTTCAAACTGCGGATGCATGCTCATCCTCCTGACAGGGCAGATTTTTTCCCATTCTAGCACAAATACTTTCCCATTTCAACGGTTGTCTTGGGGCGGGCAACGTGGTATACTGTATCTTGGAATAGAATTGATGGTAAACTTACAATATTAAAATGTAAGAGGTATTGCAATATGGAAAACGCAGTGAAACGCATTGGTGTATTGACCTCCGGCGGCGACGCGCCGGGTATGAACGCCGCCATCCGCGCCGTGGTGCGCAGCGCCCTGAGCCGGGGCATCGAGGTGGTGGGCATCCGCCGGGGCTGGCAGGGCCTCATCAACGGCGACTTCGTGCAGATGGACAGCTCCAGCGTCAGCCGCATCATCAACCGGGGCGGTACCATGCTGTACACCGCCCGCAGCGAGGAGTTCCGCACCAAGGAGGGGCAGGAGAAGGCCTATAACACCTGCAAGCTGCTGGGGCTGGACGGCATCGTGGCCATCGGCGGCGACGGCACCTTCCGGGGCGCGCAGGATCTCAGCAAGTGGGGCATCTCCGTGGTGGGCATCCCCGGCACCATCGACAACGATATCGTCTGCACCGACTATACCATCGGCTTTGACACCGCCGCCAACACCGCCGTGGAGTGCATCGACAAGCTGCGTGACACCATGCAGTCCCACGAGCGGTGCTCCGTGGTGGAGGTCATGGGTCGCCACGCCGGATATCTGGCGCTGTATGTGGGTCTGGCCGTGGGCGCTACGGCGGTGCTGGTGCCGGAGACGGCATATGACTTCGAGGCCCACGTAGCCGAGAAGATCCGGCAGGCCCGGCTGATGGGCAAGACCAACTTCATGATCGTGGTGGCCGAGGGCTGCGTCAGCGCCATGAAGGTGGGCGACCAGATCAAGAACGAGCTGGGCCTCGATCCCCGCGTCACCATTCTGGGTCACATCCAGCGGGGCGGCAGCCCCACCGCCAAGGATCGCGTCATCGCCACCCGCATGGGCTATGAGGCGGTGCGGGTGCTGGCCGAGGGCGGCACCAACCGTGTCATCGTCATCCACAGCGATCAGGTCACCGATCTGGATATCGACGAGGGTCTTGCCATGATGAAGACCCTGAATCAGGAGGAATTTCAGGTCATGAAGACCATGACCGGTCAATAAGCCCCAACGAAAGGAGAATACGGCAATGAATTATCGCATCCTTGTCATCAATCCCGGCTCCACCTCTACCAAGATGGGCGTCTTTGACGGCGAGAACTGCGTCTTTCAGGAGACGCTGCGCCACAGCGCCGACGAGCTGGCACCCTTTTCCCACGTGATGGAGCAGGTGGACTTCCGCCGGGCGCTGGTGGAAAAGGTGCTGGAGGAGAAGCACATCGCGCCGGAAACGCTGAACGCCGTGTGCGCCAGAGGCGGCCAGATCCCGCCGTGTCCCTCCGGCGCGTTCGTGGTGGACAAGCAGATGTGCGACTATCTGTACGGCGTGAAGGAGGCGGCTCACGCCTCCAATCTGGGCGCGGTCATCGCCCTGCACATCGCGGAGACGCAGGGCATCCCCGCCTATGTGTACGATCCCGTGGCGGTGGACGAGATGACGCCCATGACCCGCATCACCGGCATGCCCATGTTACAGCGCCGGATGCTGGGCCATTCCCTCAACTGCCGGGCCATGGCCATCCGCTGCGCGAAAGAGGTCATGCACAAGCCGTTGGAGGAATGCCGGTTCATCGTGCTGCATCTGGGCGGCGGCGCTTCGGCGCGGCTGTTCATCGGCGGCAAAATGGTGGACGGTGTGCGGGACGACGAGATCATGTTCGCCCCGGAGCGCAGCGGCGGCGAGGACTGCCAGAGCCTGATCCACCTGTGCTTCTCCGGCCAGTACACGGAGAAGGAGCTGATGAAGTTCGTCCGGGGCGCCGGCGGCCTGAAGGCCCATCTGGGCACCAGCGACGCCCGGGAGGTGGAGCAGCGCATCGCCGCCGGGGACGAAAAGGCCAAGCTGGTGTACGACGCCATGCTGTACGGCGCGGCCAAGTCGCTGGGTGCGCTGGCGGCGGCTGCCGACGGGCAGATCGACCGGATCATCCTCACCGGCGGCATCGCCCACTCGAAGTATGTGGCGGACTATCTGACGAAGAAGCTGTCCTTCATTGCGCCGGTGGAGGTCATGGCCGGCGAGTTTGAGATGGAGGCGCTGGCAGCCGGTGCCTGCCGGGTGCTGGCGGGGGAGGAGAAGCCCCACGCTTTCTCAGAGTTAGTGTGATTTGTGTGTTTTGTGGGAACTTTTTGGGGGAGAGTAGCGTCTAAGGAATGTGATTCCCAAGAAAGGAAGTGCCACTATGAAAAAATTATGGATGATCGCGCTGGCGGCCTGCTGCGTGCTGGCGCTGGCCGCCTGCACGGTGAAAAAGCCCCAGGAGAGCGGCGACGTCAGCCAGCTGCCCAATCCGGTGCATGAGTCCACCGCCGAGGAGGTGGCGGAAAAGACCGGCATCACCCTGAACGTGCCCATCACGGCGGTGGATGTGACGTACAGCTACATCGACGGCGATTCGCCGCTGGCGCAGGTGAGCTTCGTCTATCAGGGGCAGACCTACACCTACCGGGGTCAAAAGACTCAGACGGTGCAGGATATCTCCGGGATGTACTATGAGTGGACAAAGACTACCAACGACTCCGAGGATGTACCCTACACCTGCTACTTTACCGACGAGGGACAGGGCATGGCCCTGTGGCATACCGACGGCGTCAGCTACACGCTGGGCATGACGGAGAATGTCACGGAGGAGCTGCTGGTGACCATGTACGGCATCGTGACCGGCGAAGCGGAATAAGCAAAAAGAGACGGCTGTGCCGTCTCTTTTTTTGCTTCATAGGTCGATCAATCCTGCGTCCAGCATGTTTTGCAGGCTCATGAGGATGCCCAGCTTGGCGTGATACCAGGTCAGGCCGCCCTGAAAGTACACGGCGTAGGGCTCGCGGATGGGGCCGTCGGCGGAAAGCTCGATGGACGCGCCTTGGATAAACGCACCCGCCGCCATGATGACCTCGTCCTCGTAGCCGGGCATGGCCCACGGCTCCGGGGTCACGTAGCTGTCCACCGGGGCGGCGGCCTGAATGCCCTTGCAGAAGGCCACCATGCCCGCGCGGCTTTTCAGCTCCACCGCCTGAATGATATCACGGCGCACCTCGCGGGAGGAGGGTACCACCCGGAAGCCCAGCTTCTCGTAGCAGGCGGCGGCGAACACCGCGCCCTTCACGGCGGAGGACACCACCGTGGGAGCCAGAAACAGCCCCTGATAGAAGGCGGGCAGCACGCCCAGATTCGCGCCTACCTCGCGGCCCAGACCGGGCGCGGTGAGACGGTAGGCGCAGCGGTCGATCAAGTCCTGACGGCCGCAGATGTAGCCGCCGGTGGGAGCCAGACCGCCGCCTAAGTTTTTGATAAGGCTGCCCACGGCCATGTCCGCCCCCACGTTGGTGGGCTCGTCGGTCTCCACGAACTCGCCGTAGCAGTTGTCCACCATGCAGATGACATCCGGCTTGCACTGCTTGCAGAAGGCGATCAGCTGGCCGATCTGCTCTACGGAATAGCTGGGGCGTGTGGCGTAGCCCTTGGAGCGCTGGATGGTGATGAGCTTGGTTTTGTCGTTGATGG
>ENA-OUQC01001579-OUQC01001579.1-human-gut-metagenome-genome-assembly--contig:-NODE-1579-length-11536-cov-3.002003_pt1 | contig 11536 bp, 13 predicted proteins | sample MGYA00237942_ERZ548815 | MGnify/ENA primary metagenome ERZ548815 (study PRJEB26490, sample SAMN05194722) | human gut metagenome | biome: terrestrial biome; feature: human-associated habitat; material... | reverse complement strand
TGACCATCACCCTGCTCACCGATTCCCAGGGCAACAAGATGGGCAAGACCGCCGGAAACGCCGTGTGGCTGGATCCCAACAAGACTACGCCCTTCGAATTCTATCAGTACTGGAGGAACGTGGGCGACGCCGACGTGATGAAGTGTGTGCGGATGCTCACCTTCCTGCCTCTGGAGCAGATCGACGAAATGGACACCTGGAAGGATGCCCGCATCAACCAGGCCAAGGAGATCCTGGCCTACGAGCTGACCAAGATGGTTCACGGCGAGGAGGAGGCGGACAAGGCCCAGGCCGCCGCCAAGGCGCTGTTCGCCAGCGGCAGCGGAGACGATGACAATATGCCCACCACTGAGCTGACCTCCGACCAGCTCACCGACGGCCAGATCGGCATCCTCAGCCTGATGGTGGCCTGCAAGCTTGCCTCCTCCAATAAGGAAGCCCGTACCCTGGTTACCCAGGGAGGCGTCCTGGTCAACGACGAGAAGGTGCCCGCCCCCACCTTCATGGTCACCGAGGCCATGCTGAAGGACGGCGTGAAGATCCGCAAGGGCAAGAAGGTTTTCCACAAGGCGATCCTGAAATAACCCGAAGGAGGCAGATATGGCTTTTGAGATTCGCTATGCCACCGCGGACGAGCTGCCCCAGGTGAACGAGCTGCGCGCGCAGGTCAACCTGCTGCATGCGCAGGGCAGGCCGGATATCTTCCGCCCCGGCTTCTGCGAGGAACTGCGTGAGCGCGTCTATCAGGAATTTGGGGACGAGGGCTCGGATGTGATCGTGGCGATCAGCGGCGGCGTGGTGTGCGGCTTTCTCATCGCCCAGTATATCCGCCGCCCGGAATCGGCCTACTGCCACCCCAGGGAGTTCTACCGCGTGGAGGAATTCGGCGTTTCCCCTGCGTACCGGCGGCAGGGCATCGGCACGGCGCTGATCGCCTTTTGCACAGAGGAAGCAAAGAAACGGGGCTTTTCCAAAATGGAGCTGGACGTGTGGGAATTCAACCGGGATGCCCAGCAGTTCTACGAAGCCGTGGGCTTCCACACCTACCGGCGATACATGGAGCTGGAGCTTGTTTAACTTGTTTATTTTTGACAGGGAGCACTGCCATCATGGCGGTGCTCCCCAAAGTTCGTGTGACTGAAAAGAGGTGTACATATGAAGCTGGTGCTCAAATACTTTCGTGAGGCGGTGAAATCCGGCCCCCGGCAGTTCCTGACCTCCATGGCAATGATCGCGGCCCTTACCGCGGTGGAGATCATGATCCCCTGGCTGCTGCGGCGCTTTGTCGGTAGAATCGCGGCAGAATACAGCGCTGGGATTCTGGCGGCGGGTATCGCGTTTTTTGCCCTGCTCCTGCTGCTGCAGGTGTTCATCAATATTGCCCGCTTTGCCGCGCTGGATCGGTTCGGCGGGCGTTACCTGGAAAGCCTGACCCTCCGCCTGGAGGAGGCCATGGCAAATACCTTCTATTCCGAGATCGAAAAGGCACAGCCCGGCATCGTCCGCAATGTGCTGTACAGTGATGTATTCAATGTATTCCGAACGGTAGGGCACTGCCTGCCCTCCATGCTGGGGGCGCTGGCAGTGCTGGCGGCCTCTCTGGCCATTTCCTTTGCGTACAGCGGGAGGATCGCGGCGTTTATTTTCGCAGCGGTTGCCGTGGGCCTGCTCCTGTCCTGGAGCAGCCGAAAAATCCTGACGAAATACGCGGGCCAGACCAATGGAAAAATGAAGCGCCACGATGCTTGGTGCACCCAGTTCGTGGAAATGCTGCCCCTGGTGCAGACCCACACGCTGCTGCCCTATTACCAGGAAAAAACATCGGAGAATCTGCGGGATTTCATTGCGACCGCCGTGCGGGAGGATAAGCGCGTCTATTTCTGGACGGGGCTTGTCAGCGGCTATCACACGCTTTTCACCATTGTGCTGTCCGCGCTGCTGGCAATTCCCGCAGCGGGGAACTCCATCCCCAATCTGGTGTTCTATACCACCATTGCCAGCCTGGCCATGCAGCAGACACAGCTGCTGGAAAGTCTCTTCCAGCAGACGATCCGCTATTATCCCAGCTTCGCCCACGTACAGACCCTTCGCTCCCTCCCCGCGCGGCAGGGTAGACAGGAGGTGCCGCCCATCCGTACGGTGGAATTCCGGGATGTATCTTTTGCCTATCCCAATGGGGTGCAGGCGCTGTCCCATGTGAATGCTACCTTTTCCGGCGGCGACGTGGCGCAGCTACAGGGCGGAAACGGATGCGGGAAATCCACGCTGATCAAGCTGCTCACCGGCCTGCACAGGCCCACTCAGGGGCAGATTCTTCTGGACGGAAAGCCATTGGAGACCTTTTCTCACGATGCCCTGAAAAAGCGGATCCTCTACATCAACCAGGATGAAAAATGCCTCAACGAATCCTTCCGCCGCTATCTGGAGCTCGTAACCGGGAAGCAGCCCTCCGACCAGGAATACCGCCGCCTTTTGGAGCTGGTTCAGTTCCGGGACGATGGACGGGAGATCACCGAAAACGGAAATTCCCTGTCGGTGGGGCAGCGGAAAAAACTTTTCCTCATGAAAATGCTGCTGTGCCAGCAGGAGGCATCCATAATCATCCTGGACGAGGTAACCGCCGGCCTGGACGCGCAGACAACAGCCACCTTCCGGGAATGGCTCCGCGAAACATCCGCATCAGAGGATAAAATCATCCTCCTGGTGGATCACACCCTCGAAGCGGAGCCGCCGGTGAATACCTGCCTGCGTTTTGTAAATGGCGAGGCGACGCAGTCCGCGCTATGAATCCTACTCAAAACAAAATCATCCGAGCCGCGAATGACTCGGATGATTCTTTATCCTTTTATCGCTCTTTTTCCGGCTGATGGAGTAGCGCCCCCAGCTGGCGAAGCAGCGCGTCGGAGGGGGCCGTCAGCGGCAGGCGGCAGGTGCCGCAGTCATATCCCAGCAGCTTCATTGCCGCCTTCACGGGGATGGGATTGACCTGGCTGAACAACGCCCGAATGATGGGCGCGAAGCGGATTTGAAGATCGGCGGCGGTATCGAAGTCCCCGTCCAGTCCCGCCCGCACCATTGTCTGCGTCAGCCCGGGATAGAGGTTGGAAAGGACGGAAATCACACCTTTGCCGCCCAGCGCAAGGGTGGGTACCGTCAGGTCGTCGCTGCCGCTCCACACAGAGAAGTCCGCCGGACATTGGGCACGGATGGATAGGATCTTCGTCATGTCCCCGGTGGCCTCCTTCACACCGGCAACGTTGGGAATGGCGCTGAGCCGCCGGTAGACGCCCACGGGAATATCCACCCCCGTCCGGGAGGGGACGTTGTACAGGATCACTGGGATTCCCACCGAAAGGGCAGCAGCGCTGAAATGCTGATACAGCCCCTCGGCGGTGGCCTTGTTGTAGTATGGACTGACCAGCAGCAGCGCGTCCGCACCCGCCGCCTCCGCGGCCCGGCTGAGCCGGATGGTATGCTCTGTGGAGTTGGAGCCGGAGCCTGCGATAATCAGGCAGTCGCCTCCCACATACTCCTTCGCCCGGGCGATGATCTCCAGCTTCTCCTCGTCCTCCAGCGTGGCGGATTCGCCGGTGGTTCCGCACAGCACAATGGCGCGGATGCCCGCCTCCAGCTGCCGGGAGATCAGACGCTCCAGCATGGGATAGTTGACTTCCCCGTTTAGAAACGGGGTGACCAGCGCCGTGCACGCGCCGGTGAATAACGGTCTTGTCATGAAAAGCACCTCCGTCCCAGTTTATGCAGGTGATTTTCAATTTGTCTGTTGCAAAATGCGCGGGAATCGACTATACTTGTTGTGTTTTGAAATCGGAGGATAAAAAAGTGAAAACCCATGATTTTTATTATGACCTGCCGGAAGAACTGATTGCCCAGACCCCTCTGGAAAAGCGGGACGCCTCCCGGCTGATGGTCCTGAACCGCCAGACCGGCGAAGTGACCCACAAGCATTTTTACGACATTATCGACTATCTTGATCCGGGCGACTGCCTGGTGCTGAACGATTCCCGTGTCCTGCCCGCCCGGCTGCTGGGCCATCGCCCCACCGGCGGCGCGGTGGAGGTGCTGCTGCTGCGGGACCTGGGCGATAAGAAATGGGAGTGCCTCTGCAAGCCCGGCCGGAAAATGCAGGTGGGCAGCCAGGTCGTATTCGGAGACGGTGAGCTGACCGCCACCGTGCGCCAGGTGGCGGAGGACGGCAACCGCATTGTAGAGTTCCATTATGAGGGGATCTTCCTGGAGGTGCTGGAGCGCCTGGGCAAAATGCCCCTGCCGCCCTATATCAAGGCAGAGCTGGACGACCAGGAGCGCTACCAGACCGTCTATTCCCGCGAGGTCGGTTCTGCCGCCGCCCCCACTGCCGGCCTGCATTTCACCCAGGAACTGCTGGAGCGGATCCGCGCCAAGGGGGTAAAAACAGCCTTTGTCACCCTCCACGTCGGCCTGGGCACATTCCGCCCAGTCAAGGCGGAAGACGTTCTCGACCATCATATGCACAGCGAGCTTTGCATGATCAATCAGCAGACAGCGGATGTCCTCAACGAGACCAAGGCAACCGGCGGCCGCATCATCTGCGTGGGCACCACCTCCTGCCGTACCCTGGAATCCCTGGTAAGCCCCGACGGCACCTTCACCCCCCAATCCCGCTGGACGGACATCTTCATCTACCCCGGCTACCAATTCAAAGCCATAGACGCCCTCATCACCAACTTCCACCTCCCGGAAAGCACCCTGGTCATGCTGGTCTCCGCCTTCGCCGGCAAAGACCACATTCTAAACGCCTACCGCCAGGCCGTGGAGGAGCGCTACCGCTTCTTCTCGTTCGGTGATGCGATGTATATCACATAAAGGATGCCAGCTGGTTAAGAAAAACCGAAAAAACCAGTAAAATCAAGGCTTTTTCGGCGCGTTCTGATGCTTTGAACACAAGAAAATTGGCTGTTTTTGGATCATGCTTCTTCAATTTATTAGCCGATGTATATAAAACCGCTTCGAAGCAAATGAATAATTTTCCACACAAAACAGCCGAAAAATGAATAAATACCCAGTTCTGCACATTTCAGGACTGGGTATTTTTGATAGGCTTTTAGGATTATCTTCGGTCATATATAAACCGAACGATTAACTCATTTGTGAATTGAATAGAGGTTACTCTCCCATCTGCGACCTCGATTTTGGAGATAACAGAGTGTAGAAAAGCGCGGGGAATTGTTGGGTCAATGCTTCGAATGTATTTTTCAAAATCAATGGTGCGATTACTCAAAAGCTGGTCAACCATAACGAGATAACTGGCTTGTTCCAGAAAGGCCAAATCGGACTTTAATGCATCGGCGGATGCCTCGACAAATTTGAAAAGCTTTGCATCAATGCGGTTCATATCATCAATGATTTTCTGGCGCTCGATGATGTAGTCTTTTTCTGATATCGTGTCCTCTCCAAAGAGGTAAAGAGACTTCAGACGATTCAGCGCATTTTCATCATGCCGGCGGCGATCTTCCAGAATCTGCCGTTCGTTTGCCTGGGTATCCACGTCAGCGGCTTTCGTTGCTGCGCTCTTGTACTCCATGCCCGTCATGCCAGAGCGGAGTTGGGCGAGAAGCGAATTCAGATCATCGGGATGAATATGGCTAACGTCAGCAAAGGCGGGACCAGATAGCAGCCTTTTCTCAAGGGAATCTGGCGTAGTACCTTCTGTAACGGAATTGCTTGTTCGGAGAATGTTTGCAAGGAAATTAAAGACAAATGGCCCAAGATAGACATCAGTAATGTATTTATTGGAGCAACCATTTGATGATTTCCGTCGGGTGCTGCATCCGTAAATGGACGGCCTCCAACCATTTGCCCGAATTCTATCGAGAGTGGCCGACATGTTTGCACCGCAGATTCCACAGCGAAGCAGACCACCGAAGATGTGGACATTCTTTCGGATGTATGTATCTCCTGGCCTGACGCCGCCGCGCACATTGCGGCTCAAAAGGAAACAGAAGCGGTCATACCGTACATCATCAATAAGGGCCGGGTGGTGATTCTCAATGGTAATCCATTCGTCCTCTTCCCGGCGTTTGTAGCCAGAACCTTCCTTATGGACGTTATATCGGTAAGCGCCGGTATAGAAAACATTGGTTAATAGCTTCCGAATTGTGGCGGGTGTCCAAAGGCTCCCTTGCCGTGAGCGGTATCCCGTCTCATTTAGATACCGTGCAACGTAAATCAACGACTGCTTTTCCTCGTAAAGGTCGCAAACGAGATTGTAAACCTTTGCTTCTTTTGGGTTTACGGTAAACTCTTTTGTGCCCTTATCATAATTGTATCCGTATGGAATTCTGCCGCCGTTCCACTGCCCGTTGTTTGCCCTTGAGAGCATGACTGCGGTGACACGCTCGGCGGTCATTTTCCGTTCCAGCTCCGCAAAGACAAGGATGATTTTCAGCATAGCTTCGCCGATAGCAGTAGAGGTGTCAAACTGCTCATTCTTGCTTACGAAGATGATACCGAGATTCTTTAGTTCTGTGTACATTTGGGTGAAGTCAAGCAGATTGCGGGATATTCGGTCAATCTTCCAGACCATGAGGTGCGAGAATTCGCCGGTTCGGATACGAGACAGCATTTCTTGGTAGGCAGGGCGGTCAGTGTTTTTCGCTGAGTATCCGGGATCCTCGAATACCTCGTAGTCTTGTATTCCGAAAACAAGCTGGCAGTAGGCAATCAATTCCCTCTTTTGAACCAGCAGCGAATCCTTGTCAACTTGCCATTGGGTTGAAACGCGCACGTAGATAGCAGCCTTTTGCTTTCGGATTTGCTCTATAATTGCCATGGTTTACCTCTTTATAACACAATTTGGGCACCGCTTATGCGATGCCCATTTTTTGCACCTAAGCAAGAACTTCAAGGAATTGCTTGATAGCATATATCAATTCCTGAGCGTGTTGCAGCAAATCAGGGACACGAGCATAGTAGTTCCCGACATACTCATAGGGTGGAAGTTTACACCGCGAATCGTCAATATAGCCTCTGAAGAAATCGTAGAAATCGTCTGCTTCAACTGGGAAATGGCCATTCCTTGGCAAAAAATCTTTGACAGTCCAAGGAGATGAATAGATGTCGGCGCGGTTATTTTGAATTGACATTACGAGAAAGGCTTGCGATGCGCCGGTATCAACAGTAAAGCTGAATGAAAGCTCAGAGGGAGTTACCTCCACAGAAATACCACTGATGGCATCAATGTCTGCGACGAACTCAGTGATTTCATCTGGGTCAAAGCCTCCGTTTCCTGAAAAACGGTTTATAAACTCAAATAGGGAAGGAATGGTAAGTGAAGAGGTACAGGAAGACTCAGCTCCCCCGTTTGCGCAGGAATAAACAGAAAAATCGTTTAATTGGTCGGCACAGGGCATATTAAATCTCCCGGTATTTTGCGAGGATTGCTTGGACGGCGACACGGTCACTGGAGGCCGCAAGGGAGTAAAGGTTGACAAGTTCCTGAATATCTGGAGGAAGAACATTGAACTTGTCGTCGCTGAGACCAAGAAGCCAGTCAACAGAGACGTTGAAGTACTTAGCAAGTGCAACGACATATTTCAGCTCTGGTTCACGTGCACCTTTAAGATAACGGGATATGGAGATGGGGGTGGAATTGATGGCTTCCGCGACTTCCTTGCCAAGGACGCCCCGGCTCTCAATCAGTGCTCTCAAGTTTGTCTTAAACGCTTCATTGTAATCCATAAAAACCATACCTTTCTGATTGGTTACTTGAAGTTCTATAACATAAATATTATAGAGACTTTTTCTTTGTTCTGCAACTTTTTTTACCTATTTTGGAAAAAAACATCTTGACATTAACCAATTGGTTAAGTATAATAAATATGTAGGTTAATTCAAAATATAAGAATGACGAAAAGGGGGTGAGAGGTATGAAGCCACGGGCGATCAAGAGTGCGCGAACAGAGCTTGGCTATACCCAGGCGTACATGGCAAATGTGTTGGGAATTTGCGTGGATTCCTACAGCAAGAAGGAAAGAGGCAAGACCGCTTTTTCTGACGAGGAAAAGCTGTTGCTTGTCCGAACCCTGAATCTGAGCATTCAGCAGTTCAACAAGATCTTTTATAACGGTGAATTACCAATAGCGTAAGCAATATTGCTATGCTGATTTTTTATACCCTACAATTAACCAGATGGTTAATCACCGCTCTTCTTGCAGTTATTATAACACGAATGGAGACGAAGAAAAATGGGCAGAGCAGCCACAAAAGCGGTGGATAGTATCTACTATCAAGCCAGAATGAGGGCCGCAAAATGGAATGACGCCCTAAGCAGCCGAGCGGGTGCAGCTGAGGTTTTCAATGTCAGTATCGATGTGCTGAATAAAATCGAACGTGGGACGTATAAATGCACCCCTGTTGATCTTGTTGTAGACATGGCTGATGAATACAACGCGCCAGAGCTGCTCAATTATTATTGCCTGCGTGAGTGCCCCATTGGAAAGCAGCATTCGCTTTCTGAGGAGGTACTTGAGGTTGACAGAGTTACCGTGAAACTGCTGAAGTCCTTAAATGCAAGCAAGCTGGGTGACATGAAGGAAAAGCTCCTCGATATTGCTGAGGATGGCGTCATATCCGAGGATGAGCTTGATGACCTGGAAGAAATTCTGAGCCGCTTGGATGAAATCGGTAAAAGTACAAGTGAACTGAAGATTATTACAGAAAGAGCGCTGAAGAAAAATGGAAGAAAGAGCCGCAAAGCTGATGGAGATTCTTAAAAATGAATATGGTATCAGCAGTCAAAGTGAGCTTTCAGCGGCGCTGAAGCGGCTTGGAACCCTGGATATTTCAGTGTTTTGCTTAAAGGGAAGTGAGGAGGTAAAAAATGAAGAAAAAAGAGGGTACCGAGGAAGACCGCGCCGAACTTAATCCAAGCAAGGCGATTTTAGCAGCAATTCGGAGAACAGAAAAGAATACGGGATATGAGTTCTCTGCATCGGAAGTCCTGGAAGTGTTGCTCCACACGATCAGAAAGAACAGAGCTTTGGGAAAAGGCATGGAATACTTCTGGATTTTGTTTGAAAATGAACTTTCCGACCTGGTGATGAGAGCGGAAATCAATTTGAAAGGAGTTGAGGCAGCATGTGTCCAGAACCCCTAAAAGAGCTTGCAAAGATTTCTGTCCCGGAATTTCCAGAACTGACATTTGATGCAGGCCCCCATTTATACAGGTTGAATGGTGAGGTTATCCCCAGCGTTACGCAGATCATGGAACCGTTGTCTCGGAGAAAGTACGAACGGGTCAGTGAAGTAACGCTGAAAAGGGCTGCCGAAAAGGGCGAGGCAGTCCATGAGGGCTGTGAAAACTGGCTGAAGTACGGAATTGAAGATGTTCCACTGGAGCATATGGGATATTTCAGAGCTTTTAAGGAATGGTGGAGCCTTAGAAATCCATCATTGGTAGGCTCTGAAATCCGAATTTACCATAAGCTGTACCGTTATGCAGGAACGATTGATTTGCTGGTATACATAGCCGGAGTTTTAACCTTGGTGGATATAAAGACTACCTGGAACCTGGAAGAGAAGCTGTGCAGGACGCAGCTGGAGGCTTATGCGCAGGCTTTGGCAAGCCATGGAATTATTGTCGAAGACAAACGAATTCTCCATTTGAAACGTGATGGAAAATGGAAAGATCCGAAATTCCCTGTAAGGGATGCCGAGCGCCTGAAGGTATTCCAGGCCCTTAAAGTTGTATATGACGACTTGCAAGCGTCGTAAATATAAAGCAGGAGGTATCGAAAATGAATGAAGTTGTTGTTGGAAGCAGCGCCCGAGTCCTTGCTGCGCCTGAAGAGCAGGTGCTGGAAAATCAGGTGAGCGTCATTCAGCAGTGCGCCGGCAGCCTGATTGTCCAAAGTGACGAGGCGTGTACGGAAGCGGCTAAGGTGTTGAAGGACATCAAAGCCGTGGAGAAAAAAGTCAATGAGTATTGGGAACCCATGCGTAAGAGCACGTATGATGCTTACAAGTCCGTTAACGACCATAAAAAGGCAATGCTTGACCCGCTGCAAAAGGCATCTAAGGAGATTCAGAGGCGCATTGACGAGTACGTATCGGAGAAAGAGCGGAAGCTGAGGGAGCAGGAGGAGCTGATGCGCAGATTGGCGGCCAGTGAGGTTGACAAAAAGCTGGGCGAAGCTGCGGGAGCTGAGGCAAATGGTGATAATGTGGCGGCTGAGTACGCTATGGCAGAGGCGGAGATTGCAGATGATATGTCCAATTTCGGCGGTCGGGCGGTCTCGGTAGAGGGAGCCACAATTGGTGCAAAGACCTGGGAAATCGAAAAACTGGTTCCTGATATGGTTCCCATTTCGGTGATGGGAGTGCTTGTTTTTGTAAAGGATAAGGCTGCTGTCGAAAAAATTGTGAAACAGGTCATCAAGGAATCCAATGGCAAGGTCCAAATCCCGGGTGTTACGTTTCGTGAGAAGCACACGATAAGTGTTTGTAAATAAAGAGGAGGAGAACAAATGGCAGATACCGCATTGAGAAAAGCAGAGCAGAACGCTTTGGCCGTCAGCTATGACGTGCTTGGCACCCACGTTGAATTGGATCTCCAGTTCGTGAAGAGCTACCTGGTTCGAGGAAGAGCGGAGCTGGTAAGTGACCAGGAAGTTGTGTTTTTTATGAACACTTGCAAGATGCAGCGCCTAAACCCGCTGGTGCAGGGAGAGGTATACCTGATTAAGTACAGCAAGGAGGAGCCGGCACAGATGGTGGTGGGCAAAGACGCCTACCTGCGAAGAGCTTACGACCACCCGGATTATCTGTATAAAAACGATGGAATTACAGTTCAGCGCGGGGATGAAACAATCCAGAAGAAGGGGTGTTGTCTTTACCCTGGCGAGATGCTGATCGGCGGCTGGTGCGAGGTGTTCTTCATGCGCAATGGAAAAGAGCGTTCGTCTTTCAAAGAGGTGGAATTCCGCGAGTATAACAAGGGTATGGCGAACTGGAAAAGCAAGCCTGCGACCATGATAAACAAAGTCGCCATCAGCCAGTGCGTCCGGGATGCTTTCCCGAAAGACTACGAAGGCCTCTACTCCGAGGATGAAATGGTGGCGTCCGGTGCAATCCCCACGTCCCCAGAGAACGTCATTGATGCAGATGATACTCCGGCAGAGGAGATTTTCGCTTCGAAAGAACAGAAGCAGGCACTGTTTGGTGTCATCCGTTCTAAGTTTTCCGGCAACTCCGATGCAGGAAATCAGTTTTACATGGCCTTGCTTGAGCAGGAGGGGCTTGCAGTCACAATGCCGAGAAAGGGCGCAGAGGTTGCCAAGATGACTCTCAAGGATATGGAGGATGTGATCCGTAAGGCCAAGGACGCCCTCTATACCTTCACGAGCACGGAGGAGTCTCGCACGACTACGGTAACGGAAACGAATACGGATCCCAAAACCGGTAAGGTCACGGTGACGGAAACGGAAGTCACGGAGATATGGAAGATCTATACCATCGTCTATAACGGAGAGGCCTATTT
>ENA-OUQC01001578-OUQC01001578.1-human-gut-metagenome-genome-assembly--contig:-NODE-1578-length-11537-cov-3.854642_pt1 | contig 11537 bp, 9 predicted proteins | sample MGYA00237942_ERZ548815 | MGnify/ENA primary metagenome ERZ548815 (study PRJEB26490, sample SAMN05194722) | human gut metagenome | biome: terrestrial biome; feature: human-associated habitat; material... | reverse complement strand
CGCCGTTCCTCCATTCCCCTCTCCCCTTCCCGCAAAATCCTTCTCCTCCATTCTATCCCCCCTCCCCCCACCAAGTCAAAGGTTATCCGCGGAACTCCATAGAAAACAGCTGCCGTTTTGTCTGTTTTCATCTGAACGTTTTTTGCTGAGTACTTGACAATGGTGTGATGGCGGCGTATAATAACGCAGCGTTATATAACTAAGTGTTATAAATTAAGGAGGGTTTTATGCCGGCTGTCAGGAGGATCTCGCGGGATGCGATCGTGGATGCGGCGGTGGAGGTGCTGCGTTCAGGCGGCGCGTCAGCCGTCAATGCCCGCAGTGTGGCGAAGAAGCTGGGCTGCAGCGCAGGCTGCAGGAGGAGGACACGAGCTTCCAGAAACAGCTCAACCACACGCGGGAGCTGCTGGCGAAGTCCTACCTTGCCAACACCGATATGACCGCCGAGGATATCGTCTTCCTGCTGGGGTATCAGGAGATCGGCTCCTTTCTCCGCGCGTTCACCGCGTGGACGGGGCGGACGATTCACGCATACAGAAACACGGAAGCACGAAAAATCTAAATCCATAAAAAGCCCGGAATCGCGCGGTTCTTTTCTGTCCAAGCCGAAAAAGTTTTTGTCCGGAAGGCCGAAAACTGCGCCGCGGCATCTTGCAATTTTATCGCCGCTATGGCATAATAATGTGTAAACGACAGAAAAGGAGAGATTCATTCCCCCATGGACGACAGTATTCCACGAAGTATTCTGCTGGTATTCGCCCTTATCCTGACAGGCGGTTTCTTCGCGGGAAGCGAGACCGCTTTCTCGTTCTGCAACGAGGTTCGCATGCGCACGCTGGCGGACGACGGCAATCGCCGCGCCAGGCGCGTGGTTCGAATTCTGGACGATTTCGACCGAACCGTCGTCACGCTTCTCATTGCCATCAACACCATCTATATCCTCGCCGCCTCCATCGCAACGACGGCCGCGGTTTCGAAAATGGGCAACGTCGGCTCCGTAGTAGCCACGGTGGTGACCACGCTTTGCGTTTTCCTGTTCGCGGAAACGATTCCGAAAAACATCGCCCGCACGAACAGCGACGCATACGCGCTGTTTGTCGCCTACCCGATCACGTTCTTCCGAATCATCTTAAAGCCTTTGGCGATGCTGTTCACGTATCTGGGCGATTCGGTCAAGAAGGCGCTTCCCAAGAAGCCCGCGCAGCCGGACGTGACCGAGGACGAATTTGAGGAAATGGTGGACAACGTTGAAGAGGACGGCCTGATCGAGCCGGTGGAAAAGGAAATCATCAAATCCACCATCCACTTCTCTGACATCATGGCCGGAGACGTCATGACCCCGCGCGAGAAGATCGTCGCCATTCCGCTGAGCGCCAGCCGGGACGAGCTGAAGCGAATCCTTCTGGACGAGAAGTATTCCCGCTTCCCGGTCTACGACGGAGACATCGACCACATCGAGGGCGTGCTCCGCTCCCCCGCCGTGCTCTGGAAGCTGATGAACGATCAGCCGGTGGACACTCTTGACAACATCACGCGGCCTTACATCATCCGCAGCGACCTGCCCGTGAGCAAGGTGTTCGAGGGCATGAGCGGCCGCCACACGCATATGGCCATCGTGGCCGACAACGGCGTGACCCGCGGCGTGATTACAATGGAAGACATTCTGGAGGAAATCGTCGGCGAAATCTACGACGAGGACGATGTGACCGTCGCGCCCGCAGCGCCCCGGAAGGGAGGCGCGAAGGCATGATCCTGAAAATCGCCGTCGTATGCCTGTACGCCGTGTTCATATTCCTCTCGGCCTTCTTCTCCTCGTGTGAAATCACCTTCGCGCGCGCCAACCATAAGCGCCTGAAGGACGCCGCCGACGCGGGCGACAAGCGCGCCGCCAAGGCCGTTTTCATCAACGACAACTACACCCGGTCGCTTTCCACCATTCTGGTGGGCAACAATCTGGTGAACATCGCGGCCTCCTCCACGGCGACCATGTTCTTCGTGAAGATGCTGAACCTGAAAAACGGCGAGGCCGTCGCGACCGTCGTCACCACGCTGCTTCTGATCACCTTCGGCGAAACGCTGCCCAAGATTATCGCGGCCGACCGGCCCGATTCGCTTGTGCGCGCGTTCGCCGTCCCCCTGCGCACGATGATGTGGGTCTTCACGCCCATCGTAAGCGCCGTAACCGCGCTGGTAAAGCGCATTTCCCCGCTGTGGACGCCGCGCGAGAAAGCGCCGCAGACCACCACGGACGAGCTGCGCATCATCCTTGAGGACGCGGAAGAGCAGGGCGTGTTCACCGAGGAAGAGGGCGAACTGATCAAGGACGCCATCGAGTTTTCCGACATCATGGCCATGGAGATTCTCACGCCCCGCGTGGACGTGGTCGCCATCGACATCGACGACGAGGACCTGACGCTCACAAACGACATGCTGCGCCACTCGCGCATTCCGGTGTATCGCGACACCATCGACAACATCATCGGCATCCTGCCCACCAAGCTCTACATGAAGGCGAAGCTCACGCAGGAGCATGTCGATCTGGAATCGCTGCTCGTGCCCGCGATTTACGTGCACAAGACCCGCATGATCTCCTCGATCATCCGCGAGTTCCGCCGCAACCATCTGCAGATGGCCGTCGTTCTGGACGAATTCGGCGGCACGATGGGCATCCTCACGATGGAGGACATCATGGAGGAAATCGTCGGCGAAATCTTCGACGAGCGCGACGAGGTTGAAGAGGACTTCGTAGAAGTCGGCGAAAACGCCTATCAGGTGGACGGCGGCATGAACATCTACGATTTCTTCGACGCGGTGGACTATGAACCGCCCAAAGATTTCGAAACCGAATACACCACCATGGGCGGCTGGACGACCGAAATGCTCGACCGCTTCCCCAGCCCCGGCGACGAATTCGACTATGACCGCCTGCACGTGACCGTGCTCGAGGCGCAGCCCAAGCGCGTGAATAAGCTCCGCGTGACGGTAACGCCCAAGCCGGAGGAAGAGGAAAGCTGAATCCCGCTGAAACGGAAGCATCCTTCCGAAATCCAAAAGGATTTTGGAAGGATGCTTCCGTTTGCTATGCCTTTCTCCGCTTCCCGCCCGGCTCCGGCAGTTCGTCGTACATCGCGCGGAACAGCCCGGCCAGATACGCCCGGTTGTCCACATTGTCCACGAGCAGCATCGGCTTCGCGCCCTCATAGGGAGTTTCCTCCTCCGCGTCCGGCATGTATTCCCGCGCCGCCCTCACCGGCTTCACAAGCAGACGATCATCATAAATCCCGCCGACCAGCCTTCCCTTGTAATATAGAAGAAACTCGCCCATCATCGCCCGATGCGTAATCCCCTCAAGCTCTGAAAGCTGCTCTAAAATAAACTCCAAATACGCCCCGCTCGACGCCATTCAAATCCTCCCATTCTTTTCATCACACCACAGAAACCTCGCCGTGCGGTCTCGCCCCGTCTGCCGGTACACCGGCGACGCGGTAAGCAGCCCGCGCAAATCCGTCGCGCGGCATTCGAGACGGAACGCGTCCGTATTTTCCAGCGCGGCGGGATCGGCGCACAGGCGGCCACCGGAACGCTTCTTAAGCTCCGCAATCAGTTCGGACGACGCGCGCCGGAAGCCGAGCAGCCTCACATACGGAATCTCCTCCGGCACATTGGCGGGCAGCTCGAGCGCGGCGGAGGCAATCAGGCGCGAAATGCGCGCGCGGGTATAGCGCTTGCACTTCACAAGCTCCGTCAGCTCCTCCGCGCTCCCGGCCGTCTGCGCCATGTTCCACAGGCGGCGACCCACCCCCTCGCCCGCGTCGGGCAGCGCGTCCATCGCCTCGGGTGAAAGGCGGCGAATCGACCAAAGCGCCAGCGCGTCCCACACGCGCGCGTCGGGCGCAAAGGGCAGCTCGCGCCGGACGATCTCCCGCGTGCATTCCGGCAGCCGCGCAAGCGCCGTCTCCGCGTCGCCCGCAAGGAACGCCCGCCGCAGCGCGGACGCGGACGCAGACGGCTCGTCGGCGTGATAGGGCGACGTGCGCTTCACGCACACGGGGCGCATGGGCGCGTTCGTTTCGAGAATCCGCTTCAGATATTCCGCCGCCAGCGCCAGATTCGGCTGGTTCAGGCATTCGGGCTCCACGCCCAGCGCCCGCGCCAGCGCTTCCCCGCGGGCGCGCGCCAGCGTCTTTCCCGCGCGCAAACCCTCGCGCACCTGCCGGGAAACCTCGCCGCTCTCGTCCAGCAGCGCGCCGGACAGCGACAAAAGAAAGTCCAGATCGTCCGTTTCGCTTCCAAAGGAAAGGAAATCCGCGCCCACCGCGCGCAGAATATCCACCCCGCCGCGGGCGTACAGCTCCGCCGGGCGTACGGCGTACAGCGCCGGAAGCTCGACCACCGCGTCCGCCCCGGCGCGCAGCGCGCATTCCGCGCGGACGAACTTATCCAGAAACGCGGGCTCGCCGCGCTGCATAAACGCGCCCGCCATCACGCACACGATGTAGTCGCAGCCCGTTCGCCGCCGCGTCTCGTTCATGTGATACACATGCCCCTCGTGCAGCGGATTGTATTCGCAGATAATCCCGGCTATGGTCATAAAATCCCTCCCGCTTCTCCCATTCTATACCGCGCGGCGGAAATTGTAAAGGGATAGAAGGAATCTTTGCCTCCGCGTCGAATTTTCAAGATGAGCTGTATCCGAAGGAAGGAAGAAACGGTATGTCATTGCAGGAAATGCTGGGTCATTATCACGCGGCGCCGATTCAGGCGCAGGCGGGCGATTTTTATGTTTCGCCGCAGGGAAACGATGAAAACGACGGCTCCTTTGAACGTCCCTTCCGAACCTTCGCGCGCGCGCAGGCCGCGGTTCGGGAAGCGAAGAAGGACAGAGAACTGACCGTGTGCGTGCGCGCGGGCGAGTATTTCGTGAAGGAGGTCGCCTTCGGTCCCGAGGATTCCGGAACGCCCGAAAACCGCGTCGTCTGGCGCGCGTACGGCGACGGGGACGTGGTGCTCAACGGCGGCGTCGCGCTGCGCGCGGAGGACTTTCATCCCATTCCGGACGAAATTCGCGAGCGCCTGCACGGCGACGCGCGCAAAAAGACGCTGTGTGTCGACCTGAAGACCTATGGTCTCACGAAGGCGGACTGGGGCGAGCTGAGCCCCATCGGCATGTTCGGCAGCGAGGATAAATACGACAACGTGTGCCGCGAGCCGAACTGCGAGCTCTTCTTCGACGGCGAGCGCATGACGCTTTCGCGTTATCCCAACGCCGGCGAGAATCTACAGCTGGACGACGTGGCCGACGTGGGCGACTGCTTCGAATTCCCGGCGCAGAACTACTACACGGAGTGGAACGACCGCCGCAACCACTTCGGCGGCCGCTACATCATGGACAAGGCCACGGCGAAGCGCGTGGCGGGCTGGAAGCGTCTGGACGGCGTGTGGGCGTATGGTCGCTTCCACTACGACTGGGCGGATATGTCCACGCCCGTTCAGAAGTTCGACACGGCGCACCGCACGTTCTTCCCGGCGTTCGTGTCCCGCTACGGCGCGCGCAAGGGCGGCGCGTACTACTTCTATAATGTGCTGGACGAGCTGGACGCGCCGGGCGAGTGGTATCTGGATCGCGAAACCGGCATGCTGTATTTCTACCCGCCGCGCGACCTCAGGGGCGCGCGCGTGGAGATGACCATCACCACGAAGAGCGTTCTGCACCTGAAGAACGCGCACGACCTGACGTTTGAGGGCTTCACCTTCCGCGGCACGCGCGGCGACGCGGTGACCATCGAGGGCGACCGCAACGTGCTGCGCCGGTTCGTGATTTCCGGCGTAATGGGCAACGGCGTGGTCGTGAACGGCCGCGACAATCTGGTCTGCGAGGGCGAAATCTCTCATGTGGGCCGCGGCGGCATCCGTCTGGACGGCGGCGACTGCGAAACGCTGACCCCCGGCAACAACCGCGCCGACAACAATCTGATTCACGACTGGGCGGAGGTTTACCGCGTATACAACGTCGCGGTTCATCTGGAGGGCGTGGGCAACATCTGCTCGCACAACGAAATCTACAACGCGCCGCACGCCGCGATTTTCTACTACGGAAACGACCACGTAGTGGAATACAATCACATTCACGACGTGGTGAAAACCTCCACCGACGCGGGCGCGATCTATTCCGGGCAGGACTGGACGCGACAGGGCTGCGTGATTCGCTATAACTGCCTGTACAACATCGGCGAAGGCGACAACCGCCCCGACGGCATCTACTTTGACGACATGCTCTCCGGCCAGACGGCCTACGGGAACCTGATCGTCCGCGCGAAGAAATACGGCTTCCTGATCGGCGGCGGCCGCGACATTCACGTGTACAACAACGTGATCATCGACTGCGGCAAGGCCATCACCTACGACGACCGCGGCTACGACGGCCTGTTCCACGACGGCTGGGCGCGCCACGCCGTCGTGGAGGGCGGCTGCATGTGGGAGCGCCTTGCGGCCTCGCCGTATCAGACGGAAATCTGGAAGAAGCACTACCCCTCCCTCGGCCGCGTCAGCAGCGATTTCTCGAACCCGCACGACCCGAACTTCGCCGTCAACCCGGCCAACAGCCACGTGCACGATAACCTGATCGTGGACGAAACCGGCCTCGTCGGCCGCTTCGATGAGGGCGTGCGCCGCTATAGCACCATCGAGAATAACTTCGCCTATAAATCCATGCAGGAAGCCGGCTTCATCGCCGATACCTACACTCTCGCCCCCGACGCGCAGGCCCATAAAGACATGCCCGCCTTCACCGACCTCCCCCTGAACCAGATGGGACGCTACTGATTTTCAAAAAACAGGGCTGCTGCGGAAGAAATCTTCTGCAACAGCTCTGTTCTACGCTTCTTTATTCTCATTCGGGAAGATCTCGCCAAACAGCGCGGTTATCGCTGCGGTTTCGCGGGCTTCGATTCGCTTGGCGGCGCGCAGGCCGCGTTCCTTTAATGTTTCGAGCACGACGCGCCAGCCGTTTCCGTCCGCGGTGGAGGAGATCGCCAGAACCCGCGCGCGGCCGCCCTCGGATACGCCGGTGAACACGGAGACCTCGCCGTCCGCGTTATTCGCTTCATATGCGGCGGTATCCACGCACAGAAGCGCCAGCTCCGGCTCGACGGGGCGGCTCCAGATTTCGCACGCCGTCGGCTCGATGGCGTTTACAATGGCTTCCGACAGCTCCCGTTTGGCCAGCACGCCATACAGCGCCTTTGCCGCCGTCAGCCGCGCCGCCTTTCCTCCGGCGTACAGCCGGAAGATCGCGCCCTCGATGTCCCGCACGTCCTTGCGGTACTTGCCAATCAGGATCGGCTCGTAGTCGCTGCTGCGATCCTGCGGCACGCGCGTCTGAATCGAACCGAAATTGCTTGTGAGCGTTTTGCGCTTATATCCGTTGCGCGCGTTCGCGTAATGCGCGTCGGCCATTCGGCGCTCGCGCAACTGAAGCATGATTTCCTGCTCCATAATCGCGCAAATCGTCTGCCCCAGAAGCTTTCCAGCCGCCGCGCGGCATTTCTGCATGGCATCCTCGGCCGCTTCCATCGCCCGATCCGCGATTTCGACCACGGCTTCCGTTGTTTGTTTCATCGTAGGCAAGCTTCTTTCCGCATTCACGTTTTCGAGCGTATTTATACAAAAGACGATTCACGCCCCTTATATATTATAGAATACAACACTTTTGCTGTCAAACCGCCGAAAACGGCAAACCGACCGTTCGTCACAGAAAACAAGATTTCCACATTTTCATGTGCCAAAGCAGAAAATACTTGACGCGGCTTCAAAAAGATTGTATAATTTATTTGTAACGCTTTAAATAGCAGCGGAGTAAAGTATACGCGCCTTTTTCTGTCCAATTGGATGTTGAAATCCGCGTATTCCTTCCAAGAGAATGGTGTCCTTCCCCCGACGAACGCAAGAGAGGAGAATCACATGCTCCCCGTAGTGCTGTTTGAAGAAACCTCCCCGCATGACCCCATGCTGACGAATTCTTTCGACCGTCTGCGCGAAGGGGACGCGCTGAGCGTATTTGTCATGTTTTCCACGCCGGACGCTGACGAGCTTCTCACCCATGCGCGCGCTCATCCGGAGGCCACGCTGTACATACTGGACATCGACCTTCCCCAGACGCGCGACGGCATCGCGCTGTGGCGCAAGATCAGCAGCCTGAATCCCTCGGCATACGGCGTGTTCACATCGGCGCACTCACACTTCGCGCTGGCATGCCTGCGCGCGCACGCATTCGATTTTCTTGTGAAGCCTTTTACCTATGAAGACCTGAAATCCACCGTCCGCGCCGTGCTGGACGATCTGTCCGTGCGCCGCGCGCGGCTGCCCATGTCCATTCCGCTGGGCGACCACACCCTGCAGGTCGATCAGAACGACGTGGTTTCGCTGCACACGCACGGGAACCTCGTCTGCTGCCGCTTGACGGACGGCAAGTATTCGTGGCGCGAAAGCCTTTCCGCCGTGCTCGAGCGGCTGGAACAGCGTCTCTTCGTGCGCGTCAGCCGCTCGTGCGCCGTGAACGTGCGCCATATTCAGACCATGGACTGGGGCGAAAGCCTGCTCACCATGGACGACGGCCGAATCCATCCCGTCTCCCGGCGCATGAAATCCGCCCTTCGCGCCGCGATTTCTTCGTGAACCCCTCGCGGGGCACAGTTATTCCTCGACAATGTGCGCAGGGCCGCACTTCTCCGCCAACGCGATAGACGCGCGGTTATCCGTATGGCGCTTTGGCTCCCCTTGTCTATGAAATGCTGCGCTCGCTTGGCAGCGTCACAATTCCCATATGCTAAATCCGACCTTCCATATAAGGCGTATATCTCTTCTCCGGTCAGCCCGGCTAGTTCCACACCTCCGTGTGTATCGTCCGTCAGAGCAGCGCCGCGATGTCCTCGCGCAGCCGCTGCATGGGTTTCGTGAACGTCTCTCCCAGCGATTTCCGATAGGTTTCCGGATGGAAGCGCACGTCCAGCGCGGCGGCGAGCGCGATTTTCAGAGCGGCGTCCTCCACATGTGCATAGAGCCACTTCGTCGCCGCCGTCTTGCCGGTCGTGCTTCCGGTGATCAGCGTATACAGCGTCTGGCTCAGAAGAAGCAGCCAGTCGGCGTAATGGGCGTTTTCCCCGGCCTGTCCGGCGTAATCGCGCACGGTATTGCACATATGCCGCGCCTGCGCGCGAATGACTGCTTCCTCCGGCCACGGAATCCGCGCCCGCTGCTCGATTCCTTCCAGCAGAACGCCGTGCGCGAGGAACGAGCGCATCGAATATCCGCTCAGGTCGCAGCGCGGTTTGAACCGGTCGCGGCTGGTGCCCCAATAGAGCGTGCCGCCCTCGCCGGTCGCCAGCGCGTCCCTGTGCACGACGTCGCCCTCCAGCACCGAGAACCAGCCGTCGTTTTTCGCGCGATACTCGGCATACAGCGCGTGCGCCTTCTCAAAATCCGTCTGCGTAAGCGGACGGCGGCTGATAAAGAAGAAATCCAAATCGCTGTAGCCGGGATGAAAATCGCCATACGTCGCCGAACCGGTCAGGTACACGCTTTCCAGCGCGCCGCCCAGAAGCCCGTTCAGCCGCGCGGCGAACGCACGCACGGTCTCTTCGGCGCGCGGATCGACCGCCGCCCGCGGTTCCTCCTCCCGGCAGACCACGCGAAACGTCTCAAACACCACCGGCATATCCTCGCGGAAGACGTAGCCGTTTTCCCTGCCGTCCGTTTCGAAGAACCTGCGATGCGACGCGCGCCAGCTTTCGAGCGTGTCCCCCTCGCCCTCGCTGGCCGCCAGCTCCGCCGTCACATCCGAGAACGGCACGACCGCGACTGTCTCCGTCTCAATCACGCAGCCCGGACGGCCATAAAAATCGGTGATCAGGCTCAGTGCGCCCGGCTCGGGCAGCTTCTTTCCGCGCGCCGCGAACGCGGGCAGCGCCGACGACGCGGCGCGCTTCCTTCCCTCGAGCACAAGCCGCAGAAGCGCGTGCGCGCCGCGCGCCGTCGCTTCAAAATGGTCGCAGTCGAACAGCGGCGTGTCCGCCGGCCGGCCGCTCTTCGCCAGAAAATCCCTGTAAAACCGCGCCCGTCGGCAGGCAATCCATTCGTCCAGCGTTCGCGCCATCGTTTTCATCCCTTCCGCAAAAAAGCCCCTTTCGTCGCCTGTGAAAAGGGCTTTCCTTCTTCCATTCTTCCCGTGTCCCGTCACTTCTCCGCGTCGCCGCCCTGTGCGCCCTGCCGGTACTGCGCCGGGGTCGCGCCCGCGTACTGCTTGAAGCGGCGAATGAAGCTGGACACGTCGCCATATCCCACCTCGGCGCAAATGTCCTTGATCGGCCGGTCGGTCTGCCGGAGCAGCCGCTTGGTATGCTCCATGCGAAGCGACGTCAGGTAATCGGACGGCGTCATGTTCAGATGCTCCTTGAACTCCACGGTCAGCCGCGTGGTGGAGATGTTGAACCGGTCGGCCAGCCCCGCCATGGTAAACGCCGGGTCGGCATAGTTGGCGAGCATGTCGTTCATCAGGTCGTGAATCAGCGGCCGCGCTTGCTCGCGCGGGTTCTCGCGAATCGCACCGGCGCACACGCGGCGCAGGATGGTGTCCAGCTCGTCGATCGAACGGCAGTCGGACAGCGAGAACAGGTCGTAGTATTTCAGCAAATCCGAGCCGTCCGGCAGGCCGCACAGGCTCATCACGTCCACGATCACTTCATTATAAATCTGCCGGAAGGCGTACAGCGACATATCCGCCGTGCGCAGGTACGTCACCAGCTCGTCCAGCTTCCCGTTGATCTCGCCCGCGTCGCCGCCCTCGAGCGCGCGCTTCACGTCGTCCACATAGGCGCGCGCCTGCGGCGGCACGCTGCGCGCGGGCAGGGAAATGTCGCGAAAGCTCAGCAAACGGGAATCGCCCATCACGAAGCGGCTCTCATAGGCCGACGTGGCTTCCAGATACGCCGTGGGCATCTCGGAAACGTCGGCGTGTACGTCGGACACGGCCACCGGCACGCGCGACGCGCGCACCGTCTCGCTGCGCGTGAGCGCCACGGCGTAATCGTGAATCGGCCCGGAATTGTCCGCGAAGACGACCAGAAGCATCTGCTCGTGCGCGATCAGCTCCGCCGCCGCCGGGAACACGCCTGCGGGCGCGAGGGCGATCAGCTTTGCCGGGTCGACGCTCGCGCCGCGCGGCTCGCCCAGCAGCATCACGGCGAAGCAGGCGTGATCGATGTCCACGTCCGCCGTCCGCGCCGCCGCGCGCGCTTCCTCGGCACCGACTTCACCAAGCACATCAAGGACTGGCTGTATGAAGTCACCTCCATCCAGGGCAAGCGTGGGCCGTTCGTCGCCACGAACTTCTCCACCACCGAAATTCAGGGTCTGGGTCTGCAGCTGCAGATCGCGCGCAACGACCAGATCATGAAGGCGCGCCGTGACGCCGCCGCGTATCTCAACAGCCGTCTCGAGGGCTGCGACGCGCTGCGCGTGCAGGACCTCGGCAACGACGACAT
>ENA-OUQC01001577-OUQC01001577.1-human-gut-metagenome-genome-assembly--contig:-NODE-1577-length-11554-cov-10.756588_pt1 | contig 11554 bp, 15 predicted proteins | sample MGYA00237942_ERZ548815 | MGnify/ENA primary metagenome ERZ548815 (study PRJEB26490, sample SAMN05194722) | human gut metagenome | biome: terrestrial biome; feature: human-associated habitat... | reverse complement strand
CGGCGATCTCGTTGTCCACCAGCGTCTGTACAGTGCCGGCGCCTTTCAGCTCCTTCATGGCGTTCAGCGTCTTGACCACAGGGATGGGGCAGGCGTCGCCCATAGCGTTTACTTGGATCATGGTAAAGTCCTCCTCGTGTACTTTTCATCAGAATAACGTTAACCTTATTGTAAGACGAAAGCGGCGTTTGCGCAAGAGTGTTTCCCCCAAAAGCAGGACATTTCTCGGAAAGCGGGATTCGCGGGGGATTTGGGGAGGGATGTTTAAGGAATGCACGGAACCGCGCAAAAAGAAAAGACGGAGGATTATTCTCGTGGCTTTATAGAAGTGAGAGAAACTGTTTTCGCTTTGCAATTTGCGCCGGTTTCGTGTAGAATTACGGTAAGGCAGTATTGCGGACAAAAATCAGGAAAGACAACAGAGGAGGGGCGTTATGGTAAAAAAGGGTGGACTGTTTGGCAGCCTGTTTGATTTTAACCATGATGGAAAGGTCGATACCGGGGAGCAGTTTATTGCCTATCAGATGTTTAAGGAGTGTACGGAACCGCGCAAAAAGAAAACACCCGCACACTTTGAGGAATATGATTGGCGGGATACCTGCGAGGACGGCTCTGAGTTCGGCATTGATCCCGAGGATTATGAGACGGAGGAGGAATACAAGGAAGACCTTGAAGAAGCCAAGCACGGCTGGCGGGATACCTGCGAGGACGGTTCCGATTTCGATATTGATCCGGAGGATTACGAGACGGAGGAGGAATACGAGGAGGCACTTGAAGCAGCCAAATGCGAATGACCCCACATTGTAAGGCGGCGACAGGCAGCCTGCGGCAGCGGAAAGCATACTGCGGGGAATAGACGCTTCAACATCTTGACACGAGAGACAAACTTTGCTACGATACGGTCAAAGAAATATCATAACCGGAACAGCCGCGGCGACGCGGCTTTCTGTAAGACACAAGGTTAGCGGACCCTAACCGCTGCCTATACGATTCAGGGGGAATGAAAATGGAACGGAAAGAAGCCATTCGCGGCGCTTACCGGCTGACGGGCAGCAACAGCTTTTATGACGGCATGATAACCTGCACCACGCTGGGCGGGAAAGCCGTGTGCCGGTTGGTGTGGGATATGGACAAGGCGGAGTGCGACGCCTATCTGGAAAAGGCGCTGTCCGGGATCCCGGAGCATTTTGCCGGAAGGCTGCTGGAGGTGCCGGTGGGAACGGGCATTTTGACCATGCCGGTCTATCAGACACTGCCGGAGGCGGACATCACCTGTCTGGATTACTCGGCGGATATGATGGGGCAGGCACGGGAAAAGGCAGATCGTCTGCATCTGAAAAACGTGACCTTTCAGCAGGGGGACGTGGGAGCGCTCCCTTATGAGGACGGCACGTTTGACGTGGTTCTGTCGCTGAACGGGTTCCACGCCTTTCCGGACAAGGAGGCCGCGTATCGGGAGGTTTTTCGGGTGCTGAAGCCCGGCGGGACGTTCTGCGGCTGCTTCTATGTGAAGGGCGAGCATAAGCGGACAGACTGGTTCGTCCGGCATGTTTATGAAAAGGCGGGGTTCTTCACGCCGCCCTATGAGACGGCCGCCAGCCTGAAAGCGCGGCTGGCGGGGCTGTACGCGGATGTGGATATGGGCAATCTGAAAAGCATCGCGTGGTTTGTCTGCCGCAAGGCGGAATAATGCTGCTGGTATCGGAGCTGGAGCGCTTCTGCGAATGGGAAAAGTAACCGGAAAGGACTACGCCATGAAAGTCACGACAATGGAAGAAGCGGCGATCCACGATATTGGACACGCCTTTGGCTACTACGACTACGGACAGGAGACGGGGATGACCGCCGCCTTTTCCGGCAAGGAGGGGACGGAGGAGTACATCTGCGACTATGTGCGGGGGATGCTGCGGGGCGGCTTCCTCCACACCACGAGCCAGCGGGGCGAGGGCTATATCGCCTATAAGCTGCCGGGAGAAAAGATGGGCTTTCCCACCATGTGGCCCATCGTGCGGGGCATGCTGCGCAATTCCAGTCTGAAGCGGCTCGTGGGCTTCGGCATGGCCATGAAGCGGGGCGGGGTGTCCCTCCAAAGCCGCATGGATAAGGAGAAGAAGCCCTACATTTTCGTGGGGCTTGTCTGTGTGCGGGAGCGGTATCAGGGGCAGGGCTATATGCGGAAGGTCATGGACATCGCCTTTGCCGAGGGCGACCGGCTTCATGTGCCGGTGATTTTGGAGACAGACGCCCAGTCCAAATGCGACAAATACGTCCATCTGGGCATGGAGCTGGCCGGTGTGCGGGATATGGGCCGGTACGGCAAAATGTACGACCTTATCCGATACCCCGCCGCAGAGAAACGGTAACGGATACAAAGGGAGCGAATGACAAATGAAAATCACCATCATCGCGACGCTTATGATCTTTCTGGCCTATTTTCTCGTCCTGTACGGCGGAGTGGGCTTCATTCAGGACAAGCGGTTTTTCGCCTCCGCGCCGAAGGAGAATCTGGCCGCCATCCCCGACCGGAAGGAGCGGTTCCGGGGCGCGCACGTAGTGGGTTGGATAATAGAGGTGCTGGCCATTTCGCTGTTTCTCGGCGCGGCGGCCCTCAGCGTGTGGGACGGCGTTCGGAATGAGTTTGGCTTTCTGCGCTTTTTTGTGCGGTTTCTGGTGATGCTCTATGCCATGGAGGTCTATGACATTCTCTTCTTTGACTGGGTGCTGCTGTGCCACTCCAACTTCTTCCCCCACTTTTATCCGGAGCTGAAAGGCGTGGTGGGCCCCCACATGTTCGGGTACAACAAAAAGGCACACATCCTGCACTTTGTGATGTACCTTCCCGCCTGCGCCGCGGCGGCGTGGCTGTGTATGCTTTTGTGAGAATGACGATAGGAGACAAGAAAATGAACGAATTCAACGACATTGGTATTTCCCGCCGGCTGGACTGACCGCGCGTTGCGCATCTGTTCCGTGTCGGGCTGCTGGGCGCGCTTTTGACGCTTGTCGGCGATATGATCCTCGGCTGGGGCGTGGAGGATGAGACGCTGGAGGGACTTGCCCGGATGCTCTCCGCCTATACCGGCACCTCTGACGGCGGCCTGTTTGCCGCGGCCATGCTGGGGCTTTTCGGCATCACCATCGAGGGCTTGTGCTATTTCGGCGTCTACCGGCTGATGGCGGAGCGGGCGCCCCGATATGCCCACCGCTACCGGGCAGGGATCTTCGGCTATGTGATCTTTGGCGGCTGCGGCTTCCATGTGCCGGTGTGCGCCATGGTGTTCCTGACGAAGCACGGACTTGCGGAAGCGCTTGTATGGAACTACGCGGCGTATTTCCTGCTGCCTGCTTTCGCGCTGTTCTGGGTGTTCTTCCTGATTCTGGCGGTCACGCAGATCAGGGTGTTCGCCAAGGGGCTGACGCCCTATCCCAAGTGGTGCTGGGTGTTTTCGCTGCCCGTCGGCATGGCGGCGGCCATGCTGGTGAATGTGTTCGGCAACCAGCCGTGGGTCAACGCCATCACCTGCGCGTGGATCAGCGTGGGCAATCTATGGATGTACGGCGGATTGCTGGCCGTGATGAAGAACGTCAGGACGCCAGCGCCGCGTTCCTGAAAGGATAGGAGGAATGATGATGTTGTATTCGGAAAAGGTAACGCGCTTCACGGCGGCCCATCCCTGCCAGACGGTGACGGTCGACGGCGCGCAATATCGCTATATTCTGGACGGAAAAGCTGACGGCAAAACGCTGGTGTTCCTGAACGGCGGCATGAACACGCTGGAGATGTGGATGGACTATGTGGAGCCGCTTGCCGGGGATTGCCGCGTGCTGCTGTTTGACTATCCGCAGGAGCTGCGCACCAATCAGGCGCTGGTAACGGGGATGCATGCGTTCTTCCGGAAGCTCGACATAGAAGCGCCGATTTTTGTCGGCGCCAGCGACGGCGGCATGGTGGCGCAGATCTATGTGCAGAAATATCCGGGAGAAACGGGAGGGTTGATCCTCGTTTCCACCGGCGGCATGGACGCGAACACGCTGAAAAGCCTGAAAAAGCAATACTTTTTCGCGCCGTTGATGCTGTGGTACATGAAGCACTGCAACTATGAAAAGCTCAAGCCGACGCTCATCAAGGCCGGTATGCGCCACATCCGCAATGAGACTCCAGAGGAGATCGCTTACGCGCGGGATATGTTTGAGACGATCTTCAAGGATTTCACACAGGAAAAGGACGTGCATATCTCCGGCCTGCTGGCTGACCTGATGAACCAGACGCCGGTGACGGCGGAGGACTTCGCGGCGCTGGCGGGAAAAATTCTACTTATCCTGCCAGATCAGGACTTCTTCTCCGGCGCGATGCAGCAGGATCTGATCCGGCTGATGCACGAGCCGAAGATCGCCTATGTTTCCGGCGGGCATCTGTCCACGGTGCTGCGGGCGGAGGACTATATCCAGGTGATCCGCCGATTTCTGGCCGGCGAAGCGTAAGGTTGCCAAAAGCGGAATCGGATGGTATACTGACCTTATTCGATAAACAAGTGGGCGAAAAGCAGAAAGGAGCCTGTATGCGGTATTATATTGTGGATGCATTTGCGGAGCATGTGTTTCAGGGGAATCAGGCCGCGGTGTACTTTCCGGAAAACGGCTGGCCCAGCGATGCGTATATGACGAACCTTTGCCGGGAGAACAACTATTCCGATATTGCGCTGCTGGTCAAGAAAGTGGGCGGCTATGATATCCGGTGGTTTACCCAGCAGGGCGAGATCGAGTTCTGCGGCCATGCGTCTATGGCGGCGTCCTATGTGGTGCTCTTCTGTGAGGAGCCGGGCGCTGAGGAGGTACACTTCGATTCCCTGCACGGCCATATCGTTGTGACGCGGAGCGGCGACCTTATCAACATGACGTTTGAGAAGTACCAGCTGAAACAGGTCGAGATCACCGACGCGATGGTCGCGGCGACGGGATGCAATGCGCGTCCCAGCGAAGCGTGGCTTGCAAGAGACCTGATGCTTGTCTATGAGGATGAAGCGGTGGTGAGAGCCATGACGCCGGATATGGAAAAGGTCAAGGCGCTTGACGGACTGCTGCTCCACGTGACCGCCCCCGGAAGCGAATATGACTGCGTTTCCAGATCCTTCGCGCCCAAGTGCGACGTTGCGGAGGATCCTATCTGCGGCTCCGGTCACTGCCACATCATTCCGTATTGGGCGGAGCGGCTCGGAAAGCCGGATATCAAAGCGTATCAGGCATCCAGGCGTTCCGGTGTGCTCTACGGCCATTGCGAACCCGACGCCATTACCATCAGCGGCCATGCGGCGCTCTTCGCGAAGGGCGAAGCGATAGACGAAACCGGCACGATTTGAAAAGCGGCAGCGCCGCCGTATGATCCTTCATACGGCGGCGCTGTGATCTTTCGTGCGGTGGAGCGATGTCAACAGATCATTGCAAACAGTGGGACAGAGTGCTATAATCGGTCAACAACGATGTACGGCATCCATCAAGGCAGTCAGGAGGGCTGGATATGATTTTCCAAAAAGCACATAGTAATGATTTTCAGCGTATCAAAAGCTTCTATTGGGATCTCATCGACGAGATGCAGGATCAGAACGATGTGATCGGCTGGAAAAAGGGCATCTATCTCACGGACGAGTTCCTGCGGGAGAGCCTTTTGCGCGGAGAACTGTTCACGCTGGAGGAAGATGGGCAGTTGTACGCCTGCGCCGTCCTCAACAGCGACTCCAATGAGGGCTACGCCGGTATTCCCTGGAGCCTGAACTGCCGGGATGACGAAGTGCTGATCCCTCACGCATTGGGTGTCTGGCCCGCACAGCAGGGCAAGGGCGTCGGCCAGCGAGCGGTGGAAGAGATCCTGCAATACGCAAGAGCGAACGGCAAAAAGGCGGTGCGGCTGGACATTCTCGGACAGAACGCCGCCGCGGAAAAGCTGTACACAAAATGCGGCTTCCAGTTCGTGCAGGCCAAAACGATGTTTTACGAGGACACCGGCTGGACTGAGTTCAAAATGTACGAGTTCAACCTGTGATGCTTTTGGGACAGAAGCCCCGCCGCCAGTATAAAGGAGAAACGCCGACGTATGATCCTTCATACGGCATTGTTCAAGCCGGAACAGATCCTTTTCTAAAAGCAATATTGAGGAGGTCAACATCATGGAGATCAAAATGCTGGAGCAGGATTTCACCGTGTGCCAGGTGGCGGACTATACACAGGTGAATTGGGCGGCGGAATTTTGCTTCACCGGCAAAACGGACGAGGAACTCTCTCTGGTCTGCGCCACCGGCGATGTGCCCGCCAATGTGATCCGACGGGATGACGGATGGAAGGGTTTCCGTATTCAGGGTGTTCTGGATTTCTCACTGGTGGGGATCCTCTCCAAAATCGCGGCGCTTCTGGCCGAGAACAGCATCCCGATCTTCGCCATCTCCACCTACAACACCGACTATGTTCTAACGAAAGCGGAGCACTATGAAAAGGCGCTGAATGCTCTCAAACAGGCGGGATACACGATTGTGAAGTAGTGATTCCGCTGTGAATCTATATCATCCAAAACGCTTCCTGTCCAGCACCGGTGAATGTTCACCGATGCTGGGCAGGAAGCGTTTTTTCAAAGAAGTATTCTACCGTCAAGAGCCGCTCATACGGGGCTTGCGGCGCTTTTGGCCTGCTGGTAGGTATCCCACAGGTCATCGCTCATTTCGCAGACGATCCGCTTGACCTTGCGGGCGTCGCCCGCCTGACGATAATGCTGGATACGCGCGAGAAATTCGTCCCCCTCGCGGCAGATACCGTACCCGAGGAGCGTATTTCCCTCCTGCGGGGAAAACGTAAGTGCGACCTGTTCGCCGCAGTAGGGGCAGGTGATCTCATTGATTTGTGTGTTGGCCAGAGCATCGTCGAGGCTGGGGTAGATCCGCCCGGAGATGAGCCCGCTTTTGCGGTCGGCTTCATACCCGACAAAGGCGGTACGGTATTCGTCGATACAGCCCGCCAGATCCATGCGTTCACAGATGCGCACCGTGTTGCGGGTGTCATTCAGCGCGTCGTGCGCGCGGTCGGCGGGAAGATTCAGCATTTTCACGGCGTCAGACAGGGAGCATTGACGGTTTTCCCGCAGGAGCTCTCGGGCGAAAATGCGCTGGAGGTCATAGCAATACGGGAACGGCTCAGTGGGGATGGCATGCAGCAGCATGTTGTCCAGCAGCACAGGAATATCGTCCGGCCCCCAAGAGCAGAGCGCACAATCGTCCCCGCACCAGTCGATGAAGGCGTCAAACGCTTCAGAAAATGACGGGGCTTTCTCAAGTTCCTGCGGCCGAATCTTTGTGAGCTGAACGACTGCGTTGCTCATGTGAGGGTAAAACTGCGGGCGTATGAATGTTTTGAACTCGTCCACGGAGTGAAAGCTTTCATCCAGCTTTACCGCGCCGATCTCAATGATCTCTGAATCAAATGGAAATGGTTCCGTAATCATCTCTTTTTCCGATAACGGCTGGTTCCATTCAAAATCTAAAACAATGTAGTGCATCTCTCTATCGCCTCTCGTGCCATTTTGCTTTTCCTCCCTGTAATTAAGCTCTGTATCGCCAATTTTATTATAGCGTACAGGCGCAAATCTGTAAACAGAATACTTGAGAGTGTGTCCTAAAAAACGGACAAAGCACTTGCTATAGTTGATTCATACAAGGGAAAAGAGCAATTTTGAAAAGGAGTGCCGATCATGGGGCTGTATGAGCGCTTGGATGCGCCTCGAGACGAACTGTCCGACCTGGAATGGGAAGAACCGGAGGACATCTCAAGCGAAGAGTATAATGAGTGGGATGAAAAGCGTCAGGAGTTGGAAGAAGAAATCGAGAAACTGGAAGAGAAGCGGGGTGAATGAAGAACGGAGTGGGTGATTCATAATTGCAATTTGTGTCAGTTTCGTGTAAACTAGTGATAAAATAGGTAAAAAGCACGAAAGACAACCAAGGAGGTGCGCCATGCCCCTTATCATTGTTCGCAACGACATCACGAAAATGCCCGTGGACGCCATCGTCAACGCGGCCAAGGAGTCCCTGCTGGGCGGAGGCGGCGTGGATGGCTGCATCCATCGCGCGGCGGGGCCGGAGCTGCTGGCCGAGTGCCGGACACTGGGCGGCTGTAAGACCGGCGATGCCAAGATCACCAAGGCATACCGTTTGCCCTGCCGGTATGTGATTCACACCGTCGGCCCCGTGTGGAACGGCGGCAGCCACGGCGAACGGGAGCAACTCGTTTCCTGCTATCAGACGAGCCTTGCGCTGGCCAAGGCGCACAACTGCGAGACGGTGGCTTTCCCGCTGATCTCCTCCGGTATCTTCGGCTATCCCAAGGATCAGGCGCTGCGCGTGGCGGCGGACACCATCGGCGAGTTCCTGCTGCACAACGACATGACGGTCTACCTCGTCATTTTCGACCGCAAAGCCTACCAGATCAGCGGCAAGCTGTTCGCCGACATTGCCGAGTACATCGACGACCACTATGTGGATGCCCACACCGATTCCCGGCGGGAGCGTATGCGCCGAATGAGCGTTCTTGAGAGTCGTGCGGAGGCCGTCTGCGAGAGCGCGATGCCTGCGCCGATGATGGCTCCCAAGGCTGTCGGTGGGCTGGACGATCTGCTGACGCATCTGGACGCCGGTTTCTCGGAGACCTTGCTGAAGCTCATCGACCGTAGCGGCAAGAAGGATGCCGAGGTCTACAAGAAGGCCAATGTGGATCGCAAGCTGTTCTCCAAGATCCGCAACAACCCGGACTACAAGCCCTCTAAGTCCACGGCCATCGCCTTCGCCATCGCGCTGGAACTGGATTTGAACGAGACCCGCGACCTCATTGCCCGCGCGGGCTACGCCCTCAGCGCCAGCAGCAAGTTTGACGTCATTATCGAGTACTTCATCGGGCAGAAGAAGTACGATATCTTTGAGATCAATGAGGCGCTGTTCGCCTTTGATCAGAGTCTGTTAGGAGCGTGAACCATGACCTTTATCTGCTACCCCAAATGCACCACCTGCCAGAAGGCGCGAAAGTGGCTGGACGAAAACCACATTGCCTATGATTTCCGTGACATCAAGCTGGAGAATCCTACTTACGACGAACTGGCCGCGTGGCACCAGCGCAGCGGTCTGCCGCTGAAGAAGTTTTTCAACACCAGCGGTCTGCTGTATAAGTCCATGGAGCTGAAGGACAAGCTGCCCCAAATGAGCGAGGACGAGATGCTGAAGCTCCTCGCCACAGACGGTATGCTGGTCAAGCGCCCACTGCTGGTAGGCGACGATTTCGTCCTCGTGGGCTTCAAAGAAGCCCAATGGGCGGAGTACCTGAAAACCGAATAAATGTCGCCCCGCAGGCGACCAACCCCTCCTTCGACTGCGCTACAATGACAGCGTAAACAAACGAAGGAGGGTTTTCATTATGACAGAATTGGTTTTTATCCTGGATCGCAGCGGCTCCATGTCGGGGCTGGAGACGGACACCATCGGCGGCTTCAACTCCATGATTGACAAGCAGAAGAGGGAAGCAGGCGAGGCGCTGGTCTCCACGGTGCTGTTCGACAACGAGAGCGTGGTCATTCATGACCGCCTGCCGCTGGAAAAGGTGCCGCCCATGACCGAGAAGGAGTATTTCACCCGCGGCTGCACGGCCCTGCTGGACGCTGTGGGCAGGGCCATCCACCACATCGGCAACATCCACAAGTACGCCCGCCGCGAGGACGTGCCGGAAAAGACGATGTTCATCATCACCACCGACGGTTACGAAAACGCCAGCCGCCGCTACGACTACGAGACGGTGCGCCGCATGATCGAGAGACAGAAAGAAAAATACGGCTGGGAGTTTCTCTTCCTGGGTGCCAATATCGACGCGGCGAAGGAAGCGGCTCACTTCGGCATTGGCGCTGACCGTGCGGTGAGTTACAAGTGCGATGAGGCCGGTACGGCGCTGAACTACCAAGTTATCAGCGATGCCGTGTGCAGCGTCCGCGCCGCAAGGCCCCTCAGCGCCGACTGGAAGCGCCGTATCGACGAGGATGTGCAGAAGCGGGGAAGATGATAAATATGTGCGGACAGTTTCGGGTGACATTGTAATTCTTTCCCGTTGACTTTCTTCCTCTTCTGTGATACTTGTTTGTCGCGGGAGGTGAGAACCATGTACGAAACCCTGCGGGAGCTGCATCGCAAATTTTGGAAAGAACTGCCTAAGCCGGAAGTTGAGCGGCAATACGACAAGGCCTTCCGGGAGCTGATGCGTCGGCTGGAAAAACCGGAGCGTAAGCTGGTGCTGCGGCTGCTGGACACAAGAGGGCTGCTGGCGGAAAACGCTGCGTTCGACAGTTTTGCCTGTGGCTTCTGGCTGGCGCTGGAACTGACAACTGAATCACAACTGTGGTAGTGGCTTTTTATTTCCGACTACATTTGGCTTATTTTTTCCGGCCCGCAGTGGCTATCTCCGCCCGGCCCGAACAAGTCATAACAAGAAAGAAAAGAGGAAAGCCCTATAGAAAGAGCGTTGTTCCGGAAGATATTTGACATATTCACCCCCTGCGCCGCAATAGACAAAGAATAAGAAAAACCCCTCTGAAATCAACGATTTCAGAGGGGTTTTGGTCCGAGTGGCGAGGCTCAAACTCGCGGCCTCGTGGTCCCAAAGCGATGTCAAACATTTTTTTACTCATTTGTAGCGGTTTATAACTGTTTTCAATTTGTTTCACTCACTCTTTGACGCTCTTAATTCCGCTGTTTCCGGGTACTCCAACGCCGTATGTGGTAATCTATGTGGTCAAAAACGCTTCCCGCCCGGTTTCCGGTGAAGATTCACCGATGCCGGACGGGAAGCGTTTTGCGTTGCTGTGTGGTCTGTATTGTAACTCTGGGGAGTGTATTATGCAAGTGGTTTCTGCGGGGTGGCGGCTCAGAAGCTGCGGCGCTATAGACAAAGAATAGCATCACGCATTTGCTCTCTAAAGGTGAAACTCGCTTTCCCTCAATAACTATCACATTCCCTTAATTTGATTGGTATTTTAAGGGAAAGTCCGTCTTCCCGCCACAGGCTCACTTTTCCAGAAGATCCTCCATTGTGCAGCCAAGGACTTTGGCAAGGCTGAGAACCGTCTCCGCGCTGGCTTTATTGATATCCTTGTTGTGCTGCTCGTACATTTGAATTGACCGGAGGCTGACGCCGCTTCGCTTGGCAAGCTCTGCCTGTGTGCAGCCGTAGGTTGTACGGATGCGCTTGAGATTGGTATCTGTAAAATACGCACGCACTTTGGCATCGGCAATATCGGCAAATTTGCTGATGTCTGCTTCGTGAAGCGGAGCGTACATCTGCTGCAAATCCTCGAACGAAAGGACCTTGAAAATATCGCCGAATTTCCTGCCGGAGAACCATTGATAGTACGCGATAGCCCAACCAATCCAATACTCTCCGGAACGGCTGAACGTTGCCTGCGGTTTGGCAGTTGGCGCTTTGCCGGTCGTCTCGACAAGAATATCTTCCACGACTTCAATTCCACTTTTTCCTGCCAGATAAG
>ENA-OUQC01001574-OUQC01001574.1-human-gut-metagenome-genome-assembly--contig:-NODE-1574-length-11564-cov-3.183595_pt1 | contig 11564 bp, 9 predicted proteins | sample MGYA00237942_ERZ548815 | MGnify/ENA primary metagenome ERZ548815 (study PRJEB26490, sample SAMN05194722) | human gut metagenome | biome: terrestrial biome; feature: human-associated habitat; material... | reverse complement strand
ACCTTATTCTGATTTTTCGGTAAAACGGAGAAAACGATCCATGCGGCTTTTCTCTTTATTCTGTTTATAATATTCAATTTTTTCCTCACAGTATTCATAATTTGCCAAATACAATTATAGCAATATGATGCCGGAATGTCAATTGAAACGCCTATATATTTTTTTGAGGGGTATTTGTAAATAGTCATTGACATTTTGCAAAAAGATTGTATAATATTCTTGTTAAAAATTTAATATGCACGATTATTTTTGCATCTGTGCTGACAACGCCGCAAATGGCAAAGAACTTGCGGCGCTCCTCAAACATTCCGGCAAATGCTGCGGCGGTGCCGCACAAACGCCCGAGGCGTTGGGAATGTTCACTTACGTCAGTTCCTGACAGAACCGTTGGCGGGCTTTTTGCCGCCTTGAGAAACCGTACGCTGCAGACGCCGCCCGGCGTTTTGTAACACACTCTTTGCGGGGGCTGCGGTTAGACGTAGGTGAGTTCGCGCAGAGCTGTAATACGGCTTTCGCGGTCTTGGCCGCAAAGGGGGATGCAAAAAATGAATGAAAAGAAACTTATTGAACTTCAGGGCATATCCGTGTCGTTTGACGACGAAAAGGTGCTCGACGATATTTCGCTGTCCATAGCGGACGGCGAATTTGTCACGCTTCTCGGTCCGTCCGGCTGCGGAAAAACCACAACGCTCAGAATAATCGCGGGCTTTCTTGAGCCCGACGAAGGGCGCGTATGCTTTGAGGGCAAAGAGATCAATGGTGTTCCTCCGCATAAGCGACAGGTTAACACCATTTTTCAGCGTTACGCACTTTTTCCGCACTACAATGTATTTGACAACATTGCATACGGCCTGAAGGTGCGCCACGTTCCGAAGGACGAGATACGCAGCCGCGTTTCTGCCATGCTGAAGATGGTAAATCTGGAGGGATTTGAGCACAGACGTGTTTCAAAGCTTTCCGGCGGGCAGCAGCAGAGAGTTGCGATCGCCCGCGCTGTCATAAACCATCCTCGGGTGCTGCTTCTTGACGAGCCTTTGGCGGCGCTTGATCTGAAGCTGCGCAAGGATATGCAGAAGGAGCTTAAGAATATACAAAAGCAGCTCGGCATAACCTTTATATTCGTAACGCACGATCAGGAAGAGGCGCTTTCCATGTCGGACACCGTCGTTGTCATGGATAACGGCAAGGTCCAGCAGATCGGAACGCCTACCGATATATATAACGAGCCCGTCAACGCTTTCGTCGCGGACTTTATCGGCGAATCCAACATAATAGACGGCGTTATGCCCGAAAACTACAGGGTTTCCTTTGCGGGGCATACGTTCGACTGTCTTGACTCCGGCTTTGCGCCCGGAGAGGCTGTGGACGTTGTGATACGTCCCGAGGACGTTGACATAGTCCCGCCGTCCACCGCAATGCTTACCGGCACGGTAACGTCCGTCACATTCCTCGGCGTTCATTATGAAATAATCGTTGATATATGCGGCTTCAAATGGATGATCCAGACGACCGATTACTGTGCAGAGGGCGCACCTGTCGGTCTTTCGATAGACCCCGATGCCATACATATAATGAAAAAGTCCGAGTACTCCGGCAGATACGGCGACTACAGCTCGTATTCCGAAGAGATCGACACCATGAGCGACGCGGAGGCCGAGGACGATGACGAATAAAAACAGCAGGGCGAGAAAAAAGGCTGTTGCGGCGCGCCGCCGCGGAGCCGGGCTTCTCAACGTACCCTATATAGTCTGGGCGGCGCTTTTTATAATCGTGCCCATGGTCATTGTGGCAATGTACGCCTTTACCGACGCGGACGGTGCGTTCACCCTTGAAAACCTGCGTCATCTCGGCGTGTACCGCGAGAATATAATAGACTCTTTCATATACGCTATTGTGGCGACCGTCGTCACTCTGCTTCTGGCATATCCGTTTGCATATTTTGTGTCAAAGCTCAGAGAAGGCACGCAGAAGATCGTAATGATGCTCGTTATGCTGCCCATGTGGATGAATATGCTCATAATGACGTATTCTATAATGAATCTTATTGAGGCAAACGGCATAATCAATACCGTTATAACCTCTCTCGGCGGCGAGCGGCTTCAGATGATAAACACTCCCGGCGCCGTCGTCCTGGGAATGGTATATAACTATTTTCCATACATGGTGCTGCCGCTTGTTTCCGTGCTTTCCAAAATAGACACATCTCTTCTTGAGGCTGCGTCGGATCTCGGTTCAAATGCACCGTCGCGCTTTCTGCGCGTGATACTGCCGCTGAGCATCCCCGGCGTCGTATCCGGCTTTACAATGGTGTTCGTGCCCAGCGTCAGCACGTTCTATATCGCGCAGAAGCTGGGCGGAGCCAATGTCAATATGATAGGCGACCGCATTGAAGAGCTTGTGAAAAAGCCCTCGACAATACATCTCGGCGCAATGCTTTCTCTCGTGCTCATGATAGTTATACTTGTGTGTATAATGCTCATGAATCATTTTTCCGATGACACCGAAAGGGGAAAAATGGTATGAAAAAAGCAGGAAATATCTATATCGCGGTAATATTCGCCGTTATGTATATGCCGCTTATAGTAATGGTGATATTTTCGTTCAACGCCGCCAACAGCACGTCGAATTTCAGCGGCTTTTCGACATACTGGTACAGTGAGATGCTGCGCGACGCAGCTACAATGCAGGCGCTGAAAAACACGTTTGTGCTTGCAGGCGCGACTGCTGTCTGCTCCACCGTTTTGGGGACAGTCGCGGCCGTCGGAATTTTCGGCATGAAGAACAAGTGGTTCAAATCGGGTATTCTTTCAGTTACGAATATCCCCATGATGAACCCCGAGATCGTAACGGGCGTGTCCCTCATGCTGCTGTTTGCCTTTGTGGGCAGAATAACTTCAAGTCCCGAGGCGCTGGGCTTCGGAACGATGCTCATTGCCCATGTGACGTTCAGCCTGCCGTATGTGGTGCTCAACGTCCTGCCTAAGCTGAGGCAGACCGACCCGCACCTTGCAGAGGCTGCGCAGGATCTCGGCAGCACGCCCGTACAGGCGTTTTTCAGAGTGGTACTGCCGTCCATAATGCCGGGCATCGTTTCCGGCGCGCTTATGGCGTTCACTCTCTCCATTGACGATTTTGTTATAAGCCACTATGTCAGCGGCAGCTATGTGACTCTGCCGCTGCTCATATACAGCATGACCAAAAAGAGAGTCACACCCAAGATGTACGCCGTTTGTACGTGCATTTTCCTGTCTGTGCTGGCGCTGCTGCTCATTATGAACATCATGCAGATCCGCCAGGCTAAAAAGAACAAAAAATCGGTATAAGAAAGGTATATATAAAAGTGAAAAAATTCGTATCTGTTCTGCTTCTCGCCTCCCTTGTGCTGTCCGTTTTTGCCGTGTCCTCCTGCGGGGGAGCCGGCTCCGGACTTGACACCGAAAGCTTAAGCGCCGAGTACACAAAAGAGTACGAGGGCACAACACTTAAAGTATACAACTGGGGCGAGTATATTTCCGACGGCAGCGACGGAAGCCTTGATGTCAACCGCGCCTTTGAAGAGCTTACGGGTGTAAAGGTCGTATATACGAACTACGACGATAACGAAACAATGTACTCCGAGCTGCGCGCGGGCGCGACATACTACGACATTATAATCCCCTCCGATTATATGATCCAGCGCCTTATCAGAGAGGATATGCTCAAAAAAATCGATGTTTCAAAGCTTTCCAACTACAAGTATATAGACGAAAAATACAAGGGTCTGTACTTCGATCCCGATGAGGAGTACTCCGTTCCTTACAACGTAGGCATGGTGGGACTTATCTACAACAAGACCATGGTGGACGAGGCTCCCGACAGCTGGAGCGTTATGTGGGACGAAAAGTACAGCGGAAATATTCTTATGTTCAATAACCCCCGCGACGCTTTCGCGATTGCCCAGCTTCGCCTCGGTCAGGACCTGAACACCAAAGACAAAAGCGATTGGGACGCAGCCGCAAAGCTTCTGAAAGAGCAGAACCCGCTTCTGCAGTCATACGTTATGGACGAGGTGTTCAATAAGATGGAGGGCGGCAACGCCGCCATAGCGCCTTACTACGCGGGCGACTTTCTCTCAATGTACGAGAATAACAGCGACCTCGCCTTTGTATATCCCAAGGAGGGCGTCAATATATTCGCGGACAGCGTGTGCATCCCCGCAGGCTGCCAGAACTATGACGCCGCAATGCTTTATATGAACTTTCTGATGGAGCCTCAGGTGGCGCTCGCAAACGCCGAGACCATCTGCTACGCAAGCCCCAACACCGCCGTTGTCGAAAGCGACGACTACACCTATAAGGGTAACGAAATTCTCTATCCCTCGGAGGAGGATATGCCTAAGACTCAGTGGTTCCACGATCTTGACGCGGACATTGTCAATTACTACGAAGACCTTTGGGTCGATGTCAAAAACTCATAAATAATTTTCTTTCTAAGGAGAACACATATGGCGATCCCCGTACCGGAAAAACGAATTGCAGACTTTGAAAACATGGGCTTCGGTATGTTCATCCACTACGGACTGTATTCTCAGATGGGGTGCGGCGAGTGGGTAATGAATATTGCAAACATCCCCGTTGAGGAGTACAAAAAGCTTTTCGATACCTTTACCGCAAAAGACTTCGACGCCCGCAAGATCGCAAAGACGGCTAAAGCGGCAGGTATGCGCTACATCACGCTTACCACACGTCACCACGACGGATTTTCCCTTTACGACACAAAGGGTCTCTCGGATTACGACGCTCCCCATTCACCCGCTCACCGCGACCTTGTCCGCGAGTTCGTTGAGGCGTGCAGGGAAGAGGGACTTATGCCCATGTTCTATCATACCACTCTTGACTGGTATCAGCCGTCGTTCAAAAACGATTTTCCGGCATATCTCGACTATCTTAATAAAAGCGTCGAGGTGCTTTGCACCGAGTACGGCAAGATAGGCGGTCTGTGGTTTGACGGCAACTGGTCGCGTCCCGCGTCCGACTGGGATCCCGACACTCTTTACGCCATTATCAGAAAGCACCAGCCCGAGGCGCTGATCATCGACAACACGGGACTTACGGGACGCGGTGTTGTGGGACATCCCGAGCTTGACAGCGTTACATTTGAGCAGGGCAGACCCACGCCGCTTTACAGAGACGGCATGCCCAAATACGTGGCTGCCGAAATGTGCCATACCATGAACGACCACTGGGGATACGGCGCGGGCGACTTCAACTACAAGAGCCTGCCTTCTATGATAGAAACGCTTTGCGCATGCCGCAAGGTGGGCGCAAACTATCTGCTGAATGTCGGTCCCGACGGCGACGGAAATATTGTTCCCATGCAGAAGATCATTCTCGAATACATGGGCAAATGGATGGAAACCTGCGGACAGAGCCTTTACAGAGGCAAGCCCTGCGAGATCGCGGGCGAGTTCAAGAACTTCGCTCTCGAGGCTGACGGCAGGGTGTATCTGTACATCCACGACCTTAACGTTGCGGGCGACGCAAACGTTATTGTCGACGGCGGCGGCAGAGGCTTCAAGTACTTCAAAAACGTAAAGCGCAAGGTGCGCGGCGTCAGATGGACGGATACGGGAGAAGAGCTTGACTATGTTCAGCACGGCGAAAATCTCTGGTTCAACGCGACAGGCTTCCCCTACGGCTGCAACTACGTTGTAAGAGTTGCCGAGGTCGAGTTCGACGACTGAGCTTTATAAAGAAAAAGGCTGCAAAAGCAGCCTTTTTCCTTTTCGGCAAGAGCGCCGAAATAAACATTTCTTTATTCTTTTACGGTCGGGCTGCACATACGGCGCAGCTTTTCGCTTTATGAGAAAAAGTCGTGGTTTCCGATAGTCATTACATACGGGCGGTTGTCCGAGATCCATGAGCTTTCGGCAAGCCTGCCGTTCATAAAGAACAGGATGCTGTCGGAAACGCTTGCACCCTCAAGGCAAAGCTTTGCGGCGATAACGCTCTCCTCGTTTGGAGTGTTGTAAACGGTACCGTTCGCGGCAGGCGTGAACTGAACGCCGCTGCTCATATCGAATATAACGCCGTATATACTCTGCGGGAACATACTGCTCGAAACACGGTTCATGACAACGCTGCCCACGGCGATCTTACCGTACAGCGGCTCGTTTCCCGCTTCGGCGTTGATGATCCTCGAAAGCCAGTAGAGATCGTCGCCGTTGTAGAATTTTTCGGCGGAGACAAACTCCGTATCGCTTGTAACGTAAGCGGTACGTGTGCCGCTTTCCCAGCCGACGCTGCAGCCGAAAGCCTTGGCTATCACCCTTATGGGCACATACATCGTGCCTGACACTATAATAACGCCGTCACGTGCCCACAGGTACCTGCCGCCCGCCTCCACATAAGTGTTCAGGTGCTTTGCGCGCAGGGTGAGCTCGTCCGCGGAGACTGTGGCGGTTTTGCTGTCAGGGTTCCAATCAACGCTGTCGGCACCCATAAACATGGAATATTCGCGTATGCCCACATATGTTGTCGAGTTGTAAAGAAATGTTTTTCCCGAGTAATCGATGCCGTTTATAACAACAGCGGGAGACGTCGCTCGCGTTTCTCCTGCCGCGTACGCTTCTGCTTGTCCGCCGTCATTCCGCGCCCGAAGCTCTTCGGGATCAAGTGCATACGCACCCGGTGTGAATACGATAAGAAGAGCCGCACACATAAAGGCGGCGAGGCATCGTCGCATAAAGACATTCCGTTTGAAAAATTTTGACATAACATTTACCTCCGAAACTAAGTATCAGCGGCGCCCGAAAGGCCGCACAGATGCTGTACCAAAGTGTTGGCAGGCACTGCATTACTATGTTAACATCCCCTGCTTTGCATTTCAATAAACAATGTTTTCCTTGGAAGCGCTTCAAAACAATGGAATACAGCAAAAAAATACGGCAATACAATTGATTTTCCGAACGCTTTGTAGTATTATATATATGTCTGTATATCGATTGATATGACTGCAAATTTCGGCGGCGGGGACGCTCCTCCGCATGAAAAAAATAACGGCAGAGGGCGGTGACTGTATGAAACGCAGACGGTATATGCTTCTTTTCTGCGCTGCAATGCTTGCGGCTGCAATGCTTTGCAGCTGCGGCATATTTGTGGTGAACAGACCGTCGGACACGACCGACGCCGACGACGGCACGACCGCCGACGATACGAGCGGAGCTGCCGATACATATGAAATATATAAGCCCTCATACGACTCCGATATGGAGCACTTTCTGAGGGATTTGTCAGGCACGCAGCGCGAGAGCGGCGCCTGCAAGATAGTGACCGCTGCAGACGATCTGATAACTGCAGACGACAATACACCAACGGTAATTTCAAAAGCTTATACCGAGCGAAACGGATATATAGAAGATATTCTCAATGTTTCCGTTATATGCGAAAAGCACAGCGCCGATACTATGCTTGCCGACCTCAAAGCCGCAAACCGTGCGGGAGAATATTTTGCGGATCTTGTAATGCTGCCCCAGTCGCAGATGGGCGCGTATATAGCGGACGGCGCAGTCGCGAACCTGCGCAGTCTGCCGGGCTTCAATACCAACGCTGAATATTACTATCCGTCGTCCCTCGGCGCGGGCGGCGGCGGAGACGCGGTCTACGCGGCGGCGGGTCCCGCTTCCATAACACCGGACTGCCTCAGCGCTGTCTATTTCAACACGGAACTTTGCAAAACTTTGGGTCTTGAGTCCCCGTATGACCTTGTCGACAGGGGAGAATGGACCGTTGACAAATATCTGGAATACTGCGCGGCGGCATCCGCCGGCGTGTATTACAGCACGGGTGCGCAGAACACCGCGGTATATCTTCCCGATCTTCTGTATTTCGGCTGCGGTCAAAGGCTTGTTAATGTACCGCTGGGCGCATATCCCACACTTGCCGTCGGAAGCGAGAACGCTGCGGCGGCTATGACAAAGGTGAAAGAAGCCGTAAACGTTTCAGGTGCGCTTCCGGCACTGGAAAGTATTGACGCTTTTACGTCAGGTAAATCGCTGTTTCTCATAGACAGCCTTTCTATTATGAGTTCCATTTCAAATTCCTCCTGCAAATGGGGGATACTGCCAATGCCCAAGTACGACAGCGCTCAAAGCGATTACTGCTCGCTTGCGTATTACGGAGATGCCCTGTTCTTCTGTGTTCCCACGGGCGCGCCGGACTATACGCTTGCGGCGGATCTTATTGCCGCCGTAAACATCCTGTCATACGGCAGCGTGCCGGACGCATACGTAACAAACGCGTCGTATTACAGCCTGCGCGACAATCAGTCCATACGTATGATGGATATTATCATATCAAATCCCGTTTACGATATGTCATATACGTTTGCGGAAACTTATAACGCAATTCCAAACGCAACGTTCGCGGCTATAAGAAACAATGCCGGCGGCATTTCCACCGTCGAAAGATATATAGGTATATGGGGCGACCGCTTTAACAATGCCATGCGCAGCCTGTTTACCGTCAACTGATATAAATACATAAGAGAAAGGTACAGTTATGCATTTTACGTGTGTCAAATCGCGGGACAAAGCCAAAACGCCCGCACAGCTTCTGGAGGCGGGCTTCAAAAGAAAGCTTACGGGAGAGTTCGACGCGGAGTATCTTGATACCTCCGCTGAGTATGCCATCGGCGCGGAAGGGCTTCCTTTTTATATGCCCGTCTGCCTCGCCCTTGTAAACAGTCCCGAGATATGCGACTACCTCGCCGATTTCGGCAAATGCAGCCATATTTTCAGCTTTGCGGGCGGCAGCGTCCGCCACTTCACCCCCGACGGAGAGAAAAAGCCGACGGATGAGGTCGCAAAGATCGCCGCCGGAATTATGGACCGCTTTACAAAAAGCCCCGGATATATCGACGCCGACGGCGCTCATGTGATCGATCTTATGGGCGAGCCCGTGGGCAGCCACTTTGACGTAAACCTTCTGCTCGGCAACAGGGTGGGCTTTTCAAATCCGCTGCTGACAACGCCCAAGGCTGCGCTCGACTCTTTCGGACGCGGCTCTTTCCGCGCAGCGGCAGAGGATCAGGTGCTTGCGACCAGATTCGTTCTGCGCATGGAGGAGAACGGCGAGCCCGCAAACCGCCAGTTCTATATAGTTGAGGGCGGCAGACAGATATTCTATTCCGCAAACGTGCGCGAAAACGTTAAAAGCGCGGTTTGCCGCCATATGCCCAACCGCAGCGTTATCACATACGAGACGAACTGCGGTCTGAGGATCACCCGTACCATATTCATACTCCCCGGCGAGGATGGCATGCCGGAGGCGACCGAGGCGCAGAGAGTCACCGTTGAAAACCTGACCGACAAGGACCGCGAGCTGAAGCTTGTCTTTACCGGTATGTTCGGCATATTCGACGCAGCGGGCATCGCGGGCGATATAGTATATGTTAATATCGTGCACGAATCCGGCGTTATTCTCGACGAGGACGGAAAGATAGCCGCAGTCACCCCCTGCTTCTATCCCAGAGGCGGAAAGCGCCAGGCAAGATTTGCCATGCTGTTTGCGGACGGCGAATATATGGACGAATACTGCGTTAACTACAATGAATTTGCGGGCAGCGGAGATATTCTCCATCCCGAAAACGTTGCAAAGCTTTCCAACAGGCAGAACAGAAAAGCGGCGCCGTTCTTTGCACTTGCCAAAACGATTACCGTTCCCGCAGGCAAAGAGCGCATTGTAGACTCGTACGCGGGCATTTCCACCGATCCCGAAAACGGCTTTGCCGTTCTCAGCGACACGCTGTATAATTTCTGCAAAAAGTATAAGGATCCCGCAGCTCTTACAGACGCGTTTGACCGCGTCGTAAAGTTTGTCAGCGACTATTCTTCGTATATCGACCTTCACACCGAGGATGAAAGCCTCAACTCTTATATAAGCAAGAACCTGCCTTTCCAGGTGCTGTATCAGTCTTTCGTGACAAGAGCGTTCGCATGGACGCAGAAGGGCGGCAGAATGGTAGGCTTCCGCGAGATACAGGATATGTACGCGTCCATGTACTACATGAACGCCATGGGCAATTCCGAGCTCGCAAAGGATATGATAAAGCAGTGGGCGTGCAACGTTTATAAAGACGGCTATGCAAACCACAACTTCTACTGGAGCGCAAGCGGCGCGGGCGGTGCTTCCGACGACCAGCTTTGGCTCATACAGGCGGTTTACAGATTCATCATGCTTACGGGCGATAAGGAGTTTCTGGACTGCGAATATCCCATAAGCGGCAGCGACGAGACGAGAAGCCTTTTCGATACGATGACTGCCGCGGTCACATACAGCGGCAAAATTTCCATAGGCCGCCACGGTCTGCCGCTGCTTGACGGCTGCGACTGGAATGACTGTCTGTGCCTTGACGACGACTGCGTCAACGCGGTCGATAAAATGAGGCTTTATCGCGAGCAGCTTGAAAAGAACGGACAGGAGTACGGCGTCGCGTGGGAGAACCACCTGACTGAAAGCGTTATGAACGCCTTTCTTCTGAAGCTTGCGCTTGATGAGCTTTCCGAGCTTTCGGCGATCTCCGGCAGAAATAAATGGGCGGACGAGTTTGCGGCCCGCTCCGATGAGCTTTATTCCAATATTCAGAAGTACGCATGGAAGGGCGATTTCTTCGCCCGCTGCCTTATAAACAACCCCGCTAAGGGATACGAGTACCTCGGCGGCGCGGGCGATGGGCTCTCCGACAACCCCGATTTCCCCGGCTCATACTGGCTCAACAGCTTCTCATGGTCCATCCTTTCCGACTGCGCGAGCGAGGAGCAGATAGCGTCCATGCTCGACGCGGTCAAGAAGTATATAAAGACCCCCTCGGGACTTACGCTTACGTCCCCCTGCGCACTTGAAAAGATATCCATGCGCACCGCAAAGGATCACTACTTCCCGGGAGACCGCGAAAACGGCGCGGTGTTCAAGCACGCGACCATGATGGCGACCGCGGCAATGTTCAAGGCCGCCAAAAAGGTAAAGAGCGACAGCCTTGCGGCTGACCTTTCCGAGCTTGCTTTCTGGATGCTCGATTTGGTACTGCCTTATCAGACACTGAAGACTCCTTATGTCACAAAGGGCAATCCCAGATTCTGCACACAGTACAACAACAGCGAAACGAGAGAGAATATCGGCCCCATGCTTTCCGGAACGGCAAGCTGGCTCTCCCTTTCTTCGTTTGAATTTCTCGGCATTTCTCATGTGGACGGCGGCATAGAGCTGCGTCCCATACTGCCTTTCGGACTTACCCACGCGCAGTATAACGTAAAGCTCGGCGATACGGTGTTCAGCATAACCGTCGAGAAAAAGCCCGGCTTTGCACGTGCGGATGACAATACGAAATACTTCCTTGACGGTAAAGCGTGCGGCGCGGTTATACCCAACGCCGGAGACGGAAAAGTGCATACCGTAAAGGTAGAAATGATGTAAATCGGGTCTGCGGACAGTATGAAAACGATAAAAATACCTTCCGAAGGCTACGGCTCAAACTGCTGGCTGGCGATCGACGCAAGAGGCGAGTTTGCGCTTATAGACCCGTCACCG
>ENA-OUQC01001572-OUQC01001572.1-human-gut-metagenome-genome-assembly--contig:-NODE-1572-length-11567-cov-19.029013_pt1 | contig 11567 bp, 9 predicted proteins | sample MGYA00237942_ERZ548815 | MGnify/ENA primary metagenome ERZ548815 (study PRJEB26490, sample SAMN05194722) | human gut metagenome | biome: terrestrial biome; feature: human-associated habitat; material... | reverse complement strand
CTCTTTCTCAAATCGGATAGTTAATAACCTGTCCAACTTTTTGGGGTCACTTCAGTGTCCGAGGGCTTTATAGGCGATGTGAGCTCGAGACGTGCCTTATTCGGCAGCGGGAGCTTCGGCTTCGGCGGCAGCGGCCTCGCCTTCGCCTTCTTGGGCGGTAGCTTCGGCAGCGGCAGCGGCTTCGGCTTCAGCCTTGGCAGCGGCGATTTCGGCTTTCTTCTTGGCTACGGCTTCGGCCTTAGCTTTGTTCTTAGCCTCTTCTTCGGTCAGACGTGTCTGAGCCTCTTGTTTCTTCTTGTCTGCTTCTGAAGTCTTTACGGCTTCAATTTTCTTGCTCTTGTCAGCCTTCCAGGCATCGAAGCGACGCTGTGCTTCGGCTTCGTCAAAAGCGCCTTTCTTGACGCCGCCCTGAAGGTGCTTCATCAGCATCACGCCCTCGCGGGACAGGATGTTGCGTACGGTATTGGTGGGTTGTGCACCGGTGTTAACCCAATACAAAGCACGTTCGAAATTCAGTGTGATTGTGGCGGGATTGGTGTTGGGGTTGTACGAACCAATTCGCTCAATGAATCGACCATCTCGTGGTGCTCTGCTGTCGGCGATAACAATAGGATAGAACGCATAGTTTTTGCGACCATGGCGTTGCAGTCTGATTTTGGTTGCCATTAAACGTTGTTTTGTAAAGTGTTATGTATAAGATGTGTTGTGCTGTTAAGCGATTGCAAAGGTACGCATTTTCTCCGTAACCACCAAATATTCCGACCTTTTCCGATCAAAAAATTGCATACAAAAACTTTCGGAGCGAGCAGTAGTCACGATATGGACGCTGTTGTCGTGCGATAGTAGGCGTCCGATAGAGCGATTTTCGGACGATTTTCGGACGGCGATTTGCAAATAAAAAAAGCGAGGAAGTGTTGTTTTTCAAAAAAATATATTAAATTTGCGCAAAATACTCGCACGCACGAAGCCCACGCAAGTGGATGAGGTGGGAACGGGTCTTTTTGACATCGCGGCAAGAGTGCCGTGCAAAAACTGATATTCTTATTCAGAGCGTTTATTGACGCTTGTTCTTGATGGTAAGAAACTTCGCACATTTCTATATCGGAGTCAGGGACAAGGCAGCGATAAGACGCCCGTGGTTTGTATCTACCATGTGTAGACGTGCGCCATTCCGCTCGACGGGAGGCGTGTGTCGCCATTGTGTATATACATAATTGCGTGGGCTTCTTGCATGCTGCTTGTTCTATTCCGAAGGGTAGTGCGAAGACCTCTTACCATAGAATAAGCAAGATAAAGATTCCCACGCTTTTTTTTTTGTGTATACACGGCCTTTGTAGGGAGTCGGGAGGCCCTTAATGTCAACTCTATATATAATATGAGAAAACATTTAGTGATTTTATCCCTGTTGGCGCTGTTCTGTCTCGGCGCACGAGGGCAGAGGTATGTTTTTTATAACGGCTCGCACCCTACCGGCATCGATGTCAACTCGGTGGACAGCATCACCTACTCGATGCCAGAGAATCTCATCAAATTCACCACCGGCAATCCCACGTCTGTCGGCGACCACTCGATGACGGCTCGTTTCTCGCTTTCTTGTGATTTGGTGATGGTCAATACGAGTACGGCACGTGGCGTGTGCTACAGCAAGGACAACGCAACGCCTACTACTGCGGACAAGTATGTCAAGGCCGGCGTCTTTGCAACCGGCCCATGGACGGCTACCCTTCCGAACTTGCTTTCCGGAACTAAGTACTACTATCGTCCGTATGTTCGTTTGGGCAATGTCGTATTCTATGGCAAGGTGAAGAATTTCACCACTTCCGGCGAGCCTGAAGAACCGGAGGAAAGCCTCGAGCCCGATTTCGTTGACCTTGGCCTAAGTGTCGATTGGGCCACGTACAATGTGGGGACGGACAAGCCCGAGGGCTACGGCAATTACTACGCCTGGGGCGAGACGGCGCCCAAGGACACGTATTCCGAAGCTACCTATAAACTCGGAAGCAAATATAATGCCACAGATGGCAAGACAGTCCTCGACCCGGAAGATGACGTTGCAACCGTAGCCTTTGGTGAAGCATGGCGTATGCCCACAAAGGAGGAGATGGACGAACTATGCTCCAAGTGCGAATGGACTGAAACAGAACTTAACGGTGTCAAAGGACACACCGTCAAAGGCCCGAGTGGAAATGCCATCTTTATTCCCAAGTGCGGATATCGTGAGGATGGCGACCTGAAAGATTCCTGGCTGTGCCTTGGAACAGCGACGGCCGAAAATGCTACGGTCGGAAATTGTTTGGGCCCATGTTGGATGTATCGACAATATAACGAAGGTAGCATCTCTATGTATAGAAAGTTCGAGTATGTTGAGATGGGGACACTCTCTCGTTACATAGGCGTTGCCATCCGTCCTGTTCACCCATAATAATTGAAGCTATGGGCAATCAGAAAATCTCCAACGTTGTTGACCGTCCGATAACCGAGAAGGATGCGGACAGCTTGGGTATGGGTAACTACGCCAATGCTCTTGCTTCCTTTATCCAGTCGGCGCAGACCCCTATGACTATCGCGCTACAAGGCGAATGGGGGTCGGGCAAGACCTCGTTGATGAATAACCTGCGTGGCATACTTTGTCATGGTAAGGACGATAAGTCAGGCGACAAGTCGAACGATAAGTTCCTGCCCGTATGGATAAATACGTGGCACTATTCGCTGATGAAGACGCCGCAGGAGGCTGTCCTTGACATCCTTTGCAGCATTATTAGGCAGATTGCCGTTTGCAACGAAGCCGACAATCTTACGGAACGCATTAAGGCCATCGGCAACCTTATGCGGCGTTTCGCCACCTTCGGAGCAAAGCTTGCTTTGGAAAAAGCCGGAGTCAATGGTGATATAATGGACGAGCTGAAAGGTGATAGCGCCAAAGACTCGACCATCAATGCCTTGAAGAAGGAAATCCAAATCCTTGTCAACGATGTGATTAAGCAGCACGAGGAAACAATAACACCCGTCAAAGGATTCATTGTCTTTGTAGACGACCTTGACCGCATAGACCCGGCTCTTGCGGTAGAGTTACTTGAATTGCTGAAGAACATCTTCGACATCGAAGGATGCGTCTTTGTCCTTGCCATCGATTACGATGTCGTTATCAAGGGGCTTAAACCGAAATTTGGCGAGTTTAGCGAGGCCAATTCCCACGAATTCCGCTCGTTCTTCGATAAGATTATCCAATTACCGTTTACGATGCCGGTTGCAACGTATGCGGTGGACGGGTTTATGAAGACTTCGCTGTGTTCCATCGGCTTCTTTGACGAGAAAGAGTACAATGATGACACTTCAAGGCAGGTGGCGGACATAATAGGCAACTCGATAGGATCGAATCCTCGTTCGCTGAAGCGCCTAATAAATACGCTGTCACTGATATCTATCCTGACAGCTAATAGCAAAGGCGTCGAAGGTGTGAACGACCATGAAGCAAAGTTGCTGAAATTCGCTATAGTGTGCATCCAGATAGCCTATCCGGGCGTCTATGGCCGTCTGATATCTTTCCCGGACTTCACACACTGGGATAATGCCACAGCCACGCACCTCAAGCTGCCGGTACTCACCGAGGAGGAAGGAGACGAACTTACCAAATTGGAGGAGTTCGACGAGGATTGGGAAATGGTGTTGTACCGTATGTGCAAGTCTGACCCGTATCTCAGCAAGCGATGCTTCGGCATTTCGCGCCTGTTGTCTTGCATCAGGTCTTTGGTGGGCGAAGCATCAATTGAAGATGTTATGTCCGACTTGCTTCGCTTGTCCAATGTGACGAGCGTCCAGTCCTCGGAGAATACATCGCCGATTAAGGAATATAAGTTTAACCGCGACCTGAGCAACTATGTATACAGGGATGTCGAGTACAGCAAAAAGACCGACCTTGTCCGCCAAGTTGTTACCGACTATATAAAGGCGCATCCGCAAGTCACTTATGATGAGTTGTGCGAGACGTTCCGGGTGCAGACAAATATGGCTCGGCGTTTTATGAAGTATGTAGACTATTATGCCAAGATGAAAGAAAAGGGTAAGGTGGACTTTTTCGGTAAATACTCCGAGAAAGACGCCATTGAGTCCGGAGACGGCACCCGTTTCCTGATTAGCTCCAATTGGCCGTTGATGTCAAATGGCAAAGAAGCCGAATTTGCGATGTTCCTTGAGCGTTGCAAATCTGTCGGTATCGAAATCAAGCAAGTAAGCAAACAAAAATAATCAACACACACAAGTTATGAAAAGACTCAAATACCTAATCATAGTCGTGATGCTGGCAATCACCACATCGGCTATGGCCGAGACGCAGCCCGGAATAATCCTGCGTCTCAGAGACGGTTCCACCGTAGGGTTTGCCCTTGAGAGCAAGCCGAAGATACTTCCGCATTCTTCCTCATTGGAAATAGTCACGGACAAAACGACTGTATCATATAGCTATAGCAATATAGCAAGCATATACAGCGGTAATGTCGATGGCGGCGGTATAGAATCCCCGACCATTGATAAAAAGGCGGACGTCCTGTTCACGATAATCGACAATAGCGTTGAGGTCTCCGGCCTCGAAGCCGGAGAGACCGTCACGGCCTATACCTCCGACGGACGTAGTGTATGCACCGCCCGGGCAAACGCCGACAACGAAACTCTACGAATGACTATGCCTTCCTCCGGCGTGTACATCATACGCACTTCCGGCGGCGTATCATTCAAGTTCATAACCAAATAACATAAAGAAATGAAACGAATACTGACACTAATCGTAACGCTTGTATGCGTACTCGCCGCATACTCGCAGAACACCGTATATATATGGAAAGGCAATACCTTGTCCGTGCAGGCTGCCGATAGCCTGACAATAGACAGGTCTACTGATGACTTAGTGGACATGGGCCTCAGCGTAATGTGGGCAAAGTCGGAAGCGTCATCCGGCTGTGCATATTCTTATGCCAATACGGCGGTGAAGAATCAGAGCAGTCGTTATCGTCTACCAACAAAAGAAGATGCCAAAGAATTGGTATCACAGTGTAAAATAGTTATTCAACCTAACCGTTATGTGAAATTTATAGCCACGAATGGTAATAGCATAAGCCTGCGATATAATAGACTTTATTCTGAGGGCTACATGAATGGTGGTTGGCATTATTTATGGTTGGAAGAAGATTTTTTGAGTGTCGGGTCCCGATATAATGATGACCCTTACAATTATGCGGAGATAATGCCGAGTTGTACTGGTTTTACTCCTACTAATAAAAACGCATCAGTCCGAGCTGTCTGCTCGTACTAACTTATGTTTCTCATAACCAAAGTAGCAACAAGACTTGCCGTCAGACTCCGATAAGACGTCAGTCCGATTTCGGGACGTCAAATAAGCGAATGATGGAGCGGGGAGCGAAGCGGCTTTAGTGTCGGTCGCTCCCCGTTTTCGTCGGTATACTTCATTGCTTGCCGGGAGGCATACGCGGACATGTACAGATTACTTGGCTGCAAAATACGCGGACATTCAGACAGATGGGGAACGGTAAGGATTAAGCAATGTTAAGTGAAGGAACTGTCTCGAAAATACTTTGTATATTTGCAAAACAAAGCAAAACAACACGCAATATAGACTGGATAATTATATGGGAAAGACAAAGATAGAGAATAAGGAATACGGTGGCGAACGGCCGTTGTTTGCTGCTCATGACCTGGAACTGGAGCATGTAATCATCAACCCCGGTGAAAGTGCCTTGAAAGCCACGCGAGACATCGTGGCACGCCACTGCGAGTTTCGCGGCAAGTACCCCTTCTGGCATGCACGCAACTTTGAGGTCGAAGACTGCTACTTCACCGAGGGCGCACGTGCCGCGCTGTGGTACAGCCGAGACTGCGTTATGCGCAACTGCCGAGTCGAAGCGCCCAAGATGTTCCGCGAACTCAAAGGGCTGTATATCAGCGGTGTCGAATTCCCAAATGCGCAGGAAACCCTGTGGCATTGCAGCGACGTCACCCTCGAAGACGTCAAGATGTTCAATGCCGACTACCTGTTTATGCACACCGACCACGTGGTCATCGACCGCTACGAGCAGCACGGCAATTATTCCTTCCAGTACTGTCACGACGTGTTGATACGTAACGCCAAGATTTACAGCAAAGACGCCCTGTGGAACACCGTGGGCGTCACTGTGCGCGACAGCGAGCTGCACGGCGAGTACCTCGGTTGGTATTCGCACGGCCTGCGCCTTGTCAACTGCCATATCACCGGCACTCAGCCCTTGTGCTACTGCCACGACTTGGTGCTCGAGAACTGCACCTTCGGCGAAGACGCCGACTTGGCCTTCGAGGACTCGGACGTGCGTGCCGGGCTGCACGGACATGTCACCAGTATCAAGAATCCGCGCCACGGATACATCTATTGTGACAGCGTGGGCGAGGTGATACTTGACGAGAACATCCAGTCGCCCGCCGACTGCCGCATAGTCACCACCGGCAGCGCCGACGCATGAGTCGGGGCGCGGGTTTAGACCTCGCGGCGCAATTGCGGTCGCCACGTGTGGCGACACTGCGCGGCAAACTCGCCATGGTGGCGCGGCTGAGCTGGCCCGCCATTATGGCCCAGTTGTCCACGCTGCTCATGGAATATATCGACGCTGCTATGGTGGGTCACCTCGGCGCCGAGCCTGCCGCCTCGATAGGACTTATTGCAACTACGACATGGCTCTTTTGGGGCTTGGGTACGGCCACGGTTATGGGCTTCTCCGTGCAGGTAGCCCATCTTCTGGGCGGCGGCAAAGACGCCGAGGCCCGCAGTGTGGTGCGTCAAGGCACGGTCGTTGTTACCGCTGTCGGTATATTGGTCGCATTGGTGGCCGTGGCTATTGCTCCCGGGCTGCCGCATTGGCTTGGCGGCAAGGGCGCCGTATGCGACATGAGTACTTCCTACTTTTCCATCTTCGGAGCCTCGATGCCGGTAGTATACCTTACCTTCATGGCCGGGGCGATGCTGCGCAGCAGCGGTAATATGCTTGTTCCCGGTGTGATAGCGGTGGTAATGTGCACCCTTGATGTTGTATTCAACTTCTTTATGATATACCCGGCACATGCCATAGAGACACCTTGGGGCGTGCTGACACTGCCTGGTGCCGGGCTCGGCGTCACCGGCGCCGCCATCGGTACGGCCATGGCCCAAGTTGTGGGCTGCGTATTTCTGTTGTGGTACCTATTGCGCCGCTCGCCGGCGCTGTCGCGTCCGTGGTCGCGTGCTCGCGGCTTTGTCGGGACGTGGTGGCGTCTCAATGGTCGTGTCATGCGGCACGCCGTTTCCGTGGCCAGCCCCTTGGCGCTGGAGCGTGTAGTGATGTGTGGTGCTCAAATTCTGATAACCGCCATCGTTGCGCCGTTAGGCAATACCGCCATTGCCGCCAACGCCTTTGCTGTTACAGCCGAAAGCCTGTGCTATATGCCCGGTTATGGCATCGGCGAGGCCGCTACAACTCTTGTCGGGCAGAGCCTCGGGGCGGGGCGCCGAGCACTTGCCGTAAGCTTCGGGCGTATTACCATGATACTTGGTATAGCCATTATGGGCGTACTTGGCGTAGTCATGTGGTTCTGCGCCTACGACATGATAGCCTTTTTTACGCCAGACGTTTCTGTCCGCGAATTAGGAGCCATGGCCTTGCGCACCGAGGCTTGGGCCGAGCCGATGTTTGGCGCCGCCATAGTCGGCTACGGCATCGCCATAGGCGCACGCTATGCCACTGTACCGGCTTTTATCAATTTCGGCAGTATCTGGGCTGTCCGCCTGACGTTGTCCGCTATACTTGCTCCGTCAATGGGGCTGTACGGCGTGTGGCTGGCCATGTGCATCGAATTGTGCTTCCGCGGTGCGCTCTTTGTTCTACTCTTTGTGCGTGGCCGGTGGCTGAAACACGCCATAGCTATTGCCGCCGAGTCTTTGCCTGCCGACGCTTAGAGCCGACATTCTAAGTCTTATGTAACAAGTACAAAAAACAGAGATATACGATATAACAGAATATAAACGATATACAACCATATAAAACAGAATACAGCCATGGATATGGAAAGATACGATTTTGACACTCCGGTCAATAGGCTGCATACCGACAGCATGAAGTGGGACGGATACAGTGTCTCCGGCCACGACCTTATACCGCTATGGGTAGCCGATATGGATTTCAAGACGGCGCCCGAGATTGTGGACGCGCTGGTACATCGCGCCGCCCACGGCGTTTTTGGGTATAGTTTTCCCGGCGAAGGGTACTACGACGCCATATCCACATGGTTCGAACGAAGGCACCACTGGCACATAGATCGTAATTGGGTCATTCCGACCACGGGAGTGCTACCCGCTCTTGCGGCCGTGCTGCGTGCCGTTACGCGTCCCGGAGACGGCGTGGTGGTGCAGACCCCGGTGTATAACTGCTTTTTCTCAAGCATCCGTAATGCAGGATGTCGCAATATGGATGCCCCCTTATGCTTGGGCAGCGACGGCCTGTACAGAATGGATTTCGAAGCGTTGGAAAAATCACTTGCCGACCCCAAAAGTACGGCGATGATTTTGTGCAACCCTCACAATCCCGGCGGCCGCGTATGGCCGGCCGAGGACTTGCGCCGCGTTTACGAATTGTGCCGCAAGCACGATGTGATCCTGATAAGTGACGAGATACACTGCGATATAGCCTTTGCTCCGCACCATTACACGCCCATGGCCACGCTGTGCGACGGCGACTGCATCACTATGGTCTCGCCAAGTAAGGCTTTCAATCTCGCCGGCTTGCAGGTGGCTAATATCGTGGTCAAAGACGCACGTCTGCATCGTCTCATCAATCGAGCCATCAACGACAACGAGACTTGCGATATAAGTCCATTTGCCATTATCGCCTTGCAAAAAGCATACGACGAAGGCGAAGCGTGGTTGCAAGCCATGCTCAGATACGTACATGCCAATTATGAGAGCGTGCGCGATTACGTTGCCCAAAATATTCCCGGGATGCGTGTAATGCCGCTCGAAGGCACATATCTTGCGTGGGCTGACTGTCGCGAGATACTCGAAACACGCGGGCAGACGGTAGCTGAGTTCGCTGAGGCGCTCAGACGCGACACCGGCGTATGGATACAACCGGGCACGGCCTACGGTGTCGAGGGCGAAGGCTTTGTACGTATCAATTTGGCCACAACCCGGGCTCTTTTGGCTGAAGGTATGCGTCGTATACGCACTTACACTCAGGAATAAGACGACGTAATGCGGCGCAACGCGCCTATACACAATACACAAAAACAGGGCGGCAGACATCGGATTGTCTGCCGCCCTGAATTATTTGCTTAAAAGGTCTGTTGTTCAGTCCTCTATAAATTCAATGATGTTTGTCAGGATATTGGCATCGGTGAAACCGAATTTCTCGTCCAAAACCTTATAGGGAGCGGAAGCGCCGAAGTGCTCGAGTCCGAAGACATCCCACTTGGCGGTACCGCGCATCAGCGGATACAAAGCGGCGGGCAGTCCGGCGGTGATGCCGTAGCGCGGAACGCCGGGGGTGAGTACGCTGTCGCGGTATTCCTTGTCTTGGCGCAGGAACAGGCCTACGGACGGAACGGAAACCACGCGCACGCTGCGGCCTTCCTCGGCAAGCGCTTCGGCAGCATGTACGGCCAAAGCCACCTCACTGCCGTTGGCCACGAGTATCAGTTCGGGATTTTCGGCTTCGATGACGGTGTATCCGCCACGCTGCGCGCCGTATGCGGCTTTGCGTCGGTTGCCGTCAGCGGCAGGCAGGTCTTCGAGATTCTGGCGCGAAAGTATCAGTACCGTCGGACATTCCCGGTTGTCCATAGCCATCTTCCAAGCCACGGCGGTCTCGGCGCTGTCGGCCGGACGAAGTACCAATGTGCTCTGGCGTCCGCCGAAATTGTCGAGTAGCTCCATCAGACGTATCTGCGCCTCTTGTTCTATAGGCTGGTGTGTGGGACCGTCCTCGCCTACGCGGAAGGCATCGTGCGTAAAGATGTACTTCACCGGCAATTCCATAAGTGCGGACATACGCAAGGCCGGTTTGATGTAATCGCTGAATACGAAGAAGGTACCGCAGGCACCGATACATCCGCCATGCAGGGCTATGCCGTTGATGGCTGCTGCCATAGTCAATTCGGCCACACCTGATTGCAGGAATTTACCGCCGAAATCGCCACGTGTGAAGGCGCGAGTCTGCTTCAGGTACCCGTCAGTCTTATCCGAATTGGCGAGGTCTGCCGACGAGACAATCATATTGTCTACGGTCTGTGCAAGCAGTCCCAGGACCTTGGCCGAAGCATTGCGCGATGCCTCGTTAGCCTTGAATTCGATGCCGTCGTATTCGATTTGCGGCAATTTGCCGTCGATATAGTCTTGCAGGGTTTTGGCTGCTTCGGGGTTGGCTTCGGCCCAAGCCTTAGCCGCAGCACGACGCTCGGCTACGGCCTTGCGCAGTTGCTCGGCGCGTGCCGCATAGAGTTCGCGAGTGGATTCGCGTATCTCGAAAGGCTTGGCCGGGTCGCCGCCGAGGCCGCGGATGGTGGCATCCAAGTCTGCTCCGGCTCCCGTCAGGGGTTGTCCGTGAGTGGATACGGCACCTTCGAGGCTTGTACCGTCGGGGCGTACAGCACCCTTGGCCATGGTTGTGTGTCCGATGATAAGGGTGGGGCGGTGCTCCTCCTCTTGGGCTGCTTCGATGGCGGCGGCTATGGCTGCGCAATCGCTACCGTCGATATCGAGAACGTTCCAGCCCCATGCGCGGTACTTGGCTGCTGTATCCTCATCGGTTACGGCATCCGTAGTTGTGGACAATTGCACCTTGTTCGAGTCATAGAACATTATGAGATTGTTCAGCCCTAAGTGTCCGGCAAGACGTCCGGCGCCTTGACTGATTTCCTCTTGAATGCCGCCATCGCTTATGAAGGCGTAAGTCTTGTGTCCGCAGGCAGCCTCACCGAAGCGAGCAACGAGAAAGCGCTCGGCAATGGCGCAACCGACAGCCATGGTATGTCCTTGGCCTAAAGGACCCGAGCTGTTCTCGATGCCACGATTGACATCAAGTTCGGGGTGTCCCGGGGTCACGCTACCCCACTGACGGAATTGAGCCAGCTCCTCGGGCGTAAATTTGCCCGTAAAGGCCAGTACGCCGTAAAGCATCGTGGACATGTGTCCCGGATCAAGGAAGAAACGATCGCGGGCAATCCATTGAGGATCTTCCGGATCATAGACAAGGAACTTTGCGAAAAGTGTATTGATGAAATCGGAAGCACCCATGGCACCGCCCGGGTGACCCGATTTGGCTTTCTCGACCATAGATGCTATCAGCACGCGAAGGTTGTTGGCAGCACCATCGAGTTGTGTACGTTCTTGTTGGTTCATATATTATAGTGTTTTAGGTTTTTATTGTCCGATGTCGGCAGTGAATTTCTGCAAAAGTAATAAATTATCGCGAGAAGAGCACAATCTAAGGCCTCCAAAGTGCATCCAAAGTCAATATTGTCCTAAATAAAATCGAAAAAAAGAAAAAGGAAGTAGTCACTAA
>ENA-OUQC01001569-OUQC01001569.1-human-gut-metagenome-genome-assembly--contig:-NODE-1569-length-11571-cov-12.116534_pt1 | contig 11571 bp, 13 predicted proteins | sample MGYA00237942_ERZ548815 | MGnify/ENA primary metagenome ERZ548815 (study PRJEB26490, sample SAMN05194722) | human gut metagenome | biome: terrestrial biome; feature: human-associated habitat... | reverse complement strand
AGCCGCGCAACTTCGATGCGACGGTGGGCTTAGGAAAGGCTTACCGCAGCACGGGAAACAACGGACAGGCCGTGGAGACGCTTAAGGCGGCATATGAGCTTGATGATTCGCCTGATGTGGCCTTTGAGCTGGGCTGCGCGTATATCGCCAACGGGCAGTATACAGACGCGGAGAGACTTGCATCTGAGCGTTGGAAGGACGGCGAGGGGGACAATAAGGCGGGCACAGTGCTGCTGCTGAGCCTCGCGGCGCAGGAAAAGACCGAAGAGGTAATAAAAATGCTGCAAAACGAGGATTTCACCTTGCTCCTTGGAACGGGCGGCGGGAGCGGCCCCTTATATATGGGTGAATACGATGCGAACGGCAAACGCTCCGGGCGCGGAATTGGCATATATGAGGGTGGCTACATATACGCAGGCGAATATAAGGACGGCGTGAGATACGGGCAGGGTACGTGGTATTATCCTCCTAATCCGTATGTGCATGAGACGACATGGTTCACCGGCGAATGGGCTGATGACGCGCCAAACGGATATGGGGAGCAGGCGACCAGAGCATTGACTTATGAGATATGGATACCAGGCAGCGACATTGACAACGCGGAATATGAGGTATGGGCGCAGGGCGAATATGTTAACGGTCTTGAAAACGGTGTGCGTATCAGAAAAGTTATATGGAAAGACGAATTATTCGAAGGCCACCTGTTTCATTATACCGCAGTAAACGGAATAGCAAATTATATAGGACAGAGTGATACGGGTGGCTATATCATTGCATATGATGAAAACAAAAGCGGAGCAACTTTTTCTGCAATAAGGTCAGATGTGAAGTGGGGCATCAGCCCTTGGAATATCGATGCTGATTAACGAATATATGGGGAAAGCAATCAAGCGCAGAGATATGACCGCCCTGGCGGAGCATAGAAGGCTGCTGCAAAGGAGCCCTCGGCTGCATTATCTCTTTTTCGAACTTACCGATAGCTGCAATATGCGGTGCCTTCACTGCGGGAGCAGCTGCGGCGAAGGGCAAGTAAGATTCTTGTCCGAGGACAAAGTAAAAGAGGTGCTTGAATGCACGGCAAAGGCATATCAGGCGGAGCGTATTATGGTGTGCTTTACCGGCGGCGAGCCTATGCTGCATCCACGTTTTTTTGAAATGGCGGAATACGCTTCGAGATTGGGGTTCGTTGTCGGACTTACCACGAACGGCACACTAATCACGGGCGACACAGCCGAAAGGATAGTGCGAAGCGGCATACGCTCCGTGTCGGTCAGCATGGATGGCGAAGAACACAGCCACGATATGCTGAGAGCTGTGCCGGGGGCCTTTGAACGCGCGGCTTCGGGTATACGCGAGCTTACGGAGTATTCGCGCGGGAAGGTGTCGGTGCAGATAACCACCGTTTTTCACAAAATGAACCTTGATCAGTTTAATGACATGCTTGGACTGGCTGAAAAATTGGGCGTATCGGCATGGCGGCCGATAAACATAGAGCCTATCGGCAGGGCACTGGAGCACCCGGAGCTGTTATTGGATAATGATGACTATGTAAGGCTGTTGAAAATGATAAAAGATGTGCGCCATGATCCGCAGATAGCCATGAATGTTACATACGGATGCTCTCACTACTTAACGCCGGAATATGAAAGGGAGGTAAGGGACGCGTACTTTATCTGCGGCGCGGGTATCATGGTTGCCGGAATACTTGTAAACGGCGATATATACGGCTGTCTGGATATAGAGCGCCGACCGGAGCTGGTTCAGGGAAACATATACAGAGATGATTTTGTTCAGGTGTGGGAAAAGGGTTTTGCCCCATACCGTGAGGACAGGAGCGCAAGGTGCAGCGCCTGTGCAGAGTGCTCGGAGCGGCTGTTTTGCGAAGGAGACTCCATGCATACATGGGATTTTGACGCGAACGAACCTCGTATTTGCGTAAAGGAAATATTGCGGAAAGAAGGAAATAATTCTAACCATGAACCATAATATATGCAGAAATTGCGGATCGGAAATAGCAGAGCAGGACAAGTATTGCCGGGTATGCGGGACACAAAAGGAAGCAAACGCATTTACGGCGGATGAAAACATGATAAATACCATTTATGGGGCAATGCCTATCAAAAGAAAACGAATATGCGGCGTATGCGGCTATTCTTGGGTAGTGTGCAATCTGGCGGACAGCAGGGAATATTGTCCGCGCTGCGGGGGAAAAACGCGCTTTTGTGACGAGTTGGGTAAGGGACGTATTGATTAAGCGGAGGTGCGGAGAATGAGATTATTGCTGGAATCGGAAAGCGTTTCAAAAGCGCTGGGGCTGGCAGCTGCAGCGCATAAAGGGCAGGTCGATAAGGCGGGCGAGGATTACATCAAGCACCCGATAGCGGTCGCAGAGCAGCTGTACACCGAGGACGAGCAAACGGCGGCGCTGCTGCATGATATAGTAGAGGACACGCCTGTTACGCTTGAGGATCTTGCCAATGCGGGATTTTCGGGCAGGGTGCTCCATGCAGTCTGCTGCCTGACCCATAAATACGGTGAGACCCGTGAGGCATATATTTCCAGGATCGCAGAGGATCCTCTTGCTGTAAGAGTGAAGCTCGCCGATCTTGCGCATAATTCCGACTTGAGCAGGATGCCGGCTCCTTCGGCGAAAGATTGTGCAAGGGCGGAGCGATACGCAAAGGAAGCAGCTTTTCTTATGAAAGCGAATAAGCAGGGAGGTGCCTCTTTGAATGAACGATAAAAAACGATGGTCGAAGCCGGCCATTTGTCGTTTTGCAGGCGACCAGCTATGGGCTTATTTGGGCTATACTGATGCTAACAAAGGACAAGGAGGCAGATAAATATGTACGGCGCAATTTTAGGCGATATGATAGGCGCACCATACGAGTTTGACAGGGGCAATAAGACGAAGGATTTCACGCTGTTTACAGGCGGCAGCAATTTTACGGACGATACCGTAATGACGATAGCCGTGGCCGAGGCGCTTCTAAATGCGGAGGGCAAGGGGGAAGCGGATGCAAAAGCCCTTATTATAGATTCCATGCAGAAGTGGGGAAGGAAGTACCCGAACGCCGGATATGGCGGCCGCTTTATAGGCTGGCTGTGGGAAGCCGACCCTAAGCCATACGGCAGCTACGGGAACGGCTCCGCAATGAGGGTCGCGGCTGCCGGATGGCTGTATGACACTATCGAAAGGACGAGGGAGATGGCAAGGCTCACGGCGGTGGTCACGCACGACCACCCGGAGGGCATAAAGGGCGCGGAGGCGACAGCAAGCGCGATATTCCTTGCCCGCACCGGCAGCGGCAAGGAAGAGATCAGGCGCTATATCGTCAGGGAGTTCGGATATGACCTTTCCCGCACTTGCGATGAAATAAGGCCGGCGTATCGCCATGTGGAAAGCTGTCAGGAGACGGTGCCGGAGGCGATAACCGCGTTTCTTGAAGGGAACGGCCTTGAGGATGTGATCAGGACGGCGGTTTCCCTCGGTGGCGACTGCGACACATTGACCTGCATCGCCGGCAGCATTGCCGAGGCCTTTTACGGAGTTCCCGTCATCTACGAGGAGGAATGTAAGGCCCGCCTGCCGGAGGAAATGCTGGAGGTGCTGAGGCGATTTGATATGGCGCGGGGCAGAAGCGGAGCAATTTAATACTATGATGGATATGCCCGATGCGGAGAATGGAAAAGGCCGGATCTGGCATAGCTTTACACCAGCATGAAAAAGTACTACCATATTTACGTAACGTAGTCATAAAAACATCGCAGACGATACATATTTTTCCTATCACTTCACGAGCTATGAAGGAGCAGCCTATGGAATTTCTGGCTCATATTTCCGATGACGGCAGAGAACAGACGGTAGAGGAGCACCTTGAAGGGACGGCGCGGATTTGTTCCGAGTTTGCCACGGCATTTGACGCGGCGGAGCAGGGCTACCTTGCGGGGATATCGCACGACATAGGCAAATATACGGAGGCCTTTCAGCGGCGCTTGCACGGCGGGCCCAAGGTGGATCATGCGACGGCAGGCGCTATCGAGTGCGCGAGGGCCGGCTCCGAGCAGGCCGCCGTATGCGTGATAGGCCATCACAGCGGATTGCCGGATATGGGCAACGCAAGGACGGACCAGCCCGGCGACGCCACATTTTGCGGGCGGATAAAAAAGGGGCAGAATGGCGGCATTGAACCTTACAGGGACAACTGGCACGGCAGGCTGCCAAAGGCCGAGCAACCGCCTCCCTCTGCACAAAGCGGCTTTTCCGCCGCCGCGTAGACGAGGATGCTTTATTCCTGCCTTGTAGACGCGGACTATCTGGATACGGAACGCTTTATGCAGCCGCATAAGCCGCATCACGGCGGCCATGAGGGCATGGAGCGGCTGCTGGAAAAGTTGGAAAAGCACATAGAAAAATGGGCGGCTCCGAAAAATGAGATGAACAGGCACCGCTGGAAAATACTTTCCGAATGTCTGCGATGCGGCGAAAAACCCAAGGGCGTTTATACGCTGACGGTGCCTACTGGCGGGGGTAAGACGGTATCCTCACTGGCGTTTGCGCTGCGTCATGCCGTATCCCGCGGTATGGAGCATATAATATATGTAATACCGTACACCTCGATAATCGAGCAGAACGCGGCGGTATTCAAGGAAATACTTGGAGAAGACAACGTGCTGGAGCATCACTCCGGCAAGCTTTACGATATGGAGGACGCAGCCTCCCCGGTGCAATGCCGCCTTGCCATGGCCACTGAAAACTGGGACATGCCCGTGATAGTCACAACCGCCGTGCAATTCTTTGAATCCTTTTAGGCTCAATCATTTTTCTTGTGGGATTGAAGTGAAGTAGGAGGTGCGTGTCAGTGTCCGTACTGGTATGCTTTTCGTAGCAATCAGCACGGGAGGCTCCGCCATGCAGTACATACATTTGCCCTCTGGTCTAACTGGATTTCGAAACTCCATGACCACCATAGAGATGGCCCAGTCAGGCCGGGAGGTCTACTTGCTGCACGGAGAACTGGAACGAGGCGAGGTTCCTTTCTGCCCTGCGTGCGGTCAGAAAATGCACATCCACGGGAGCAGGATCACCATGCTCCGGCACCTGTGCTTTGGCTCCCGTCTTAGCGCAGTCAGCTTTGAGAAGCGGCGGTATCGCTGTCCTTGCTGTGGGCATACGGAGATGGAGAGCGTCCCCTTCAAGGCGGCCGGTCATAACATCACCCGTGAGCTGTTGCAGTTCACAAGGGATCTTCTGGCTTATGGGTTTACCAACAAGGAGGTATCCAAATTGACTGGCCTTGGGAAAAACACGGTGAAAGAGATTGACCTGCAACGGCTCAAGAACAAGTACACGGTGGACGGCAAAACCCTCATAAAGCCTGAGAAACAGGATCGTTTTCTCGGCGTGGACGAGTTTAAGCTGCACAACGGCTACAAGTACGCCTCCCTCGTCATCGACATGGAGAGCGGACATATCCTGTGGCTCGCACACGGCAAGCGCAAGCGTACCGTCCATGACTTCATAGATCATGTAGGCGAGGCTTGGATGGACGGCGTGGAGGCTGTTGCCTGTGACATGAACTCGGACTTTCAGGAAGCCTTTGAGGAACGCTGCCCTCATATCCAGCCTGTTTTTAACTACTTCCACCTCGTCAAGAACTTCAATGAAAAGGTTGTTGGTGCCATCCGCAAGGACGAGCAGCGAAGGCTTGCTGCCGAAGGGAACACAAGGGCCGCTGCCGCTCTAAAGAAAACCAAGTATATTCTCACATCGTCCAAAGACACCCTGCGCCGCAAGGACGAGGAAGCCGCTGAGGGCAAGGTCATCTCCCATGGTGGAGAACTATTCCCTCAGCCTGTTGTTGTCCGCAAATCCGGCTATGTCCAGCGATACGAGGAACTTATCCGGCAAAACCAGCTTTTCTTTACTCTGGACATCATCAAGGACAAATTGGCAAATGCCTACAAGCAGACGGACGAGGCGGCCATGGCGGAGGAAATATCCGACATCATGGACATCTGCACCGTTAAAAGTATCGTTCATCATTTCTCCTCATTGGAACATGTTATAAGATATTTTTGTGGCGATGCCATGCCATTATTATGAGAGCAATGAGCATAGTGGCGGTTTCCGCAACAGGAAATGCAAGCCAGATTCCGTTCAGTTGGAATAATTTGTTCAGACACCATAAGGCAGGAACAAGGAAAAGCAGTTGTCTGCATAATTGAATCGCTATGCTGGAACCTACTTTTTCTGTCGCCTGAAAATAGGTGGAAATCATGGTAGAGAGACCGCAAAACAGATAGCTTGCCGCCATGATTCGCATAGCGGATATTCCAAAGGAGCGCATAGCTTCCGACGCTGTAAATAATTTCAAAAGCTGCGCCGGAAAGAAGTTGACGGTCAATGTTCCCAGTATCATCATACCGGAGACCAAAGCGGTTCCGTATCGGAAAGCGGAGTGCAGCCTATCTCTGTTTCCCGCACCGTAGTTAAACCGCATAATAGGCAAACAGCCCTGAATCAAGCCGTTTACTGTCATAACGATCAGCTGCTGCACCTTAAAATACGCACCGAAGAATGCAATCGCCGTATCGGAATACGCCACCAGAAACAGATTGACGAATGTCACCATAAACGAACTGAGGGCATTCATAATGAAAGATGGTAAGCCAAGGGCGAATATACGGGCAATCATCCGCTTTTGTATATGAAATTCTTTGATCTTTATCCGCACTTTTTGCTTTTTGCCCAGCAACAAGGCAAATGCCAAAATCATGGATAACAAATAGCCCGCAACAGTAGCCACCGCAGCGCCACGGATTCCCATAGCTGGAAAAACACCAATACCAAAAATCAGGAGTGGGTCAAATACAAAATTAACGACCACTCCTGCAATCTGGAACCACATAGGCGCAACCATGTTCCCAGTAGCCTGTATCATCTTCTGGATTGCGATATGCACCATGTTTGGAATTTGCATGAACGAACATACGCTCATATAGTCAAGACTCAACTGATAAATTTCTTCGTTATTGGTGAATGCCCCAAAGTAGGGTTTCATAATCAGTAATGACAGAAGATTGAGCAAAGCACCAATTCCAAAGGCCAGTAACAATCCATGTGTGACGGTAGTATTTGCCTCATTCTGCTTTCTCTGTCCAAGATACCCTGCAATCAGTACATTCACGCCAACGCCGATCCAGATAGATGTCGCATTCATCAAAGTTGTAATGGGAAACGACAGGGAAACCGCCGTCAAAGCATTTTCACTCAGCCGCGCTACAAACGCGCTGTCTATCAGATTATAGGAATATTGCAGAAACATGGAAATCAGCGGCGGTATCGACATTTGCCAGATGAGTTTTCCAACGGGCGCAACCGCCATTTTGTTATTGGTCTGCATACTTTCCCTCTTCTCCACAAATTGTCCGAACAATATAGTTTTGTTTGCGTGCTGCGGTCTGACCGGCTTCCTGGGCCGGATAAGTCCCTGCTTCCAGTACAGCGTCCAAAGCCTTGGAAGGGACAGATTCCGATTTATAAGCCCGTACACTACGGCACGTCTTGATAAGAGACAAAAAATTTTTTTCCATACAGATATACTCCTCCATTCTGCTAATACTTCCGAGATACAGGTAACAAAAAAGCCACACAACTATCACAAGATAGCTGTGTGGCAAAAAGATGACCGAATCCGGAAAAGTCCACTAAAGTTTTGCGTTTATTATTATAGCGAACTTGAAGGAGTCTGTCAAGCATCGATCATTACGGAATTGTGGCGGCTGTCTGTTGTTTTTGTGTTACTTTATGGCACATGAGAAATTCTATCTGGTTTTGTACTCGTAGTGAATGGGCATGTTTCATCTAAAAATTGTTCAATCTCTGGGTATGCGTTATTATTATCAATGCCTTTTGCCATAACAACACCAAAACAGGCCCTCGGCAGTTCTTCAAAAATTTCTTTTTTAACAACGAATCTCATTTTATGCCCTTCTTATCTGCACTTGACCGGAATACATATTTCAGTCACAAATTTTTCACTGTCATTAGTAATGCCATAGTCTATGAGCGTGATTTCTCGTGAAAAACCAACAATCTGCATCTGTTCTTTTGTGATGTAGTCAAGGAGCTTTTCATAGTGCGCTGGAGCTTCTATATGACTGCCTCGAAAACGCAGCCGTACACAAAGTGCTTTGGGAAGAGTAATGGTTTCACCTGTATAAATGTCCTCTTGATCCAGTATTAGAAAAATGCTGTCATATCGATTTACTTTTGATTGCTGCAAATGTTCCGCGGAAATGCCAAGTCCGACCTTTCCAAGAAATACAACGGCTTCGGCATCAGATTGATCCAGCTTTCTAATCGGCACTTCCATATCATGAGAGCCATCTATTTTCAGTGGAGCGTCTACCCAAACAATGCGACAGGACGGAAGCTCTATTAAGGAAACGGTATCCAAAGGCACACTTTGTGCGTCACGCAGCCAATTTAAGCGGTGGTTAATCTTTTGTTCTATACGTTGTAATTCTTGTTGCTTTTTCAGGACCACATGCTTTTGCTGTAACAACTTTTCCTCAATACGGCTGATATCCTTATTTTTGAGAAAGTCCTCAATCTCGGACAAAGGCATATCCAATGCCCGCAAATACCTGATTGTGTTGAGTACTTCAAATTGTTCGGTGCCATAGTAACGATAGCCAGAATCTGAGGAAATGTATTCTGGTGTAAGCAAACCGATATGTTCATAGTGCCGCAAACTACTAACACTGATATGAAACAATTTTGACACTTCACCTATTGGGAAGAGATTTTTCCGATCCATATCTTACTCCTCCACCAGAACAAGCGTTGATTTGCGCCGTATGACTCCAAAAGCGATTAGGCAGATCACGACCGATAGCAGTGAGCCTGCCGCGGTCGCCAGTTCCATCGGGAGAAGCGTTGCCGGGAATAATTTTGAGGTCACATAAACGCCAGGCACACGCATCAATACAATGGCGAAAATATTGTGTAAAAACGACAGGCCGGATTTCCTGCATGCGCAAAAAAAGCCGCTAAAACTAAAATGAATGCCAGCAAAAATACAGTCAAAAATGTAACCACGCAGATACTGGCCGCCGAAACGGACCACCGCCGCTCCGTCCGCAGTGCTGGGATCAGTGAACAGCGAAACGATGCCTTCCGCTGTAAACTGGATCGCGATAAAAGCAAGCACGCCAAAGCCTGCGGCGAGCATCACCGCATAGCGCAGCGTTTGAATGGCCCGCTCCGGTTTGCCCGCACCGATATTTTGCGCTCCCAAGGCAGAAACGGTAGACAGCATAGAGGAGGGGACCAAAAAGAGAAAACTGATCACTTTCTCCACAATCCCGACTGCCGCTGCGTCATTCAGTCCACGCTGATTGGCAATAATCGTGATAATAATAAAAGCAACTTGAATCAGGCCGTCCTGAAACGCAATCGGGATGCCGATCCCCAAAATTTTCCCCATGACCGCACGGCAAGGCTTGAAGTCGCTTTTTTTCAGAACAATGCTCCTGCGTTTCAAAATAACGGTAAGGGAAACAACTACACTGATTGCCTGAGAGAGAGTTGTACCAAGGGCTGCGCCCGCAGGCCCAAGGTGCAACACACCCATAAAAAGATAGTCTAAAGCGATGTTGGCAGCACAGGCTGTGGCAATAAAGCACATCGGGCTTTTGCTGTCGCCCAACCCTCGAAAAATAGAACTGATAATGTTGTAGGATGTAATAAACGGAATCCCGATAAAGCAGATGGTCAAATAGGTGACCGTACCGCTCACCGCATCCGTTGGCGTAGACATGGCAACGACAATGGGATGAACAAGGGATAACAGGATGGCCGTAAGTGCAATGGAAACCACCAGAAACAATATTACCGTATTCCCGATGTTATGCGCTGCCTGTTTTCGATCTCCTGCCCCCACTGCCTGGCCGACGCTGACGGTTGTTCCCATCGATAACCCTACAATCATAACCGTAAGCATGTGCATCACTTGTGAGCCGATAGAAACAGCGGTAGTACTGGCTACACCCTCGAACTGTCCGATGATAAATAGGTCAGCCATGCCATAGAGCGTTTGAAGAAAATACGAGAGCAGATACGGCAATGAGAATAATACAACATTTTTGAACACACTGCCGGTAGTAAGGTTCTTTTCCATATTGCCTAATCCTTCTTTTTTGTTAAATTACCAATATTATAATATCTACAACAGATGTAGAGTCAAGCGCTTTTTCTCATTTTGTAGTACCGTTCAAATGACTTTTTGTAAGTTTATTTTTTTCACGCAAATTCTTGAGAATATCTCGTGTTGTGCACAGGACTCAGACCGTTTCGCTATCCTTCTCTGTTATGCCTTGGTCAACGACCAGCCTTGACTCTTAGTCTGGAGCTGTACCATATGGTCAAAGATGCCGCCATCATGCAGTAACTGTGCCGGCGATCCCTGTTCGGCTACCGTTCCATCTTTGAGCACCACAATCTTATCCGCACTGGAAACCGTACGCATCCGGTGAGCGATAATGAGAACTGTTTTATCCTTGATAAGATGTGACAGTGCTTCCTGAATGGCAGTTTCGTTCTCCACATCCAGACTGGCGGTTGCTTCGTCCAGCAGGATGATAGGCGCATCCTTCAGGAAAGCGCGGGCGATGGAAATACGCTGGCGCTCACCGCCGGAAAGGGCACAGCCGTTCTCGCCGATGGTGGTGTTCCACTTGTCTGGAAGCTTCTCGGCAAATTCCTCACAGTTTGCCAGCTTTGCCGCCGCAAGGACTTCCTTGTCGGTGGCACCTTTGCGCCCCAGACGAATGTTTTCCAGTATCGTGTTGTCAAACAAGGTCACATCCTGAAACACGATGGAATAAAGGATCATGAGCTTTTCCGGGTTGATTTGAGAAACCTCCATCCAACCGTAACGGGGGATGTTCACTGCCTGCGCATAGTCCGGCGCAGCGTTCAGCACATCCCGCAGGATCTTCCAGATGTACACAAAGGGCACCAGTGCGCTGACCGCAGACAGCGCCCACGAGACATAGGTAAAACGTCGGTAGTTCCCGGCGTAGCCCATCAACCGGGAAAGATCGGACTGTTTTTTCACGGAAGAACCTCCTTCAAAAGCTCATCGGTCGGCTCCGGGTACCTGATCAGGTCATACAGCTTGCCAAATGCGCCAAGATCATGCGTTTCTGCAAGTTCCATATCCAGATGCACATATTTGTCGCACTTAGATTTTGCATCCGTTTCCAGAATTACCGGCACACCCAGCCGGTCGCTGGTGGTGTGCAGAAAGCCGCTCCGCAGCACTCCGCGCACATAAGCGCAGATATAGTTTGCCGTGGCATCTTTCCCGGAAAAGGCAGCAGACATTCCCGTTTCCTGTCCGTAGTCATAATAGCCGAAAGCGTGGCCGATATCGTAGATTTCTTTCTCTGTTATCGACTTGACAAGCATCGTGCGCTCCTCCTATTTGTTTTTCTTCTTTTTGTATCCGCAGTCGCAGTAGGGCCCGCCGGAGGCAAGGGTGTACTGCCGCACAAAATTTG
>ENA-OUQC01001568-OUQC01001568.1-human-gut-metagenome-genome-assembly--contig:-NODE-1568-length-11580-cov-3.555488_pt1 | contig 11580 bp, 14 predicted proteins | sample MGYA00237942_ERZ548815 | MGnify/ENA primary metagenome ERZ548815 (study PRJEB26490, sample SAMN05194722) | human gut metagenome | biome: terrestrial biome; feature: human-associated habitat; material... | reverse complement strand
AAGACATACCGCGAGATAGCCCAGGCTCTCGGCATATCGGTATCGACAGCCCACAGCCGCGCCAAGAAGCTCCAGTTGTCTGGCGAGTAAGCATTGCTGACGTGCGTGCTGTTCGGCTTGTTCGGTTGTTCGGTCTGTTCGGGGGCTGGAAACGCCGAACAAGCCGAACAGAGTAAACAGAAATCAGGAACATGTTCGGGCTTGTTCGGTTGTTCGGCTGTTCGGGGCTGGGAACGCCCGAACAGCCCGAACAGCCCGAACAGCGACTGGGTTGTGTCGCTGCCAGCCGTGCGGGTATGCCCACACATTATCTCGTGATAGTATTTTATCTGCCTTGCAGCGACAGGCGTATTGCCGCCCAGTCATTGTCTGACCGCGTCTCTTGCAGCTTCAAGCCGAGGCGTGCGGCGGCACGCTCTATCATCGGTATGTCGCTGACGTAGAAGCCGCTAAGGAGCAGTGTCGCTCCAGGCTTCATCGCAGCGACGTATGCCCGGATGTCGGCGAGGATGATGTTGCGGTTGATGTTGGCGATGAACACGTCTGCCCGGTCGAGGTCGGGCAGTGAGGAAGCGTCGCCGTTGACCAGCCTGATTTCGGCATTGTTGAGCGAGGCGTTGTCTATGGCGTTGAGGTATGCGCCGTTGTCAATCTCAATGCCCTGAACCTCCTTTGCACCGGCCATGCTGCAGAGTATTGCGAGGATGCCGGTGCCTGTCCCCATGTCTGTGACGGTCTTGCCCGTCAGGTTCATGTCGAGCAGGTAGCCTATCATCAGCGAAGTGGTGGAGTGGTGTCCTGTGCCGAATGCCATTTTCGGGTCAATGGTGATGTCATACTTCGCTTGCGGCAGGTCGGTATGGAACGAGGAGTGTATCAGGCAGCGGTCTCCCACGACTATTGGCTTGAAATAGTTCTTTTCCCACTCGCTGTTCCAGTCTTTGCCCTCGATATGCTCGGCGGCGAATTTCATCTCTGTCGGTATGGGGAAATCGGCCAACGCTTCTCGGGCAGCGTCCATGTCAAACTGCGGCTCGGTGATGTAAGCGGTCAGCCCGTTGCTGTCGGGCGAGAATTAATCGTAGCCCACGTCAGCGAGAAACGCTGCCATGAGGTCGGTGATGTCTTCGTTGCAGGGAGAGGCTTCGATGCGTAGTGCTATGTAGTCGTTCATTGGAGTGTACAGGTGGAGGGGTGGCGTTTGTTCATTTTTTGCGCTTGAAGAATTTCCATACCTTTCGTACAGTGCCGAACACCGAAAAGCCGAGCATGGCATAGTCGGCGTAGTTGAGCGAAGACAGCACCTTCGGGAGCAGCCCTCCTGCCTTTCCGAGGCTCGACACCTTTCCGGACAGCCTCCCGAACGCGGTCTTCTCTTTCATGGCGTTCAGCCCTGCGAGTGCCTTTTCCTTGGCAAATTCTTTTTTCAGCGATGCCAATGCGCGTTGGTATCGCAGTTCCTGGAGTGTATAGCCGTTAAACACGGCGGGTTCGTCTGCCGTGTTGCGTGCAGGTATGTTCTTGCTGTTGCCCATAATCATTTGTTTTCGTCGTTGTCAAGGATCAGTTTTGAAATCATCCGAGCCATCGGGTCGAATATCAGCGGTTTGCGCAGCAGGTACAGCACTCCTGCCAGCAGCAGGAATATCACTGCCACACACAGGTATGCCAGCACCTGGCCGACAAGTGCCTCAAAGACGGAGACCAGGCACATGGAGATTATCACCAGGGCAATCATGACGAGTATCGAAATCATAGCCATCAGGAATACCGACCCTGCGAAAATGGTCAGTTTCTCGGCGGCGGTGAGTTTCACATACCTGATTTCATGCTTTAGCCACGCTTTTATGTGCTTTAGCATCAAGCGAATTTCATCGGATAATGTTTCCTTCATCTGCATAATGTTATGGGTAATAACGGAAAAACAACGAGACAACCGGCGGCGTGAAGCCACACCGTCCGGTCATCGCGGTTGTGCTATAGCGCGGCGGTCTGTGGCCGCTTGCCTTTTGGGCAAGTGTCACTCGCCTGTGAGTTCAGCAACGAGAGCGTCAACCTCATCGTCGCTCATGTCAATGCCTTTTCTCTTGATGAGCTTGCAGATGCGGGCGCGTACGTCAGAGCCTTTCTCCGGGGCGAAGAGCAGGGCAGCTCCTGCGCCTACGAGTGCGCCGCCGAGGAATGCGTAGAGCAATGTCAGATTTTTCATATCCTTTGCAGTGTGTTAGATGTGTTCTTCGATTTTTCCTTCGATTTCGTCCACGAGCTGATCCATCTTCTCTTTTTTCAGGCAGATGCCCTTTTCGCGGAGTACTTCCTTGATTTTCTTGCGCATGTCAGAGCCTTTTTCGGGGGCGAAGAGGAGGCCGACTGCGGCACCGGCGATTGCGCCGCCGATGATAGCTGATATTACATGAATAGGTTTCATTGTATTGTTAATTATGAGTTGTGATACTTGTTATGGCATACCATACGGTATATCATATTAACGCGCCATGCGGCACAATGTTTTGGCAGCGGCCGAAAATCGGCATATCAACGCTGCGCCATGAGGTTCGGCTGCGCCTCTGCTGCGTATGCCATTACGCCCTCCTCGGTGAGCGACACCATGCGGAAGTCGCCTTCGGGGGTGATCATCTTGACGTGGCTGTCGTCTACCATTGTCATGAACGGCTGCATCTCGCCGTTGAGTTCTACAGACCATGTCTGCGAGTCAACGTCGAAGTCGAGGCGTGTCTGCTGGCCGGTGGGTTCAAATGTTATGGTGTAGCCCTTGCCGTCGCAGGCTATCAGGTAGCGTCCCTGCTCGGTGTCTACGGCCTTGACAGATGCAGTCATCGGGTTGCTGCCGCTCCAGAATTCTATCGAGTTGAGCACGAGTATGTCGGCTATGCCGGTCACTTCATATACCGGTAGAATCCAGAAGGCGAAAAATACCAGCTCGTTTACGAACTTGTTGCCGATCTGGTTGTTCCAGTTCAGCACTCGTGAGGTCAGCGCGAAGCTGCCGATGCAGGAACTGAGTGTCAGCGACGCACATACGGTCAGCAGCACTCCTACGGTCATATAAAACTTTTTCATATTGAGTTATTTTGGGTTGGTTGTGATGTTTCTTGTTTCATTTGTTGTGCGGCTTTCATTCGGGGATGCTGTGGCGGTACTGCTCGTATGCCCCGAACACCTTGTCAACAAAGCCCACGGTCTCTTGCCCGCGGAAATAGCCGTGTTTGACAACCGGGTCGTTGTAGTATTGCGGCGTGGTCTTCAACAGGGCCATCTCGCGGACGTTGCCGTACCATGTTCCGGGGTCGCGTCCGTATTTACGAGCCAGCGCGATAGCGTCGAGGATATGCCCGAGGCCTGAATTGTATGCGGCGATGACGAACATGCGCCTCTGCGCGGGGTCTTTGACGTGTTTGCGCAGCGACTTGTCGATGTCAGCAAGCGCGAGTGAAGCTCCGCGCACGCTCTGCTCTGGATTTGCCATGTCTGTCACGGCATACTGCCTTGCGGTAGAGGGCATAAGCTGCATCAGGCCGCGTGCGCCGGCCCATGATACTGCCGTGGGGTCAAACTTTGATTCTGTATATGCTATGGCCGCAAGCTGCCGCCAGTCCCAGCCTATGCGCGATGCGTACTGGCGGAATATTTCCTCATACCTCACGCCATTGCTTGCCGCCGGCACATCTGCAGTCGCCGTCTGCGGCGTCTCCATTGCGCTTCTCGCGGCGTGCCGGTAGTATTTTTCGCGTATCTTGTCATAGTCTGTTGTAGCCTCTGCCGTCTTAGACCAAGCGTCTATGCGGTCGCCGAGCTGCTTGTCGCCGCCAGCCACCACCCATGACGACACCTGGTCTGTGCCGACGGCTACCGATACGTCAATGCCTCCGTACATGTCGGCGCATATATCCGCCATGTCTGAGTCGGCTACAGTCATCGGCAGGCTGCCGTCGCTGACCATCCGCACCAGGTCTACCGTCTCGAGGGTGTCGGAAACCACGGCTTCGATGCCTATGCCGCCGCCGAGTTCATCTGCAAGGTTGGCCATGCGGTACTGGTACTTGGAACCCTTCTCCACATAGACAGTCTTGCCTATCAGGTCGGGGACAGACTTCACGGCGGCATATTTGGGCTGCACCAGCACTTGGTGGCTCACTGCCTGTTTGCCGCAGAAGCGGACATCCTGTGCATATTCGGCTATCCTCGGGACGCTGTACGCTATTACGTCAACTTCTCCCTCGCGGAGCATGCGCAGCATCATCGGCACGTCTGCCGCCACCTTCAAGTCTACGGCAACGCCCTGCGCCTCGGCATAGCGCGTCAGCATCTCGTAGTCAAGCCCCATAGGCTGGTCATGGTACTGGAAATAGGATGTCGCGCCGTACATAGTGACTGCCCTCAGGGTGTCGCCCTTGCAGCAGTTGCTTGCCGACTTTCCCCGGGCACCGTCGGCTGAAGCGCGACTGCGGCTGTCGACACAGAACAGCACTATGGCGGCGGCGAGAGCCGTTGCCAGCGATGCCAGTCCTATGTGGCGCAGCTTCATGGCATAACGAGAGTAGGTTAATATTCAAATACGCCGTACTGTGATTTGACAGTCAGGCGTTTCCCCTCGGGGGCGGCTTCCACGCGGCCTACGATGCGGGCTTCGATGCCGAATGACTGCGCAGTCTCTATGACCGCCTGGGCATGCTCCTGCGGCAGGTAGACCTCGAAGCGGTGTCCCATGTTGAACACCTTGTACATCTCCTTCCAGTCTGTGCCGCTCTCGCGGTGTATCAGTTCAAACAGTGGCGGTATCGGGAACAGGTTGTCCTTGATGACGTGCATCCCCTCGCCGATGAAATGCAGTATCTTGGTCTGTGCGCCGCCCGAACAATGCACCATGCCGTGGATGTCGCGGCGCATCTTCTTGAGCAGTGCGGTGACGACAGGAGCGTAGGTGCGCGTAGGGGAGAGGACGAGCCGTCCGGCATCGAGGGGCGAGCCGTCAACAGCATCTGTCAGCGAGCATGAGCCGGAATAAACCAGGTCTTCCGGCACATTGAGGTCGCAGCTTTCGGGGTATTTCTCCTTAAGGTATTTGGCGAACACGTCATGGCGTGCGGAGGTCAGGCCGTTGCTGCCCATGCCGCCGTTGTATTCCTTCTCGTAATTGGCCTTGCCGAATGACGCAAGCCCGACTATCACGTCGCCCGGGGCTATGTTGGCGTTGTCGATAACGTCCTCGCGGCGCATGCGGCAGGTGACGGTGCTGTCAACGATGATAGTGCGCACCAGGTCGCCCACGTCAGCGGTCTCGCCTCCTGTGCTGTAGATGTTCACGCCCTGTCCGCGCAGTTCTTCCAGCAGCTCCTCCGTGCCGTTAATTATTGCCGAAATCACCTCGCCTGGGATGAGCAGCTTGTTGCGTCCGATGGTGGAACTAAGCAGTATGTTGTCTGTCGCGCCTACACACAGCAGGTCGTCGATGTTCATGATGAGCGCGTCTTGGGCTATTCCCTTCCATACGGACAGGTCGCCGGTTTCGCGCCAGTACAGGTAGGCGAGGCTCGATTTAGTGCCGGCACCGTCGGCGTGCATTATGTTGCAGTATTCCGGGTCACCGCCGAGTATGTCGGGGATAATCTTGCAAAAGGCGTTGGGGAAGATGCCTTTGTCAACATTCTTTATCGCGGCGTGTACATCCTCCTTGGAGGCGGAAACGCCACGGCGGTCATATCTGTTGGATTCCATATATTAGGTTCGTATTATCTTGATATTCAATAGTATGAACGGTGTGCGTCGGCAAGAGACCCGGTCGGTGGCAGTATGGCTGAAAGTCGTGTCTGCCCGCCGTGTCTTGTGACGCTTCTGCATACTGCTTGCAAAGATAATGTTTTTTGACGTACCGCACGCCCGCTCTGCCCGAAAAAACGCATTCGCTCATGCGGCAGAATGTCAGTCGGCGGTATAGTAGTGCTACAGGTAGCAGCGGGCGATGAAGTCGGCATTGTCAGCGACGAGCCGCGTGTCATCGCTGCCGGGGAATGCCGCGTCTGGCAGCCATCCCCTGTCGAGGCAGTAGGCGAGCAGGTCGCGGGGACACAGTCCGCGGACAGTCAACAGGTCAAAGGCATGCTTGCGGGCGTATTCGCGGTCGTATGACGGGTTTTGCGGCGCGGCTATGCATCGGCTGACGTTGCGTGCCACGAGCATACCCTTGTCGGGGTGTACGAGCAGCACGAAGTCCTTGTCGCCCTGCAGCTGCGGCAGGTGCTTTTCGCCTTTTTCCCAGCCGAGAGTGTCGATGAGGAAGCTGTTCAATTCCTTATAGCCGGCGATGAAGCGTATCGGCGAGCCTCCGTTTGCGGTGACGAATGGGTCGTAGTACGGATGCTTGTGCTTTTCCTCGTCTTCCGGCTTGCGGCGAGGCTGTCGAGGCAGTTTCCCCTCAGCCACGAGCGACACCCAGTGCGACAGGTGCAGCGCAAGCGGCCCTGTGGGATGCTCGGTCATGGATTGTTCCACAGCTTCACGTATCGCCTCGAGGTCGCCGCCCTTGGTTTCTGGGCGGTTGAGTATGTCTGACAGGGTAAGGGCGTATGCGGGCGTGAGCAGCCATGAGTGCATGAACAGCCAGTTGCCAAGAGAAAATAGCGTTTCCTGATCGCCCGGGTCATGCATCTCGAGTTCGCGGCCGAACACATATCCTTCAGGCATTGGGGCATTGTCATATTCGCTTTCGAGTATTTCGTGCAGCATCTGCGCAAGCTGAAGGATTTTGCTGTCAAGAGGATATGTACGCCGCTGCTTGTCAGAATACATTGAGGAGGCATACCAAAGCATGAACTGTACGTCAGCAAGGTTCAGCTCATAGTCTATGTATTCGTCGCCGACCTCGTAGAACGGAAGTGTACGTCCGTACATGGCGCGGTTGCGGTCGATGAACGAGTGCCACAGCCCTGCATCGCATATCACGTCCTGATAATAGCCCGTCAGCGCAAGGCAAGCGCGTTCGATGACAGGGGGGTGGTATTCCTCAAGCAGCCTCGACTGAATGGCGGTGTCGATGAGGCGGCAGCACAGGTCATAGTAATAGCGGTCGGTGGGCTGCTGCTCTGGGTATGAGGGTTGGCGGAGGAGGAATTGCTGGAATGAAAGCTGTGCCATTGGTGTATGCTGTGTTTATTTGGGAGAGGAGATGAAGTCGTTCTGCATGGGATCGAATGTGATGCCTGGTGTGTCAAACAGGCGGTTGATGTCGCCGTGTGATATGATTTCCTGCGGCGTGCCGGTGATGAAGCGGCGGTCAGGGGTAAGCATCCATATCATGTCCGTCATGCGCAATGCCTGGGCTATGTCGTGCGAACTGAACAGGATAGCACGGCCGCTGCTGTGGCATAGGTCGGCGACAAGGCGCAGTATCTCGATGCGGGCAGACACGTCGAGAAACGAGAACGGCTCATCGAGAATAATGACTTGCGTGTCTTGTGCCAATGCCCGGGCAATGAGCGCTTTCTGCCGCTCGCCGTCGGACAGGCAAGCTACATACTCGTCGCGTTTGTAGTCTATGCCGACTTGCTGCATCGCCCTGTCTACAGCAGCTCTGTCTTCATCGCCAAGCCTTCCGAGCGGCCCTGTGTGCGGGTCGCGGCCGAGGCTCACGAGTTCGCGCACTGTGAGTGCGCCTACCTGCAAGGGGTCAGTGGTGACGACGGCTACCATTGATGCAAGCTGGCGGCGCGTCCAGGAGGGCAGAGGCTTCCCTGCGAGCGTCACTTGACCTGAAATCGGGGGCAGCTCGGAGGTGAGCGTGCGTATGAGAGTGGACTTGCCTACGCCGTTCTTGCCTACGAGCGCAACAATCTGCCCTGGCATCAGAGAAAAATCGAGATGCTCGAGTATCGCCTTGCGGCGGTATCCTACGGACAGGTCTTTAGCTTGTATGGCAGGTGTCTTCTGCATCAGTTGAAGTATTTTAGCCGTCGGGCGTTGAGCATTATATAAATGATTACCGGTACGCCGGCAATAGGGGTTATGGCATTGATAGGTATCACGCCGCTGTGCGAGGGCAGCACGCAAACAAGTGCGCAGAGTAGCGACACGGCTGCTCCGACAACCAGGCACGCGGGTATGAGCGTGAAATGATTTGAAGTGCCGAAAGCCATTCGGCAGACATGGGGTACTATCAGCCCTATGAACCCTATTGGTCCGCAATAGGCGGTAACAACAGCAGTTATTATGCCTGAGAGTAACAGCATGGCAGAGCGCAGCCGTGTGACGCGGTAGCCCATCGAAGCGAGGTATCTGTCGCCGAGGAGCATTGCGTTGAGCGGTTTAGTATAGAAGGCTGTAGCTGCGAGCGGCAGCGTCACCGCAACGGCGAGGATGACCGATGCCCGCAGGTCTGTTCCGGAATAGCTTCCCAATCCCCAAACAACGAAGGAGCGCACGCTCTCTGCCGGAGCGAAAAAGTTGAGCAATGAGATGACAGAGGAGGCCAGGTAGCTGACCATGATGCCGACAATGAGCAGCGACAGCGGGCTGCGCAGCATCGAGGAGAAAAGCGAGAGTATGGCGAGGACGGCGACAGCACCTGCCAACGCCCCCCCGATAACCCCGAATGTGCCGGCTGTTTCTTGTATGGCAGGGAATGATGCAGCGCAAAGCATCACTATAGCCACTCCGAGCGACGCTCCTGTGGATATGCCGAGGATGGAAGGCCCGGCAAGAGGGTTGCGGAAGACGGTCTGCAGCATAAGCCCGGCAACGGACAGGGCTGCCCCGGCGACAGCTGCGGTCAATGCCATTGGCAACCGCGACTCGAGGACGATAGTCCGCCAAGCCTCCTTGCTCGTGTCCTGACCGGTGATTATGGTTGTGACCTCTGACGGCGGTATCGACACCGCGCCACAATACAGCATAGCAGCGAACAGAGCCGCCGCTGCAGCTGCAAAGAGGATGATGAGCAGAGTCCTGCGAGATGTCCTGCTGCTGGCTGTCATCAGCGTGTCATTGGCTTGAAATAGTGCAAACTGCCTGTCTTGCCCGAGAAAATGGCGATGTAGTCCTCGAGGAGGCGGTCAGGGTGGAAGGGCGTTTCCTCAAATATGAATGTCGCCTGTGTGTCACAGTAGTACACGCCGCCCTTGTCAACGGCTTGGAAAGAGGCGTATCGCGAATCCATTTTCAATAACGCCGTGCGGGAAAGTTCCTCTCCGAAAACCTGAAGCAACCAGTAGTCTGCATCCTGGGCGCGGTCAAGCACCTGCTCGAATGAAAGGTTGAGCGAGCCGGCAGACTTGTCGTCAGCCCAGGGGTAAATGCCGCCTGCATCGGCTATCATCCGCGCTTTGTAGCTTGCTCCGCCAGGGACGTACCATACGCCCTGATACATATTCTCGGTAAGCACCTTGGGGCGGTTGCTGCTTACGGCAGCCTGTCCGCGCAGGTCGGTATAATGCTTTTCCACAGCTGCGAATATCGAGTCTGCTTTTGCTCGCTCGCCAGTGAGTGCGCCTATGAACTTGATCCATTCAGCACGTCCCAGCGGCGTATTCTCGAGGTTTTCTGCCATTTGTATCACAGGTATGCCGAGTCGGTCAATGCCTTTCAGGTCAGCACCCTCATATTGGTTGACGATTATGGCTTGCGGGTTGAGGTCGATGATTTTTTCCGTCGAGGGAGAGGTTGAAGATCCTATGTCGGTGATAGTGCCGTTGTCAATGCCGTTGAGGACGAAGGGCAGCTTGAAATAAGAGGCATCGGCGACACCCTTGATACACCCGGACTGCCCCAGCTCGTTCATTGCAGCAGCGTGTACCGACGAGTATACTACAGCAGATTTTAGCGGCACAGTGATGACCTGTGTCGCATTGTTGGCTGCAGGCTTTTCAGCACCTTCGGGCAGTAAGATGAAGCGTGAAGTCACCTTGGTGGAATCCTGCGGCGAAAGTATTTCTGCCAGAGTGTAGCCGTCATGGTCGTACATGCGCAGCATCTTGGCATACTGCATCACATTATTGTCATTGTCCGTACCAGCTTTGCCGGACTTGTTGCCCGTGCAGGCGACGGCTAAAAACATTGATGCAATAAGAATCAATGTAAAGCGCAACTGTTTCATATATTGTTGATTATCGTTTGTCATAGCAATGCAGTCTGCATATTACGTCTACGATGCGGTCTATCTCGGGAAGGCCGACATACGGTCCAGCCGGTATGCACAACCCTGAGGCGAACAGACGCTCCGAAGTGCCGTCGGTGTATGCTGGGGCATCGGCAAACACCGGCTGCAGGTGCATCGGCTTCCACAGGGGACGGCTCTCGATGTTGGCTTCACCCAGCGCAATGCGCAACTGCTCTGCGTTAAACCCAGTTATGTCATTGTCAATAAGAATATTGCACAACCAATAGTTGGAGTCGAAATCGCTGTCAGGATTGGAGTGCAGCGAGATGCCCGGTATGTCCTTGAGCAACTCGTCATAGCGTGCGTGTACCATACGGTGGTGGGCTATATGCTCATCGAGGATGTGCATCTGTCCGCGCCCGATGCCCGCGCAGATGTTGCTCAGACGGTAGTTGTAGCCAATGGTCTCGTGCTGGTACCAGGGGAACGGCTCGCGAGCCTGTGTGGCAAGAAACACTGCGCGTTTCTTCACCTCCTCGCTACGGCAAACGAGTGCGCCGCCTCCTGAGGTGGTAATCATCTTGTTGCCGTTGAACGAGAGTGCGCCCATTTCGCCGAAAGTGGAGCATTTACGCCCCTTGTATGACGAACCGAGTGCTTCTGCAGCATCCTCGAGGACAGGTATTCCGTAGCGTGCAGCAATGGCGTTTATTTCATCCCAGCGAGCCGGCATGCCGTAGAGGTCAACGGCTATTATGGCCTTCGGGTAACGTCCTGTGACTTCTTTGCGGGCGAGAATGGCTTTCTCGAGCAGCACAGGCGACATATTCCATGTGTCAGGCTCGCTGTCAACGAACACCGGTTTCGCGCCGACGTAGGCTATCGGGTTGGCAGAAGCGGAGAATGTCATCGACTGGCAGATCACCTCGTCGTCGCGTTCCACGCCGAGCAGCACCAGCCCGAGGTGTATTGCGGCAGTACCGGCACTCAAAGCGGCTACATGGCAGCCGTCACCGAGAAATTGCCGCAGATCCTCCTCAAATCCGTCCACGTTAGGGCCGAGAGGCACGACCCAGTTGTCGTCAAACGCTTGCTTGATATATTCATTTTCCCTGCCCGACATGTGGCACAGGCAGAGCAGTACACGGTCGTTCATAGTTGTTTCAATTTATGGTTGTCATTTGCCGAGGGCATAGTATGTGAAGCCCTCGCCTTCGAGTTCAGCGCGGTCGTAGATGTTTCTGCCGTCGAGGACGACAGGGGAGTGCATGGTCTTGGCAATGGTCTGCCATGAAGGCATACGGAACTCCTTCCACTCTGTGAGCAGCATCAGCGCGTCGGCATCGATAACCGCGTCATACATGTTCTTGCAGTATGTTACTTTGTCGCCGATGCGGCGTCGGCACTCGTCCATTGCTATGGGGTCGTATGCTTTAACCACAGCTCCGGCGCGTGAGAGCAGGTCAATTATG
>ENA-OUQC01001565-OUQC01001565.1-human-gut-metagenome-genome-assembly--contig:-NODE-1565-length-11591-cov-3.568048_pt1 | contig 11591 bp, 11 predicted proteins | sample MGYA00237942_ERZ548815 | MGnify/ENA primary metagenome ERZ548815 (study PRJEB26490, sample SAMN05194722) | human gut metagenome | biome: terrestrial biome; feature: human-associated habitat; material... | reverse complement strand
ATTCGCCTTAGTCTCGTGGGCTCGGAGATGTGTATAAGAGACAGCCAGCGAGCACGCCGGCGGACGTGACGTGTACATGATATACGAGCCGATGGCTGCCGCTCTCGGCATTGGCCTCGATGTGGAGGCTCCGGAGGGCAACATGATTGTTGACATAGGCGGCGGAAGCACCGAAATCGCCGTAATATCCCTCGGAGGAATAGTCTGCAACAAGAGCATTCGCCTCGCCGGAAACGACCTTTCAGAAGATATCAAGGAGTATATGGGGCGTGTGCACAACGTCAAGGTAGGCACTACCACGGCAGAACTCATCAAGATACAAGTCGGCTCGGCTCTCCCCGAACTGGACAATCCGCCAGAACCGTACACTGTCATCGGCCCAAACCGCATAACCGGTCTGCCGATGGACGTAGTGGTGACATACGACGAAATCTCGAAGTGCATCGAGAATACCATCAGCAAGATGGAAAATGCTGTGCTCGAGGCACTGTCACAGACCCCTCCGGAGCTTTATGCAGACATTGTGCACAACGGCATTTACCTCGCCGGTGGCGGCGCGTTGCTGCGAGGCCTCGCAAAACGCTTTACCGACAAGATCGGCATCGAGTTCAAGGTGGCAGACGACCCGCTGCACGCTGTGGCAAAGGGTACGGGCGTTGCCTTGAAGAACATACACCGCTTCTCGTTCCTGATACGGTAACAACGTGCCGCGAGCGGTACATCTAAAGTCTACGTAAAGTGCGCAACCTGCTTAATTTCCTGATTAAGTACAGGGCATGGTTTGTCTTCATATTCTATGTGCTGGTAAGCTGTGTCCTGATAGTCAGCGGCTCTGCATACAGGCTGTCGGTGTACATGACCTCCGCTAACGCTGTCACCGCCACGTTGAACGGGGCGACATCGAGCGTCACCGGCTATTTCAACCTCAGCAGCGTCAACGCCTCGCTTGAGGAGCGCACGGCGCAACTCGAGGCGGAGGTGCTTAATTTGCGTGAGCAGTTGAATTATTACCGGGCAATAGTGTGTGACTCTATGGGACGGGACGAGGCCATGCCTCAAACCCGCTTTTCCTACATACTCGCGCCGGTCATATCAAGCACCTGCCACCGCCCGCGCAATTACATAACTATTTCCAAGGGTTTCGAGGACGGTGTCCGCCCTGGAATGGGGGTGGTGGACCACAACGGTGTAGTCGGGGTGGTCAATGTAAGCGGAAGGCATACGGCGCGTATAGTGTCGCTCCTCAACGAAGCGCAGCACTTCTCGGTCAAACTGAAAGGCACGCCATACGTGGGTACGCTCTCTTGGAAAGGCAATGACCGCAAGATTGCGTATATGGAGGAAGTGCCTCGGCATGCCAGATACCACACTGGCGATACAGTGGTGACAAGCGGGTATTCCACGACATTCCCTGCAGGCATCCATGTCGGCACAGTCATGGGTGTTGTGCGTGGCGACGATGACAACTATTTCACGCTTAAGGTGCGTCTTGCTTCCGATTTTGCCAACCTCTCGGCTGTCCGTGTCATTAAGGATGTGCAGAGAGCGGAGTTGGACACGCTTGCCAACTATGACCTGAAGTGAGCTGCGCCGGGGTAGACAAAAATGAAAGATAAATGAACCGCAGGATTATATCGATAGGCGCACTTTTCATCACGCTGCTGCTGATACAGGTGCTGATATGCAACCATATTGTGCTGTTCGGTGTGGCAGTGCCGTTCATATTCGTGTATTTCATCATCACGCTGCCCCTCGATGTGGGACAATGCACGCTGCTTACACTTGCGTTCCTGCTCGGACTGGGGGTGGACGTATGTTCCGACGCTGCGGGCATGAACGCATTGGCGTGTACAGTTGTTGCAATGATGAAACGCCCGCTGTTCTTCCGGTTTGTGCTGAAGGACGACAAGTCGGTTACGCTCTCGCCCTCGGTGGCAACGATGGGCTTCGGGCAGTATCTGCGCTATTCGGCGTTGCTCATTGCCGTATACTGCATACTGGTGTTCAGTGTGGAATACTTTTCGTTCTACGACATCAGCGAGATACTGTTGAAGGGGGCGGCAAGTGCAGCTCTCACCACGGTGCTGATACTCATCGTGGACAGTTTATCATCTGCAAAACGTGAGAAAAGACTATAAGTTAGAAAAGCGAAAATATGTCATAGGCGGGTTTATATGCCTCATCGTCCTGATTTACATCATTCGCCTGTACAACTTGCAGGTAGGCGATGACAAGTATAAGACATCCGCCGACAGCAACGCTTTTCTGGAAAGAATCATATATCCGGCACGTGGGCTGATATATGACCGCGAGGGCCGACTCGTGGTGTTCAACCAGCCGGCGTATGACGTTATGCTCATACCTAAGGACGTGGGGCAATTTGACACCGTTGCCTTATGCCAGGTGCTTGGCATGACCCGCGAACAGCTGGACGACAAGTGGCGGGAGATGAAAGACCCTCGCAAGAATCCCGGTTACTCATCGTATACGCCGCAGAAGCTCATTTCGCAGCTTTCGCAGCAGGATTACGGCCGTTTGCAGGAGAAACTGCACCTGTTTCCCGGGTTCTTCATACAGAAACGAAACATCAGGCAGTACAACTATGCTTGCGGAGCTAACGTACTCGGCAACATACGCGAGGTTTCCGCTGCCGACATCGAGAAGGACCGCTATTACCGCTCCGGCGACTTCACCGGCGATCTCGGCGTGGAGCGCAGCTACGAGCAGGCATTGCGCGGCGTGAAAGGGTCGGAGATACTGATGAAGGACGCACTCGGGCGCATCAAGGGGAAATATGAGGACGGTGTGCATGACATCGCCCCGAAGTCCGGCAGAAACCTGACCCTCTCCATTGACTTTGAGTTGCAGAAGTACGGCGAGCAGCTTATGGCTGGCAAGATGGGCGCGATAGTGGCTATTGAACCGAGTACCGGCGAAATTCTCTGTCTGGTGACATCTCCAGGCTACGACCCGTCGATGCTTGTGGGGAAGAACCGAGGCAAGAACTATGCTGCCCTGGTGCAAGACCCGTACAAGCCGTTGTTTGACCGCGCCATTCAGGCTGCCTACCCACCCGGCTCTACATTCAAGCCTACCCAGGGACTTATATTTCTGCAAGAGGGCGTTGTCACCGAAAAGACCGTATATCCATGCCACAGGGGCTATGTCAACGGGCTGCGCGTAGGCTGCCACGGCCACGCTTCGCCGATTGCGCTAAAGCCCGCGTTGCAGACTTCTTGTAATGCTTATTTCTGCTGGGGGTTCAAGAATATGGTTGACCGCAAGGGGACGACAGCGGCTGCGCAGCTTGAGAAATGGAAGAATTACCTTGTCGAGATGGGTTACGGCTACCGCCTCGGCATCGATCTCCCCGCAGAGTCTCGCGGCTTCATACCCAACAGCGGCTTCTACACCGACCGGCTCGGTCAGTGGTCTGCCAACTCCGTTATATCTGTCAGCATAGGGCAGGGCGAAATCCTCGCTACGCCGCTGCAGATAGCCAACCTGTGCGCTACTATAGCCAACCGTGGCTGGTATTACACTCCGCACGTTGTCAAGGAAATACAGGACACTGTCATTGACGTGAAATACCGGTCGCGTCATACGCCGCACATCCGCAGGACATACTATGACATGGTGGCAGAGGGTATGCGCATGGCGGTGCTCGGCGGCACTTGCCGCCTTGCCAACATCCCCGGACTTGACGTGGCGGGCAAGACCGGCACGGCGCAGAACCCGCACGGCAAGGACCACTCCGCGTTTATGGGCTTTGCCCCGTATGACAAGCCGCGTATTGCCGTGGCTGTATATGTCGAGAACGCCGGTTTCGGAGCAACGTATGGCGTGCCTATCGGCAGCCTTATCATTGAGAAATACCTGCGCGGCGAGATTGCTCCCGAGCGCAAGGGTATTGAGGAACGGATGATGACTTCAAGAACCATAACAGCGAAATCAAATGGCAAAGACAAACACTGATGCCAATGTGTCGATGTTCCGGTCAATCGACTGGCTTACGATAGTCCTGTACCTGATACTTGTCATCACGGGTGCTGTGAGCATCTATGCCGCGAGTTATGACTTTGACAATGCCAGCTTGTTTGACCTCACGGAGTTCTCTGGCAAGCAGTTCCTGTGGATAGGATTGTCGCTGATTTTGGGCTGTTCTATTATGTTGCTGGACTACAGGCTGTATGAGGCGTATGCCTACCCGATATACGGGTGCGTGCTGCTGTTGCTGCTTGTCACCATATTCGTTGCCCCGGACATCAAGGGGTCGCGGTCGTGGCTGTCGTTCGGCCCGGTGAGCCTCCAGCCGGCGGAGTTCGGCAAGTTCGCCACGGCGTTGGCACTGGCGAAACTGTTTGACTCAAGCGAGTTCAGGCTCAACGCCAAGCTGAGCAATTATTTCCGCGCCTTTGTCATTATCTTTGTGCCGATCATCCTCATCCTGTTGCAGAAAGAGACCGGCAGCGCGTTGGTATATTTCGCGCTCGTCCTGGTGCTTTACCGCGAGGGCATGAGCGGGCTTATACTGTTTGCAATACTGCTGGCAGTGACGTATTTTGTCGTGGCGGTGAAATATGCCACTCCGCTTATACTCGGCATTCCTGCGGGCGAGTTCACCGTGTTCCTGCTCATCGCGGCGGTATTCATTGCCATGCTGCGCTTCTATTGCCGTGACTACTATTGCACGCGCAATGTAGCTTTCGGTTTTATAGGGGGCGGAGCAGTGGTGACGGTGTTGGAACTGTGCGGCATACACATCAACGGCACGCTGTTTTTTGTTATCATGCTTGTAGGTGCCGGCATTTATGTCGCCATTACCATGTTGCGCCACCGCATACACAAATACGCTGTCACGCTCAGTTTCATGCTCGCCTCGCTGTGCTTCCTGTTCTCTGTCAATTATGTCTTCGGTCACGTCCTGCAGCCGCACCAGCAGATACGCATCAAGGTGGCTGTCGGCATTGAGGACGACCTTAAGAAGCATGGCTACAACGTCAATCAGTCGAAGATAGCCATAGGCTCTGGGGGAGTGACTGGCAAGGGCTTTCTCAACGGCACGCAGACCAAGCTGAAATATGTGCCGGAACAGCATACTGACTTCATATTCTGTACCATAGGCGAGGAGGAAGGGTTTGTCGGTACGGTCGCGCTTCTTGCAGTGTTCCTTGCCCTGATATTGCGCATCATCCACATAGCCGAGCGTCAGCACACCGCCTTCGGGCGCGTCTATGCTTACTGCGTGGTGTCGTATCTGATACTGCATCTTGCCGTCAATGTGGGTATGGTGATAGGACTGTGCCCTGTCATAGGCATACCATTGCCGTTTCTCAGTTACGGCGGTTCATCGTTGTGGGGATTTACTATACTGATATTCATATTGTTGCGTATTGACGCTTCGCGCAAGGAGCGTCATGTGTGATGTCGAGCATCATATTTAGTGGCGTTTTCAGTTCTGCGGACTGCACATTGCCATGGCTCTGACACAAACAATGTCAAAAAAAATTAGTAATTTCGCAGTCTGAACAGTTACTTATCAGATTATGGCACAGAAACCGTCTATCCCCAAGGGAACACGCGACTTCGGTCCTGTGGAGATGTCGCGACGCAACTATATATTCGACACCATTTCACGCGCTTTCCGCCTGTACGGGTATGAAGAAATACAGACCCCGTCAATGGAGAACCTCTCGACGCTCATGGGAAAGTACGGCGAGGAGGGTGACAAGCTGCTTTTCAAGATACTCAATTCTGGCGACTACTTGCGCGGCATCAGCGATGAACAGCTGGCTGGCCGTGATACGGTGCATCTGACGAGTGCGCTCTGCGAGAAAGGATTGCGCTATGATCTGACAGTGCCGTTTGCACGATATGTGGTGCAGCACCGTGGGGAGTTGCAGATGCCGTTCAAACGCTACCAGATACAGCCCGTATGGCGAGCTGACAGGCCGCAGAAAGGGCGTTACCGCGAGTTCTACCAGTGTGACGCGGATGTAGTAGGCTCTGACTCGCTCAACAACGAGATTGAGCTGCTGTCGTTGCTTGACTATGTGTTCGGGCAGCTCGGCATACGCATAGCTATCAAAGTGAACAACCGCAAGATACTCTCCGGCATCGGCGAGGTCATCGGCCATGCAGACAAGATAGTTGACATCACCGTTGCCATTGACAAGATAGACAAAATCGGTCTCGATGCCGTATGTGACGAACTGCGCAGCAAAGGCATAGACGAGGAGGCCATAAAGCGGCTTGTGCCGGTACTTGAGCTTTCAGGTTCAAATGCCGACAAGATTGCCGCCATGCGCACCATGCTTGCATCCTCGCAGGAGGGTATGCTCGGCATGGACGAATTGCAGACGGTGGTGAGCGGATTTGACGCGCTTGGCCATACGGCGGAGCTTCAGGTTGACCTGTCGCTCGCTCGCGGCCTTAACTACTATACTGGCACTATCATCGAGGTCAAGGCTCTCGATGTGGAAATAGGCAGCATCTCCGGCGGCGGCCGCTATGACAACCTGACCGGTGTGTTCGGAGTGTCGGGGTTGTCCGGCGTGGGTGTGTCGTTTGGAGCGGATCGCATCTATGACGTGCTGAACCAGCTCGACTTGTACCCGGAGGCTGTAAAGACCGGGGTGAAGGTGCTGTTTACCAACTTCGGCGAGCGCGAGGGCGCAGAGGCCATGAAATGCGCTGACGCATTGCGCCGCAGCGGCATTGCTGCAATGGTATATCCCGATGCTGCCAAGATGAAAAAGCAGATGAGCTACGCCAACGCCAAGGGCATACCGTACGTGGCCATAATAGGTGAGGAGGAATTTGCCGGCGGTGTAGTCACCCTCAAGGACATGGTGAACGGCTCGCAAGAGCAGATACCTACGGGAGAACTCGTGCAGAGACTCGGACAGTGACAGTTGCCGCGTCGGCACGCATAACGGACAGCAGACACATCACAGAGAGCAGATGAAGGTTTTGAAATTCGGAGGGACTTCGGTCGGCACAGTCCGCAGTCTCGAGAATGTGAAGAAGATAGTTGAGGGCATAGATGGTCAGGCGATAGTTGTTGTCTCCGCACTCGGCGGACTGACTGACCGCCTGATAGCGTCTGCCGAGATGGCACGCCGCCATGACTGCGGGTACGAGGCGGAGCTGGAGACGATGACGCGCCGGCACCATGAGATAATCGATGCTCTCGTGCCGCCGTCGCGCCGTGATGATGTGAAAGCTCGCATTGACACCCTACTTGCGGAGCTGCACCGCATATACGACGGCGTGGCGATGCTTGGCGAGCTGACAGAGCGCACGCTGGACAGCATTGTCAGCTTCGGCGAGAGGATGTCGAGCATTGTTGTCGCCAACATCATCAACGGAGCAAGGCACTATAATTCCCCCGACTTCATCAAGACCGAAAAGTGGTTCAACAAGAACATCGCTGACACCGACCTGACCACCGACCTGATACGCCGCACCTTCGCCGACGGTGATTTCAGCATAGCCGTTACTGGCGGATTTATCTCCACCGACCGTGACAGCGGAGAGATAACAAACCTCGGGCGCGGCGGAAGCGATTACACGGCTGCGTTGATAGCGGCAGCCCTCGATGCCGAAGTGCTGGAGATTTGGACCGACGTGGATGGGTTCATGACCGCTGACCCGAGGCTTATTCCCCAGGCGCGTGTCGTTGACCACATGACGTTCATCGAGAGCATGGAGCTTTGCACCATGGGCGCGAAGGTGATATATCCGCCGACGATTTACCCCGTGTTCCACAAGAATATACCTATACGCATACTTAACACGTTCAATCCGGAAGCAGAAGGAACGTGGGTGACGGACAATTCCCGCCCCGACGACATGGCGGTCAAAGGGATTTCCTCGATACGCAACACCACACTCATACGTGTGGACGGCGCATCGCCTGCAGAAGTGGACGGCGAGGACATAAACTCGCGCACATACAACGCAATGACCAAGAACGGTGTCAACGTGTATCTGGTCAACAGCCTTGACAGCAACGCATTCACGTTTGCAGTCAATGCGGCTGACAGCGGCAATGCCGTCAAGATATTGACCGAGGAGTTCAGCCCGGAGCTCTCACGCGGCGAATTGGAAAACATTTCCGCCACGTACCGTCTTGCCACGATAGCCGTGGTGGGTGAGAAGATGCACACGCGTCCGCTGTTGCTGTCTCAGCTGGTGTCGCTGCTTGCCGGTGCGGGCATCAAGATACACGCCACGTCTGACGGCTCGTCAGACACCACAATATCGCTTGTGGTGGGCGCAGACCGCAGCGACGAGGCCATACGGCTGATACATGACCGCATCTATTGCGACAACGCCGGTGCGTTTTCCCGTTGAGATGCAATTTTGGTCAAAAAGAGAACATAATCAATACGGCAGGGATTTTTGTTGTATCTTTGCAGGTTCAACAGCCGTTGCCGGCAGCGGGGCTTCCCGTGTTTGACAAACAATAACACGCATACTGATATGCTTTTATCCTCCATACGGTCATTCGGGCGTTACTGCCTGTTTCTGACGCAAGTGTTCCGCTGGCCTGACAAGTGGGGCGTGACACTGAAAAACACCGTGTTTGAAATCAGCAAGCTCGGCGTAGACTCTATCCCTCTGGTCATCATCATCTCGATATTCATCGGCGCGGTCATCACCATACAGATGACCCTCAATATTGTCTCGCCGCTGATACCATCATATTCCACCGGCCTTGCCACGCGCGAGATATTGCTGCTGGAGTTCTCCTCCTCCATTTTGTCGCTGATACTTGCCGGCAAGGTGGGCAGCAACATAGCCTCTGAAATCGGCACTATGCGTGTGACCGAGCAGATTGACGCGCTTGACATAATGGGTATCAACAGTGCCAACTACATAGTCCTGCCCAAAATAGTCGGGTTCGTGCTTTTCGTCCCCGTGCTGTGTGTCCTCTCCATGTTTATGGGCCTGTTGGGCGGCTGGTGCGTGGCGCGGTTCACCGATATGCTGTCAGTCGAGAACTATGTCTACGGCATACAGACATTCTTCACCGAGTGGTATGTGTGGTACGGCATCATCAAGACTTACTTCTTCGCGTTCATCATCACCAGCGTGGCGGCATATTACGGCTACTACGTCAAGGGCGGTGCACTCGAAGTGGGCAAGGCAAGTACTTCGGCAGTCGTGTCGAGTTCGATACTTATTCTCCTTGCCGACGTGATACTCACCAAACTTCTGCTGCAATGATACAGGCAAATCAAGTAAGCAAATGGTTTGACGGCGTGCAGGTGCTGCATGACATCAATGCGACCTTTGACACAGGCAAGACCAACCTCATAATCGGCCAGAGCGGTTCTGGCAAGACCGTGTTCATGAAATGCCTCATAGGGTTGCTGACCCCGGAGGAGGGCGAAATATACTATGACGAGCGTCCGTTCACGCAGATGACCGCACAGCAGCGCAAGGAGCTGCGCATGGAAATCGGCATGCTGTTCCAGGGCTCTGCGCTGTTTGACAACGAGACTGTGCTTGGCAATGTCATGTTCCCGCTCAAGATGTTCAGCCCAATGTCGCGGCAGGAACAGATAGAACGGGCGCAGTTCTGCATACGCCGTGTGGGGCTGGAGAACGCGGACAACAAGTACCCCTCGGAAATATCAGGCGGTATGCAGAAGCGCGTCGCCATTGCGCGTGCCATTGCCCTCAACCCCAAATACCTGTTCTGCGACGAGCCGAACTCCGGCCTCGACCCCAAAACATCTATCCTGATTGACGAGTTGCTCTCCGACATCACCCACGAGTACGGCATAACGACCGTCATCAACACGCACGACATGAACTCTGTGCTGGGAATAGGGGAGAACATCATCTTCATCAACAAGGGGCATTGCGACTGGACGGGTACGGACAAGACCATTTTCCGCAGCACGAGCGGTTCGCTCAACGACTTCGTGTTCGCTTCCAAGCTGTTCCAGCAGGTGAAGAAATACCTCGAAAGCGAATATGCAGAATGACAATAGGCTGAAAATATCGGTAATCGGTTCGGGCAACGTTGCCTTCCACCTGATGAAGGCTTGGCGTACTGCCGCCGACGTGACGCAGGTGTCTCCGCGCACGCTTGAGGGACTGCCCGAGGACAGCGACATCTATATCATATCGGTCAGCGACAACGCAATAGCGGATGTTGCCTCTCGGCTGAAGCATCTGTCGGGCATTGTTGCCCACACCTCCGGCACAACGCCCATGTCTGTCCTGACGGAAGCCGGAGTGCAACGCCCCGGAGTGCTGTACCCCTTGCAGACATTCTCACGCGAAGTGCCGCTTGACTACCGGGAAATACCCGTATTTGTTGAAGGTGGCGACGATGATGCGGCAATCGCATTGCAGTGTGCCGCCGCAATGTGGTCAGGAAGCGTAACCCGCTGCTCCTCGGACACTCGCTGCAAGATACACCTCGCCTCAGTGCTGGCATGCAACTTCACCAATCACCTGTGGACGCTCGCCTCGCAGCTGCTTGCCGGCGACGCGATACCATTCGACATACTGAAGCCGCTGATACGGCAGACTGCCGCCAAGATAGAGCAGGTTTCCCCGTATGAGGCGCAGACAGGCCCGGCACGCCGCCATGACACACGCACCATAGCCCGCCACCTCGAAATGACTGCCGGCACTCCCCTGCTGAAGCAGATATACACCCTCCTCTCGCAATCCATCTCCGACACCTATCCCGAATAATTATATGAGTGCTATCGACTATGACCTGAAGAAGATAACGTCATTCGCTTTTGACGTTGACGGAGTGCTTTCCCCTTCCACTATACCTCTCGGCCGTGACGGCATACCGCGCCGTATGGTCAATATCAAGGACGGTTATGCCTTGCAGCTCGCTGTCAAGAGGGGTTATAAGATCGTCATCATCACCGGGTGCACCGAGGAGGCTGTCCGTGTGCGGTTCAGCGCGTTGGGCATAAATGACATTTACCTGGGCGCATCGATGAAGCTGCCGGTGTTGACGAGCTGGATGGACGACAACGACGTGTCCCCGGAGGAAATCATCTATATGGGTGACGACATTCCGGACTTGCAGGCCATGCGCCATGTCGGGCTGCCGTGCGCTCCTCAAGACGCTGCTGTCGAGGCTCGCATGACCGCACGCTATGTGTCCCGTTTTTCGGGCGGCTACGGCTGTGTGCGCGACATCATCGAGCAGGTGATGAAGGCGCAGGGCTGCTGGCTCGACAGTGCAGACGCTTTCGGTTGGTGATATGCACAATGCGGTTACGGCTTTTGCCGTTATCATATAGTTATAACCTTAATAACCATGCTTGAGAACCTGCGAAAATACAAGATACTGCTGGGTAGCAAGTCGCCGCGCCGCCGCGAGTTGCTCGCCAAGTTGCGCATCCCGTTTAATGTAGTGGCTATAAGCAACCTGGAGGAGTCTTATCCGCTGACTCTGGGAGCTGTAGATGTGCCGGAGTACCTGTCGCTGCAGAAGGCTTCTGCTTACAGGGACACCATCAAGGACGACGAGATGGTGATAACGGCTGACACTGTGGTGATACTCGATGGCAAGATTTACGGCCAGCCGCACAACATTGAGG
>ENA-OUQC01001560-OUQC01001560.1-human-gut-metagenome-genome-assembly--contig:-NODE-1560-length-11620-cov-3.682317_pt1 | contig 11620 bp, 11 predicted proteins | sample MGYA00237942_ERZ548815 | MGnify/ENA primary metagenome ERZ548815 (study PRJEB26490, sample SAMN05194722) | human gut metagenome | biome: terrestrial biome; feature: human-associated habitat; material... | reverse complement strand
GTGCTGACCGGCATCCGTGTGGATGAAAACAGTTACCTGCGCTTCCCATACCGCCAGATATCAATCATAGCAGAGGGAGACACTGCCGACGAGTTCATGGGCTGGGCTTCGATGTGTCCCGGCAAATACAGCGTGAAGCGCACATTCCCCTCGTTCTTCCTGAAAGCACGCCGCTTGTTCAACTTTGACGCCCGCGTCAAGGGGGGACATCGCGCCATGATACTCAGCGGAGAATATGACAAGGTATTCCCTTTTGACATATATCCGGAATACCTGCTGAAAGCCATTATTGCACGCGACATCGACAAAATGGAGCAGCTCGGCATCTACGAGGTCGCTCCCGAGGATTTCGCGCTCCCGGAGTTTGTTGACACCTCAAAAATTCCGTTGCAGAAGATTGTCCGCGAGGGACTCGACTACCTGCGGCAAGAAACTGAATGACGTGTACCGCAGATCACGTCGCCTCATAATCAACAAGATAAACGACACCAACAGTGAAAGGACTAAAACGCCAATTAGACAAGATAAAGCCGCAATTTGACAAGGGAGGAAAATTCGAGAAACTCCATTCTGTGTTTGACGGCTTCTATACATTCCTGTACACGCCCAACGAGACCTCCTCGAGCGGCGTACACATCCATGACGCAAATGACTCGAAGCGCACTATGACAACAGTCATCCTCGCGCTCATGCCGTGCGTTCTGTTCGGTCTATGGAACATCGGCTACCAGCACTCGCTTGCAGCAGGCACTGACATGGGGCTGCTGCAGATGTTCCTGTACGGACTATGGGCTGCATTGCCCAACATCGTAACGGCATACGTAGTCGGACTCGGCATAGAGTTCATCGTCGCGCAGATACGCCACCATGAAATACAGGAGGGCTTTCTGGTGTCCGGCATACTGATACCAATGATTTGCCCGGTTGACACCCCCTGGTGGATGCTCGCCATAGCAGTAGCTTTCGCCGTGGTATTCGCCAAGGAAGTGTTCGGCGGAACGGGCTACAACTTCCTGAACGTCGCGCTCGTGGCCCGTGCATTCCTGTTCTTCGCATACCCCACCAAGATGAGCGGCGACCAGGTATTCGTTTCGCTCGGAGGCGCAACTCCCGTTGACGGCTTCTCCGGCGCAACGCCGCTCGGGCAAATAGCTTCTGCTCCAGACCCGCATGCTGCGATAACCAATATCGTAGGAGACCCCGTATCGCTATCTGACATGTTCTTCGGGTTCATACCCGGCTCATGGGGCGAGACCTCCACGCTGTGCATACTCATAGGCGCGGTCATACTCCTCGCCACTGGCATGGCAAGCTGGCGCATCATGCTGTCTGCACTCGTCGGAGGACTTGCGATGGGATTTATCGCCAACACCTTTGCCTCGCCGCTGTACCCGGCGACATTCCTCACGCCGCTCGAACAGGTTTGTCTCGGCGGCTTCGCGTTTGCGATAGTGTTCATGGCAACAGACCCTGTGACAGCATGCCGCACAAATACCGGCAAATACATCTACGGCTTTCTGATAGGCGTGATGGCAATAGTGATACGCTGCTACAACACCGGCTTCCCCGAGGGAGCGATGCTCGCTGTGCTGCTTATGAACTGCTTCGCGTCGCTGATAGACTACTGCGTCGTGTCGGCCAACATACGCCGCCGCATGCGCCGCGCTGTGAAACCCGCTAATACACAGAAACCATGAAAATCAACAGACAAGGCAACACCTACACGATAATATATTCGGCAGTTCTCGTGCTGGCCGTCGGCATCGTGCTGTCGATGGTATATCAGGCTCTTCGCCCGGAGCAGCTCGACAACATTGCCAACGACACGAAGCGGCAAATCCTCGCCGCCGTACACGTCACACCGCAGGACAATGCCGAAATCCCGGTTCTCTATGAAAAGACAATCACCGACAGCTACATCGTCAACTACCGAGGCGACAAAGTCGAGTCTTCACAAGAGGCCTTCGACATCAATGTGGCTGACGAAGTGAAGAAACCCGACAACGAGCGTATGCTGCCCGTATTCGTCGGCAAAACCGATGACGGCACAAAGTACATCCTCCCCTGCTACGGCGCAGGACTTTGGGGACCGATATGGGGATATGTCGCTTTTGACGACAACGGCGACACTATCTACGGAGCGTATTTCTCTCACCAAGGCGAGACTCCCGGACTGGGAGCGGAAATCGAGAAGCCCGAGTTTGCAGACCAGTTCAAGGGCAAGAACGTGTTCGTTGACGGCGTGTTTGAATCCATTGCCGTAGTCAAGGCCGGACAGAAGCCCAACGAAGGCGACTATGTGAACGGCGTCAGCGGAGGCACTATCACCAGCCAAGGCGTGCAGAAGATGCTTCGCTCCTCGCTCCAGCCCTACTCCTCATTCCTAATCAAAATCCAAGAAAACCGACAGAACAACTGACCATGGCTATATCAAAGAAGTTATTTCCACTCGTCAACCCATTGTCAAAAGACAATCCGGTTATAGTCCAGGTGCTCGGCATCTGCTCGGCACTTGCCGTGACTGCGAAACTCGAACCGGCTATCGTGATGACCATTTCCGTGGTCGCTGTGCTCGCACTGGCAAATGTCATTATATCCTTCATGCGCAACACCATACCCTCGTCAATACGCATCATCGTGCAGCTCGTAGTGGTAGCAGCTCTCGTGGTAGTCGTTGACCAGGTGCTGAAAGCATGGAACTATGACGTGAGCAAGCAGCTGTCAGTGTTCATCGGTCTGATAATCACCAACTGCATACTCATGGGCCGCCTCGAGGCCTTTGCCATGAGTCATCGCCCCTGGCCGTCGTTCCTCGACGGCATCGGCAACGGCTTGGGATACGGTATTATCCTGATTATTGTCGCCTTCTTCCGCGAGCTGCTCGGCAGCGGAACGCTCATGGGCTATCAGGTTATACCGCAGGCTCTGTATGACGCCGGCTACCAGAACAACGGCATGATGATACTGCCGCCGATGGCACTCATCACGCTCGCTTGCATCATCTGGGCGCACCGCTCGCGCAACAAGGACTTGCAGGAAAAGTAACAACGGAACACATTAAAGGAACAATATGGAAAATCTGAATCTGTTCATCAAGTCGATATTCATCGACAACATGATATTCGCATACTTCCTGGGTATGTGTTCATTCCTGGCGGTATCGAAAAACGTCAAGACGGCTTTCGGCCTCGGCATTGCCGTCAGCTTCGTCCTCATCATAGCATTGCCGCTGTGCTGGTGCATCAACGAGTATGTGCTGAAGCCCGGCGCGCTGGCATGGCTCGGCAGCGATTACGCATCGACCGACCTCAGTTTCCTCGGACTCATCATGTTCATCGCCGTCATCGCGGCTCTGGTGCAGATACTCGAGATGGTCATCGAGAAATATTCCCCCTCGCTGTATAATTCGCTCGGCATCTTCCTGCCGCTGATAGCCGTAAACTGCGCTATCCTCGGCGCGGTGCTCTTCATGCAGCAGCGCGAGTTTGCCGACGCATGGACGGCTACGGTATACGGTGCCGGCTCGGGCATAGGCTGGCTGCTCGCCATAACATGCCTCGCGGCGATACGCGAGCGGCTCGCTTACAGCAACATACCGAAACCGCTGCGCGGCATCGGCATCACTTTCATAATCACCGGTCTCATGGGCATAGCCTTCATGAGCTTCCTCGGCATCAAACTATAACGCTCCCCTATCCAACAATAAGATATGTCAACACTCACCACAATAGCATGGCATTCCGTGGCTGCGGCCTCGGCCATCTTCCTTGTCATCACCCTTGTGCTGGTACTGGTACTGCTGTTGGCCAAGAAATGGCTCGTATCGTCCGGCGAAGTAACTATCGACATCAATTCAGGCAAAAAGACCGTGCGTACGGCTGCCGGCAAATCGCTGCTTGCATCGCTTGCCGACGCGGGCGTCCACCTCTCCTCTGCGTGCGGCGGAAAGGGCAGCTGCGGACAGTGCAAAGTCCAGGTGGCAGAAGGCGGCGGAGAGATGCTGCCTACCGAAGCCGTGCATTTCTCACGCCGTCAGGCCAAAGACCACTGGAGGCTCGGCTGCCAGGTCAAAGTCAAGGGAGACATGAGCATACACCTCGACGAGTCAGCACTCGATGTCAAGGAGTGGGAATGTGAGGTAATCTCCAACCGCAATGTCGCCACGTTCATAAAGGAGTTCATCGTCAAGCTCCCCGAAGGGGAACACATGAACTTCATCCCCGGCTCGTATGCGCAGATACGCATACCGAAATACGAAATGGACTACGACAAGGACATCGACAAGAGCCTTATCGGCGACGAGTACCTCCCGGCTTGGGAAAAGTTCGGGCTGTTCACGCTCAAGTGCCGCAACACCGAGGAGACCGTCAGGGCATACTCCATGGCCAACTACCCGGCAGAGGGAGACCGCATCATGCTGACAGTCCGCATTGCCACCCCGCCGTTCCAGCCCAAACCCAAGACTGGTTTCATGCCGGTTTCTCCAGGCATTGCCTCCTCATACATATTCACCCTCAAGCCGGGCGACAAGGTGCTGATGAGCGGCCCGTACGGCGACTTCCACCCGATTTTCGACTCCAAGGCGGAGATGATATGGGTAGGCGGCGGCGCCGGCATGGCTCCCCTCCGCGCACAGATTATGCACCTGACACGCACTATGCACGTCACAGACCGCAAGATGTCTTATTTCTACGGCGCACGCGCACTGAATGAGGTGTTCTACCTGCAAGACTTCCTCGAGCTGGAGAAAGAGTTCCCAAACTTCAAGTTCTATCTCGCGCTCGACCGTCCCGACCCGGCAGCAGATGCCGCCGGCGTGAAGTATACGGCTGGCTTCGTGCATCAGGTGATGTATGACAAATACCTGAAAGACCATCCCGCGCCCGAGGACATCGAATACTACATGTGCGGACCCGGCCCGATGAGCAATGCGGTGAACAAGATGCTCTACGACCTCGGCGTTGAGCCGTCGAGCATACATTACGACAATTTCGGAGGTTAATGCCCCCTGAAAATTTGGTTATTCGCTGTCCTCTTGCTACCTTTGCAGCAGATTGTGCGGCGGCTAACCGTCAAAGGAGTGACACCGCGCAATGACGAGTAAAAACATAATCAAACAAGCAAAAATATAGAACAAAAATGCAGAGAGACAATCAAATCTTTGACATGATTGACCGCGAACACCTGCGCCAGCGTCGCGGCATCGAGTTGATAGCAAGCGAGAACTTCGTCAGCGACGAGGTGATGAAGGCTATGGGGTCTTGCCTGACCAACAAGTATGCTGAAGGCTATCCCGCTCACCGCTACTACGGCGGCTGTCAGGTTGTGGACGAGGTTGAAAACCTTGCCCGTGAACGCGCGAAGAAACTGTTCGATGCAGAGTGGGTCAACGTGCAGCCACACAGCGGCGCACAGGCCAACATGGCTGTGTTCATGGCTTGCCTGCAGGCCGACGACACATTCATGGGCATGGACCTCAGCCACGGCGGACACCTCAGCCACGGAAGCCCTGTAAACTTCTCTGGTCTGATGTTCAACCCTATCAGCTACACTGTTGACGCAGAGACCGGCCGCGTAAACTATGAGGAGATGGAGGAGAAGGCTCGCGCACAGCGTCCGAAACTCATCATCGCCGGTGCAAGCGCATACAGCCGCGAGTGGGACTACGCACGCATCCGCAAACTCGCCGACGAGATCGGCGCTATCTTCATGGTTGACATGGCTCACCCCGCTGGTCTCATCGCTGCCGGACTGCTCGAAAACCCGGTTAAGCATGCTCACATCGTCACTACCACCACACACAAGACCCTCCGTGGCCCGCGTGGCGGCATGATCCTCATGGGCAAGGACTTCGACAACCCCTGGGGCAAGAAGACTCCGAAAGGCGAAATCAAGAAGATGTCTGCTCTGCTCGACTCTGCAGTGTTCCCCGGCGTACAGGGCGGCCCGCTCGAGCACGTCATCGCAGCCAAGGCTGTTGCCTTCGGCGAGTGCCTACAGCCCGAATGGCGTGCATACGCTGAACAGGTGAAGAAGAACGCTTCTGCACTTGCAGCTGCCCTCATCGCTCGTGGCTACAAGATTATCTCTGACGGCACTGACAACCACTGCATGCTCGTAGACCTGCGTCCCAAGTTCCCTGAGATGAGCGGCAAGAAAGCAGAGCGCGTGCTTGTTGAGGCTGACATCACTGCCAACAAGAACATGGTGCCCTACGACACCCGCAGCCCGTTCCTGACTTCAGGCCTCCGCTTCGGCACTGCCGCTATCACTACTCGCGGCGCAAAGGAGGAACTCATGGAGACTATCGCAGACTTCATCGACCGCGTACTCTCTAACGCTGACGACGAGAGCGTAATCGCAGAAGTTCGCGCTCAGGTCAACGAACTGATGAACGCATATCCGATGTTCGCCTGGTAATCAGACGACTCTCAGACTGTAATAGCTATGGCGTCCTCGAGGCGACCATAGCTATTATAGTGTGCCAAAACCCCTCTCCCACACTATACGACAAATCGACTATCATCATGGACGAAATATTTGTTGACGCGCCGCACGTCATTTTCGTAACCGGCACCGGGACAGACGTGGGCAAGACATACGCCACAGGCTGGCTGGCAAAGCGCATGGCACAGGCCGGCAGGAAAGTCATCACTCAAAAACTCATACAGACCGGTTGCCGCGACCGAAGCGAAGATATAGAGGCTCACCGCCGCATCATGGGCATACCCTTGCAGCCGCGTGACATCGACCATACTACTGACCCTATCATCCTGTCCTACCCCGCCTCACCGCACCTCGCGGCACACATCGACGGCGTGGAGCTGGACTATGACGTGGCTGCCCGCTGCACTGAACGGCTTGCCCGCGAATATGACTGTGTTCTCGTAGAGGGCGCCGGCGGTCTTATGGTACCGCTCAAAGAGGACTTCATGACCATTGACTACATCTGCCAGCATAACTTGCCGACTGCGGTAGTCGTAAACGGACAGCTCGGCTCTATCAACCACGCACTGCTGACGCTTCAGTCCATCGAGCGTGCCGGCGCGACACTGTGGGCCGTGGTATACAACACCTATTTCGACAACGACAAAATCATCAGCGACGAAACACGCAAGTACCTGCGCGAGTATGTGTCACAACACCACCCGGCTTCACATTACATAGTAATGGACTGACCGCGACACACCATAACACAACTATTCAACCGTACACTCATGAGGTCTATACTCGACACTCTCAAGATAAGCATTTCAAAACAGCAGCTCGCCACACTCCCCGCTGCCGGATACACAAAAAAAATAACGGTAATCGAGAAGGCGGAAGACGTGCCTGCCGCTATTGAGTCTCTGCGAAGAGAAAAAATTATCGGCTTCGACACGGAAACCCGTCCCTCGTTCAAAAAAGGCGTGTCATACAAGGTCTCGCTGATACAGCTTTGCGGCAAAAACGAGTGCTTCCTCTTCCGCATCAACAAGTGCGGCTTCCGCGACGAAATTGTGGAGCTGTTTGAAGACCCCGTGAAAATCAAAGTCGGCCTATCCCTGCACGACGACTTCACCAACCTCTCCAAGTTGCGCAAATTCAACCCCAAGGGATTTGTAGACCTGCAGACATACGTCAAGCAGTCTGGCATCATCGACAACTCCCTCTCACGTATCTACGCCATCGTCTTCGGTCAGCGCATATCCAAAAACCAGCGGCTCTCAAACTGGGAAGCTCCGACCCTTACAGACCACCAACAGGCATACGCGGCTCTCGACGCATACGCCTGCATACAGATATACAACGCCATTGGCAACCGCATATTCAAGCCGCGCGAGTCGCAGTATATCCTCCCCGATACCCCCGAAGAAACTGCGGAAACACCCGACAACACCCAGCAGCAACAATGAACCTCAGGAGGACAAAATACATCTGGCTGCCCGCCCTGCTGCTCATTTACATAATCGTCATGGCATACATCGGCAGTGACACGCTGACAGTTCAGGGGGACTGGCTGCGATATTTCGGCTCGATAGCCGTAGAACTCGCGATTATAGTCGCCCTCGCCGTCTTCCTGCGCAAGAAGCAGAAGCTGCAAGACCGACGCGAAAACCGCGACACCGACACGCCCAAAAATAAATAGTTAGTGCCTCAGCCTGGAGGCACTAACCGTATATCGTTGTAGTTGGGCAGCGAATTATTCAACTATGGTGACAGGCTCTGCATGTTCGAGCACCAGCGTCATCGGCGGACGGTCGCATACCTCGGCAGGGCCGAAATACTGTATAGGCCCGGGATACTGGTACAACGTGTTGAGAGCCAACGTCTCGCGCATTGACGCATATTTCAGGTACGGCCCGCCGTTCAGGTTGACCAACGCCTTCTTGATTACCGGCTTGTCTTGACCCTTGCGGCGTTCCATGTTCATCATCATGGTGATAGGCACACCACCCGGAATCCAATCCTCGTGGTCTACAGCGGTCAGGTTGCGGATAGACGACATATAGCCGGTCAGTCCGGAATTGATGAGCATCGCAGCGTTATAGCCGAGAGCGTATGTGTAGTCAGCGTCAAAGTTTGACGGGTCTGCGCAACGGCCTTCGTAGCCGAAGAAATGGTGCTGCGTGGCAAACTTGCCTACGTACTCCCCTGTCTCCGCCATTTCCTCGAGCCGCTTGGCTACCATCTCCGAAATCAGGCTCTCCGTCTCGATTAGCGACACCTGCACATTGCCGTGCTGGTCGCGGTCAAGGCTGAGCTGAAGCGCGATGTTCTTGGGCAGCGACTTGTACAGTTCGGCATTGACGGGCGAAAGGTGCGCATGAATTGCGATGAGCTTGTCGAGTTCCTCGAGACCCTCCAGCTCCTCAGCATTCTCCTCAAGAACATCGTTCAACTCGCTTATCAGCCGCTTCATAGAGGGAATGAACTCGATGAGGCCCTCGGGTATAAGGACTGTACCGAAGTTCCAACCGAGTTTTGCCCGCTCCGAAATGACATAACACAGGTAGCTGACTATGTTGTCGAGCGTCATGCGCTTAGCCTGAATCTCCTCCGAAATCAGGCACACGTTAGGTTGTGTCTGCAATGCGCATTCCAAGGCAATGTGCGATGCCGAGCGGCCCATCAGCTTGATGAAGTGATAGTATTTCTTGGCGGAATTGCAGTCGCGCTGAATGTTGCCTATTACCTCGCTATATACCTTGCACGCGGTGTCAAAGCCGAAAGAGGCTTCAATCCATTCATTTTTCAGGTCGCCGTCAATGGTTTTCGGCACACCGATAACCTGAATGTCAACACCTTTGGCCTTGTAATATTCAGCCAGCACAGCAGCATTTGTATTCGAATCGTCACCTCCGATGATGACCAACGCCTGTATGTTCAGTTCCTCGAGGATTTCCAGACCTCGGTCAAACTGCTCGGGAGTCTCGAGCTTGGTACGCCCGGAACCGATGATATCGAAACCGCCCGTGTTGCGGTACTCCTTGATGTAGCCGGCAGTCAGCTCCATATACTGATGGTTGATGAAACCGGCAGGCCCCATGAGGAAACCGTAGAGGCGGCACTCTGGGTTGAGTGTCTTTATGCCGTCGAAAATTCCGCTCACGACATTGTGGCCGCCAGGGGCCTGGCCGCCAGAAAGGATGATGCCCACATTGAACGGCTCTTCGAGCCGCTTCGGGTTCTCGTCGCGGACAAACTCCACGACAGGCATGCCGTATGTATTGGGAAACAGCTTCTTGATTTCCTCCTGATTGCCAACGGACTCCGTGTTTTTGCCGACGCATATCTTCACCGGACCTTGGAGAGCCTTGGGCAGTTTGGGGATGTAGTTTGCCCGAATTTTCTGCAATGCACTCTTTTTCATAGTTACCTTATCTAAGTAGATTTTTTACCAGATTGCAAAGTTAGCAATTATCCCCGACACTCGCAACAGCCCCACCGACCACCTCGGCATTAGTCGTTGCATATATTTCGATATTGCCAATTTACGAATATCCTCATTATCCGATAACGAGCAAAACGCACCAATGCACAAATGCCAATACAATCAACTATTCGGAAGTTTATCAATGTGCATATAATGAGTACTCTCCATATCAGCGATGCCCTTCCTAACATTCCCATTTATACCAATCCCAAACCTCTCTCTGATTTCTTTCTCAATATCTTGACTAAGTGATTCACACCCCAAAAAAGCACTATAACCGATGTTTGTTACACTGCTGGGAATCTCAATGCATGTCAATGATTTGCATTCCGCAAAAGCGCACATGCCTATACTTTTGACACTATTAGGAATTGCAATGCTCGTCAACGACGAACAGCCACAAAAAGCTCCGTCACCAATGCTTGTTACGCCGTCGTGGATTGTGATGCTCATCAACGATGAACACTTCCCAAAAGCCAAGTATCCTAGGTTTGTTACACTGCTGGGAATTGCAATGCTCGTCAACGACGAACAACCATAAAAAGCATTCTTCCCGATGCTCCTCACACTTTCGGGAATTGCAATGTTAGACAACGATGAACACCTATCAAAAGCACCGTCGCCGATGCTTGTCACGCTGTCGGGAATGCCGATGCTCGTCAACGATTCACACCCCGAAAAAGCACAACAGCGAATGTCTTTTGTGCCAGGCTTTATAGTATAACTTCCTGTCAGATCTTGCGGAGCCTTCAGCAGACGTGTACCGTCAGGGCTGTATTTCACGCCGTATTCGTCGGTGATTACGCCCGCAAGATATTTATCTGTAATTTTTTCCATCGTTCTGTTTTACATTATCCAATTTCACAATATCCCAGAATCCTATTATGACATACACCGCATCCTCATTACGACAATCCGGCATTGATGCGCAACCATGTCAGTTCTTTTTCAATGCTCGGGTTAGTTAAACCGAGGGACTGTGCCTTCTTAAGTGCTTCAAATGCCTCTCTATACATACGCATCGATGACAATGCCATTCCAATGTTAGAATAGATTTGGGCGTCTGTATACGGAGTACCTTCTTGATACGGCTCCGAAAGAGCTTGACGAAAAGCCCCTATTGCAGCTGCGTAATTCTTCTGTCTGTAAAAATAGACAGCCTTGTTAAAATACGGCATCCGCTTACCCTGAAGCATTTTAACCCACCTAAATCGCAAGCCCAAATCCTCATGCTCTGGATCAATGTACCCGACGTTGTCAGGCTTAACGAAACCGCATTTTTTCGCCACACACTCCGAGCTGATATTATCGACACAAATATCAAGCATCATTACCGAAAAAGGAAAACGTTGAAACAACAAATCGCAAAGCCCCTTTACAGCCGCCGAGGCATAGCCCTTGCATCTTTCTGCCGGAAAGACTGCATATCCCAAATTCCATAAGAGCGAACCACTTTCGGACTCTCTTCTTGGCTCTGCAGATATAAAGCCCACGCCTCTCCCGTTTCTGTCATAAATTATGTAGTTCAAAGCAGTACATTGAGCGTTGGCTTCAATGATGTACTGGCAAAAATTACGGATATTTGCCGCATGGTCTCTTCTCAAAATGTAGTAACGCCTTACGTCCGGGTAGCGAAAAAGCTCCTCAACAATGCCGACATTCAATGGCTGTACCAGCTCCAGGCTACAACACAAACAATCGAAC
>ENA-OUQC01001559-OUQC01001559.1-human-gut-metagenome-genome-assembly--contig:-NODE-1559-length-11629-cov-3.495075_pt1 | contig 11629 bp, 13 predicted proteins | sample MGYA00237942_ERZ548815 | MGnify/ENA primary metagenome ERZ548815 (study PRJEB26490, sample SAMN05194722) | human gut metagenome | biome: terrestrial biome; feature: human-associated habitat; material... | reverse complement strand
CTGCAAATAATCACGTTCTGATATGGAATAAACGGGAAGTAGCGGAACAAGACCCGATTCATCTTCACACCAACGGTATCCGGGTGGGACGCAGTTACGATAAACACTTCATTGCCATCCTCGACCAGCTTTTTGAGATACTTTACAGCACCAGGGAGCGGCTTTACCGCTTCCCAAAGTGCTGTTTCTTTCAGGGCTCCGTAAACCTCGGCCTTACTCAATATTGGAAATGCCTGAGAAATATCCCAGGATGAAATATCGGATACGGCGACGCTTGTACCATACCTACCATTCAGGTAAGATACCCAGGCTTCTGACAGGTTCTCAAGTGTATCATCCATATCAACCAGTATCGTGAGCTTCTTCACTCTATTCCTCCAGCTCATCTGCCCAGCGGCTGATCCAACCACGGTAATTGGTTGTTAATTTGCAGATTGCAGCACGTTGACGGCCTTTATAATGCTCCAAATATTTCAAGAACCCGCTCGTCTCCGCGTTTTCCAGGTCGCATTGTTTATCATGGCCGATGACAATTACTTTAGAAGTGTCTTTAATTCTCGTCAGAGTTGTCTTCAGCTGCGGGAGGGTGTAGTTTTGTGCCTCGTCGATGATCACGACGGCATTATCGAATGTGGAGCCCCTCAAATAGGTATCCGTAATGCAGGTAATATACCCTGTGCCGTTCTTTTGGTTTACCATGCTCTCGGTATTGAAATCCGTGTGTGGATTAATGCCGCAGGTCAGGCAAGCCTGATAGAATGCCTCGAAATACACAGAGCTCTTCTCTGTAATGGTTCCGGGCAGCCAGCCTTGCTTCCGATCTCCGCAGGGAGACATAACATATATGATCTGGCCGTACCGCCCATAATCCACCAATAGTTTTGCAACGCCGGCCGCGATCGTGGTCTTGCCGGTTCCCGCCCTTGCGTTACAGAAAACAATATCAACGTCAGAAGACCATATCGCATCCCGGAATGCTTTCTGCTCCTCATCCAGAACCAGCCCGTAAAAGGGCTGGTTCTCAAGGCTCTGAGGAGGATCGTAATATGTATCAGGGATCTGTCTTTTCTTTGCGGTCATGAGCGGCCTCCGTCAAACGATCTCGTCCATGTCGCAATCCACACCAATGATATAATCTGTGAAGCCATTTTCCTTCGCTTCATCAGCAAACATATACCACTCGACACGGAACTTACTGTCGTACTTCTCCGGAGTTACCCGGCTTCTGGATAGTACGTATTCCCGGATGCGCTCCTCGACACGGGCGTCAAAGCGGACTCTGTCCTGGACCTTAGAGCTGTTTCCGTATACGAAATTGTTGCCGTCGTGCATCAGGAACTTCGCGTTTTTCGCAGCAAAGCGCTTATGACCAGCCAAACCGATCAGGAAACCCATGCTGTACTGGTACCCCATGTTAATGGTATACACGGGCGTTTTACTTGTAAGGATAACGTCAATCAACTCGAACCCAGCATCAACTTCTCCGCCGTTGGAGGCTACATAGATAAGAATAGGCGCACGCTGCTCATAGGGAATTCCCTTATCCTCCTTATTGATCTGCATGATATGGCGAACGATATCCGCAACCGTGGCCTGCTCAATTTCCGTGGTCAGGAAAAATTTCCGCTGATGAATATCCTTCACATACAGAAGCTCCTCCACCGTTGCCCGGTCATTTACAACATCCTCAAAGCAGAAATCGAAATCGTAGTATCCGTTCTTTTTACCCATGGTTACAGTACCTCCAGAATTAATTTGTCGATCTTCTCCCGCAAATCGTTCAAGTCGCCATCATTATGGATCAACTCATCCGGCTTGCAGCCATCCAGCGCCGTTTCGGACGGGTGGTTTTGCTGCTCAGTTGAAAGCGGACTTTTAAAATGCTTCCGCTCCACACGCAGGTGAACAGCATCGAATTTCTCTTTGATCCGCTCAACCTCATTGTGGAATCTTGTATCCGGGATGATCGCATAGTCCCATTCGTCTCCAAAAAAGGTGAGCATATCGATGATAAAATTCACCCAGTAATCCGGCTGCTGTTCTCTGATCACATCTGTGCCAATATGCTGGAGAAGCGCTCTGCCTTGGTGATCCTTCAATCCGTTCCAGTGAAAGAACGTGGTACAGATGTACTTGACAAGATCCGCATAGTGGCATACAAGGACACGGTATCCTTCATGTATGAGCCTGCCCTTGAAGATGTCCGCGCATGTATCCTTCCCGTTTTGGGCATGGCCGGAAATCAGGATCACCTTCACGCGATCACCCCATCACGTCGGTACTGCGCATTTCTGCCGCAGCAGTTGAATTCATCGCACTGGCCGCCTCGATAGGCGCAAAGCGGAACAAGCAGCTCTCGAAACTCAGGGTTGGTCTTGACCACCTCGTCGCAGATCATCTGGACGATTTCCCTAGTTTCCTTAGATGCCATGGAGCAGAGGCGCTTGTGCGCAATGGTGATCAGTTCCTCCGCATTCATATACCAGCACATGGTCACAGGCATATTCTGTGGTGCCTCTCCCCTGTCGTACTCATCCTGCCTGTCGTTTCTCTGCGTGGATACGAACGGCGTTGCGTGAACGTGCCGGACGAGATGGACGGAAACCCAATAAGGAATATCTGTAAGCCGGAAGCAAAATTCCAGTGTCCTGACTGGCGAGTGATTTGCTTTCAAAAGCCTTACCTTCCATGCTTCCGTCGGTGGAGTATCAGAATCCTTTGAGACTGTCACCAATGTGCATTTCTTGCACAGCAGCCAATCTTCTTCTGTCGGGTGTTTCAGAATCTCAACTTTCATATTATCCCTCCTGATTACTCGCAGAGGAGGCTCTTAAAATTCTGAATGATCCTCGCGTTCTTGTCGTTCGCCTTAGCAAGCCCGTCTTTCGTTTCCTGTAAATGTGCCTGGTATTCCTCAATTTCTGCAATCTTCTTCTGGGTTTGCTCACTGATAGCTTCGAGCCTTGCGATACTACCAGTCACAACACTCACCGCATCATCGAACTGCTGCGTAAACATCTCCAGTTCCCGTCTTTTGTTCTCCAACATATCCCGCTGAAATGCCATATCGTTTGTTCTCCTTTATGTAAATTATATAATAATATTGACAAGATCAAAAAATACTGTCATTGAGTGACGGCTTGATTTTCATGCCTTCGATGAAGCCGTCAAAGCACTCTGCGCAGATATCAACCTCCACATACACACCATCATACTTAGAGCCATAGCCGAGCATCCGGCTGATCGAGGTAACACCGCACTCATCGATTTTGTCCAGTTCTTTGCCGCAACAGTTACAGAAAACTCTCTTCAAAAAATAATTTCCTCCTCATTAGACTACTCTTGAGTATCCGGTCATTCTAAAATACTGGCCGTCTTTCGTGTAAGAATCGCAATGTATGATGTCCCCTTTATTAATTGGAAGTGCATCGAAGATTTTATTAGGGACTGTAAATCTAGATTCAATTCCGCTCCCGATAGATTTGGTTACAACGGAATAGCCGAACTGTTTCCCGTCCCGTCTGCGTACAAGTGGGTAAATATCCATCACATAGAGTTTTCGCCTATCCTCTTCTTTTCCGGATACATACCCTGCGTACCCCATGACATCCGCAAAGTTTTTTACTTTCAGAACATCTCCCAAATCATCCATACCGAGCGAGAGAACAGCATTCTCCGTCTCTGTGAGGATGGAGTACATATCCAGAATCGTATAGCTTTTTGAGCTTACGCCAGACTTTGTAACACCGACAGCGTACTTCTCTACGATTTTCTCAAGAGGCGATCCATCAATCTTCACCTTTTGAATCTGCTTTGCTTGTCCTTTCTTGAATGTCTCAAAGAAAAGGTCGCTGATTCTTAGAAGCTCCCGCTGATTTCCAAAGGCTGAGAAGAAATCTATCTTGATTAAGATTTCCAGCTGCCTCGTATCCACAGATGTTTTTTGCAGTTCCAGAAGAACATCTACAAAGTGCGAATACAGCTTTGCCCTGGATAGATTGAATAACTCCTCAGCAATACCGGAACTCATATACTTGATGGATGACAATCCCTTGGCAATAATTCGCTCATCAGTATTGAAAAAATACTCACCTTTGGAAAGTCCCCACTTTGGCATGGTGATTTTAATTCCAACCTTATTGGCGTAAGATGTTCCGTTGCGGATATCGTCCTCATTTGCCGCATTGTTTAGAAATGATGTGATAAATTCCAACGGATGGTAGTGGCGGAAGTAGGCGCAGAGATATCCAAGCATACAATATGCGATTGAATGATTATAGCCAAACTGATAGCTTGCGCTATCTTCAATAATTTGTAAGAATTCTTTTGCTTCTTCCTCCGCCTTTTCCCGTGATTCTGGCGACTTTGCGCAGTATCCTTCCAGGATGGAAGGCATAGCCTTATCAAGCCTGTCTTTTTGCTTTCGACCGATTGCACGCCGAATGTTATCAGCTTCGCTGCCTGACAGCCCGCAGATTTGCTGGAGGAATTTGATTGTGTCCTCCTGGTAAATCAAGTATCCCAGATTATCGCTCAGAAGTTCGTCAATGATTTCTGACGGGTTTTTATGTACTTTCCTGGACAACAACTCATCTCTGTAAGACTGCCCGGACGGACGGATACAGGCCGTCACAATCGACATATCGAACAGGCTGTGTGGCTTGAATTTCTTCAGACTGTCAAATGCAAACTTACTTTCAAACTGGAAAAGTCCAGCCGGATTCTTAATCATATCCTCCCAGACCTCTGGATCGTTCCAATCAATTTCGTGTGACTTTGGATACGGCCTATTGAGATATTTACAAGTGTCCCGAATTACCTGTACCGTCTTCAGAATCAGGAAGTCATACTTGGCAAGCCCAGTGAAGTCATGGATATTTTCCATGTCCAGCATGAGGCATGTTTCACCGTCTTTGTCGAACGTACCGTAGTTATCATCCAACGTGATGGGACTGATAACCATTCCGGCTGGGTGAACGGATTGGGAAACCTTGGTTCCAACCAAGCCGCGGAAATAATAGAACAGCTCCGGGTATTTTTTCTCTGCTTTCTGAAAATCCTCGTATTCCCAAATCGGCTTGTTTTCCTTTTTGGAGGCTTCATCGGATGAACTGATTTCACTTTTAATCCTAGCGATATTGGGTAATGACCACGGATTATTTATTTCATTTGGATGAATCTTTTGCCAGCGCTGAGCTAGGACTCTGCCGACCTCATCGATCACGCCCTTATTTTGTAAGGTTCCAAACGAAGCGACCCGAGCTGTTTTGTCGCGTCCAAACCTACCGACAATGTATTTGAAAATTGCTGGACGATCTGACTCGACGCAATCAATATCAATATCGCCTATTTCTTTTCGATCTTCATTACAGAACCGAGAGAACACAGTGTGCCATGTTTCGGGATTCAGATCAATGATGTCCGTTACATAGGCAACACGAGAACCACCCACACTACCACGCGCAGTGCCGATTGCCATCCCCTGTTCTCTACACCAGCTGATAAGCTCGCTCATGGAAAGCATGAATCCATCCATCTGAAGCTTCTGGAAGACGCGGACTTCCTCATTGATCGCCTCCCGGAAAGCAGACTCCTGAGATTCCGGGATAACGCCGGAATCCAGCTTCTCTCTGAACCTCCTGTCAATCGTCTCCAGAAACTTCTGAGAGTCCGCTTCCCGTGTGCCGTACAGAATTGGATATTTGATAGACGTATCCAGGATGATCTCATCGGTCATATCTGCCAGGCGGTTCGTGTTCTCAATTGCCTCCAGATAAACATCCGCCGGAAGCGCACCCTGTTCTTCAAATGCCGCCACCAGCTGGTCATAGGTCTTATATGTAAGATCAAAAGCATCCTCATCGCCATATGACTTATGCTTCGCCTCCAGCAGAACCCTTCGGCACTCTGCTTTGTAAGGTGATGAGCTGTGCGTATCCGTTCCGGCAATTAACGGCTTTCCAATTCTCTGCGACAGCGCGTACAGCCTCTTGTTGTACGCAATTTGATCTGGGTGGTTATGGGGCTGTATCTCCAGGAAATCATACTTCATTGCCAGGCGGCTATACATCGGGTGCGAATCCGGCAGCTTGTTCAGCGGGGATGCTAGGCAAGCGCTTGTCGAGATGATATTGGGGGACATTGCAAGGAACTCCTCAAAGGAGATGCGATTGGTGTAGTAGAAGTGCTCCTTGTCGCACGACCGGCTTACCAGTGCGTTCAGCTCCCGCAGACCATCCAGGTTGCGGGCCATCAGGACCGTGTGATAATTGTCACGCACCTTTTCTTCCAGGCTTTCCGTCAGGTAGATTTCTACTGAATGTATGTATTTGATCCCGGCCTTGGTGCAGGCATCCCATTTCTGCGTCCATTGCAGCGGCTTCCCGTGTTCCGAGATAGACAATGCCTTCATACCGTCACGTACGGCAAGTTCCACATAATCCTGGTATCGCGTACAGCTATCCAGCAGGCTGTCTTCCGTATGGCAGTGATACATTACATAGGATCCCAACGAATTCCTCCTTTACCTCAATTTCTTTCTTCCCATATAAACCTTTCTGAATACATCGATTCCCTTATCCACAGGAGCGTCCTTTTCTGCAAGGAGATTTTCAGCATCGAAAACAGTCTCTACATTTACAAACTGTTTAAGCCTTTGGATATTCTTATCTTTCCGGATATCAATCTCCTTGTCCAATGCGAACACAACTCGACAGCCAAGTCTTGCAAGTATCTTCATCTGGTTCACGTTAAGGTGGCTTGTCAGTAACGCCCCGGCGTTATGAATCCCCCATGAAGAAGCAATCAGAACACTTTTGCAGCCTTCAAACAGGATGATTTCCTTCTTTTCAAGAATGGATTCCATGTTTTCAGCCAGGCCATAAATCGTATCCATCGTTCCCCAGGAGTAAAAATAGCAATACTTCCGGAGTTCCTTTCTCTTCCACTCCTGGTCGAGCGTTCTACCGCCGATGTTAACAATCTGACCGGAAAGATTCCGTATTGGATAGACAAGCCGATCTGAAAACTCGTCGTAGCGAACCTGGAATTTCTCCAACGCTTCCTTCGAGATTCCCTCCGCTTCCCACACAGATAGCTTTTCCGGGTTCACAGAGTAGCGCTCCATGAAATTATCCGGAAGGATGGTTGCTTTGGAAGGCTTCTCTGTTGATTTCTTTCGCATGTACCGCTTGCAATCAATGGTTGCTGCCATCTTCTCTCGCGGTTTCACAGACTCTGTATCCACCCCAGAAAACCGAACCATTTCATCTACCGCTTCTGCAGGAGTACAATGCTTGATTTCCATAATAAAGCGGTAGAGATTTCCACCGATTCCGGAACTGTAGTCATAAAAGAACGGGGGATCTTTTCGGACGGAGAATGATGGGGTGTTTTCCGACTTAAAGCAGCTGAGCCCCCACCATTCATCTCCCTTCTGCGTGAGTTCGACATACTGGGAAATGTACTCAACAATGTCTATCGATTGAATCAGTTCCTCAATTTCCACAGATATCTCCTTGCAGTTCGTATAATCAACTCGACAAGCCGCAGTTACTCGTCAAAGTGATAGCACATCTGCGGGTTGTAATATGTATCTCCTGGCACCAGGTCAAACATAGAAAAGCTTTCCTTAAAGGTGTTCTTTCCCGCTGTGAATTCCACGGTGTGGTACCTGTTTTCCGGATGGACGTATACGACTCTCCCCTCCATTGGCTCTGCCTCATCGTATCGATGTGGGCGTGGGTAAATCGTAATTGGGTGCCTAATAACAATTTCTCCGACTTTCAATTTCGTTTCTCCTTAATATGGTTGTACCGGAATGTGCTGCTTCGCTTCCTCGTAGGAAATGTGATTCCCGTCAAACGCCATGTCTATGTATTCTCCACTGGCGTGCTGCATTCCGTTACGATTCAAAACAACACGCAGCTTTTTATTCCCGCATTCCGGCCCGTCCGCCGCAAGCTCGTCCGGCGTCTTGTCCTGGATCATCGCTATGGTGCTGGCGTTTCTTCCGATCTTGGCAGAGTCGGCTACCTTACCATTGATGGTTGCCTGAGCAGCTCCGATTCCGCATATCTGCATTTCACCGCAGATTTTATTCTTCACCATATCTACAAAACGTCCTAACTCCTGGTAGGAATCGAAAGCGTCGCCATCGCCGCTGCCTTTGAAGTAATCCACAATCAAAACGTCTAGCCCCTGGGTATGCTTTACCTTCTTGACAGCCGTGTAAATGCTCTGCTGATCGAACATGGGGATATAGATATGCGTGAATTTCCGGGTCTTCATCCATTCCTTGGCTGCCTGTATCTGTGCAAGCTCCTCCGGGGAATAATTTCCAGAGACAAGCCGTTTGTATTCCACACCCGACAAATGCGCCAGGACACGGGCGGTAAACAGCCTTGTATTCAGCTCACTGTCCAGGTACAAAACTGCCAGATCCTTTTTCAGGAGATCGATAGCGCAGTTCAGAAGCATCATAGATTTTCCCTGCTTCGCCTCCGCCGCAAAAACAAACAGCTCACCCGGCTCGATCGTCGCAAACTCATTGAGCGTCGGGAACTTAAACGGGATGCCCGCATAGCCATTGCCCTGACGGGACTGGATCTCTTCCCAACATTCGTCGATCACCTCACGGTATTCTGGAATATCATTGGAAGAGCTGTAATCGGTCATGACATCGTCGATCAGGTCGTAAACCTTCTGCTCAATGTTATCCTCGCCACCACGGTAGCACATCACCTGGCACTCTTCCAAAACACGGAATGCGTCCCTACGAAAAGCAGCATTCACTACGTTTGAAACGAGCATTTTGTACTCCTCCACCGTGTGCCGCGCCAGGACATCGCTCATATCCATCAGTTCATTGAGCTTGTCGATGGAAAGCTCGCTGGCAAATTTTCTGGTCGCGTCATTGGAATTCAGAAATTCAATGATGTTGTAGGAGTCAATGGTAAAAATCCCGCTCTTTACCAATCCGGCAATTGCGGTATACACGCACTGGTTTTCCTTGTTCGTAAAATGATTCGGAAGCAAATGCTCCGAATAAAAATAGAAATCCGGGTGATGGAACAAGGTCGCAATCACGCCGGATTCACTTTCCAAGCTATTGATGTCGTCAGCTCTCAAACAAAATGCATCCTCCTCTCTAACTCATGTCTTTGTAGATACAGTCGTAACTGACATCACAAAGGAATTTGCAGAAGAAATACTCCGGATTTGGATTGAAGTCCTCCTCTGATTTTATTTCTTCAATTCTGTCCTTTGCCCACTGTATTGCCTCATCGTACTTTTCTTTTTGAAACGGTTCCAGGATAAAGACACCTGCCTTAAAACAATTGAAGCAGAGAGCCGCCGGGAATTTCCCATACTCTGCTTGAACGGCACAGGCGTAGATATATAGCTGGCGAAGCATCTCGTCCAACGTCCTGTCGTTTGCTGTCGGCTTCTTTCTGTTGCTCCTTGGCTTCAAATCTCTCGACTTATTGTCAACGATAATCAGCTCTCCATTTTCCTCGCAAAGAATATCGATGATGGCAACCATTGGGATGCCGTCCATCTCAAACCGGATTTTCTTTTCAACCTCCAGTACATGAAATGGCACCGGATGGAAGTCTCCAAAATACCGGATCCCCGCTGCAATATACTTTGAAACAATACTATCGTTCGGTCTATCGCCAAGAACGCTGTCCGAAAAGCCGCTGACAAAAGCATCCTTCAGTTCCAGCGCAGTGAAGAATCCCCTATAATACAGCTCAATCAGTTTGTGAACGAAGGAACCGTAGGAGGCATAGAACTTTTCCTCTTTCTTCGTACCATGGATGTACTTTAAGAACCATTCATATTTGCACTGCTCAAAAGAATGAAGTCTACTATAGGACCATCTCATGCCCTCGACAAGAGGGCGATAAATCATATCGCCCATTGATTGTCAGTTCCCTTAGAACGGCAGCTTAGAGTCGTCAACCTCGCCGTCATCGACCTCCGGCTGTGGGCTGGCAGCCTCCCGCTGAGTAGAATTTTGCGTACCATTTGCAAGCTCAAAAGAGTATACAAGAAAATTGTAATATTTCATTTTCTTCTCAGGATCATATTTGTTTTTAACATCGCAATCTCCGATCTTGATACGATCCTTTTCCCGCAGGGACATTGCCTTATTGGCAGCCACGGTAACAGAGAATGCAATAAAGTCTTCAAACTCCGGTTCATATTTGCCGGTATCTTTGTTTTTCCTGCTGATGGATACCCTCGCCTTTACAAATGTATCGGTGATTCGTTTGACTTCCCAAATCGTTGCGTAAGCCTCTTTCCTAAAGCCCATTTTACTGCTCCTTCAGATATGTATTTTCAAAGTCGTCCTTCAGCTTTGCGGCCAAAGCAGGCTCTTTGATCGTCAGGTAATTGGCGTTCTTTGCGTACTTGGAAATAAATTTCTTCGTCTCCTCTGCTTTCTCCGGGTTCCCTGCCAGGAATTCCCGCAGGAGCGCATCAAAAGAGGCGATGATCTCGTCGGCCAGGGCCTTATCCTCCGCCGCGCTGGCTGCCTTCTGCTTGCTGCGGTAGGCGTCAACGTCACTGTCCGCACGGGCGATCTGGAAATAGCTTGTCAGAAAATACCGGGTGCAATAGGTCAGGCCGGATCCGAACGCCTGGGACGGATCCTCCTGGGAGCCGGTGACGAACCAGGGGACCTCGATCGTCTCATTGGGATCTTCGTCGTTGACCCAGCGGAACAGCATATCAGCAGAGTAGAGCATTTCCGTTGTCACGCTCTCATAGGGCTTTCCCGCCTTATCGACCTTTGTTTTCCGCACCACATTCTGAGATACAACGGATGTTCCAGGCGTGATCGTTGGAATGAGCGTCACCCCGTAGCGCTTCATGCCAGACGTTACATTTGCCAGAATTTCGGTGATGTCCTCATAGGAATAGTTGTAGCCGCGCTTCGACTTTACTACCGCATCGGACATGGCACGAATCTTTGCCAGCTTCTGAACAAGATTTAAGTTTCCCTGCATTCAAATCCTCCTGTTGCATTGTGTATAATAATATTGACTGCATACAAAAAGGCACCCGAAAATCGGGTGCCAATATTGTATTCACTATAAGCGCTGTATCAAGGCGTCCGAATTCGCCACCCATGGTGGCCAAATCGCACTGTATTAATGTCCAACACGAAACGAATCACACAGAATGTGCGAGTTTCCACTGCTCGTAATCCCGCAGATAATCGTTGGCGATCCATCGTTTCTTTGCTTCGATTGTGTTCCTTCCGCTGGACAGATTATACTCTTTCCCCTCCATGAATTCTTCAGCCAAGTAGGTGAAGTCAGCTCTCATACCAGATCGTTCGTTCTCCAGCATCGAAAAGAACCTGCCAGACAACCACACTCTATCAAAGCTAAGAGAAAGATCCAAAGATCTATCACCTTCTATCCCAGCTGTAAGAAATTTCCTATCCTTCTCTTTCTTGCATATTATATTACGAAAGATGCGTAGTGAAGGTATCTCTTTATACCCACGTAAAAGTCTTGTTCCCGGAGCACGTTCCTTCACAGTCGGATTGTATTTTGGATGAATATATCGGAAAGATTTCAGCGTAGCGCACTTTTTAATAGACGGAATTGAC
>ENA-OUQC01001554-OUQC01001554.1-human-gut-metagenome-genome-assembly--contig:-NODE-1554-length-11671-cov-9.018595_pt1 | contig 11671 bp, 12 predicted proteins | sample MGYA00237942_ERZ548815 | MGnify/ENA primary metagenome ERZ548815 (study PRJEB26490, sample SAMN05194722) | human gut metagenome | biome: terrestrial biome; feature: human-associated habitat; material... | reverse complement strand
GAAATCAAATCCATCCCCGGTGTAACGGATGTACTGACGAGAGAAATCGTCTCTGCAGATCTGAACGGAACAAAATTTCCGGTTGCAATCGTAAATCAAGAGGATTTTGAAATGATGCGCGGGGATGGCGATATCGGTTCCATGGACTATGCACAGGCTGTCAAAAACGGGGATGTTTTCTTTGGCTGGTACACATGGATGGAAGCTGACGGGTATTCTGCGGGTGCACCGATTACATTCAACTTTGATAACGGAAGCGGAACCTATACCTATCATGGAAAAATCGCAGGCTCCTTTGTAAGCGCGGACACTTATCTGGTCATTCCGGAAGGTGTATACCGTTCCATGAATCCGAGGGGAACAGCCTATGGCTATCTGTGGGTGGACTGTGATAAAAAAGATGTTGCATCTGTGGAACAGAGTCTGAATACTTTGATTTCTAATACTTCGCATATAAAAATGGATACCTATCATGCACAGTTACAATCTGCAGAATACGCAAGCCGTATGATGAAGCTTGGCTGCTATCTGTTCATGGCAATTGTCGGTCTCATTGGGTTTATGAATCTGGCAAACACCATGATCATCAATATCACCACGAAGAAGCAGGAATACGGTGTGCTGCAAGCGGTAGGCATGACCAATAAGCAGTTGAATCTGAGCTTACAAATACAGGGCTTGATTTTTACGGTTGGCACCATCTGCGTCGCACTTGCTGCCGGTCTGCCCCTTGGCTATGCACTGTTTTCCTATGCGAAGCATAATGGGATTTTTGGAATGAACGTTTATCACGTTCCTCTTATCCCGATTCTTGTTATGATTCTTCTGGTCGGTCTTTTGCAGATTGTGCTTTCCCTCGTTTTAAGCAGTAATCTGAAAAAGGAAACGCTGGTAGAAAGAATAAGGTATCAGGGATAGCAAGTATTGCTGGGATATCCTCAGTATCATAACAGGAATTAAAAGCACTTGGCTTCAAAAAGTTTTGTACTTTTGACAAAATGCAACCGATTTTTCATCAATTATAATAAATTTGATTAAGCAGCCTGTGTGTAATGAAGCATACAGGCTGCTTGCATTTTATAACTCTAATGAATCTTCTGCATCTACCCACATCTGTAAATTACCCTCAAGATATAATCTCGCATATTCAAGTGGTTCATCGACTGCAAGTGAAGTCAATGCACAGTCTGATCCGGGTGTGGTTTTTAAATCCTTTTCGGCTTCCCAGCAGTCAATGCGAAGCATATAGCCAACATTTATTATCCGCTGATTGATCGTGTCCATGAATCTCTATATCAAAAAATTGCCGAAAATGCATACAAGCAGAGCGCGAAAAATATATAAAACTCCGGGGCGGAACGGCCCGCGGCAGAAAATGACGGAACAGCTTTTTTGTGTTTGCGTTTATGTATGCGCCTGAGCACATTCGTCATATTACACAAAACTCCTGCCTAAATTTCATATGCATTGATAATTGCCTCGGCAATACGCTGTATGTTAATATTTGCGTATCCAGAAAAAGGAGGTAATTGCTGTGAACGACACACTATATGTTTTGCCCGCGGAGGAGTCCGCCGCTATATATGCCGCGCTGCCGGTGCTTTACCGGCTATCGGCCGAGGACAGCCCACCCGACGCTATTGAACAGGCATATACACGTCTCGCCACGCATCAGCCTCTGCTACATCAGGATATAGAGCTTGCCTCGCGCGCCGTCAGTGCCGCAGTTGAATATCTCAGCGGGAAGCTGCCGCTCGACCTGCCGCCGGAGCTCGCAGAGGAGCTCAAACGCCGCTTACCCGTCTACGATCGGCTTGAGACGATGATCCATTACGTGTAGGCACATCTGTCCATACTGTAAATTTTTCCTTGTATTTTATCTCCATATCTGATATATTGATAGCGTGTCCAGGTCGAGGCGCCCGGCATGCCTTTTCAGGCGCGGCCCAGAGGAGAGTAAGGCCGCATCTGCCTTAAAGCTGTGCCCGGCGGGAAACCCCGCCGGGCACACGTGTATTTTGCGAGCTTTCACACCAGCCGGAGCGGGCAATGATGGCTTTTGCTATTATCACGGCAAAAGATACGCGGGGGAGGCGCCGGACTGCATAGCGAGACGCCGGACGTAACCGGCGAGGGCGTCCTTCGACGTGAAGTGGACGAGCTTGCCCTGCGGCGGGTGCAGCGCGAGGTTGAGCGCCCCCCCGCCGGCCTGACGCTCCATACACTCAACGGGCATATCGACATAAAAATGCTCTGCCGCGATATGGCGCAGCTCATGCTCAAGCACCTGCGTGCGCCGTTCCTCCGGCAGGGCGGAGTTTATATACACGCTGAAGCTGCCGTCGGAATTCGGGACCGTCACCCCTTCGACGCGCAATGGCAGCGCGACGAGGCGGACGTAATAATCAGTCATTATAAAGCGCCTCGATGATCTTCACGGCCTTGCGGACGTCGTCGGGCGTGGCGTCCTTCGCAAGCTTGAAGAGCATTCGCATGTCATCCCTGCTGCGCAGAGTTTCCAAAAGCTCACTAAGCTCCACGTCGGCGGCCGTCTGCGGCGAGGTGAGCGTGTTCATATCCACGCCGAAGAAGGAGGAAAACAGGCGCAGTGTGTCCATGTCCGGCTCACGGCGGCCGGTCTCATACATGCCGATGGCACTGCGGGAAAGCCCCGTCGCCTCGGCAAGCTGCTGCTGGGAAAGCCCGGCCTTCTTGCGCAGATGGATGAGCGTGTCGCTGAAATAAGACATATGCATATCACCTCAGCAAAGAAAATATCACAAAACGTGATAATTGTAAAGCAAAATTTTTTTCTGAAAAACTGCCGGCGCGGGTATTGACTTTCAGCGCCGGATAATGCTATACTCCACATTGTCACAGGACGTGACACAAATACGAGAAAAGCACCGGCGGAGACCCGAAGCTCTGCGCGGGGATTTTTTCACACATCATAAGTCACGAAACGTGACAAAAAAACAAAGCAAACGGAGGCTGCATTGGTCCAGATAAGGGATGCGCGCGGCATACGGCAGGCCGAGGCGCGCGGGTATCCCGTGGGCGCGGCGGACGATACGCCGCGGCCTTGTGACGGACCCGGACACGGGGGAGACCGTCACGGGCATTGCAATATCGCAGAGCCTGCAATTCACGGGCGAGGTGACGCAGGGCGAGGACGGGATGCGCTATTACGAGCTGTCCTCCGGGCAGACCTTCGGCCTTTACACCTCGACGGGGTGGCAGTTCTGGATAGACGGGCACAAGCGCGGCTGGTACAACTCGGTGGACGGGATGCTGCACATCGCAAACGTCGCCGTGGAGGACACGCTTCAGCTCGGCGGGGGCTGGCGGCTGGTCAACGACGGCGGCCTCGGCATAAAGTACACGGGAGGATGAGGATATGGGCGTATGCTTTTTTCAGAACGGAACGAATATAGGCGCGTCGGCGGGCTGGGGCGGCTTCACGGGGAACAACAACTATGTCGTGCGCTATGACTTCACGACGGGCGCTTCAGGCGCGTCGGCGGTGACGCTGGCGCTGTCGGGGATATATTACGGCAACAACGCCGGGACGCAGGGCTTCGGCTTCCGGCTGAGCACGCTTCCGGCGGCATACGCAAACCTCAGAAACGCCGCGCCGGATTCCTCGCTGGGGTATATGAGCTATTCCGGAAGCATGGGCTACTGCTGCACGATGACGGCGTCGGGGCTGAATCTGAGCCCGTATACGACGTATTATATTTTCGTATACGTCGCCACGGCGGGCAGCGAGTACTACACGGGCTGGAACTGCACCGCGCCGCAGATAACGCCGTCGGGGAGCTACACCCGGCCGGAGAGCACGATAAGCTCCATTTCCCCGCATGTGACGACGCAAAACAGCGTCTCAATAATAATGAGCGGCACGGGCTGCTGGCACAGGGCGGCGTTCACGTTCGGCGGGGAGACGCTGGCCGTGTCGGAGGCCTTCGGCGCGTCGCTTTCATACGTCTGCCCGCGCGCGTGGATGAGCCGCGCGACGGATGCGGCGGTCATGGACGTGACGGTGTCCGTGCAGGCATATTCGGATGCGGCGTGCACCAACCCCTTCGGCGCGGCACAGCCGGGGCGCTTCACCCTCGCGGCGGACTCCGGGATGCGCCCGGTGCTTGAGACCGGGGCCGTGTCCGCGGCGGTGCTGAACACGGGGGCGGCGGCCGCGTTTACGGAGTTCATCGCCGGGATAAGCCGGGCGCGCGTGAGCTTCAACGCGGAGAAAATAAGCCTTGCCGCCTGCGCCGGGGCTGAGATAGTGCGGTACAGCCTCAGCTATAAGGGCATAAATGCCGCGTCGCAAAGCGGCGTTGTGGACACGGGCGTCCTGCCGGGAGACTGCACGGTATGCTGCACCGTCACGGACAGCCGCGGCCGGGAGGGCAGCGCGGACGTCACCATAACGATGCAGCCTTATGTTCCGCCGTCGCTGACAGGGCTTTCGGCCGTGCGCTGCGCTGCTTCCGGCGCGTCGGATGAAAACGGGGCGTACTACAAGCTCAAGGGCACGCTCAAGTGCACGGGCCTCGGCGGGAAGAACAGCGCCTCCGCCGCCGTCAGCATACAGCCCGCCGGGGGCGAGTGGAGCGCGGAGACGCCCCTGACCGGCTTTGAAAACGGCGTGTGGTCAAACGAGTGGAGCACACCGGCGGTGCTTGGCGGCGGCCTGACGGGCGACAGCTACAATCTGCGCCTTAAGGCGAAGGACAGCCTCGGCAGCGTCAGCATATACACGCTGCGGCTGTACAGGCGGCAGTGGGCGATGAAATTCAATGCCGCGGGCACGGCGGTGGGCTTCGGCATGGCCCCGACGGTGCAGGACGCCGTGCAGCTTCCCGACACATGGAAATTGTACGCCGGGGCGCTGGTGCTGTCGGAGAACTCCTACGGCACGCAGACGCCGGAGCTCGCCGTCAGCGAAGCGGCGGAGGGCCAGCTTTATTTTTATCTGACTGACTGAGAGGAAGAGCATGGGATATTTCGGCGGACTGCAAAAATGCGCAAGGTATTATGACGGCACGGCATACAGATGGGGCGCGTGGGTGAATACGGGAACCGCGGCGGCGGGCGCGGACTACGCCGCGGAGGACGGTCTGTGCGTGGTATACAGGGCGCAGGCGTATTATACGGGCGGGGAGAGCGCCCTTCTGCCGCTGAGCGTGGCGACGAATTTCATAAATCCCCAGTCCACCGGCAACCCGTCCACGGCCTGCTGCTATCTTTACACCTTTGACCCGACAAACGGCGGCGACGCGCGCATATCCGCCCCGCCCGCGGGCTATGCCGCCTCGGCGGGGCCGGCGGCATTCAGCGCGAGCGTCGTGGGAAGCTACATAAGCTTCGGCTTTCCCGCGCCGGAGGGGAAGCCCGCGGCGCTGTACTTCTGGTTCACGTCGGCGGGAAGCTATGCGGGCTTCGGCAGCAACCAGATATACCACTACGCCACCGGCAACTGGAGCGGCACGCTGCAGACCGGCACGCGCACCCCGGCCATATCCGGCGGCTTTTCCGGCCAGGGCGGCAGCGGCGGAGGCGGCGGGGGCGAAACGGGCGTGGACGCCTACAGCGTCAAGAACTGCGGCAGCGCCATGAACATCGCGCAGAGCGCACGCAGCTTCACCATGAGCATGGGGCGCGCGCAGGTGGGGCGGCTGAAGGTGAGCTTTGCGTACACGGCGCAGGCGGACATATGCGCGAGCGCCGCGGGCAGCGCACAGCTTTCCTATCTGTGGCTTTCCGACGGCCCGGAGATAGACCCGGCAAACGGACACCCCGTAAGCATCCTGCGCGCCATCCCCGCCGACGGCGCGGTGTGGACGGAGCGGCTTGAAAAGGGCAGGACGTATTATATCTTCGCCATGTGCGGCGGCGCGCTGACGGCGGGCAGCGTCAGCTTCACCGTGACGCCGCCCGCGGCGGTGTGGTCCGTGGGCGACAGCGGGGAATACATACGCCCCTCCGCCGCCGTGGAGCGGAGCATATCTCTCGGCGAGGGAAAATACAGCGTCGTGAAGCTGATCTTTGCCGGCAGCGGCACGGCGGAAATACGCACCGGCGGCACGGAGATAAGCGACGGACAGCGCATAGAGGCGTATTTCGCCGAAAACGACGCGCTGGACACGAGCTATGGAGATATGGAAAGCTTTATCGCCTACGCAAACGGCGATGAGAGCGTCGGATCGCCGGAGCTTTACATGAGCTGCACCGTCATATCGGGCAGGACGTATTACCTCATCACGAAAAACAGCTATTCCTCCGCGCCGCTGACGACGGCGCTGAAAACCACCGTGCACATAACGCCCCCGCCTGCGCACACGGGCGGATACACGCTTACTGACGAGGAGGACGCGCTGATGCTGCGCGCGGCGCTGAGCTGCCGGACGGAGTGCGCGCCGTATACGGTGCTGCGGCGGAGGCTGAGCTTCCGCTATGCCGGAACGGCGGAGATATCCGCCGCCGCGCTTGACGGCAGCGTGCCGGAAATGCGCGGATATGTGACGGACAGCGCGCAGATAGACCTTGAAACGGGCGTGCCCGGCGGCGTGACGCTTGCGCACAGCGGCGAAGCCGCGGAGAGCTTCGCACTGAGCTTTCAGGCGGAAAAGGGCGAGGAGTACTGGCTTTACACAGTGATAGCGCGCGTGGACATGGCGGACGCGTGCCGTCTGGCGCTGCTGATAAACTGCCCGGAAGCGCCCGCGGCGGGCACGGAGGGGCTTGTGCGCATCGCCGTCGGGGGCGAGGCGCGGTGCGCGCGGGCGTATATATTCCGGCAGGGCGAGTGGCACACGGCCGTGCCGATGTGCTGCGCCGGGGGAGAATGGCGCACATGCGGATGAATTGAAGGGAGAAATATATGCAGGACGAGAACAAAAAGCTGCGGCGTGAGCTTGCGGAGGGCTACGGCCGCGCCGCCGGGACGAGGCCGGAATACGCGGCCAGCTACGAAAAGGAGCTGAGCGGCGTATACGACAGCTTGAAAAACCGCCCGGAGTTCAGCTATGACGCAAACTCGGACGGGCTTTACAGGCAGTACAGGGACGGCTATATCCAGCGCGGCAGGATGGCGATGAAGGACACGATGGGGCAGACCGCGGCGCTGACGGGCGGGTACGGCTCAAGCTACGCGGAGAGCGCGGCGCAGCAGCAGTACGACGCGTACCTTCAGCAGCTCGGCGACATCGTGCCGGAGCTGTACACGCTGGCCTACAGCCGGTATCAGGACGAGGGCGACGCGCTGAAAGAGCGCTATGACATGCTCAGCGGCCTGAGAGACCGGGAGTATGGCGAGTATACGGATGCGCTGGACAGGTACGAGGCGGCGCAGGCCGCAGCATACCAGCGCGAAGCGGACGAGCGTGAGCGCGAGGAGAAGCAGCGCGAGCAGGAATATCAGCACGGGCAGAGCGAGGCCGCGGCGCGCGCAAAATACGGCGACTTCGGCGGCTATGCCGCGCTTTACGGCGAAGAGACGGCAAATCAGATGAAGAATTACTGGATAGCGTCCAATCCCGACGCGGCGTACAACATGGGGCTTATAAGCGCGGAGAGGTATTATTCCATGACGGGCGGCTACGCCCCTGGACAGGCGGCGCAGGGCGCGGCCTCCTCCGGCTCGTCCGGCAGGGGCTGGTACCCCTCGACCGCGCCCGACGGCAGAGACGCAAGGACCGTGCAGCGCGAGCTGAGAAACCGCGGGTACAACATCGCGGTGGACGGCGCATGGGGGCCGAAGAGCCAGAAAGCATGGGAGCAGGCCATGGGCGGTATGCGCGAAAGCCCGTCAAGCACGATGAAGGGCGGGCGCAACAGCGCCGGTCTCGGCGCGCGTTCACGCTGAGCGGAAGGAGCGGCACATGAAAAAAAGCACGTATTATATGAGCCTTGACATAGAGAGGATCGCGGCGCAGGGCTGCATGTCCGTGCGCCGCGGGGAGAGCGGCCGCCGCCTGCGCGTGCAGCTTGTCAGCGGAGGGCGGCCATATGCGCCGGGGGAGGACTGCCATGCCGTGTTCGCCGCGACAAAGCCGGACGGCACGACGCTTTTCAACGGCTGCACTCTCTCCGGAAGCGCCGTGGACTACATCCTGACGGCGCAGACCACGGCCGCCGTGGGCAGGCTTGAGTGCGAGATACGCATATACGGCGCAGACGGAGAGCTTGTAATCGCCCCGGCCTTCGGCATATACGTGTTCCCCGCGGCGGCGGATGAGGACGAGCTTGCCTCCGGCCCGGAGGCGACGGCCCTCACGCAGCTTATAGGCGAGGCGAAGGACGCCGCCGCGCTGTACGAAAGCCTTGTCATAGACGGCGTGGAGGCGAGCGCCGACAGCGGCACGGGCACGCCCGCCGTCACGGTGAGTCTGGACGGGGAGAAGGGGCGCAAAAAGCTGAGCTTCGCGTTTTCCAACATCAAGGGCGAGAAGGGCGAACGCGGGGAACCCGGCGCGCCGGGCGCGCCGGGGGCGAAGGGCGACAAAGGCGACAAGGGAGAGCCCGGCGCGGCAGGAGAGCGAGGCGAAGCGGGCCGCGGCCTTACCGTCAGCGGCTTTTACGCAAGCGCGGCGGCGCTTGAAGCGGCGCTGCCCGCGCCGGAGGCCGGGACCGTCTGCGGCGTCGGTGAGGCCGCGCCGTATGACATCTATATATTTGACGGCGTGACGCAAGGCTGGGTGAATAACGGCGCGCTGCAAGGCCCGAAGGGCGAGCAGGGCGAGCGTGGGGAAGCCTTCACCTATGCCGACTTCACCGCGGCGCAGCTTGCCGCGCTGAAGGGTGAAAGGGGCGAGCGCGGAGAGCAGGGCCAGACCGGCGCGGCGGGCTATACCCCTGTGCGCGGCACGGATTATTGGACGGCGGAGGACAAAACGGCGATTGTGAACGCCGTGCTCGACGCCCTGCCCGACGGGGATGAGGTGAGCTACTGATGGCGAGAGTGACGACGAACGATGAATATTACGCGCAGATCGCCGCCGCAATACGCGGCAAAAACGGCGAGAGCGCACAGTATGCCCCGGCGCAGATGGCGGCGAAGATCGCGGAGATAAGCACGGGGGCGGCGCTGGAATACGCTGTGGCAGGCTCCTCCGCCCGCCCGGAGGCCCCGGCGGAGAACACCATATGGGTGCAGACGGCGGCGGACATATCCGGCACGGTCTTTCAGTTCGAGCAGCCCGCTTCCCCGCAGGACGGCCTTGTGTGGATAAGCATGGGCGCGGCGAGCCACGTGCCCTTCCGCCCGGTGGCGGGGGAGGGCATCACGCTGTATCCCCTGAAAGCAAAGCAGTACTCCGCCGCCTCCGGCGCGTGGAGCGAAAAAACGGCGGAGAGCTATATAGGCGGCGCGTGGAAGGACTGGAACATACACCTTTACGAGCCGGGCAATGAGTATACGCACCTGACGGGCGGCTGGAACGGCGAGGCGCGGGCGCACTCGTCCTCCGCCAGGGGCATCACGCCAACTGTGACGCGCGGCGAGCAGGAGCTGTACGTGACGGCGCAGACGCAGGCCGTCGCAAGCGGCTGCGGCTACGTGCTGAGGACGGCGAAGAGCATCGACCTGACGGATGTGGCGTCCATACACGCGCTGGTCAGCGGCGTCAGCGGGATAGTGAGCTTCGGCGCGATGGCGGAGGGCGCGGCGTATCAGACGCTGGCAAAGAGCGTGCAGCTTGTAAACGGGGCGTACAGCGTGGACGTTTCCGCACTGAGCGGACAGCACAGGCTGTGCTTCGCCGCTAAGAGCACCACCTCCAGCGTGACGACGCTGGCCTTCCGGGTGCAGAAGGTCTGGCTTGAATGAGGGAAGGAAAATGAGTGGGATGAGCATATACGGCGCGCTTGTGCGCGCCGGGATGACGGCCGCGGGGGCCTGCGGCCTGATGGGGAACATGCAGGCGGAAAGCGGCATGAAAAGCAATATCGTCCAGCGCGGGATGACGGCGCTTTCCGACGGCGAATATACGCGCCGCGCCGACGCGGGCGAGCTGGACTTTATCCGCGACGGCGCGGGCTACGGCCTGTGCCAGTGGACATACCGGAGCCGGAAGCAGGCGCTGCTGCGCTTTGCGCGCGAACGCGGCGTGAGCGTGGGCGATGAGGGGATGCAGGTGGAGTTCTGCCTTTCGGAGCTTTGCGGCGAATACCCGGCGCTGCGGCGATTTTTGTGTGAAACGCAGGACGTGCGCACCGCGGCGGAGAGGGTGTGCAGAGAGTATGAGCGCCCGGCGGTGAACAATGTGGACGCGCGGGCGGCATACGCCGCACGGTTTGCGGACATGGCGGCGCGCGAGGGCTGGGGGAGTGCCGCGTCTAGCGGTGTTAATCCCTCAGTCGCCTACGGCGACAGCTCCCTTTACAAGGGAGCCGAGGGTGCGGAGGAAGCCGGAGAAAGCGCCGGGGCCGGGAGTGCGGAGGCGTATTGGCCGCCGCGCATGATATGCGAGGGCATGAGCGGCAGCGACGTTGCCGCGGCGCAGGCGCTGCTCCGGGCGCGCGGCATAGAATGCCCCGCGGCGGGCGTGTTCGACGCGCAGACGCGCGCGGCGGTGCTGACATTTCAGGCGCGGCGCGGCCTTGACCGCGACGGCATCGCGGGCGGCATGACCTGGGGCGCGCTGCTGGATAGGGCGCGGCCATGAGCGAGGCCGTGATAGTGGCGGCGCTGGGCTTTGCGGGCACGCTGACGGGCGCGTATCTTGCCAACCGCAAAACGAGCGCCCTGATAGCCTACAGGCTGGAGCAGCTTGAAAAGAAGGTGGACAAGCACAACAGCGTCATAGAGCGCACGTTTGAGCTGGAAAAGCGCGCCGCGCTCACGACGGAGCAGATAAAGGTCGCAAACCACCGCATAGACGACCTTGAGCGCGGCGCGCAGATGTAATAATGAATAGAAAGAGGACATATACATATGATGAACTGGAAAAACATTGCGGAAAGAGCGGCGTGGACCTTTCTTGAGGGCTTCCTTGTCGCACTGCCCGCGGCGTCGCAGCTTGGCGTTGACGCCGCCGCGTGGAAGGCCGCGCTGATAAGCGCGGCAATGGCGGGGCTGAGCGCGCTTAAGACCCTTGCGCTGGAGCTTATAGAGGCGGAAGTCCGTTAAAGAGCAAAATAGTGCCCCGCACGGCCTGAAATACCGGGCCGCGCGGGGTATACGGCGATTATAGGAAGAAAATGGACGCTAAAATCTTTATAAGGGCGGCAAATTTTTTCACGCCGCCTTTAAGCAAAATGAAATTGTAGGAATGGAATCTTAACATATATGAATAGTATGATAAGGACGCCTCAAGTGGTCAGGCCGGCCACGGAATGTAACGACCAGATTTTTGACAGAAAAGGGAGGGTTTATTTTGTTAACATTCATTATCGGCCTTGTTATTCTTTTCGCGGGCGCATTCTTCTACAGCAAGTTCTGTGAGAAGGTCTTCGGACCCGACGACCGCAAGACTCCTGCCTACACCAAGCAGGACGGCGTGGACTACATTCCCATGAAATGCTGGAAGAACAGCCTTATCAACCTGCTGAACATTGCCGGGACCGGGCCCATACTCGGACCCATCCAGGGCATTCTGTTCGGACCCATCGCATTCATCACCATCCCGATAGGCAACGTCATCGGCGGCGCAATGCACGACTACTT
>ENA-OUQC01001553-OUQC01001553.1-human-gut-metagenome-genome-assembly--contig:-NODE-1553-length-11675-cov-3.553012_pt1 | contig 11675 bp, 11 predicted proteins | sample MGYA00237942_ERZ548815 | MGnify/ENA primary metagenome ERZ548815 (study PRJEB26490, sample SAMN05194722) | human gut metagenome | biome: terrestrial biome; feature: human-associated habitat; material... | reverse complement strand
GTGTGGGCGACAGGCTGGCCTTCAAAGCCGAACTTGATGTAGGTAGAGACGGGCACGCCCTCGACCAGAGCGCGGATGGCGTTGCCGCCGAATACCGCCAGCAGGATACAGCCGAAACCGGCCAGCAGGCCGAATTCCTTGAACATGACCGCGTCACGGATGCCGCCGACCATGCACATACGGCTGCGCTGGCACAGCGCGCCGACGATAAGACCCGCGACGAGCGCGAGACCCCACGCGGCATGCATGCTGCCGGGACCTTTTTCGGAGAACTTGAAGAGCGCCGGAGCGGCGAGCCAAAGCACGAACAGCAGCGCGTAAACGACCGGGAAGGCCGCGCCTTCGGCGAGCGTCTGCTTGTAGCTGCGGCCAAGGGTGAAGCCCTTCTTGAGGAACACAACGCCCACAAGGATGCCCACGATGAAGCCCACAAGACCGACAAGGGCGTTCCAGTCGCCGCCGCCGATACGGATGACCATACGCAGCGGGCAGCCGAGGAACATCAGCGCGCCGATCATGACGAACACGCCGAGAATGAAGCGGATCATCGGGGAAGAGCCGCCGCGGCCCTTGAATTCCTTCGCCGCGACCGCCGCGATGAGCGAGCCGAGCAGGATGCCGACGATCTCCGGACGGAAGTACTGCACGACCTCCGCGCCGTGCAGACCGAGTGCGCCGGTCGTGTCGCGCAGGAAGCAGGCGATGCAGAAGCCCATGTTGCCGGGGTTGCCGTGCGCGCCCAGGACGAGCGCCGCGAGACCGATCACAAGTCCGGTGACAAGGATCAGCCAGTTGTTTTTGAACCAGTTGTTTTTCACAGGTTTTTCCTCTCTCTCAAAACTGTGTTTTAACAACTTCATTATACGGCGCGCTGTCGAAAAATGCCAGCCGGTAAATCGGATATCGCCTTTTGTTTTATCGGTATAACAGATAGAAAATCCGGTCAATGCAGTGCCCGACGGTCGAGCAGAAAGTCGATGAACGCGCGCGCGGACTTCGTCGGGCGGCGGTCGCGGGCACGGATCATATAGATCTCGCGCTCGTTGTTTTTTCCGACGAGCGGGAAGGACAAGAGCTCCTTCGTTGCGCCCGCGGCAAGACCGGAGACGACGGCGCAGCCGAGCCCGCACGCCACACCGCGCAGCACCGCTTCGCTGTTATCCATGCGCGCGACGATGTTGAGCTTACCGGAGTCAATGCCGTTTTCGGTGAAGAATCTCTGCCCGGCGAGCTGCGTGCCGGAGCCGCCCTCGCGGAAGATAAGCGGCTCGGCCAGGAGGGCGTTGCCGGTCTCTCCGGCGTCGAACATGGCGCGGTAGCGCGGCGTGTCGGGCGCGACGAGCACAAGCGGGTCGGTGGCGATGCAGTCATAGACGAGCTCGCGCGCGTTCATCACCGCGCCGACGAATCCGATGTGCGTTTCGCCCTGCAATACCGCGCGGTGCACGCTTGCGCTGTCCCCGCCGCGGAGCAGGAAGCGAAAGTCCGGGTTTTCCCGATGAAAATCGGTGATGAGCTGCGGGAGAATGTACTGCATCGGGATGGACGACGCCGCGAGCGATACCTCGCGGGAGGTCTGCTCCTCCAGCTCGCGGGAGAGCTCGGTGCAGCTTTGGAGAATGGTGTGCGCATGGTCGTATACGCGCCGCCCCTCCTCGGTGAGGGAGATGCGCCGCTTGCCGGAGCGGACAAGCAGCGGCACGCCGATGTCCTTTTCGAGCGAGAGAATGTGGCCGCTCACGGTGGACTGCGCAAGATAGAGTGCCTCCGCCGCGGCGGTGAAGCTGCCGCGCTCGACCACGGCGCAGAAGGCTTCCAGCTGTTTGAGATTGAGTGTCTGCATGGCTCTCTCCTCTCAAAGCTCGCGCAGGTATACGCCCGCGATCTCCGGGAGACCGGGCTCTTTTTCAATGCGCTCGCGTTCCTCCGGCGGCGCCGCCCAGGCGATGCCGCAGTCGGCGGTGATGCTCCGCGGCGCGGGGATGAGCCGTCCCGGAATATGGCGCTCCTGGCAGAGCTTTTCCGTCGCCATCGCGGCGGCAGTCGTGTGGAACGTGAAGATCACGTATTCTTTCTTTTCGCGTACTCTCATAGGGCAATATCGCGGACGGCGTCTGCCGCCTGCTCCGCTTCCTCCATCGTATTGAACCAGCCGAACGAAAAGCGCACCGCGCCCTGCGAGACGGTGCCGAGCGCTTCGTGCATCCGCGGCGCGCAGTGCGCGCCGGAGCGCACGGCGATGCCGTAATCGTCCGAGAGGATTTCCGCAACCTCACCGGAATCCATGCTGCCGATGTTGAGCGAGACGATCGGCGCGCGATCCTGTGTAAAATCGCCGTACACCGTCACGCCCGGCAGGGCGGATACCTTATTATAAAACGTGCTCATGAGCGCCGTCTCGTGCGCATGGATGGCGGCGGGGGTGACTTCGTTCAGGAAATCCACCGCCGCGGACAGTCCCGCGATGCCGTGGCCGTTGAGCGTGCCGCTCTCGAGCCGCGTCGGGTATTCCTCCGGCTGGGAACGCCGGTAGGACTGCACGCCTGTGCCGCCGGTCTTGAGCGGGCGGATATCCACGCCGGGCGCGGCGATGAGCCCGCCGGTGCCCTGCGGCGCCATCATGCCCTTGTGGCCGGTGAAGCAGAGGACGGAAATGCCGTCTCGCTGCGCGTTCAGGTCAAAGCTGCCTGCCGTCTGCGAGGCGTCGAGAATAAAGAGCAGCCCGTGCTCGCGCGCAAAAGCGCCGATGCGCGATACGTCCAGCGCGTTGCCGGTGAGATTGGAGGCGTGCGTGCAGACGATGGCGCGGGTGTTGGGGCGCAGCGCGCGGGGGAAATCGTTATAATCGATGCAGCCGCGCGTATCGGCGCGCAGGAACGTTGTTTCCACGCCCTCGCCCTCCAGCCGATAGAGCGGGCGCAGCACGCTGTTGTGCTCCAAATCGGTCGATATCACGTGGTCGCCGGGGCGCAGCAGGCCGAAAATGGCGGTGTTGAGTGCCTCGGTGGAGTTCTGCGTGAAGCAGACGCGCGAGGGATCGGCTCCGCCGAAAAAGGCGCAGAGCTTTTCGCGCGCGCCATACACCACGCGCGCCGCGCTGAGTGCGCTCTCGCTCGCGCCGCGGCCAACGTTGCCCAGCGAGCACAGCGCCTCGCCCACCGCGCGCACGACGCACTCCGGCCGGCGGAGCGATGTGGCGGCGTTATCGAGATAGATCATAAAAACTCCCTCCCGGAGATATTCATCCCCAAGAGGGTAGCACGTTTGTCTTGCTTCGTCAAGAAATCCGATAGAAGTATCGGGAATTATGAAGCATCTTCGCGCGCCAAAAACGCGGCGTGCAGGCAGCGGAGCGTTTCCAGACTCTGCTCCTCCGGGACGTGCACGGTGAGCCGCCCGTCGGTGAGCAGCGCGGCGTCTGGGGAGAGCCCCGCCTCCTGCAGCGCTGCGACAGCGCGCTCCGGGAGCGAATCGAACGTGTGCAGGTGCGTGCCGACGAGCGAGACGAGCGCGCCGGAGCGCGTCACGGCAGTGAGACGGCCTTCCGTTTCCGGCAGCGGCAGCGGCCGGATGACGGTGCCGGGCGCGGGAACGAGACTCGACAGTACCGTGAGCGGAACGGCAAAGCGCAGCGCGAGCGCCGCGCTGCGTTCGTGCAGCACCTGTGAGCCGAGCGAGGCGAGGCGGAGCATTTCCTCGCTGTCTACGGCGGAGAGCCGCCGTGCCTCCGGGATGAGCCGGGGATCGGCGGTGAACACGCCCTCCACGTCGGTGTAGATGCGGCACTCGTCCGCGCGCAGCGCCGCCGCCACGGCCACGGCGGTCGTGTCCGAGCCGCCGCGCCCGAGCGTTGTGATGTCGTTTCCGGGGCTCACGCCCTGGAAACCGGCGATGAGGACGATTTTCCCCTCGTCCAGCTCGCGGCGCACGCGCTCCATGGAGAGACGGCGGATGTGCGCGTCGCCGTATGTCTCATCCGTGCCGACGCCCGCCTGCCAGCCGGTGAGCGACACGGCGGGGAGACCCATTTTCTCCAGCGTCATCGCCATGAGCGCAACGCTCGCCTGCTCGCCGGTCGCGAGCAGCATGTCAAGCTCGCGCTTGGAGGGGTTGGGGCTGTAGTGCGCGGCGGTAGACAAGAGCGCGTCGGTCGTTTTCCCCTGCGCCGAGAGCACCGCCGCAACGGAGTGCCCGGCGCGTACCGCCTCGGCGATGAGGCACGCCGCACAGCGGACGCGCTCGACCCCGGCGAGCGAGCTTCCGCCGAATTTTTCCACGATCAGCATATCGATAAAACCTCCGGAATGGCAAAATGGGATTTGACACTCCATTGTATTCATCGGCTGCGATGCGCGCCATTTTGGACAATAAAAAAGGCTCCCTTGGGAAAAGGGAGCTGTCAGCGAAGCTGACTGAGGGATTGTCCTTTTCATAGGGAGAAAACCCCTCTGTCAAAAGCTGCACTTTTGCCGCCTCTCCTGACGAGGGGAGGCAAGTGGGTTTGCAGAAAACTATCTTGGCGCCCCGAATAGGGGAGCTGCCGTGAGGGGTTTCAGCCCGCTAAGATTTCCGCGCGGATGACGCCGTCGGCGGCGACGAGGCGGTTCATGAGCGTTTCCATGCTCTCGCTCATTCCGGCGGTCTCGGCGCTGATGGTGATCGTGGCGCAGCCGCTCACCGGAATGCTCTGATTGATCGTGAGGATATTCGCGCCGCACTGGGCGAACACGCTCAGCACCGCCGAGAGCAGTCCCGTCTGGTCGCGCAGCATCACCTGGAACGTCAGAATGTGGCCGTGGCGCAGATCCTGAAACGCCGTGATCGAGTCCTTGTACTTATAAAATGCGCTCCGGCTGATGCCGACGCGGTTGACCGCGTCGCCGACCGTGCTGCACTCGCCGGTCTGCAGAAGCTCCTTCGCTTCCATGACCTTGAGAAAGATCTCCGGCAGCATGTCCGCCTCCACCAGATAGTAGGTGGGGAGATTTCGGTTCGCCATATGTGTCCCTCCGTGAAAAGCATTTGTTTTCGGCGTGCAAATCATATCATCCGCGGCGGAAAAATGCAAGCACAATTTCCATGCAGGACGGACATTGAAAAATTGCAAAAACCGTGTATAATACTCTTTATTAATTTAACCGGAGAAGGGGAACGCCCATGAAAGCCATCGTATCCGTATTTGCGCGCGACGCCAAGGGCATCACCGCGTACATCACCGCCGCGCTCGCCGAGCAGAACATCAACATTCTCGACATCAGCCAGACGCTCATGCAGGGCTACTTCACAATGATCATGCTCGTCGATCTTGCCGAGTGTGAAATGCCGTTCGATATGCTCTCGCAGCATCTCCGCTCCGTCGGCGAGGCGCGCGGGCTCGCGGTGCACGTGCAGCGGCAGGACATTTTCGACGCCATGCACCGGATCTGAGGAGGACACCATGAGCTATTTCCTCAATACCGACGAGATCGTCCAGACCATCCGGATGATCGAGCAGGAGCATCTTGACGTGCGCACGATCACGCTGGGGCTGAGCCTTCTCGACTGCGCCACCGGCGACATCAAGAGAACCGCGGATAAGGTCTACGAAAAGATCTGCCGCGAGGCGCACGACCTTGTCCCCGTGGGCGAGGCCATCGAGCGCGAATTCGGCATCCCCATTGTGAATAAGCGCGTGTCCGTTACGCCCGTGGCGCTCATCGCGGGCGGGTGCGGGGATGACCTTGTCCCCATCGCGGAGGCAATGGACCGCGCCGCGCGCGAGGTCGGCGTGAACTACATCGGCGGCTTTTCCGCCCTTGTGCAGAAGGGCTTCACGACCGGCGACCGCAGTCTCATCGCCTCCATTCCTGAGGCGCTTGCGCGCACCGAGCGCGTGTGCGCGAGCGTGAACGTTGGCTCCACGCGCGCGGGCATCAACATGGACGCTGTGGCGGAGATGGGCCGCGTCATCAAAAAGTGCGCCGCGCTCACTGCCGATACGGACGGGCTCGCGTGCTCGAAGCTCGTCGTTTTCTGCAACGCGGTGGAGGATAACCCGTTTATGGCGGGCGCGTTCCACGGCGCGGGCGAGGCCGAGAGCGCGGTGAACGTCGGCGTTTCCGGCCCCGGCGTCGTTTATCAGGCGCTGCAGGAGTGCAGGGGCGAGAGCTTTGACGTTGTGGCCGAGACGATCAAGCGCACGGCGTTTAAGGTGACGCGCATGGGGCAGCTCGTCGCGCGGGAGGCGTCCCGGCGGCTCGGCGTGCCGTTTGGTATCGTTGATCTCTCGCTCGCGCCGACCCCGGCGGTGGGCGACAGCGTTGCACGCATTCTCGAAACCATGGGGCTCGAGGTCTGCGGCACCCACGGCACGACCGCCGCGCTCGCGCTTTTAAACGACGCGGTGAAAAAGGGCGGCGTGATGGCGTCCGGCCACGTCGGAGGACTCTCCGGCGCGTTCATCCCAGTCTCGGAGGACGAGGGCATGATCGCCGCGGCGCGCGAGGGAACGCTCACGCTCGATAAGCTCGAGGCGATGACGTGCGTGTGCTCCGTGGGACTGGATATGATCGCCGTGCCGGGCGACACGAGCGCCGAAACGCTCTCGGCCATTCTCGCGGACGAGGCCGCCATCGGCATGATCAACAATAAGACCACCGCCGTCCGGCTCATCCCCGCGCCGGGCAAGACCGTGGGCGACACGGTGGAGATCGGCGGGCTTTTCGGCGAAGCGCCGGTCATGCCGGTGCACGCGGCATCGAGCGCGGAGTTCATCGCCCGCGGCGGCCGCATCCCCGCCCCGCTCCACTCGCTGAGGAACTGAATTATGCCCTGCCGGTTTCCTGCCATTTGGATACCATTCTGACCGCGAAATTTTCCGTTTGCTTTATGGATAACTTGTAGAAAGGGTGAAATACCATGGAAAAGAAAAAACCTGGTACGGTGACCGTTCCAAAGGAGAACGTGAAAGAGCTTCTCGGAAAGGCAAAAGACGGCATTGTTAAGGCAATGGATCAGAACGGCGACGGCACGTTTGATATGAAGGATGTGTCTGTAATTGCCGGATCGATTGGAAATGCGGCAAAAGATACGATCTCCGCCATGAAAGAAAGCGCAGAAGAAAGAAGCCGGATCGCGGAACGGAAAGCGCTCTGCCCCATTTTTGCTGATGATCTGGACAGCGCCGATTTTGCACTGACCAAACTGATCCGCATCACCGACATCGATAAAAAGCGAGCGGAAAGTGAAGTTTGCCGCGATTCTATCGGATATGTTTCCGCGCAGAAGGATCTTCGGATCGTGAACATTTACCGAAAGTCCGCGGAAATGTTCGGGCTGTCCTTTTACCCGGATATGGACAGAGAGATCTATTATGTTGATCCTACCGACCGCAACAGCTATATCGCACTGGAGGAATATTTCAATTATCTCAAGCTCGTGCGTGTCGGCGAATTGCAGAAGACCGCACAGGATCTGGGCGCGAAATACTTCAAGGTGACGCTCAAGGAAAACAATATGTCTCATTCCAAGAAAGAGACGAAAGCAAAGGAAAAGGCAAAAATCGTATCGGTCAAGGAAAGCGCCGAGGGGAAGATGGACGTTACCACGTCCGAGGCTTCCAGCCTTGAAGTTGCGGCGGAGATGCAGTGCGTCGGCCATCCGCCCAAAGCGCCGGCGCTGAATTATCTGCGGAAAGATCCCGCCATTCAGTCGCTGATCGCGCTGCGAATGGATCAGGCGTCTCCGCATCATTTGAAATATACTCTGAAGCTCAGCAACTCTTCCGGTATCAAAGAAAAGGACGCTGTAAAAATCGACGCAGCCTTGAAAGCATTGAAAATAGCCGGCAGCGCGTCGCTTGTCAGTGAAGCGCGAAGCGAATCCCGCCGGTTTTTTGAATACGAGATCGATTTCTGATAAACGCAGCGACTCCCACCGCGGAAAAGGCGGTGGGAGTCGCTGCATTTATATCCCCAGCGCGGCGAGAGTGAGGATGCCGAGGTTGGCGCTCCAGATGCTTTCAAACTGCGAGAGCGGGAGCGGGTTTTCGCCGAGGCCGCATTCGATCGTGTAGCCGGGGCGGTCAAAATTCTGAATGAACCAGTCCTTATATCCGGCAAAGCCGGAGGCGTAGGGCGTGTCCTCGTAGGCGTAGCCGCTCACGGCGGCGAACCGCTCGGCGAGCGCGCGGCTGCCCTCCGGTTCGAAATTTAAGTACTTCCAGTAAATGACGTTCCCCTGCGTGTGGTAGGCGAGGACGAGCGCAGGGTCGAGCGTTTCGGTAAAGGCGGCGAGCGCCGCCGCCTCCGGCGCCGTGAGCGGCGCTTCGCCGACAAAGTCGCGCGGCGCGGGGCGGTCGTAGCCCTGCGCGAACTTGATCGCGCGGGCGGTGTCCCACCCGGCGGGGTACTGCAAATTGAGATCGACGCCCGCGATGTTCGCCTTCCAGCCGTCCGGGTAGGGGATCGCGGGGAAGTCCGCGGCGATGGCCGCGGCGCGCTCCTTGGCCTCGCCCTCCGGCAGTGCGTCCGTGACGAGATCGACGCCGTCCGGATCAACGAGCGGCACGAGCGTGAGCGCGGCGCGAAAGAGAATGTCTTCTGCCGGGTAGCCGAACACGGTTTCGCCCGCGGCGGCTGCGTGGAGGAGCGTTTCGAGATATTTCATCAAAAGCGGCGTTGTGATCCACTCGTTCGCGTGGTGCGCGGCGCTGTAGAGCACGCGGCGCAGCCCGCTGCCCGCCGTGAGCGCCCAGAGCGGGCGGGAGAGAACGCTCCGCCCGATGCTCTCGGCGCGGAGCTGCGGATACCGGTGCGTGAGCCCGTCTACGGCGTAGTCCATGAGCGCGCTGCACCACGGGATATCCGTCGGCACAACGGAAAAGGGCAGCGGCACGATGAGCCTTTGCCCAACGCGCAGCGCGAATGGATCGAGCGCCGGGTTTGCCGTTTCAATCGCGCCGAGCGAGGCATCGTACCGCTCGGCGAGCGAGAAGAGCGTATCGCCGGGGGCAATCGTATGTATGGCGTATCCGCGCAGCCAGGGGGCGAGAGCGCGTTCGGTCTCTGCGCCGAAGATGCCGTCCGGCCGAAGGCCGCGCGAGCGCTGGAAGGATTGCAGGGCGCTTTTCGTCGTTCCGCCGAAAACGCCGTCGGGCACGGGACCGCCATGCTGCGCGCGGCGGAGCGCCGTTTGCAAAAGCGCGACCTCCGCGCCCGTGGAACCGGTTTTCAAAATCTGCATGATATTTCCTCGCGATGAAAAAATTTTGGCAGGCATGAGAGAAAAGCGGAAGGATACCATATGAATTAATAGAAAACGCAAAGCAGTCGATGGAAACAGAGGACAAATTTCTCGCGGTTCTTTTCCTTCGCGACAGACATACTGAATAGCGTCGCCGCAGATCGTGATCTTCGCGGCGCAAAAATGCAAAAGCATGGGAAGGAAAAGGGTGGCAGTCCTATGAGAAAAATAAAAGATGGTTTCGCCCTGTGCGCCGCTGTGCTCTGTCTTACGACCGCGGCGCTCGCGGCGGAGCCGGGCGACACGCTTGTGCCGGTCGGCGAGGCGGTGGCAATATCGCTGCGGTGCGACGGCGTTGTGGTGTCTGCGCTGGCGGATGTCGCCGCGCCGGACGGCACATGCTGTCCGGCGGGAGAGGCGGGCGTGCAGGCGGGCGATCGGATCGTTGCGGTGAACGGCGAGCGCGTGACGGGCGCGGAGGACTTTCTGCGCCGCGCGGCGGAGTTTTCTTCCGAGTGCGTGTCGCTCTCCATTGAGCGCGGCGGCGAGGCGAAAACCGTCTCCGTCACTCCAAAGCTCGGCAGCGGCGGAACGTATCAGATCGGGCTCTGGCTGCGCGACGCGGTGCGCGGGCTCGGTACCGTGACATTTTACGATCCCGCTACCGGGGAGTACGGCGCGCTCGGCCACGGCGTCGGTCTGCCGGAGACCGGCGAGCTGATGAGCGCTTCCGGCGGGGAAATTTACCGCGCGGACATCACCGGCGTCGTCATGGGCTGTCTCTTATACACATCTGACGCTGCCGACGAATACGATCCGCGGCATTTTCGGCACGAGCCGGACGCCGCTCGGTACGCTCCCGGCCATGCCGGTCGCTGCGGAGAGCGAGATCCGCCTCGGCGAGGCGACAATCCTCTCCACCGTCGGCAGCGGCGGCGTGCGCTCCTACGACGCGCTGATTACGCGCATTGCGCGCACCGGCGACGGCGGAAAGCTCACGCTCACGATCACGGACGGCGACCTTCTCGCCGTGACCGGCGGCATCGTGCAGGGGATGAGCGGCTCGCCTATTTTGCAAAACGGAAAGATCGTTGGTGCAGTCACACACGTGCTTGTGAACGACCCCACCAAAGGATACGGCATTTCAATGGAGAATATGCTCAAAGAAGGGCGCACAAAAGCTGCCGCCTGATCCCGGCAAAATGCGCCCCGCCGCGGATGCCGACGAAAAACGCGAAAGAGAATTCGACGGCGTCCCGCAGGATTTGATACGGCATTATGTAAATCTATGCAACCTCGTGTCGAATCCGGAAAAATGAACACGAAGAAAAATTAAGATAATTTCGACGAATTTTCCCTCCATATTCTGCTTGCTTTATGCTAAATTAGTCAAGCAATGTAGCCAAGCACAAAAAAACATCAGCAAACTGCTTGCAGTTCATAATTATGGAGGCAAAGTTATGGAAACCAAAATCCGAGTGCTGATCGCCGACCCGAACGAGGATTTTCAGCTGTTGATGAAGAACCTGCTTTCGCAGGAGCCGGACATGGAAGCGGCAGGTACATCCTCCGACGGATCGGACGCGCTCGCCAAGATCGAAGCGCTGCATCCGGACGTTGTGCTGCTGGAGCTGGTACAGCCACGGCTCGACGGAATGGGCGTGCTGCGCAAGCTTTCCGAGAAGGAGTCGGCGCCGCCGGTGCTTGTTCTCACCGGGTTCGTGAACGCCCACGTCGTGACCGAGTGCGCGAATCTCGGCGCGGCCTATTTCATGTCCAAGCCGTGCGATACCGCCGAGCTCATGCAGCGCCTGCGCCAGAGTGCCCAGACGGGCAAGAAGCCGCTTCCCGTCACCGCGAGCGGTATCTCGGCGGCCGCGCCGGAGCCGAAGGCGGACAACGCCTCGCTCGAGAGCGTCGTTACCGACATCATCCACGAGATCGGCGTTCCGGCGCACATCAAGGGGTATCAGTATCTGCGCGAGGCGATCATTCTCACAATCAACGACATGGACGCCATCAACGCTGTAACGAAGGTGCTCTATCCGGAGGTCGCAAAGAAGTTCTCCACGACGCCGAGCCGCGTCGAGCGCGCCATCCGCCACGCGATCGAGGTCGCGTGGGACCGCGGCGATGTGGAGACGCTGCAAAAGTTTTTTGGCTATACCGTTTCCGGCATTAAGGGCAAGCCGACGAACAGCGAGTTTATCGCCATGATCGCCGACTGCCTCTCTCTTCGGCGCAAGCAGGGGAAAATGTAAGGAACAGACAAGTACATCAAAAGGGAAGCCCCACCTGAGATTTTCAGGCGGGGCTGCTTTATGCTCAGGCGTGCGTCGGAAAGGGAAAACCCTCTTGCCATACGCGGCGGCAAAATATATAATTGAAGGCGGATATTCCGCATAGAAAAAGATAGGGAGAGGATGCCGCCTTGAAGAAGAAAGTTCTTACTC
>ENA-OUQC01001551-OUQC01001551.1-human-gut-metagenome-genome-assembly--contig:-NODE-1551-length-11685-cov-3.659673_pt1 | contig 11685 bp, 2 predicted proteins | sample MGYA00237942_ERZ548815 | MGnify/ENA primary metagenome ERZ548815 (study PRJEB26490, sample SAMN05194722) | human gut metagenome | biome: terrestrial biome; feature: human-associated habitat; material... | reverse complement strand
GATTTTCCTGTTCCGGCGCGTTTTGCCGTTACTTTTTTCGTGCGGCGGCGCGCAGCCCCGGCACGATCACCGTGGAAAAGACGCCGACATTCTCCGGCAGATCGGTCATCTCGCTGAAAACCTTCTGCGACGGCATACCGCAGTCGGCAACCATGGACGCCTCCTTTGCAAGCCCGCGGCACGAGAGCGCCGCGGCGGTCTCGCCGATGGCTTTGCCGGACTTCATCAGCACCTTTGTGCCGGAAAGCTCCAGCGCCGTATCCAGATTATCTGTTTCGCCCGGATAGATGTGGAGCGGCGCATCCATGTCGGTGAGACTGGTGCCGAGCGTTGCGGCAACGGCGCAGAAGCTCGTGATGCCGGGGATCATCTGCGTGGCGTAGCCCTGCCGGCGCAGCTCGTCGAGCACATAGTACGCCGTGGCGTAGATCGAAACATCGCCGAGATTCACCATGGCAACGCTGAGACCCGCGTCCAGTACGCGAGCAATGCTGCCCGCTGCGCGGACATATTCTGCCTTTCGCGTGGACTTTGCCCGTGCCGCGGTAAATTTCAGCGGCAGGATCGACTTTCGGCTCAGATCGACGGCGCCGCGCGCCACCTCCAGCGCCGCCATTTCTCCGGCGGCGTTTTTCGGTGCGGCGATGACAGGGCAGAAGCCCAGAACATCGCACGCCTCGCGCGTCATCCATGCCGGGTTGCCGGGGCCGACACCCACGGCGTAAAACATTCCCGCTCTTGCATTCATGGCTTATCCCTCCGCGCGTTTTGCCGGAGAGAGGAGCTGCGGGGTTTGCAGATCATTTTTTGCATAGCAATGCCCTCCCTAAAAATTCTTCATGGGGGAATCTCGCAAAAAGAACTTCCAGAGACGACGCTCTCCCGAAAAATACCGAAAAAAAGCAGAGCAGCCCAAAGGCTGCTCTGACGGTATTTTCAGAATATCAAAGCGTTTTAATCGGAAACCTGGCGTCGAATAGCAAGGGCCCGCGTGTTCCCCTGCTAATCGACGCTACCACCCGGTGAAATATCCTGACTCCGTTTCCTCGCTCGCCCGCCTTCCCGGTTTCCCAGTGGCATATTGGGGTCGCTCCGCGTTACAGTTGCCGTTACAGTCCGTGGATTACACACGGTTCCTTCATTCGGATGTTTCTATTCAATTTTACGGGAGATCCATCCATGTGAAATAAGCATACCACACGCTCCGCGCGATTGCAACGCCTTTTGTCGAAAAAAGACGCGTGCCGCCGCGATCGGAAACACCCCTTGACAGCACCGCACCGCAGGAGATACAATATCCTTGTGCGCGGCCGGCGCGCGGAAAACCATATGCGTCTGTAGCTCAGTTGGATAGAGCGCGAGCCTCCTAAGCCCGAGGCCCCCGGTTCGAGCCCGGGCAGGCGTGCCAGCGTCAAAACAACACCATAAGGTCATCAGCCGCCGCAGGCGGCGTCCGATTGACCGATGGTGTTGTTTTTCCTTTCCAAATCGAACCCACTTCGTTGGGCTTCGATTTGGTTTTCACTTTGGTATCAAGGCTTTCCGGGCTTTTTCGGCTCGGAAATTTTTTCTTTTTTCCATTGATGACAAACGCCGTTTTTAAGAAGCGTAAGGGATATGAACCACTTTGATCGGAATATTAAGCGTTAATTGCAAATTTCAGGCAGCAGAAACGGTCATTGAAACTGAATATCAGAAAAGAAAAACAGCGTCGGATTATTGGTTTTGTAGAATCAATAATCTGGCGCTTTTGCCATGTCCGGGGGTGAGTTGATGAGCAAGTAATTTGGATAGACAACAGAATATTGAATTGGTAAGGCCGAACCTTTTGAAAAATCAAAGGTTCCGGCTTTTTTGCGTTCAAGGGGGTATCAAATTGAAGAACTACGAAATCAAACAGGCGTTCAAAAATCTGCCGGACGTTGGGAGTTCGGACAATGAGCAAGTTATGTGCCACGAATACGAACAGTGCGATGGCTGTCATTATCCGGCGCATGGTTTTATTTGCTGGCACGGCACCGGCGAATGCCTGAGAACAGAAATGCGGGAGGTGAAGAAATGATCATCCATACTGTGATATCAGCTTTTAGAAGCGTTGGATAAAGCCTTCGCCTGACCGCGCCGCAAACGCTTGTAATAGCGCTGGGAATGTGTTAAACTGCTCTTGGTTAAATGAATCTAACACAGGAGCGAAGAATATAATGAAAATCTATGACGTGACTCAGCCTATCGTCCTCAAGCGGGGCGTATATGACCTCAACAGCGACCCGAATTTCAATTACCAGCTCAACCGTGTCATTAACTGGGATGGCGGCCGGCTGGAGGATGTGGAGAAGGTCAGCCGGGGCATACGCACCAGCGCGGACTGGAAGCGGGAGCTTATCGCCCTCGGCGACGCCGCGATGCGTGAGGAGCGCACCGATAATGCCATTGCCTACTACCGCATGAGCGAGTTTTTCATGTACGATGGCGACCCGGATAAGAAGTATTACGAGCTTGCGACGAAGCTGTTCTATGAGTACTATGCTGGTTATTTTGAGGGCGACAGCCCGCGGATAGAGCGCCTTTCCGTGCCGTATGCCGGGGTAAGCCTGCCGGTGATGCACGTCGTTCCCGACGGCGCAAGACGCGGCACGCTGCTGCTCCATGGCGGCAACGACAGCTATTTTGAAGAGTTCCTGTTTTCTCTGCTGTACTTGCAGGAGCTTGGTTATGAGGTGTATCTCTTCGAGGGGCCGGGGCAGGGCGGCGTTATTCGCACGCAGGGAATGCACTTCATGCACGAATGGGAGAAGCCCGTGAAGGCGGTGCTCGATTTCTTGAAGCTTGACGATGTGACGATCATCGGCGTGTCTCTCGGCGGTTACCTCGCGCCGCGCGCCGCCGCATTCGACAGGCGCATTTCCCGTGTCGTGGCGTGGTCTGTGTTCCCGTGCTTTTTCGATGTGGTGATGGACGGCCAAAGCCCCGCCGTGCAGAAGCTGTTTAACACGCTCGTCAATGTTGGGGCCAAGGACGTCATCAACGGGGTGTTCAATAAGATGGCGAAGACGGAGCCCGTCGTTGACTGGGGCCTCAAGCACGGCTGCTATGCATATGAGGCGGAGGACGCCTACGGCTATGCGAAGAAGCTCAAGCTGTACGACATCGCTCCTGTCGCGGACAAGGTGACGCAGGATGTGCTCATCCTCGGCGAGAATCACGACCATTTTATAAATTACCACCTCATCGGCCATGAGATAGACCTATTTACGAATGTGAAAAGCCTCACCTTCCGCCTGTTCACGGATAAGGAGGACGCGCAGAACCATTGCAATGTCGGCAACGGGAAGCTTGCGCTGGACACGATAGACAACTGGCTGACCGGCCTTGCCAAAAGAGACAGCGAACAGGATAATTGAATGTAGGTTAACGCAAACCGCCGCCCTTTTTCGTCAGCGCGGCGGTTTGATTTCACCCTCCCAATATTCATCATGCTCATGCGCACCTTCGGCCTCATCTGAAAAATTACAAAATTCCCAAAATAATGCGACGCTGGTTGACATAATAGACACAAAATGGTGCCAAAAAATGTTGACTGGCGTCATTTTAGGTGATATACTTAAAACATATAATGGATACACTGTGGGTTCGTGCGCAGCGTTAATGGCCGCGCGTGCGCCGCTATATGCATAGTCCGCTTCGCGCGGGTTGGAGCGCGCGGAGAATACTGGTCCGGAGGTATGTTGGTATGAGAAAAGAATCAGGTGGCAGAAGATGGTTGGCAGGAGTGCTGACAGTGCTCATGCTCATGTCGAGCGTGAATGCGGCGGCCTATGCCGCCCCGGCTGACACGGCGGATACATCTGCCGTTGTTGAACAGCCGCTTCAAACGGCGGCCATGCCGGAGGCGACACCGGAAGCCACGGCGGCGGTGCCCACGCCGCTTCCGACGGAGGAGCCGTCGGAAACACCGGAACCCGAACCCACGCAGACCCCGGACGCGGCGCCCGCACAGGAAACCACGTCTGCACCGGCAGACGCGCCTGCGGAGGAACCTGCACCGGAACAGTCTCCCGCACCCACCGCCGCACCTACGCCCGCGCCGGAGGTCTATCCGCAGGGGGAGGTCTATAACTTTGCCCTGTCCGTCGGCCCGGCCAATAGCGCGGACGCTTTCGCGGCCGTGTGGCCCGTCACTCTCGGCCTGTACGGCATTGAACATGGCGAAGCGCCCGTCAGACTTGCGGAAAAGCTTGTCACGGCGGAGGAGCTGACCTATGCGGAGGATGCCGGATGCTTCGGGATGTATTACGGCAGCTTTGAGCTTGGCGGCCTTGCGAAATACGCCGCACTTCTCGTCGCGGCGGATGCCGCAGGCGCATCCGCGCTCAGCTATGCCATAGACCCGGCAAACGGGCAGTACACCGCCCGCGCCGGAGGCTGCATCATCGGCTTTGACAGGGATGAAGCGCCGCAGCTTGTCTACATAGTTCCGGAAGCGGAGATCCCCGTGCAGCCGCTGGCTGAACGCCTGGAGTATAGCTATACCCTTAGCCTTGACCTCACGGTGGACGGCACGGCGATCAATCCCGCACTTGACTTCACTATTGTCAGCGACCCGAACAACGCAAAGAATCTGGACGTCAGCGCTTCCGACAAAACGGGCGACGGCTATACCATAAATATAATCTCGCGCGAAAGTGCCAATAAGCACAACGCCGCGCTCAGCTTCACCGTCACGCCAACGGGCGGCAAGCCGATAGGCTACCGCTTGGAGCTTGACCTTGCGACCGGCGCTTATACCATCACCCAGACGGCGCAGCCCGACAGCTACGTTCTCTCTCCGGCCGCGCCCGTTTCCGGCACGGCGGCGGTGAACACCGGCAGCATGAATACCATCGCGCCCGATACGCGGTTTGAAGCAAGTGCGCTTGCGCGGCTGGACATCGCCGTGTGCTGGCAGGATAACAACGACACGAAGAAGCTGCGCCCGCAGCCGTCCGGTATCGGCATGAGCATACAGAAGTGGACGGAGGACGGCTGGCAGGACGTACCCACGGACAGCTATACGCTGAGCTGGGATACCGCGAACGACAGCATGTGGCACTGCATCGTCACCGGCCTGCCGAAGATGGAAAACGGCCAGCCCGTGAGCTACCGCGCGGCGGAGACGCTGCCGGACAGCTACTCCGTGCATACAAGCGACCCATACGGCCACGCGTATTTTGAAGACGGGAACGCACAGATCACAAACTGCGTCCTGACGGAGCTTACCGTGCATAAGCTGTGGAACGACGGCGCGCTCGGCGGCGAGCGCCCATCGCCGGAGGCCTGGCTTGAAACGCTTACGCTTTACATAAACGACAATCCGCATAAGTTCACGGATACAAGCGAGAACCCATATCCCTATACCGTCACGCATGACGGCAACCGCTGGACGGTGAAGCTCAGCGGCCTGATGGCGTATGACGACGCAAACCGCCCCATTGAGTACGCCATCGGCGAAGAGCCCGGCGCTTTCAGCGATTTCCCCGGCGCGGACGGAACCTATGTGCAGTCTCTTAAAAATGAGGATAACCATAGCGATACGAAAGATGCCGCCTATAATAACGGCACGCTCATCTCCACGCTGACGGGTACCGTCACCTTCCGCGCCGTGAAGCGCTGGGAGGACGCCGGACTTGACCCGGCCAATCGCCCGGACGTCAGCTTCACGCTGCTCACATATGTCAAGCTTGACGATAACACGCTGCGTGCGGCCACGCCAAGCCCCGTTTCTGGCGCGCTGCCCATAAATATCATCGGGGACGACAGACTCTCGGATGAGTTTGAGCTGTGTATCGCCTCCCTGCCGAAGTACGACAACGAGGGCTATGAGTACGCTTATTTCCTTACGGAGCACATGTACGGCTCCAACGCCGCGCGCTATGTTGAGCGCGTCGAGAACGTCGAGACCATAGAGACGCTGAAAACCCTCATCACGAACGGCAGCGTCGTCATAAACAGCTCCACCGAAAGCTTCGTGCCCAGCATCACCAAGAGCTGGAACGCGAAGTCCGCGCTTGGCATCGGCGGCATTTCCGCAAGCTTTCAGTTTCAGCGGCTGCTCCCCGGCGCGGAGGAGTGGGAGAACGTCGGCGAGGAGTTCACGCTGGACGGCTTTTCCCGCGAAGTTCCCGCCATCACGCGCTCCCTCGGCACGGCCTATCCCAAGACGGACGCCGATGGGAAGGAGATAAAATACCGCTTCGTTGAGACCTGCCTCACCGTCGGCGACACCGACGCTAAGACGTACAGCATTGACGGCGGCAAGGCCTTTGTCGTCGAGCACGGCGAAAACCAGTACATCTTCAGTGTCGATGAATCGCGTGCCGTCATAAGCCCCTCCACCGGGGCAATGGGCACGGTCATCAACACGCTCGACAATATGACCGCGTTCAAGGTCGTGAAGGAGTGGCAGGGCGCGCAGGAGGACGACGACCTGTGGATATCCGTGCAGCTTTACCGCGACGGTGTGCCGTATGAGCTGACGGATGCCAACCTCATTGACGAAAACGGCGTGCCTATCGAGGATGCGTATATAGAAAAAGGCATGGCCGTGTTCAAATATAAGGATGCAAACGACACTGTCCGCTTCATACACGGGCTTGAGCTGTACGACGACGAAGGGCGGCGCTACAGCTACACCGCCTTTGAGCGCGCCTGTACAGACGACTTCGTTTTCGCCGATTCCGTATACAGCCGCGCGCCCTATGTCATAAACGGCTTTGAGCAGATGATATCCTGCGTCAAGTTCACCAACGTCAAGGCTGACGAGGGGCGTTCGCTGCGCTTTGATGTCGTCAAGCGCTGGCAGGACGAGGCCGACATTCCAAACCGCCGCCCCGTCACAGTTGGCATATACTACTTCGACCCCAGCGGTGCGCCGCCGCGGCTTGTTTCCAACAGCATCGCCCTCAGTGAAGATAACTGCTGGTCAGCCAGCGTGTGCTATGTCCTCCCGGAGAATGCCGGCGACGCCGAGTTTGACCAGAGCAACTATTCCGTCGTCGAGATATCCAACGCCGATGAGGGCTGGGCGCTTCCCATGGACGATCTGGAATATCTCCGCACCGGCAATACGAAGTCCGGCGCGCCCGCACAGCTCGACGTGGGCAGCAAAAAATACGCCTTCAACGTCGTTACTAACAAGGTCAGCAGTCTTGACGGCTTTGCCCCCGCTGAGAACGCCATACATTCCAGCGTCACCACCATCACCAACACGCGCACCGGCTGGGTCGATGCCAGGCTGACGAAGGAGTGGAAGATGGGCAGTGAAGCCGTCGATGCGCGCCTGCGCCTCGTCGCGTACACGTCCGACGGAGAACAACAGCCCGTAGCTGGCGCTGTCAGCATGGATGGGGCCGTCAAAACGGATGAAAACGGCGAGTTCACGCTTTCACCCGCGGCCGCCGCCGAACCCGGCAGCGTCACGGTGACATTCAGACTGCCCAAATATAACTCCGTTGGCGAGCTTATGAGCTACGGTATTGATGAGCTTGCCATCATCGGCGCGGACGGCCAGCCGAAGGAGTTTGAAAACAATATCGTCACGCTTGGCGAGATGAAGTATGTTGTCTCGTCCTCCGTGGTGAAGTATAACTACTGCAAGAATGAGGCCACGGGGGCCGACGAGATGCACACGCGCATCACCAACAGCTTCGGCGGGCGCGGCACGCTCATCGTCAACAAGGTCTGGCACGACGTCAAGGCCGCGGTGGCCAAGCGCCCCGATATCACGTTTGAGCTGTGGCGCGTCTCCAATGGCGCACAGCCGCAGCATGTCTCCGGCGATTACAAGTGGGACCTCACCATAAACGACTGGTTCTGGCAGTGCACCTTCGGCAAGCAGAACTTTGACAGATTCGATGAAAACGGCTTTGAATATCAATACTATGTGGTGGAAAAGCTCGTCACGCAGAATTCGGGCTACGTCGCCAGCTATTATAACGGCGATAAGCAGCCGAACGCGCTGAAAAACCCGGCCAGCGCGCAGGAGGTCTTTGACGAGACCGGCGGCATGGACGCCGCCGCATACGCGGCCTTCGTGCCCGCGTCCGCGCCAGGCGCGCTGGGCGCGGCGTATTCCTGCGGACAGGGCACCGTCATAAATACGCCGCAGCTTGAGCGCAGCTATACCGGCGAAAAGATATGGTCGCATCTGCCGGAGGGGTACGACCGCACACAGCTCCCGCCCGTCACGGTCATGCTCTTCTGCAAGTCGGAAGGGGAGGAGAACACCTATGACGCCGCGCACATCGCGCGCTATACGAACGGCGCGCCCGTTGCGCCCATCGTGCTTGAAAACGGCGAAACGGTCTTCGCGTGGGGCAGGGGAGACGACGGCCTTAAGCTCCCGTGCTTCGACGCCTACGGCGGCCGCCTCAGCTACTACGCGGCGGAGGTCGTCTCGGTCGAGGACTGCACAACGCCCCTTGCCGGGATGCAGGCCTATAACGTCTATAATCCCAAGGACGCCAACCGCACAAAGATAACGAACGAGTATACCGGCGGCGGTGAAGTCGTCATAGAGGTCACGAAGAACTGGAGCTGGCCGAATAAGCCCGCGCACATGACGGAGTATCCCGCTGTCACCTTCGTGCTCTACCGCGCCGCGGAGAAGGAGGACGGGCAGTATTCGCCTGAGGACTGGACGAGCGTCGATACAAAGACCCTCCCCGCCGGAACCATCCCCGCCGACGGCAGCGACCTTACGAAAACGCTTAGGTTTGAAAGCACGGATTCCGTCAGCCTCTCCATATATGCCCCGGATAACTGCAAGTATGTCTACAAGGTCATTGAAGAGCCCGTGAACGGCTATGAGTCCATGATCCCCGACGGCGAGGGCGGAAACAAGGCGCACGTTGCGCTGACGCCCGTGCCGGACAGCGCGCCGCTCAAGTGGACGGGCAGCGTCTCTTTCAAAAACGTCTATGAGGAAAGAACGGCGCATATCCGGTTCATGAAAACGTGGAAGGATCAGGACAACAGGTTCGGCACCCGGCCAAAGCCCGGCGAGCTTAAGTTTGAACTCTGGTATGAGCACGGCGGCAAGCACTTCGAGGTCAATCCTTCAGCTTATGAGGTGAGCTGGGATTACTACGGCAGCGTCGGCAGCGTGTGGTCGTGCACCTTCACTGGCGATTTCATCATGAACGACACCGACGGCACGCCGTATAAATACTATGTCAAAGAGCGTTATGTCGGCGAAAACGCCGCGCTTTATGAGTGCGTCTACGGCCTGAATGACTGCCGCCCCGGCGAGTCCGGCGTCACGAATACGCTTGCCTCCGTTCCGCTTTCCGTCAATAAGGACTGGGCGGATGAAAACGGGGAGAAGTTCACACAGCGCGCCGAGCTTGAAGACCTCAAGGCTCTCGGCAAGCTGCCCGACAGCGTCACCTTCGGCGTGGAGTATCGCGACGGCGCGGAGTGGAAGCCCTTCCCGAGTGCAGAGGCGCAGATGACCCAGACATGGACGATCGACCAGCTTATCGGCGCCGTGGCGGATAACCATTATCTCCGCTTCTCTGAGCAGCTTCCCAAGTATATGGACGCGTCCGGCAAGGAGTATACCTACAGGGCCGTTGAGACCGCCCTCGTATTCCGGGGCGAAAGCTATGCCGCGGAGCGTAGCGAGGACGGCAGATACGTGTTCCCCGCGGCCAATATCGCTGCAAGCGTCACGCCGCACGGCAGCGTCACCCACATCACCAACACCCTCGGCGGATATAAGCACAGGCTGCATATCTATAAGCTCTGGAACGACGCGAACGATACCGACGGCCTGCGCCCCGCGGAAATGAATGTGACTGTGAGCGAGGTGAATAACGGCGCGCCCGGCAATACCGCCGGTCTCACCATGACCCGCGGCACGACGAACGACTTTAACTTCTGGTACGCCAGCATCACCGTGCTTGACGACGCGGAGGGCCGCAGTTATACCGTCACGGAGGATGTTCCGTTCGGATACCGTGAGGAGTTTGACGCGGCAGATTGGCCCTGCGGCATAACCGATTGGCGCAACACTATCTCCGCGCTGACCGACGTTGTGCCCGAAAGCGGGCGGCCCGCCATTCCAGTTCCCGCGGATGGCGACCATAGCTATACTCTCATGAATCGGCATGAGCCGTATACGATCTCCGTCACGGCGGACAAGTCGTGGCTCGGCGATACCGGCAGCGGCAGCGAATGGGCGCGCTATACCCGCCCCGAAAGCGTTGTGCTCCAGCTCAGGCAGCGCGCCGGTGGCGGCAGTTGGGCGAAGTATGATGGCGCCGCCGTTATCGACGATAAGGAAGGGTGGTCGTATACGTGGCTCGGCCTGCCCGTCAACCGGCCCAAGGCCAGGGCGAGCGACGCTGTCACTGCCTATTCCTATAAGGTGGAGGAGGTCAACGGCAGCAAGGCGTATAAGCTCACAAATTCCGCCGAGCAGAAGGCCAAGCCCGACAGTGATCAGCACCATAAGGTCACTAACAAGCTCGACGTCAAGCAGGTCTCCTTCACGAAGAGCTGGGTGGACTTCTCCGACGCCTTTGCGACAAGGCTTGCGCTTTCGCAGGTGAAGTTCACGCTTCTCTGGACGACGCCCGCGGGCGAGCTTGAAGCCGTGCCTGTGGCCGTCACGCCGAAGATAAAAATAAACGGCAGCGAGTGGAAGATATCCTATAACGGCCTGCCCAAGTATTTTGCCGACGGAACGCCCTGTGACTATAAGCTGCGCGAGGAATATCAGAACGCCAAAAATATCTATACTCCCAGCGGAAACGGCGTGAGCGGGCTTCTCAATACGCTTACAAACACCCTCGTCACCGGCGTCGAGGTCGAAGCGCAGAAGCAGTGGGCCGGTGATGAGATATGGCAGGATATCACGCGCCCCGGCTCCGCAGAGTTTGAGCTGTGGTACAGAAAGGGCACGTCGGGTGAATTCGTCCCGGCAGGCGCGGGGTACTCCAACCGCGTCGTCACGGCGAACGCCTCCGGCGGCTGGACCGTGCGCTTCTACAGCCTCCCAGAAAAGGACGCTGACGGCACGCTGTATGATTACGATGTGCGCGAAAGGCCGATGACCGGCTATGACGTCAGCTATACCGGCAGGGAAGTGACGGAGCGCGGCGGCACCAAGGTGTTCAGCTTCACCGCCGTGAACACGCTCAAAACCGTGTCGCTTTCCGGCACAAAGACGTGGGCCGATAATGATAATTATTACGGTATGCGCCCGGATGAGGTCTCTCTCCGCATCTTCGCGGATGAGGTCGAGATCACCGGCAGGGTCAGTGTTGCGTGGGATAAGTCCGGCGGCAATGTCTGGACCTACACCGTCTCCGGCCTTCCCAAGTATGATAAGACCGGCAGCGAGATAAGCTATACCGTCATGGAGGTCGTTCCGAATGGCTATGCCTCCACCGCGGGCGACAGCGCCGTGCCGCTCAAGCAGGGCGTTGTCAATACGCTTGCGCCCACGGAGTTCACTGTCTCCAAGGTCTGGAATGACCTTGACGATCACTTTGCCGCGCGGCCCGAAAGCGCCGGCTTCACGCTTGAATGGTCAACGGACGGCGTGAACTGGAGTGCCGTTGTGCCTGCGGCCGAGGCTGTCCTGACCGCGCAGAGCGGCTGGAAGAGCCATACGTTTACAGACCTGCCCACGCACGATAAGAC
>ENA-OUQC01001546-OUQC01001546.1-human-gut-metagenome-genome-assembly--contig:-NODE-1546-length-11715-cov-2.951801_pt1 | contig 11715 bp, 16 predicted proteins | sample MGYA00237942_ERZ548815 | MGnify/ENA primary metagenome ERZ548815 (study PRJEB26490, sample SAMN05194722) | human gut metagenome | biome: terrestrial biome; feature: human-associated habitat; material... | reverse complement strand
AGGTCTCTCGGTGATTGCAGTCCTTTTACAAACATAGTCTTTCAGTATTTGTTTCTCGCGAATCTAACAGGGCTGAAGCAGTTCTCCCCTACCCCAGCCCTGACAATCAACTAAATTAATCCGAACATCACAGCAACCCGGTGAGGAAGCTGAAGTGTTCCGGCCAAAATCTCGTACTTAGCGTGCAGGCAAGAAGTCCTCCGAACAGCGCGACAACGCCAGTCCAAAGGGTGTCTGTATAAGTAAGGGCCTTGAGCGCGTCAGGAAACGGCTCGTTCTTCCTTTGCCACCACAACAGAAGATTAAGCAAAGCCAGCGTCGCCGTGATTATCGGGACAAGCCCTACAAGCGCAGCTGTCACAAACCCTATGAGAAAATAGCCCATCTGCCGGTGGCCGTCAAACCAAAGGCACGCGGACTTGAGGAATTTCCAGATCGACTGGACGGTCAGTTTTGCCATTACGCAGCCGTGTCTCTTTCTATGAGCGGAAGTATGCCTTTATCCTTCAGCATCTCGTAGAGGAATATCCGGCCTTGCTGCGTCCACTTGGTCAGCATAATAACTCTGCCCGTCTTGGAGTTCTCAGGCGTGAACGTAGACGAATGAACGTACCCCTTGTCAGAATACCGCGAGTACAGAATCCACTGTCCGCCGACCTTGCGCTGGATTCGGAAGTTGCGGAGGACGATGTTGAACTTCTTGGCGGACATTCCGTAGTCCTGCGCAATCTGCGTGGTGCATACGGTTGACTTGTTCTGGAGAATCTGTTCGAGGTAGCTGACCTTGGGGAGCATATTGGAGATGGCCTCGCCCTGCGCGGTTATGATTTCACCCTGGGCAAGGAGAAGTTCCTTCTGCTCCTCGTTGGCTTTTCTCAGTTCCTTGACCTTGGTCGCCAGAGCTATGACAAGCTCGGGGTCGTTTATCATTGCTTCGAGAGTTGCAGGGGTAGCAGTCATGCCGACCTTCATCAGCTCCTTGATGCGGTCGTTGCACCATACCGCAAAAGCGGGGCTAAGCCAGCGAGCGAACTCGATTGCGACATCTTCGTGCATCCATGTACCTCCTCCATTGTCAGGCGAACCCTTTCTAACGTTCACTAAATCAGCAAACGTAAGATTTCTTACCTTTGACAGTTCCGCCAGAAAATCGTTGGTTGACTGGTTGATGAGCCAGTGCTTGGCTTCTTTCCCAAATGGCTTGGCCATCTGCGTGGCATTGATCATCAACGAGCCGTCATTGCGGAACGTGATGTCGTTGCCGTTGTAGTTGAATACTTGAATATCCATACTAATAAACTTATTGGTTAAACAAGTACCCAACCGGGAGTCGAACCCGGCTCTCCTTCCCTTGTCAGAAGGCGTCCTACCGATAGACGACTGGATTGCCATATAAGTCCGGGGAAGGAAAGTGAGAGGTAAAAGCCTTGCTTCCCCGATGCCTGTCTATCCTCGCGGACCGCTTCAGGCTATATAAAAGAGTGAATGAGGTCTATGGAAAAATTTGGCGGGAGTGACGGATTTGAACCGCCGGCCTGCTCCGTAAACGAAGCTGCTCTAACCGCTGAGCTACCTCCCGATGTTTGCGCAGAGCTAATAATCGCTATCCGCACTGCGCCAAGTCATACAGCTATGACTGTGCTAATTCACAATCAACTAATGTTCAACTCAATATTCAACCTCAAAATAGGTTCCCCGGCCGGAGTCGAACCGGCAAGCCCCGGCAAAACCGGGTGTCGCGCCATTCCTGACAGCGGGGAAGCTCCAACCTGCACGATCAGGTAATTCGTCTCCACATCGCGAAGGGCTTCCTTTTCCCGAGATACTCGAGGTCATTCTCATGGCTGTACGCCTCGCGCTCAAACGAAATGTTCATGTAGGCGTTGCCGGCCTTGAAGTGCCTGTACAGCCACTCAGCCAGATAGATGAGATAGAACAGGACGTATCCCAGTTCCTTCATCTGGGCGGTGTGGATTTCCTCGTGGTTCAGCAAGGCCGGGGTGAGCTCCGTGTCCTCCCGGACGAAAAGCACTCCAAACAAGTTCATTGCGTCAAACCCATTGACCGGCACTATGCTGTTGCGAACCACTTTCACTAAACCAAAATAATTACCAGGTATTCAATGTTCTAATCTTGTGGCGGAGGCGGGACTCGAACCCGCGACTTCTTGGTAATGAGCCAAGCGAGATACCGCTTCTCCACTCCGCGATGTTATGGTCAGCCCCCGAGGGTGCTACGTCTTAGAATAGTACCTCCGGGGGCTGACGGTTGAACGAAATCGCAAAAATTTTCATGCAGTGTCTTTCAAGGGTCATTTCCTGCCAAAATCCGCAGGGGTCTCACCCCACTCACGGTTGTCCCAGTGGCGCACCTCGATACGCTCAATGTCGGAGGCGAGAACCTTCAGGAATATCTCTGCCTTCTGCATCTCCTTGTTGGCTTTTTTGGAAGCCGTGCGCTTGTTGTTGAACCAGGTGACAGCCGTCGTGCTGTCGGTATATATCACCCTCGGCTGGAAATCGTTCTCGATGATGTACTTCGCGGCTTCAACCACAGCAAGGAACTCGCCTATGTTCACCGTCTGATTTCCAAGCTCACGGTGAAACAGCTGCTCCCCAGTCGCAAGGTCGATTGCCTGGTACTCCGTCACGCCGTTCTTTGAGGAGTGGGCGGCATCCGTAGCTATGCCCGCTTCAGGTCTTCGCATAGAATCCATCTCTGCGGAAATTACGGACAAGTTCAGCTGCTGCGGCATTGAAATCCTCGATGACCTGGGCAGCATCCATGAGGTCAATGCGCTTCTCCAGCACGGAACGCACTCCCGCGACAGTCCGCTCGGTCACTCCTTTGCCGTCAAGCAGGTCGAGTTTCACGGTCTTGTTGCCGAACTTGATCTCTATCCTGTACAGAGCCTTCGGAGTGTATATCACTTCCATCACAGACTGGAACTGGTGAGGCTCCGCGCTGATGACGACATAGCCCTTCTTCTTGTTCCTCATAGGGACGCATACAGCGTCGTACAGGACGTTGGGGATAATGGTCGCCGACACCCTCGCATCGACGACGCACACTTTCTTCGGGTAGGAGGAATCCTGACGCACTCCGAAAACACGACCTGTTCTCGGGTTTCTGGACACGAAGCCGATGTAAGCTCCGGTTTCGTCAGACTTCTCAAACTTCAGCATGGTCTTCAGTGAACCTGCCGGAAGTTTCTTGCTTTGCTCCTTTGGTGTATTTACCATGATTTTTTGCTTGTTGTTTTGTTATAAAAAAATGCACCGCCAGCCTCGGATGTCGAGATTGACGGTGCAAATGTAGTCAATTAGTAAGCCCCGAACAAGCATTTCACGGCTCATCTTCAGGGCTATATGTCTAAATATCAGTCATTTATAGAAAGGTTGAATTTCCAGCCACATACTGGCGACAACACTGCATCACAAGCGTTTAGCGATGCGCTGAAGCAGCCAGAAATATGAAAGCGAAAAATTTTTGTTTCAGTAGTAGGCGTTTCGCTCGTTTTCGATGGTTTCAACGTCGGGAACGTCAAATTCGCCGTCGTGGTTGCGGCAAGACACCAGCCTCACCGCCAAGTTCTTGGTGCTGCACTCGCGGATGAAGTCGTAGACAGTATCGGCTGGCACGCTGAAGGATGAGCCGCTGCCGCCGAAGACAGCTTGGAGTTTCTCCGCATCTTCAAGGTAAGCGGAGCATTTGTCCCCGATTCGGAACATGGCAATCTGGGATGGGTACTGGCTCTTGTAGAACCGGTACGCCTTTTCAATCCTTGTTTTCATGACGGTGTTCTTTTAGAGGTTAGTGTTTATTGTTTAGCCGAGACAGACAAACTGCCCCGGCTAATTTATCGCTTCCTTTTCTGGTTATTATTGGTACTTGTCCGTGAAATCAATGTAGACCTTGCTTTGAAATGTAGGGTCACATTGAGCCTTGCGCAGCCAGTATGATGCAAAAATAGGCTGTACACCAAACTCCTTTGCCAAATCTCCTGCTCGCATGGCAATCCCTCTGTTCTTGCGTGAAAAGACGCTTTTGCGCAAGTCATCTCCATTGAACAGATATTTGTTAGCAAACTTGTTTGCTTCTCGTTCCTTCTTGCTTTGCTGCTCCTTAGGCTTATTAATACTGCCTTCTAAGGTCTCAAAACTATGGTGCATTATCACATGTCCCAATTCATGAAACAGCGTGAACCAGCAAGATGCGAGATCTTGCTCTTTATCCGAAATCTGTATAAGAGGTTTCCCATCAAACCAACGAACAGCCCCATAAACAGTGTTCTTTATATATGGGACAAGAACCAAACCAACACCAAAGTTTGACAATACAGCAGGCAACTCTTTGAAGTATTTCACGTCTTCGATATGGTCAATCCATACTTTTGAATCAATCCACTCCATAAGTTGAACTTCATCATAATCAGCCAAGTTAAGTGACGCAAAATCCAGTTCGCCTCTTCGCAACCATCCGTGTAAATTCACAGCATTGACGGCTGAACTGTTCTGCTTGCGAAACAATGCAGCCTGAGATTCAGATGCGGCAAACACTTCTTTTTCCGAGTCTACACCAAAAAAATCAAGTATATCGTCCAAAATATCTACACCATCTGTAAATTCTCCACGCAACAAAGGCTGAACGCATTTCAGCTTGGCGTATACTTTCTTTGCGTCCTTATAGCTGGCGATGTATTTAGGTTTTTCTCTGAGATATTTTTCCTGGAATTTAGTCAAATACTCATCGAGATCAGAATAACCCAATATCGTTGTAGCTTTACTCACAATACGAGCAGACAGTTTTTCCTTACTCACCAGATTCTTGACTCCAAGACGTTCCTCAAAGTCACAAATACCTTTAACTTCAAACATATAGGCAAGCTCTCCGCCTACCGTGTTTCGGAAAGACAAAGGATTGATTACTGTTATTTTCTCTGCTGCCTTCATTGTTTCATACACTATCATAGTCGTGATTATTTACAGCGATAACATATATAGTTGTTACAGAGTTGAAGTCTCCTGACCAATCGCGCTTCAGGAGTAAACTGTCCTCATTGTCAACTATGTGATTAAAGAATTTTCTGTAACTAAGACCGATCCGTATTTTTAAGATTAAGGGATCGTTGTTGCGACAATCTTTCTTGAGTTCAATGCGGTTTTTAGCATTACCAAACTTGTGATTGTATTCCCCAGCAGATTTACAACCAACAAAACGCTCGTGCAACCTTTGTGCGGGTCCCATAAGATTTTTACCAAACATCTTAGTGAACGCCTTCATTGCACTGCGGTCTTCGGGATTCGTGACAAAATCCCTGTAACATTTCACCTCTTTAGAATTGCCGTATTCAATATCCATATACCTCTACCTCATTTCTCAACTGCAAAATTACACATTATATTTGACTCCAGCAATACTCCGATAAGACCCTGTTTCAAAATTCAAGGTAAATGTCAATCACTTGGACAGCCACAAAGACAGGGTATTAGGCTTATATTCTCTTCAGAATACCTCCTCAATAGCCGCAAGAGTATACCCTCGCGGCTTACCCAACTTCTCCGTACAAGGTCGTTATAAGTCAGTATCGCTTCCTCAAACCCGCGCATTGTATCTGCGTAAGATTTTGGGCGAGCAGCATCAATATCGCCAATCACATATTCGACGGCCTTCTCATTTTCCATTCGCCTATAGCTTTATCATCTTCGCCCTGCACACATCACACTTGCCGTTGTTTCGCCGCAGCTCCGCTTTCCCCACCTCGCGTCCGCAGCGCTGGCAGATATTCGTAGGCCTTCTCGTTGAATACATCGCCTGAGTCACGCGGCTTGCCGACACATCGTACTCCTCCTTCAGAGCCATCACTATCTGCTTGACAGTATACAGATTTCTTGCCTTGACGCGCCTGAAATCGCTCTTTATCAGGAAGTCGATGGCACGCGGCTCGTCTATCAACCCCAGCGAGTGCAGCTTCATTACGTCGGCTTCAGGCACTCCTGTTGCTACGGCGAGCTTGCTTATGTGTTTCTCGGTCAGTCTTCTCATTACTTCATGTTGTTGTTTCATGGAAGAATAGGCTGGAAGGAGCGGTTCGGTCTTGCGTTGTGGCTAAAAATGAAGAACGCCCCTCAAGCCTGTGACTTTCGCCACGCCAGAGAGGCTTGTTATCTTTTATCTTAGTTGAGATGTCCTATTTGGTGATGCAAAGTTACTCATTCTTGTTGAACTGGCAAAATCTCATCGTTCCGTATTATAAATAGCGAAGCCACGGAGACATAGCCCGTGACCCCTCTACCGGTTTTAAGTGTCAAAGCGTAGAGACGTAGCCTACACTGGCACTTTTTTCTTTCAACTCGAAGACCTCCTCGGGTGCGCTGTTCTGCCGGGAAGCGTAGGAGGTCATATCGACTGCAAAGTTAGCGATTTTCTTCCAGACGGCAAAATCAGCCGATGCAGCACGATATGACAAAGAACGCAGAACATCTCGGCTTGCGTTCTCCGATTTCCTTTCCTCGACTGAGGAATGAACTATGGTACGAATTTAATGATTTTCCTTCAGCTGGCAAAACCTCAACAAGTCAACGTCTTAGAACAAACGTTACTTGCATATTTCCAGATACTCAAAGGCTTTCCACATATTAGTGTATGAAAAGCCTTCACTCACGCCAAACCTCTTGGCTCTTGAATAGGCTTCTTCAAGTCTCCCATTTTCACACAGTTCTTTCACCCAACTGGGAGATGAAAGGAATCTCTTTTTCTTTTGAAACCTTGGAATATGCTTTACAAGCTCCGTTATCACAGCCTCTGATTTGCCAAAGGATCTGTTTGTGTTGACATAATGTATCAAAAACCAAAACTCCACTGATGGCATACTGTCGCACAATATAACACGCTCATTTGCACTATATTCTCGTTTCAGCTTCCGGAGTCTATCTTTCTCAACATCATTCCAAGTTGACACATCTGCATCAAATACAACTATAGCCACCCCTTTGTCATCCAGCACTTGTTCTATGCGTTTTTCTAATTCGCTTATATTCTCTTTGCCGGAAAAACGCGGCTTTGCCTTAGCTTTGAAATTGTATATTTCTCGCAAGTGTTTGAAATAGTACATCTCAGTTATCCCAGCCACTATTAAGGTCGGTGTAATTGGATTTTGATCTTTTGTCGCCTCATTTCTTGCCATACATCTCCAGCTTTACACATGAATATTGGGCAATGCTCCAAACACGCCATTTCTATATGATTTTTGAAAGGAAGAAATGCTCGACAGGCCTTTGAAATCTATCAAAGAATACAACGATGTGTGACCGTCTTCCCCTTTCTCTGTAAACCATACAGAATCCTTTCGTATAAGGTCGTCTGTTGTATTTAGCAGAGGGTCGTAATGCGAAGTCACAATCAACTGGCTGCGGCTATTTCTTTCACCCAGAAATCTCTCCAGGATGAACTCAACCAATTCAGGGTGCAGCGAGGATTCAATTTCGTCGATAGGCAAAACGCCATTCGTTTTTAGAGCCTCATATATAGCGGTTTCAACGCCTATGGTTCGTTTTGTGCCACTGCTTTGCAACCGATTTGACAGCCTGTAGTTTTCCATTCCCCGCTTGTTCTTCACAGTGTGCTGAAAGTCTGTGTGTAACTTAAATGCCACCTCTGCCAACATTTTTTCTTTAGCTTTTTCTGGAATATCCGCAGCTTCCATTATTGTAGCTCTAACGAAATCAGGAATGGCAATTCTTTCCCGCTCTGTATACAAATCTGTGATGTTGTAGTCCGCCTTATGCACAAAGTCGAGAATATGAGCTTTCAGTTCTGCATCCTCCTCTATTTTCTTGCCAGCGTACTCAAACATTCTTGTATCAGGATTGATGATTGGCATGACAGATTTTCTCATCCAATCGCGCACATCGTCAATATAAGCCAATGAGCAATTCACCTGATTCCTTGCCGCAAAGAAGGACATATTCGACAGACATTTCGCATTTAGTTGCTCAACAATCGTCGGATTTGCTTTAACAAGGCTCGCGTTCAGTTTGATGGACGATGTTGTTCCATCTAACTTTCTGCCAAACACAAGCGACGGCTCCACCGTATTGTACACAAACAGCTCTTCCTTATGTACTAGTTTACGATCCAGTACAAGGACATACCTATACTTTTTATCCCCCACAAAGAATTTCATACAGAACTCTGATGGGGCTTCAGGTGTCTCAGCATCCAACAGGAATGGCACCACACCAGTATTTTCATCAATATCAGTTTTCTTGTCAAACCAGAAGTCACGCAAGAAATCAATAGCACTCAACAGGTTCGTCTTTCCACTTGCATTTGCTCCATACACAAGGGCAAAACGCAGTAAGCGCACGTTTGGGGCAACACTTACTACCTGACATTCCTCAAAAGTCCTGTCTTTGGTGGCCTCAAAACTAAGAACAACCTCATCCCTGAACGAGAGGAAATTCTTTATCCTAATCTCCTGTATCATCGCTGATTTTTATTAGTTTCCTGTATTACAGCTTGTTCTGAACGAAAGAGATTGCATAAACTATTTTGTCCTATGCGGCTCATAGAAGCAATCTCTCACGTTGCAAAGTTACTGAAAATAATCGACTCTGCAAATAATGCCGGGCAAAGTATTATTAAACTCAGGTACCCAAGCGATCGAGGAAATTCCAGTGTTGTGTATATGAATGAAGTTTAGTAATTTGCACCGACATGCCAAAGATTGAATATGAGTTCAAGAACGACAACTGACAAAACTGACAACGCTGCCAGATTTTCCCAGCATCTAAGACAATGGAAAAAAGAAACGCGGCTGAATCTTATTGTTGTTCAAAACGCCATTAGCTCACCTAAATAACGCCAACGGAACAAAGGTTTTCCGAAGCATAGCCTCTGAAATCGACAGAAATATGTAACTTTGCAGTACATTACAATACAACTATGCACAAAGCACTTGACATAGACCACCAGATACAACTGTTGGATTCCAGAGGAATGACTTTCGACGATATTGACAAGGCGAAAGAGATACTATCGGATATAGGGTTTTATCGTCTTGGATTTTATTCTTTCCCATTTGAACGAACATTTCCATCAGTTGTAAAACGAAACCATAAATTACGCGAAGGAACTTCGTTTCTTAGCGTGTATCAGCTGTACGATTTCGACTCAAAGCTGCGGCATATACTTCTCAATGCGCTCGATCGAATTGAAGTCAATGTTCGCACTCATATCTGTAACATCGTGTCTTGCATTTACAAAGACTCTCCAATTTGGTTTGCTGATAAATCAATTATGAAAACCAGCTTTGTCAAGTCGTTTCCCGATGTTTATAGTGTTATTTCTGAAAACCCAGTGATAATACGTCATCACGCCGCGCACATCAATGACAAATACGCCCCGGCCTGGAAGACGATTGAATTTCTGACTCTCGGGAATCTCACCACCCTTTTTCGCGCTATCCGAGATGAAAAAGTCAAACTCAAAGCAGCCCAGTCGTATGGCTGTACAACAGGTGTTTTCATCAACTACCTTGAGACAATTCGTATAATACGCAACAAATGTGCGCATGGGAATTGCTTGTACAATATCCATTTATCTAAAGGTATCAAAGCGTCTCCCGCAGGAATAGAGAATGAAAATCGGCACAACATATCAGGGGCAATTTGCGTTATTAGGTATATTCTCGGAAGAATTTCAACCAAGCGAGAAGAGGATCTTTTAGGCAATGTTTTGAGCCTTCTCAAAGAGCCAAGATGCCCTGAAACGGATAGAATAATCACAGCCTGCACAAATTTATCCACGAAATATTTGGCTGATAAAAGATAAAGTTGTAATTTTGCAGCACCAAAGTGCCCGTATAGGCTTCGATGATGCTATTCGCATTTGAGATGTCGCTATATCTGCACTATAATATGGTTGTCAAGGCATCTCGCTCCGGCGCAAGGTGCCTTACTTTTTTGCAACTTGGAGTTCCTGCCTGTTCCTCACAAACTTCACCGAAGCTCCGAACAGGCTGCATATCCCGGCAAACACATCGATGCTCAAGGGGATCTTCCCATCGATAGCGAACCCCAGCATTGTAGGCGATATGCCCGCATCTGACGCAACCTGCTCTACCGAAAGCCCGCACACCATGCCGGCCTGCCATGACAAAGCGTCGCTGGCACTGTATAGAGCCACACTGCCACATTCGTTCTCAACCTCAATGTGGTGGTCAAGCGTCTTCAGGCAGGCAAAGGCCGCGCTCATATTGAAGTTGTTCATGCAGCTTTCGATTTTCCGCAGCTCACCGACTGGCAACCCTGCCTTGCGGGCCACGGATTCCTCGGTTCGGCGAGCGGCCTCACGCAGTTTCTTCAGGTTGCGGGAAAAGTCCAATTTCAAGTCCAATTTCGACCGATATGACACTGTTGAGGCGGGATTACGAACATATTTCACAGGAGGCAAGGAGCGGTCGCTCTTCCGTTCATTTATTCGTTTCCACAAGAGCGCTGCTGCATAGAACAAGCCTAACACAGCAACAACGCCAGCAGCTGCCAGCACAATTCCATATTGAAACATCCAAATACAAGTATCGATTACAACCATTGAAACAGCTGGCCCAAAGATCGCAAGCAATATGATCTCAACAACCTCCCAGTCGCTACCAGTGGCAAATGGAGCAAGTACAAGTTCTATCGAAGAGAATATGAAAAAGAAAGCCGTTATCGCAAAGACAAACAAGAAAGGCATAAGCTCTGTCGCTCCACCAAACAGAAGACCAAATGATCCAGCTATTGAAAGAACGGCTGAAAAGAATAATGCAAGCCTATATAGACTTGAATATTCAACCCTTTGTTTACAGCCACCATTGCTATTAGCTTGGAACAATAAATTGGGCATTGAAGAAGCGATTACTATTGTTATTGTTGAGATAAACGCACTGGCTCCCAGACAAATTTGTCCATAACCATCAAATATTGCGTCTCGAATAACAGATGTTTCAACTCTATTGGAGACGAAAAACAAGACAGTTGTAGAAATCATGAAATACATAACCCTCCTTATCCACGAGAATCTACGAGGAGTATTGGTTTTTCTTTCTTCTTCCATTCTTTACGAATTTAATTGTAGCATTATAGTATTCAAAACGCCATTAGCTTGCCCAGAAGCCATAAAACAGTCGAAATCAACGCTACGGCTACTGGAGGCACAAACAAGGCTGCCGCCACATAGCCGACTGTTTCCCAGCCACTTTCAGGGATGAACTGGTACAATGACAATTCTATGGCTGTGAAAAGGAAGATAAACGCAAGAAACGCAAACAGACCAAGCACTGGCATCAGACCACCGCTCACCCCTCCAAACAAAAGAGCAAATGGAGCTATCACAGAAAGCAAGATAGAGAAGAACAGGGAAAAGCCATACAAGTCTGAACATTCCATTCTGCGCCTATGACGGCCTCTTTCTTTTATGCGATAAAAAGGCCTAAGTATCCACGCTGTGACCAAAATTATCACCAACGACATAAACACACTAAGACACAAACACATCTGACCATACTTATCAAACCAACCATGTCGAGCGTCCGATGACTCTACCTCGTTAGTGATAAAGAAAAACGTGATTATCGAAATCAAAAAATATATGAGCCACCTTACCAAAGTCGATCCACGAGCAGCCCTACGGCCTTTTTGTTCTTTCATTTTTAGCAAATTCAACTATAGC
>ENA-OUQC01001545-OUQC01001545.1-human-gut-metagenome-genome-assembly--contig:-NODE-1545-length-11715-cov-4.719383_pt1 | contig 11715 bp, 10 predicted proteins | sample MGYA00237942_ERZ548815 | MGnify/ENA primary metagenome ERZ548815 (study PRJEB26490, sample SAMN05194722) | human gut metagenome | biome: terrestrial biome; feature: human-associated habitat; material... | reverse complement strand
CTGCCAGCCCTTGTTGCGGTAATCGCTGAAGGGGTCCTGCCAGACCCGGATGCGGGTCATGGCGTATTCATTGGTCTTGATATACCAGACGGCCGCCGCCGCCAGCCCTGCGCCGCCGATGCCGAACCACATCAGGTTCGCGCCGCCCATGAAGATGATGAGCATGCCGATGGCGGCGATGATGGCCGTTCCGGAAAGGTGCTTTTCCCAGTAGAGCTCCACGGCGAAGATGCCGATCACGGCCAGAAAGGGCAGGATGCCGTAGCGCAGGGTGTGCATTTTCTTTTTGCCGAAGATGGAGGCCATGCTGGAAAAGCTCAGGATCACGGCCACCTTTGCCAGCTCTGAGGGCTGGAAGCTGATGCCGGCCACGCGGATCCAGCGGATGGCCTCATTGCGCTTTTCCCAGAGGTTTTTCAGGCCCGGGACCTTGATGGTGGCCATCACCAGAATGGCGCAGACCAGCGCCGGGAGGGCCAGATAATGGAGCTTATGATAGTCCACCCGGGAGATGATCAGCATGGCCGCCACGCCGCCCACCGCGAAAAAGCCCTGCCGGGTGATATAATAGGTGGGGTCGTAGCCCGTGCTTTTGGAATCGTAGGCGGTGGCATAGCTGGCGGAAAAGAGACAGATCAGCCCCAGCGCCAGCAGCAGCAGCGTTAAAAGCAGCAGCGGCTGATCCAGCCTTCCGCTGCGCTCCGGCGTCTGCTCCTGGGCCTTTTGGGGCTGGGCCGGCGGCTTTTCGGGGAGCGCGCGCAGCTGCTTCTTTTTTCGGATCATGGGCTCGGAAATGGAAAACACCTCCCTGCAGGATGCAAAGGCTCAGGCCAGCAGCGAAAGGGCGCAGAATACCAGCGTCAACAGATCGGCCGCAATGACGATCTTCCATTCGCTCCAGCCGCAGAGCTCCAGATGATGATGGAACGGGGCCATTTTGAAAAAGCGCTTGCCGTGGGTGAGCTTGAAATAGCCCACCTGAATGATGTCAGACAGCGTCTCCAGAATATAGACCAGGCCCACGGGGATGAGCACCAGCGGCATATCGTAGGCAAAGGCCATGGCGCACACGGCGCCGCCCAGAAACAGCGAGCCGGTATCGCCCATGAAGACCTTGGCGGGATGCTTATTGAACAGGAAAAAGCCCAGCAGCCCGCCGGCCAGCGCCAGGGCAAAGGCGCTTCCCAGATTGCCGTCCCGCAGCATGACCAGCGCGAAAAATACCGCCACGATCAGCGTCACGGAGGAGCACAGGCCGTCGATGCCGTCGGTCAGGTTGACGGCATTGTCTGCGCCGATGATGATAAACACGCTGATGACCAGATAGAGCCACCAGGGCAGATGCCAGGTGATGCCGAGAAAGGGGATGTAGAAGGCCGCAGTCAAATAGCCCATGACCCGCATCACCACCAGAAACAACACCGCCGCCGCGATCTGCAAAAGCAGCTTCTGCTTGGCCGTCAGGCCCTGATTCTGCTTCTTTTTGATCTTGGTCCAGTCGTCGGCAAAGCCGACGGCGGCAAAGATCAGGCTCAGCCCCAGCATCACCAGCGGGCGGAAGTCTTCCTCGGCGATCATCCGGGGCAGACAGGTCAGCACCGCCAGCCCCATGGCCAGAATGAAGATGACGCCGCCCATGGTGGGCGTGTTCTGCTTGCCCTTGTGCCAGGTGGGGCCGTCTTCCAGGATCTTCTGGCCAAAATGGAGCCGGCGCAGCTTTTCAATGACGATGGGCGCCAGCAGCACCGCGATGACAAAGGCCAGAACGGCCGTCTGAAGAATATACAGCAGCATATGTTTCCTTCTCCTTGCTTTTGAACTTCCCGGCAGGCCTTTGGCTCAGCCCTCCAGCGCCCGGCGCACCTCTTCCCGCTCGTCCAGATGGTGCTTGACGCCCCGGATCTCCTGATAGGTCTCCTGGCCCTTGCCCATGAGGACGATGATGTCGTCCTTCCGGGCGTTTTTGATGCACCAGGCGATGGCCTCCCGCCGGTCGGGGATGACCTTGTATTTGTGCTTTTGGCTCATGCCCTGCAGGATATCCCGGATGATGGCTTCGGGCTCCTCGCTGCGGGGGTTGTCGGAGGTGACCACGCACAGATCGCACAGCTCGCCGGCAATGCGGCCCATAATGGGGCGCTTGGCGTGGTCCCGGTCGCCTCCGGCGCCGAAGAGACCCACCACCCGGCCCCTGGCATAGCCCCGGACGGTGCGCAGGATGTTTTCCATGCTGTCCGGCGTGTGGGAATAATCGATCATGACGGTAAACTCCCGCCCGGTGGGGACGATCTCCGCCCGGCCGCAGATGCCCTGCGCCGATTGGAGCGCCTGGGCGCTTTCCTCCAGCGTCAGCCCCAGCGCCAGGCAGCAGCCGATGGCGGTCAGCCCGTTGTAAACGGAGAACATCCCGGGGATATTCAGCCGCATCCGGGCGATATCATTGTCCCGCACCAGCACCGCCTGCACCTGATCGGGCAGCAAGCGGATGTTTTTCGCAATGAGATCCGCCTCCAGCCGCTTGGCGGAATAGGTGAGGCGGGGGCAGGAGACGCGCTCCGCCAGCCGCAGGCCCCAGTCGTCGTCCAGATTCAGGACGGCGGTGTCGCACCGCTGAAACAGCAGGGCCTTGGCCTGGAAATAATGCTCCATATCCTTATGGAAATCCAGATGATCCTGCGTCAGATTGGTAAAGGCCGCCGCCGCAAAGTGCAGGCCATGAACCCGCTCCAGCACCAGACTGTGGGAGGAGACCTCCATAGCGGCATATTCGCAGCCTGCGTCGGCCATTTCCCGCAGCAGGCCATAAAGCTCCGGCGCTTCCGGCGTGGTGCGTTCCGCGGGGCGGAGAGGGCCGTCCACGATGCTGCCGTTGGTGCCGATGAGCCCGCATTTATGCCCGCGCTGCTCCAGAATGTGCCGGATCAGCCAGGTGGTCGTGGTCTTGCCGTTGGTGCCGGTGACGCCGATGAGCCGGAGCTGCCGTTCCGGATGGTCATACCACTCCGCCGCCAGCTGCGCCAGCGCCCTGCGGGCGTCGTCCACGAGGATCAGCGTCACGCCCTCCGGCACGGGGCAGTCCGGCGCGTGCTGGGCCACCACGACGCAGGCGCCCTGCTCCATGGCCTGCCGGATATATTGATGTCCGTCGCTCTGGAAGCCCGGAATGGCCACGAACAGGCTCCCCTGCCCCACCCTTCGGGAATCAGAGCAAATGCCGGTAATCTCTCTCTCCGGCTTTCCGCACAGATCTCCACCGTTCACATCCCGCAGCAGCCGGGACAGCTTCATAGATTTCAGCTCCTTTTTATCGTTCCGGAACAGCGCTCTGTTCCATGGTCTGTCTGTTTTTGCGTTTTACTGGGCCCGCTGGTTCATGTCCGTGGTCTCCACGGTGATCACCGCGCCATATTCCACCTGGGCGCTGGCTTCGGTATCCTGCTTGGTGACGGTCTGGCTCCCCTCGGAGACGCCGCCGCTGACCCGCACATACAGGCCCATATTCTGCAGGGTGGTCCTGGCCCGGCTCAGCGTCATGCCGGAGAGATCCGGCACGGTGAGCACCTTATCCGGCTTGCCGCCGCCCAGATAGAGGACGGCCTTGCTGCCGCCAGCCACGGTAGACCCCGCCGCGGGGATCTGATCGGTGACTTTGGCTTCCGCTCCGGAGCTCTGGCAGGTAAGACCAAGCTTTTTCAGGGCGGCCTCCGCTTCGCTGAGGGTCATGCCGGTGAGATCGGGCATGATCACATTGCGGGCGGCCTTTTCCGCCTCCGTATAGACCGGCTCCACCTCCAGATAGGGCAGCGCCTCCTCCAGAAAGCGGCGCACCACCGGGGCCGTGTTCAGGCCGCCGGAGATGGGCAGGACCGTAGGCTCATCCAGCAGGATCAGCACGGCGATCCTGGGATGATCCGCCGGGGCAAAGGCCACGAAGGAGGTCACATAGACATCCTCCCCGTCCTTGGTCTTGCGCTCGATATTTTCCGTGGTGCCCGTCTTGCCCGCCACCCGGTAGCCCGCCACATAGGCGTTTTTGCCGGTGCCGGTCTTGACCACATCCTCCAGCATATCCCGCATGAGATCGGAGGTCTGCTCCGAGATCACCTGCCGCACCTCCGTTCGGCCGAAGCTCTGGGCCACGGTGCCGTCGGCGTTCAGGATCTCCTTGACGATGTGAGGCCGCAGCAGCGTTCCGCCGTTGGCCACGGCGGAGACCGCCGTCACCAGCTGCAGGGGCGTCAGAGAAAAGTTCTGGCCGAAGGAATAGACCGCAAGGTCTACCCCGCTGCGCAGATTGAAGATGCCGAGCTCCTCGCCGGGCAGATCCACGCCGGTCTTGCTGCGGACGCCGAAGGCGGAGGCGTAATCCCCGAACTTCTGGATGCCCAGCGCCTGACCAATGGTCATCAGCGCCGGGTTGCATGAGTTTTTCAGGGCGTCCCGCAGGGTCTCATCCCCGTGGCCGCCCTTTTTCCAGCAGCCGATGGGGCGGCTCCAGCCCTCGATGAGCTTGGAGCCGGAGCAGTAGAAATGACTGTTTTCCGTGACCACGCCCTCCTCCAGCGCAGAGGCCATGGTGATGATCTTGAAGGTGGAGCCGGGGTAATAGAGGAAGGAGACGCCCTTGTTGCTCCACATCTGGTAAATCGCGTCGCTTCTGGCCTTTTTCCGGGCCTCCTCATCCGCAATGGCGTCCACCTCCGCCGTTTTTTCCTCGCTGAGGACGAAGGGCTTGTTTGGATCGTATTCCGGATAGGAGCCCATGGCAAGGATCCCGCCGTCGTTCACATCCATGACCACGCCGATGGCGGAGCCCTTTACCTGATTGTCGCTGTAGGCGATCTCCAGGTGCTTTTCCAGATAATGCTGCAGCACCTCGTCGATGGTGAGCACTAAGGAGGAGCCGTCCTGCGCTTCATAATAAAGCTCATAGTCCTCGGTGATGGCGTTGCCATGGGTATCGGTCAGCGAGACCGCCCGGCCCGGCGTCCCCGTAAGGAACTGGTCATATTGCCGTTCCAGGCCGGCCAGGCCCTGCTCGTCGCTGCCCACGCAGCCCAGCACGCTGGCCAGAAAGCTGCCATAGGGATAATAGCGGGTGGAATCCGCTTCAAAATAGAGAAAGCCGGTATATTTATTGTCCTGAATGAACTGCCGCACCGGGTCGGCCTGATCCTTTTCCACGCCCCGGAGCAGCACCTGATAGGCGCTGTCCTTTTCCGCCTTCTGCAGGATGGTCTCCGCATCCAGCTCCAGCAGGGCGGGCAGGGCCTCCACGATGGTCTGCAGCCGCTTTTCCCGGATGGCTTCGCAGGTCTCCGGCGCCAGCTCCGTCTTTTCGTCCACATCCCGGGAGGTCAGATGATGGGTCTCCAGATAGTCCCGCTTTTCCGCGCTGAGCAGGTCGCCGTATTTCTGCGGCCGCAGCTGCCGGGGGCTGAGGATGAGCATTTCCGTGCTGGCGGAGATCGCCAGCGGCTTGCCGTTGGTATCGTAAATGGTGCCCCGCTTGGGATAGATGGTCACATCCCGCGTCTGGCTGCTGAGGGCCTTCTGCTTGTAAAAATCCTGACGGATGATCTGCAGATAGGCCAGTCTGGCCAGGATCGCCGTGAAGCACAGGATGCAGAACACCACCGCCAGCAGCTTCACCCGGCGTTTTACATGAATATCCGCTTTCCGTTCGATCTGGGACATATGCGCTCCTTCCCATGGGCCGGCGCAGTTGCCCGCCGGATAAGTAGGAAAATGGAGCAAGGCGCCTTTTTCCGCACCTTACTCCCCTTCTTTTGCCTTTCCCTCTAATTATATGGCTCTGCTCAATTCAGATATTCCAGCACTGCGTTGAAGCTGTGGACGATCCGCTGCAGCAGCCCGCCCCGGTCTGCGCCGGCCGCCGGCGCTTCTGCCAGCACCATCCGGTCTCCGCTGCCCATCTCCACATAGGTGATCTGGCTCTTGTCGGCCTTGACCATGCCCAGCGTGTTTTTCGCATAGTCCTCCACATAGGCCAGGTTATAAAGCTGCTCCTTCTTGGCGTTCAGAGCGTTTTCCTCGCTCTCCAGCGCCTCGATCTGCCGACGGAGCTTGCTGTTGCCGGTGTTCAGAGAGGCCAGGCGCATATAGCTGCCCACCACGCACAGAAGCACGGCAAACACGCCGGCCAGCATCAGCGCGTATTTTCCGTAAGGGACGGCCAGCTTCCGGCTCTTGCGGGAGCGCTTTTCCGGCAGGGCGCGAAGCTGGGACTGCTCCTCCTGCTGCGGGATCTGTGGCGCGGGGAAATCCACCTTCCGTGCTGCATTATCGCCATATCTGCTCATGTGCTGCGCTCCTCTCTGTTTCTTTGTCCGGGCTCAAAGCCGCTCCGCCACGCGGAGCTTTGCCGAGCGGGCCCGGGGGTTTTCCTCCTGCTCCTGGGGGCCGGCCACGATGGGGCTTTTGGTCAGGAGCTTCACCTGCGGCTTCTTTCCGCAGATACACACCGGAAACTCCGGCGGGCAGGTGCAGCCGCGGGCTGCCTGCTGAAAAATATGCTTTACGATGCGGTCCTCCAGCGAATGGAAGCTGATCACCGCGCATCTTCCGCCGGGGGCCAGACAGTCCAGCGCGTCGGCCACGGCGGTCTCCACGGCGGAAAGCTCGCCGTTCACCTGAATGCGGATGGCCTGAAAGGTCCGCTTTGCGGGGTGCTGCTTTTCTTTTTTTGCCGCGGCGGGCATGGCGCCCTTGATCACCTCCACCAGCTCCAGCGTGGTGTTGATGGGGGCCTGCTCCCGCCGCCGGACGATGGCGGAGGCGATGCGCCCGGCAAAGCGCTCCTCGCCGTAGAGGCTGATGATCCGCCGAAGCTCTTCAAAAGACTCTTCATTGACGGTATTCCAGGCGCTGTAGGGCTGGGAGCGGTCCATCCGCATATCCAGCGGCGCGTCCTGCATATAGGAAAAGCCCCGTTCCGGGTTGTCCAGCTGGTAGGAGGAGACGCCCAGATCAAACAGGATGCCGTCCAGCGCGGGGATGTTCAGCTCCGCCAGTCGGGGCTTCAGCTGCTCGAAATTGCTCTGCACAAAGGTCACCTTGTCCAGATGCTCCGCCAGGCGGAGCCTTGCGGCGGCCAGCGCCTCCGCGTCGCGGTCGAAGCAGATGAGCCGCCCGGTCTCCAGCCGCTGGGCGATGGCCAGCGAATGACCGCCGCCGCCGGTGGTGGCGTCGGCATAGACGCCATCGGGCCGGATGTTCAGCGCTTCGATACATTCCGGGCGGAGCACGGAAACATGTTGGAATTCCATGGTCACACTCCCAGAGAATCCATGGTATCCGTCAGCTCCTGCCAGTTCTGATCCATGTCTTCGTTATATTTCTCCCAGGCGGCGGTGTTCCAGATCTCCACCCGGTCCATCATGCCGATGATGGTGACTTCCTTTTCCAGGTCGGCATATTTGCGCAGGATGGGCGGCACCACGATGCGGCCCTGCGCGTCCGGCTCCACCTCGTAGTTGGCGGAATAGAACCGGCGGATCTGCCGGCCGGAGGACATGGGCAGCGCATCCAGCTTTTCCTGCAGCTTTGCCCACTTTTCCGCGGGGAAGACGGTGAGACAGTGGTCCAGGCCCCGGAAGATCACCGCGTGCTCTCCCAGCTCCTCCCGAAGGCGCACGGGAAAGATCATGCGGCCCTTGGCGTCGATATTGTGCTGATATTCGCCGCGCATTTCCCTCGCCTCCTGTCGCAAAAATCACCGCGGATCACCGCTAAATGGGATAAAAATGGGCCTTGCCGCCACTATGCTTCTTATTATAAACAGCCGCGCAGAAAATTGCAAGAGAAAATCTGAAGTTTTTCACAAAGGATTTGCCGTCTTTTCCCTTCTTTTTTCCGTTTTTCGCTTTTTCCGGGCCGAATGTATAATTTCAGGTCTGCCGATGCAAGCTAAAATAGAAAAAGCCGCCTGCAGGCGGCCGGAAAGGAAGTATTTTTTTATGAGCTATCTGAGATGCAATGCCCGCCACTGCTCCAATAATCAGAACGACCTGTGCATCCGGGAGGACATCCGGGTGGAAGGCGCCACTGCCGACCGGAAAAACGATACCTGCTGCGACAGCTTCACCCGCCGCGCAGAAAACTACAGCAATGTGGTCGCCCGCAACACCAGCGCCCAGCCGGAGACGGATATCCAGTGCGATGTGTGCTCCTGCTCCTATAATAAGGAATGCAAATGCACCGCGCCCAGCGTGGATATCAGCGGCGTCAGCGCCTGCACCTGCAAGGACACCCAGTGCAGCACCTACGACAGCAAAAAGGGCCTGTAACAGCGCTTTCTGCAGACAAAAAGGGAGAGACCAAAGGTCTCTCCCTTTTTCCATATCTTTTTATTTTGCCTTTCCCCGGTCACTTTGCGCAGCGCCAGAGGAAGGTGACGATCTGGGCGCGGGAGCCGGGATCGTCCGGGGGCGAAGAGACCGTTGCCAACACCGCCGGTGACGGTATACTCGCTGGTTGTGCCCTTTGCAAAAGAGAAACTACGCCCCCGCGATCCAGATCGGTCTTTATTCTTTTCCGGCGTCTGTAAGGCCCGCCAGCGAAAACGCATAGTGCATCGCCAGCGTGCGGAACAGCTCCTGCATTACCCGTTCGGAGATCGCGCGGATATCCAGCCCTTCCACGAACCGGATGACCCGCTCCCGCTCCTCCTGGGGGACATGATACGCCCGCAGGCTCATGGTGAGAAACAGCCGCAGCTTCTTTTCCAGCGTCAGCTCCCCGTCGCAGGGATGGGCCATATAGCCGCGCATGATGCCGGCCGAGCCGATCTCCATATCGTAAAGATCCCGGGCGGTCAGCTCCGGCTGATACGGGCCGAAGATCTGATAAAGCTCCCTGGCCGTTTCCCGCTGAATGTATTCGGAAGCCTCCTTCTGCGTATAGGCTTCAATATAGATCTCCCGCAGGTTTTCGTTCAGCTCCGTCAGGGTCAGCTGGATCGCCGTCTCCACTGCGTAAACATAGACCGGCGGCAGCTCCGCCCCTGCGATCTTCCGGGCCGCGCCAAACTGGCTGCCGAACATGAACTCCACCAGCTCGGTCAAAACGCCGTCCTTGGCGCGAAAAATGTTTTGGAACTGGCTGTAAGACACGCCGGCCTTTTCATTGATCTCCGCCAGCGTGGTCTGCTTATAGCCCTTTTCCAAAAACAGCTTTACGCAGACCGCCATGATCCGCTTCTTTGTCGGCAGGCTTGCGCTTGTTACGGCGATGGGGATCACCTTCCTTCCGTCGTGGTGTAAGCACCATGAGTATACCATGAAACGCTTCCGGATGCAATAGCGAAAAGAAAGCGCTTTTTATTCCTCCAAAAACTGGCGGAAGGCCGTTGGCAGGGCATATTGCCGCGCCAGCGCCTGCTGGGTGGCCCAGAGAAACGGCCCGCCCTCCCCGGCCACGGCGATCTCATAGCCGGTCATATCCCATTCCACATGGGTGAAGATATGCTTCCGCTGCCGCTGGCTGCGGAGATCCGAGGGCTGCAGCCCCCAACGCCGCACCTGCTCCAGCGCCTGCTCCGGCGTGAGCGTCCCCTCCAGATCGGGCAGCTGCCACAGCCCCGCCAGCAGCCCCCGGGGCGGCCTTTGGCAGATGGCCAGTTTTCCGCCGCAGTCCAGCAGAAAGACCGTCCGCGCCTGCCGGCGGCGGGGCTTTTTCGCCTCCCGCCGGGGATATTCCCGGGGATCGCCCTGTTTTTTTGCCGCGCAGCGCGCTGCCAGCGGACACCCTTCGCAAAGGGGCGCGCCGTTGGGCAGGCAGACCGCCGCCCCCAGCTCCATCAGCGCCTGGGTAAACGCGCCGCACTGCCCCGGGGGATAAACGGCCTCCAGCGCCCGGCGGAAGCGCTTTTTCTGCTCCTCCGTGGCGCCGCCGTCTGCCAGATAGCGGGAAAGCACCCGCAGCACATTGCCGTCCACTGCGGCGCAGGGGCGGTCGAAGCAGATGGAGGCCACCGCGCCGGCGGTATATTCTCCCACGCCGGGCAGCATCAAAAGCCCCTCGTAAGTGTCCGGAAAAATGCCTTTTTTCTCATAGGCCACCAGCCTTGCCGCCTTTTGCAGGTTGCGGGCCCGGTTATAATAGCCAAGACCCTCCCAGAGCTTCAGCAGCTGCTCCTCCGGCGCTTCCGCCAGTGCAAACACATCGGGCAGCGCCTGCAGAAACCGGGCGTAATAGTCCTTGACGGCCTCCACTCGGGTCTGCTGAAGCATGATCTCGGAAAGCCACACCCGGTAAGGCTCCCGGTCCTGCCGCCAGGGCAGCGCCCGGGCGTTCTCCCGAAACCAGGGCAGCAAAAGCCCCGGCAGTGCTTTCATTTGTTCCTGTTCCATGGCGTCTCCTTCCCCGACGGCCTCAGGCCGTTGTGATAAACAGAAGGCTCCGGCCTTCGCCGGAGCCTGGATCGTTTTTGGGTCGATTATTTCTTCTGGCCGGTGAGCTGTGCGATCTCGTCGGCAAAGTTCTCCTGCTTTTTCTCGATGCCCTCGCCGCGCTCAAAGCGGACCGCGGTCTTGAAGGTGACCTTGCCGCCCAGCTTCTTGGCTGCGTCGGCGATATAGCCCTCCACGGTGCCGGTGAAGATGTCGCCGCGGACGAACTCCTGCTGCAGCAGGCAGTTTTCCGCATAGAACTTGTTCATCTTGCCGTTGGCAATGTTCTCCTTCACCTGCTGGGGCTTGGAGGCCATCTTGGGATCGTTGTCCATCTGGGCCAGGACGATCTTCTTTTCCTCCTCCAGGACCTCGGCGGTGACCATGGACTTGTCCCAGAAACGGGGATTCAGCGCGGCGATCTGCATGGCCACATCCTTGCCGATCTCGGTGGCGTCCACGCCGCCTTCCACATCCAGATTGACCAGAACGCCGATCTTGCCCTTCATATGGACATACGGCACGCAGACGCCGGTGTCGATACGGGCGAAGCGGCGGATCTGCATATTCTCACGCAGAGCCAGGAACAGCTCGTCCTTGGCGGTGGCGACGGTGCCCTTGCCGTCCACCCAGGTGCAGCTCTGCAGGGCTTCCACATCGGCGGGGTTTTCCTTGGCGATAACCGCAGCCACGCCCTTGACAAAGTTCTGGAACAGCTCGCCGTTGGCAACGAAGTCCGTCTCACAGTTGACCTCCACCACGACGCCCACACCGTCGATGACGGTGGCATAGGCCATGCCCTCGGCGGCCACGCGGCCGGCCTTCTTGGCCTGAGAGGCCAGGCCCTTTTCCCGCAGCAGCTCGATGGCCTTATCGATATCGCCTTCGGTCTCGGTGAGGGCCTTCTTGCAGTCCATCATGCCGCAGCCGGTCATTTCGCGCAGGTTCTTCACATCAGCAGCAGTAAATGCCATAATCATATCCTCCTGTAGTATCGTTTATTATCGTGAAAAAGAAATGCGGGGCGGTGCCGGAGCGCCGCCCCGTTGTGTTTTGGGGGTTATGCCGCCTGATTATTCAGCGGCGATCTCTTCCGCGGTCTTGGAAGCGCGCTTTCTGGGAGCGCGGGGGGTGGTGTCCACGGGGGCCTGCTCCGCGGCGGGAGCGGTCTCGTCGGAGACCTCCAGCTGCTCGCCCTGGCGGCCCTCGGTGATGGCGGCGCCCATGGTGGCGGCGATCAGCTTGATGGCGCGGATGGCGTCGTCGTTGCCGGGGATGACGTAGTCGATCTCATCGGGATCGC
>ENA-OUQC01001539-OUQC01001539.1-human-gut-metagenome-genome-assembly--contig:-NODE-1539-length-11737-cov-4.443160_pt1 | contig 11737 bp, 8 predicted proteins | sample MGYA00237942_ERZ548815 | MGnify/ENA primary metagenome ERZ548815 (study PRJEB26490, sample SAMN05194722) | human gut metagenome | biome: terrestrial biome; feature: human-associated habitat; material... | reverse complement strand
GCGTGGGGAAGGAGGTCTACTACCGCGCGTCGGACAGCGAGCAGGCGCAGCTATTGCACCGCATGATCGAGCGCACGATGGAGATTTCCTGTCCCGAGGAGGAGAGCAAGGCCGCCACCGGCGCGCCGCACCTGCCCCCGCTCGACGCCGAGGTGTACGAGGGCGGCGGCACGAGTGAGCAGATCGAGACCATCCGCGCCGTGCACGACTATCTGACGCAGCACCTTTCAAGCCGCGTGACGATCGACGAGCTGTCGCGCATGTTTTTGATGAACCCCTCGACGATGAAGGCGCTCTTCAAGTCCGTCTACGGCAGCTCGCTCGCCTCGCACATCCGCGAGCACCGCATGCAGCACGCGGCAAAGCTGCTGCTCGAGGGCGACGAGAACGTCGCGCAGGTCGCGCGCGCCGTCGGCTACGAGAGCCAGAGCAAGTTTTCCACCGAATTCCACAAGGCCTTCGGCGTCCTGCCGACGGAGTACCGGAGATCGCAGAAAAAGTGAATTATAAGAGGTCGAACGTCCCTGCTTCCCACGGTGTTTCGCGGAAGCCGACGCGCCAGTCGACGTGGTCGACCGCCGCAAAGTGCAGCGACGAGCACGCGGTGTGGAGCTTCCCCTGCGCCGCTTCGCCCACGACGATGGCGACCGGCCCGTCCGCGCCGCCGATGATGCCGAAGCAGAAGTCGTTCTGCGCCTCGGGCGCAAAGGAAGCGGTCTCACGTCTGACCTGACGCGGGCGGTCGCTCTCGGCGCAGTCCTCGACGAAAATCGAGTGTTCCGGCGGCTCGGGCATGAGCGTGTAACTGATGACCGTAAAATGCGTCGGATAGTCGAACCGCGGGTCAAGGCTCATGCGCTCGCGCGGCAGCTCCTGCGGCTCGACCTCCTGTACGGCGAGCGTATACTCTGTGCCGCGGTAGGAGAAGGCAAACGTATCGCCCGCCCTGTCCGCGCGGAAGCGCGCCCCGGGGACGCGCACCTCGTCCGCCATCATCGTGACGGCGAGTGATTTGAGCTTCGGCGCGCGCTTCGTGACGAACGGGAAGGCTGCGCGGCGGATGCTCCAGCCATACGCGCGGTCGAGGCCGTAGTGCGCCATGGCGGGCTCTGCGTCGGCGCAGAAGCCGGGCTGCTCCGGCAGGAAAATGACGCCGCAGCCGTGACTCGTGCGGAGCGTTGTGCCGTTCAGGGTGAGGCTTGGGGAAAAGTCAAGGCTGAGCGGGTGCTCGCGCTCCATCTGCTCGCGCTCGTCGCGCGTAAAGTTGATAGGCTCGTCGCTTTCTGGGTCGATGCCCCACCTTTCCATGAAATCGCGCAGCGCTTTTGCCTCCGCGCGCAAGCAAAAGTCGACGACGATGCCCTTCGAGCAGACGTAAACGGACGGCACGAACCAGTCGCGCCCCGCCCACGAAAACCACTTTTGTACGCTCATCTCCCTGCCCGCGCGCCCATGCCCGTGGTGGCCCCAAAAGCTGCCGTCAAAGTAGACCTTCCAGTCCGTTTTCTGTTCGGGCGCGTCGGGATTCATTTCGGGGTCGTAGAAGTCCTCGGTGAATTTGAGCTTGCTGAGATCGAACTCCGCTTGCAGCTTGCGCAGGTATTGCCACGGCCGCTCCATCGGCGTGAGGGAAAAGACTGTGGTGATCTGCGAGAGCACCGCCTTCTGCTCGTCCATCGGCGGATTCTCGGCAAGGAAGGCGTCGAATTGCGCCTCGTCCCACTGCCACGCCTGCTCGAGCGCCGCGCTGTCGCCGGTCGCGAGCAGCAGGCGCAGAAAATCGCTGAAATCGCGCGCGATGACGTGCACGCAGTCCTTGCCACCGTTCATCGGACTCACGGCGAAGACCGTTTCGCCAAAACCGCGGACAAAGCAGAAGTGGATGCCGTCCACGCCCGCCCAGCCGAAGATAGAAGCACCCTTGGGCGTGCAGAAATAGGGATCGTTGTCCTCCTGCCGCATCACGCTGAGGGGCGATAAGTCGATATTTTTGTGCAGAAATTTCTGATAAAACGCCGCCATGGAAAGCCCTCCTTTGGAGTTCTGGTTTTTCCCAGCATACCACACGGGTGAGGAAAAGTCACCCTGCCTGTGCAAATTGAGAATTTTTCGCGCCGGAAGCCGCGCTGCGGCCTTGCCACGCCCGCGCGAACATGATATACTATATTGCTAAACTATCGAGATTCGGGAGGAAACATCCCTTGGAACGCAAAGAAGTCATCGTCAGCGAGCAGGAGCTCGCGCGTCAGAAGGAATTTACGCGCAAGATGCGCGAGATGAACGACCGCCGCACCCGCACGCCGCTCGCGCTGGTCGACACGTTCGGCTGCCAGCAGAACGTGGCCGACGGCGAGGTGCTCATGGGTATGCTGCGCGAGATGGGCTATGAGCTCACGCGCGACGAAAATCAGGCGGACGTCATCCTGCTCAACACCTGCGCCATCCGCGAGCACGCGGAAAAGCGCGTTTACGGCCACTTGGGCCGCCTCAGCCACACGAAGGCCGCCAAGCCGGACCAGATCATCTGCCTCTGCGGCTGCATGGCGCAGCAGAAGGTCGTGGCCGACAAGGTAAAAAATTCCTATCATCATGTCGACCTTGTGCTTGGCCCGCAGGCCGAATGGCGGCTCCCCGAGCTGCTGCACGAGGTGTACACGAAGAATAAGCGCGTTTTCTCCATCGAGAACGAGCACGGCCGCATCGCCGAGGACCTTCCCATCGTGCGCGAGGGCGGCGTGCGCGCGTGGGTGAGCATCATGTACGGGTGCAACAACTTCTGCTCGTACTGCATCGTGCCCTACGTCCGCGGCCGCGAGCGCAGCCGCGAGCCGGAGAAGATCATCGAGGAATGCCGCGGCCTCATCGCCGAGGGCTATAAGGAAATTACGCTGCTCGGCCAGAACGTGAACAGCTACGGCAAGGACTTGGGCACCGAGTACGACTTTGCCGATCTGCTCGCCGCCATCAACGCCATTCCCGGCGACTACTGGCTCCGCTTTATGTCGAGCCAGCCGAAGGACGCGACCAACAAGCTCTTCGACACGATGGCACGCTGCGAGCACGTTGCAAAGCAGCTCCACCTCCCCGTCCAGTCCGGGTGCGACCGCGTTCTGAAAGCGATGAACCGCCCCTATACGCGCGCAAAGTACGAGGAAATGATCGCCTACGCGCGAAGCGTCATGCCAAGCATGGTGCTCACGAGCGACGTCATCATCGGCTTCCCGGGAGAGACCGAGGACGAAGCGATGCAGACTGTCGATCTTGTAGAAAAGACGCAGTTCGACGCGCTCTTCACCTTTATTTTCTCCCCGCGTCCCGGCACGCCGGCGGCAAAGATGCCGGATCCCGTTTCCCGCGAGGAAAAGCAGGTCTGGTTTGAAAAGCTCGTCGACGCGCAGAACGCCATCAGCGCGAAAAAGCACGCGGCCTACATCGGCAGGACGGTCAAGGTGCTGGTCGACGGCGAGAGCGACGATGCTGAATTCCCCCTCGCCGCGCGCACGGAGGGCAACCGCCTCGTGCGCATGAAGGGCGACAAGGCCCTGATCGGCACATTTGCCAAAGCGAAGATCACCGACAGCAACACCTGGGCGCTCTACGGCGAAGCGGTAGAGGAATAAAGAAAAGGGGGCTTTTTGATGAAAGTTGTCATCTTGATGGAAAACAGCACGTGCAGAGACACCGTCGCCTGCGCGCACGGCCTGTCGATGTATATTGAGACCGACAAGCACAAAATTCTTTTCGACATGGGCCCCGACGCGCAGTTTATCGACAATGCCAAGGCGCTCGGCGTCGATTTGACGCAGGTCGACATCGCCTTTTTGTCCCACGCGCACAACGACCACTGCGGCGGCCTCGAAGCGTTCTTGAAGCTGAACGACCGCGCCAAGGTCTATATGCAGAAGGCCGTCTGGGGCCAGTACTACGTCGTCACGCCCAGCAAGTGCGCCTACATCGGCATGGACGCGGTGCTCAAGAATTACGAGGACCGCTTCGTTCTCTGCGATGGCGTGCAGAAGCTTGACGAAGAACTGACGGTTTTCTCCGCCGTTCCGGGCCGCGAGCTGTGGAGCGGCGCGAACGACACGCTGCGCGAGAAGATCGGTGAGGACTATCCGCGCGACACGTTCCGCCACGAGCAGGATCTATTGGTCACGGAAAACGGCAAGACCGCGCTGTTCGCGGGCTGCGCGCACTGCGGCATCGTGAATATCCTGAAAAGCGCCGAGGACGTGCTCGGCAGAGCGCCCGACGCGGTGTTTGCGGGCTTCCACCTCTATAACCCCTCGCTCGGCAAGAGCGAGCCGGACGAGCTGGTCGACGCCGTGGGCGAAAAGCTGCGCGGCGACAAGGTCGCGCACTACTTCACGGGCCACTGCACGGGCAAGGAAGCCTATGAAAGATTGAAACGTAAGCTCGGCGACCGCCTCGGCGAAATGCCCGCGGGCTCCGACTTTACCGTGTAAATTTTAGATTTTAGAGAGAAAGAAAGCGAGGACGAATCATGGCCGAGATCACGCCGATGATGAAGCAGTATTTGGAGATCAAGGAACAGAATAAGGATTCGATCCTCTTTTTCCGCTTGGGCGATTTCTACGAGATGTTCAACGAGGATGCTCAGCTCGCCTCGCGCGAGCTCGATTTGACGCTGACGACCCGCGACCGCGGCAAGGCGGCGGAGGATCAGACGCCGATGTGCGGCATTCCCTATCATTCGAGCGACGCCTACATCGCGCGCCTGATCGCCAAGGGCTACAAGGTCGCCATCTGCGAGCAGACCGAGGACCCTGCGCTCGCCAAGGGCCTTGTCAAGCGCGATATCATCCGCGTCATCACGCCCGGCACGGTCATCGACAGCGCATGCCTCGACGACCGGCGCGGCAACTTCCTCTGCGGCATCTTTTTGGACGGGCAGAACGCCGGCGCGGCCTTCTGCGACATGACGACCGGCCACACGCACGTGACCGCCTTTTCGGGCGACGACCGCGCCGAGCACCTGTATAACGAGTTATCCCGTTTCTCCCCCGCCGAGGCGGTGCTGAGCGCGGGTGCTTACGACAACGGTGAGCTGGTCGAATACCTTCGCGATAAGCTGTCCTGCGCGGTCGAGCGCGGCGAGAACCGCTTTGAGCTCAAAGCGTGCGAAAAAGCCATCCGCGCGCAGTTTGGCGAGGAGCGCTTTGCAAGCCTTCCGCGCAACAACCCGGCCGCGTCGCTCGCGCTGGGCGCGCTGCTCTCGTACCTGCACGAAACGCAGAAAACCGACCTTTCCTACATCAAGGATTTAGAATACTACGAGCAGGGGCGCTTCATGGAGCTTGACCTCTCCGCGCGGCGCAATCTGGAGCTGACCGAGACCATCCGCGCCAAGGAAAAGCGCGGCAGCCTCCTCTGGGTGCTCGACAAGACGAAGACCGCCATGGGCGCGCGCAATCTGCGCGCATGGCTGACACGCCCCCTGCGCGACGTCGCGGCCATCGAGCGGCGTCTCGGCGCGGTCGAGGCGCTGACGAAGAACACCGTCGCGCGCGAAGAGTTGATTCTATCGCTCTCCGGCATCAGCGACATGGAGCGTCTCATCGGCCGCATCGCCTACGGCACGGCGGGCGGGCGCGACTTTGCGTCGCTGCGCAACTCCATCGAGCGCATCACGGAGGTCAAAGCCCAGCTTACGGCGTTCACGACGGGCAGGCTGCATGAGTTAGACAACGAGCTCGACACGCTCACCGACGTGGCGCAGAGCATCCGCGACACGCTCGTCGATGAGCCGCCGTTTTCCGTGCGCGAGGGCGGCTTCATCCGCAAGGGCTTCAATGCCGAAGTCGACCGCCTGCACGAGATTTTGTCGGGCGGCAAGGGGCTTCTCGCCGACATCGAGACGCGCGAGAAGGAAAAGACCGGCATCCGCACGCTGAAGATCGGCTACAACAAGGTCTTCGGCTACTATATCGAGGTCTCGAATTCGTTCAAGGACCTCGTCCCCGACACTTACATCCGCAAGCAGACGCTCGTGAACGGCGAGCGCTACATCACCGAGGAACTTAAAAACCTTGAGCAGGAGATTTTGACCGCGGGAGATCGCGACAAGGCGCTCGAATTTGAAATTTTCACCGCCCTGCGCGAATCCGTCACCGCCGAGAGCGTGCGCATCCAGCGCGCGGCGGGGCTCATCGCCGAGCTCGACACGCTCTGCTCGCTCGCGTCCGTCGCGGTGAACAACAACTATTGCCGTCCGAGCGTGGACGACAGCGGCGTCATCGAAATTCACGACGGCCGACACCCCGTCGTCGAGCGCGTGCTCAAGGACGCGCTCTTCGTCCCGAACGACACCTATATGGGCGAGCGCGAGGACCGCGCCGCCATCATCACCGGCCCCAACATGGCCGGTAAGTCGACCTACATGCGTCAGGTCGCGCTCATCACGCTCATGGCGCAGATCGGCTCGTTCGTGCCCGCTCGCTCTGCGCGCATCGGCATTGTCGACCGCATCTTCACGCGCATCGGTGCGAGTGACGACCTCGCCGGCGGCCAGTCGACCTTCATGGTCGAGATGACCGAGGTGAGCGAGATTTTGCATCAGGCGACGCCACGCTCGCTGCTCATCCTCGACGAGATCGGCCGCGGCACGTCGACCTTCGACGGCATGAGCATCGCCCGCGCGGTGCTCGAATTCTGCGCCGACCCCAAACGCTTAGGCGCGAAGACGCTCTTCGCCACGCACTATCACGAGCTCACGGAGCTTGAGGGGGTGCTCCCGGGCGTGAAGAACTACAGCATTTCGATCAAAAAGCGCGGCGACGAGCTCATCTTCCTGCGCAAGATCATCCCCGGCGGGGCAGACCGCAGCTACGGCATCGAGGTCGCAAAGCTCGCGGGACTGCCGCACGAGGTCGTGCGGCGCGCGAACGTCATCTTGAAAGAGCTGGAGCAGGGCGGCGCGTATCAGGCAAAGCCGCGCGAGGAGACCGAGCAGGTCAGTCTCGACGCGATCGGCGAGGCTGAGGTGCTTGCCGCCATCCGCCGCGCCCAGCCGGACACGATGTCCCCCATCGAGGCAATGCAGCTTCTCTATGAGCTCAAGCAAAAGCTTTCATAATTTCCCAGAAAAAGAGGTTTCCCCATGGCAAAAAAGAAAACCGCCTCCGGCGGTATGAACCGCACCGAGCGCGTCGCCGGAACGATCTTCTTCCTCGTCTATCTTCTGGTGATGCCGCTCATGGCGACAAAGCTCTTCGACCTTCTGGAGGTCGTGCTCGACACCACCATCAACGATTCCCTGCGCAATGTGCTCTATTACTACACGCTCTTCGCCGTCACGGTGCTGCTGTTCCACTCGTATCTGGCGCACACGTCCGGCAGGTTTTTAGACAACCTGAACCGCTCGCTCGCGACGATGCTGCTCGGCCTTCTCGTCTTTTACGGCGCGAACGAGCTTTTATACCGCGTGTGCAATGTGCTGTTCAACAGCCGCACAAACTTAAATGATATGACCATCGCCGCGCAGGTGGCCTCCGCCCCGCGCATGACGGTTTTGATCGTGGTCCTGCTTGCACCGTTTGTGGAAGAGGTGCTCTTCCGCGGCCTTGTATTCGGGTGCCTGAAAGAGCACAGCCGCATCTTCGCCTATCTCCTCTCCTGCGCGCTCTTTGCGCTGCTGCACGTCTGGACGGCGGCAGTTTCGAACTGGGACTTAGGCTATCTCATTTTGATGCTCCAGTATCTCGTCCCCGGCCTTGTGTTTGCCTGGGCGTATGAGCATTCGGGCACGCTGTGGACGTCGATTTTGCTCCACGCGCTCGTCAATGCCCTTTCCCTTTTCACCATCGCTTCCTAAAAGGAGGAAATCAATGCCCCATATTCAGCAATTATCGCCGCATGTCGCCGACCTCATCGCCGCGGGCGAGGTGGTCGAGCGCCCTGCGAGCGTTGTCAAGGAGCTGCTGGAAAACGCCATCGACGCCGGTGCGCAGAGCGTGACGGTGGAGATGAAAAACGGCGGCATGACCTATCTTCGCGTCAGCGACGACGGCTGCGGCATCGCGCCGAGCGAGCTGCCGACGGCCTTTCTGCGCCACGCGACGAGCAAGCTGCGCACGGCGGAGGATTTGGCCGCCATCGGCACGCTGGGCTTCCGCGGCGAGGCGCTCGCGGCGATCTCTTCCGTTTCTCGGCTCGACATTTTCTCGCGCGAGCGCGGCGCGCTCAGCGGAGCAAAGCTCCACCTGGAGGGCGGCGTCCCCGGCACGGTCGAGGACGCGGGCTGCCCCGAAGGGACGAGCATCATCGTGCGCGACCTCTTTTACAATACGCCCGCGCGATTGAAGTTCATGAAGCGCGACAGCGCGGAGGCCACGGCCATCGCGGGCCTTGTCGGTCATCTGGCGCTCTCGCATCCGGAGGTGTCGTTCAAGCTCATCAAGGACGGCACGCAGACGCTTTTGACCCCCGGCGACGGCGCGCTGCGCTCCGCCATTTACGCCTCTCTCGGGCGTGAGTTCACGCTCTCGCTCCTTGAGGTCAGGGGAACGGACGGCGACATGGGCGTCACGGGCTTTGTGACCTCGCCCATCGCCTCGCGCGGCACGCGCGGCATGCAGACATTTTTTGTCAACGGGCGTCTCGTCAAATCCCAGCTGCTTACCGCCGCGCTCGAGGAAGCCTATGCAAACCGCATGATGAAGGGCAAGTTCCCCGGCTGCGTGCTGCTCGTCGAGCTGCCGCGCGACATGGTGGACGTGAACGTCCACCCGGCGAAGACCATCGTGAAGTTTGTGGGCGAAAAGCGCATCTTTGATCTCGTTTATCACGCGGCGATGGCCGCGCTCGACAAGCGCGAAGAGGCCGAGCGCCCCCAGCCAAAGCCCGCGTCTCAAGTACAGAATCCGCGCGGCGATTTCTTCGCCAACATGACCTCGCAGCAGTACCGCGAGAGCCGGAAGACGGCGGAAAAGCCCGCCTATACACCTGCCGGTGCGCGTCCCGTGTCCGTGCCGCAGAGCGCGCCGGTGAAGCCCTCGCCCGCCCCGCAGTGGCAGACGAGAGTGCCCGCCATCGACACGCAGAGCGGCGGCAAGGCGGCGCTTTCCGACTATGTGCGCCATGAAACGCCCGCGTCCGCGCCGGTACTGTCGGCACAGCAGTCACAGCCTGTGGAAAAGTCTGTCCATTCTGTGGAAAACCATGACGACGAGGTCGTCACGCTGCCGATGCCGGAGAAAGACGCCCGCCCCGTCGTGACCGGCCCAATCATCGGACCGGCGGCGGAGACTGCGGCAGAGCCCGAGCCGGAAGCGCCCGCCGTCCCCGCGTTTGCCCCTGCGAAGCAGGAAGAGCCCGAGATCGAGCAGACGACGTTCGTTCCCCCGTCCGCCGCGCCGTGGCGCATCGCGGGCGAGGTGCTCGACACCTACATCGTCTGCGAGGACGAGGATAAAAACGTCTGGCTCATCGACAAGCACGCCGCGCACGAGCGCGTGAATTTCGACCGCATGAAGGCCAACCAGGAGCCACTGATGTGTCAGGCCCTGCTCGCTCCCCTCGTGGCGGAGTTCGCCGCCGAGGAGTACAGCGCGCTTGCGGCGAATTTGGAGCTTTTGCGCGAATTCGGCTTTGAGTGCGAGGAGTTCGGCGGCGGGAGCCTGATCCTGCGCGCCATCCCCGCCGATATCGACAGCGGCGACGCCATCCCCGCGCTCGAAGAGCTTGCCGACAAGCTCGTCACCGCCCACACCGCCGACCCCGCCGCCGCGCGCGACGCGCTGCTGCACACGATGGCCTGCAAGGCGGCCATCAAGGGTGGCTGGAAGAGCGACCTAAGCGAGCTGCGCGTGCTCGTCGACAAGGTGCAGAGCGGCGAGGTGCAGTTCTGCCCGCACGGGCGGCCCGTGAAGGCAAAGCTCACAAAGTATGAGCTTGAAAAAATGTTCAAGCGCGCGTAAGCGCAGGAGGGAGAAAATGAAACTCGTATGCGTCGTCGGCCCGACGGCCTCCGGCAAGACGAAGCTTGCCGTGCAGCTTGCGAAGCTGTACGGCGGCGAGGTCGTCTCCTGCGATTCGATGCAGATCTACCGCGGCATGGTCATCGGCACCGCCGCGCCGACGGAAGAGGAAATGCAGGGCGTCCCGCACCACATGGTCGGCGTGGCCGACCCGAACGAAAACTACTCCGTCGCCCGCTACGCGTGCGACGCGGCGAAATGCGTCGACGATCTGATCGCGCGCGGAAAGCAGCCCGTCATCGTCGGCGGCACGGGGCTTTACCTAAACTCCCTCCTCGCAGGGCACGGCTTTGCCGGCGGCGACAAGGACGGCGCATACCGCGCGGAACTGGAGCGCCGCTGGGAAGAAGAGGGCGGCGAGGCGATGTTCGCAGCGCTTCGACGCATCGACCCGGAAACGGCCGAAAAGTTGCATTTGAACGACAAAAAGCGCATCCTCCGCGCGCTCGAGGTCTACTACGAGACCGGCAAGACCATGGCACAGCACAACGCGGAGACGAAACTCATCCCCCCGCGCTACGATTCCGTGCGCATCGGCCTTGCCTATGAGGATCGGGACGACATGAAGCGCGCCATCGACCTCCGCGTCGACAAAATGGTCGAGGCGGGGCTTTTCGACGAGGTCAGAGCGCTGCTCGATTCCGGACTTCCCCGCGACGTGACGGCCATGCAGGCCATCGGGTATAAGGAGACGCTTGCCTACTTGGACGGCGAGGCCGCGCGCGAAGAGGCCATCGACGAGATCAAGCTCCGCTCCCGCCAGTATGCCAAGCGCCAGCTCACGTGGCTGCGGCGCGACCCCAGCATCCACTGGTTTTATTGGAAAAAAACGAGGATTCTCCCCGATTGCCTCGCTTTTTCGACAGAAATTCTCCATACCTATGGCGTATCCTGACTTTAACGCGGACAAGCCGTCCGCAAAAAAGAAAGGAAAGAAAAGCCATGAAAAAAATCGCAAACCTTCAGGACCTATTTCTCCTCTCTGCGCGCCGCAATCGCACGAGCGTGACGGTATTTCTCGTCAACGGCTTCCAGATGCGCGGCGTCATCACGGGCTTTGACAGCTTTGTCGTCATCTTGGAGAGCGACGGCAAGCAGCAGATGCTCTACAAGCACGCGATCTCAACGATCGTGCCCATCGCGGCCATCGACCTCAAAGGCGCGGAGGAAAGCGAGGAGTAAGCACGCCTGATCCGGGAGTGTGCCATGAAATCTACATCCGTTTCCACAAAGATCATCACGATCCTGCTCCTTTTGGCGGTCATCGGGTATTTCGCCGTGCAGGGCTACAACTACTTTGTCAGCCCCGAGACGACGACGCTCGTCTACCGCTATCACAGCGAGCGGTCCATTGCCCTGCGGGGCTATGTGGTGCGCGACGAGCAGGTCGTGGACTGCAATGAAACGCTCATCGAGCTCAAGCACGCCGAGGGCGAGCGCGTGGGCCAGGGCGACACCATCGCCTCCGTCTACCGCTCGGCCGACGCGCTGAACGCCACGCAGCAGCTCGAGACACTGCGCGCGCAGAAAGAGCAGCTTGAGTACGCCAAGAGCGCCTCGAGCGACGCGGCCACCGCGCTGCGTCTGGATACCGACATCCGCGAGCAGATCATCTCCGTGCGCGCGGCCTACGAGTCGGGTGCGTACAGCTCGCTCGACACGCTGATCCCCCAGCTCAAAACGACGGTCTTGAAGCGCGAATACGCCTACAACGGCAGCGATGACTTAACGGCGAAGCT
>ENA-OUQC01001534-OUQC01001534.1-human-gut-metagenome-genome-assembly--contig:-NODE-1534-length-11780-cov-2.792324_pt1 | contig 11780 bp, 8 predicted proteins | sample MGYA00237942_ERZ548815 | MGnify/ENA primary metagenome ERZ548815 (study PRJEB26490, sample SAMN05194722) | human gut metagenome | biome: terrestrial biome; feature: human-associated habitat; material... | reverse complement strand
TGAGTGAGTCAATCCGGGAGCATGGCGTTCTGCAGCCGCTTCTTGTGCGTAAGCACGGTAATGGCTATGAAATTATTGCTGGTGAACGTGGCTATCAGGCTTCAAAGCTTGCTGGTCTTGAAGAGCTTCCAGTTATCATTAAAGACGTTGATGATGAGGAGATGCTTGCACTCGCGCTAATCGAAAACCTTCAGCGCTCAGACCTCAACCCCGTCGAAGAGGCTAAGGGATATCGACAGCTCATCGATTCGAGCGGTATGACTCAAGAAGCCTTGTCAAAGGCTGTCAGCAAGTCTCGTTCTGCAATCACCAATTCGTTGCGCTTGCTTGATCTTCCAGAGGTAGTTCAGCAGATGATTTTCGAAGGCAAGCTCACCGCTGGTCATGCTCGTGCAATTCTTGCGGTTCCGTATGAAGAAGCGCGCATTAAGCTTGCTAAGAAGGTTGTTGCCGAGGGATTGTCTGTCCGTGCGACAGAAAATCTTGCTCCATTGTTTTCTGCCGGAGAGACGCCTAAGACACCTCGCCCTGCAACGCCTCAGTCTTTTAAGAAGGCTGCACGCGTTCTGCGTCAGGTGTTTAACACGAACGTTCGCGTTAAGAGCTCGCGCGGCAAGAATAAAATCGAGATTGAGTTTAAGGATGAGGAAGAACTGTCTCGAATTCTTGGTGAAATGATTCAATTTGATCAGGGAGGCCAGGATGAAGAATAAAGTTCTGGCTGCTCTTGCTTTGGCTGCAACTGTAGCGGTTGGCGCATTTGCGGGATTTAAGGTCGCAACAGATGATGAATTGCGTGGTCGTCTGCTACGCGGGGCGCAGGATATCGTCGATACATCCAAAAAGAAAATGGACGTTATGACCGAGGATGTCGCTATGCGTACAGCTCAGGTAACTAAGAATCCCAAGATTAATCAAGATTGGGTAAATCATCAATGGGAAAATGTAGGCTTTTAGGTACCTAACAATTACTAGCCTTTTTGAAGGGGCTCTTGTCTGAATGCCAGAACAGGGACCCCTTATTTCTTGCGAAAAAGTTGTCGAACAATCGCGCGATGCAAATTAGTGATAGATATGAAACAGCCCCGGTTGCAATTAAGCAACCGGGGCTGTTCGATGTTTCACATGAAACGTTTAGGTTGGTCTTCCCTACGCGTTTTTCTGAACCTTGAAGCGCTGCTTGAGTTGGCCGCAAGCAGCGTCGATATCGTTGCCGCGAGAGTTACGGATGGTGGTCTCAATACCACGGGACTCAAGACGACGCTGAAGGTCTTCAACCTTATGAATCGGCGAGGGCTTGAGAGGGCTGCCCTCGATATCGTTGAGCTGGATCAGGTTGACGTGGCACAGCGTGCCCTCGCAGAAGTCGCAGAGCGCCTGCATCTCGGGGTTGGTGTCATTGACGCCTTCGATCATGGCATATTCGTACGTCGGTCGGCGGCCGGTCTTTTCGGTGTAGAGCTGAAGAGCCTCGTGAAGGCGCAGAAGTGTGTACTTCTTAACGCCCGGCATGAGTTTATTGCGGGTGGATTGAATGGCAGAGTGCAGCGAGACGGCGAGCGTGAACTGCTCGGGAATGTCGGCGAACTTACGAATACCAGGAATAACGCCGCTGGTGGAGACAGTGAGGTGGCGCGCTCCAATACCGATACCGTCAGGGTCATTAAGAATGCGCAGCGCCTTGAGGACCTCGTCGTAGTTGGCGAAAGGCTCACCCTGACCCATGAACACTACGCTCGTCGCGCGCTCACCAAAGTCGTTAGAAACATGGAGTACCTGGTCAACGATTTCCTGAGCGGTCAGCGAACGCTTGAGGCCGTTCAGGCCGGTAGCGCAAAAAGCACAGCCCATGCCACAGCCGGCTTGGGTGGATACACAGACAGACAGCTTGTTTCGACGAGGCATGCCGACGGTCTCGACGGAGATGCCGTCGTGGTACTCGAGTAGGTATTTACGAGAGCCATCCTTAGACACCTGTTTGGCGAGCTCGGTCGGCGTGTCGAAGGCAAATGCCTCCTTCAGCTGCTCGCGGAAGGCCTTGGGAAGGTTGGTCATATCATTAAACGAACAAACGTTCTTCTCAAAAACCCATTCGATGAGCTGCTTTGCGCGAAAAGCGGGTTGGCCGAGTTCGGCGACAAGTTCACGAATATCGTTTTGGCTCAAGTCGCGAATGTCTTGAGATTTAGTCCTGGGATTCATGGAAGCCTTTCGATTTTGGGGAAACGTTGAGGGTATCGCTACAATATGGTATCAGCTGCAGGAATTATAGAGGAGGAGTCTGCCCATGCCGGGTAAAAGCCTAGAGAACATGCACGTAGCGGTCTTGGCGGGCGGCCATTCCGCCGAACGCGAGATTTCGCTCAATTCGGGAAAGAATGTCGTGGTGGCACTGAAGGAGGCTGGCTACACCTCGGTGGAGCTGCTCGATACCGCCGCCGATGACTTTATGGTGACCATGGCGACGGGCGGCTTCGACGTGGCGTTTATCGCCATGCACGGCGCCGGCGGCGAGGATGGCGCCATGCAGGGGGTCATGGAGACGCTGGGTATCCCCTACACGGCGTCGGGCGTGCTCGCCAGCGCATGTGGCGCCGATAAGGAGGTTTCAAAGCTTCTGTATGCCAAGGCGGGCATCCCCATTGCCCCTGGCCTGGCGCTTGAGGCGGGCGACGAGATCGATATCAATCGTATCGTCGATGTTTGTGGCGAGCGTTGCTTTGTAAAGCCCGCCGTCAACGGCTCTAGCTACGGCATTTCGCTTGTACACGAGCCCTCCGAGTTGCCGGCGGCAATCGCCAAGGCTTTTGAGTACGGCGATAAGGTGCTGGTCGAAAAGTGCATCGAGGGAACCGAGATCACCGTGGGCGTGTATGGCGAGGACGACGTGCGCGCTCTGCCGATTGTGGAGATTTGCAAGCCTGAGGACTGCGAGTTCTACGACCTGGATGTAAAGTACGTCGATCCCACGGATATCCACCGCATTCCGGCGCAGATTTCGCCCGAAAACTATGCGCGTGCCCAGGAACTTGCCTGTGCCGCTCACAAGGCCCTCGGTTGCCTGGGTATCTCGCGCAGCGACTTTATTGTGAGCGAGGACGGCCCCGTTATCCTCGAGACCAATACCATTCCCGGCATGACCGATACGTCGCTGTATCCTGACGAGATTCGCCATACCGATGACATGACGTTCCCGCAAGTGTGCGACAGCCTGATCCGTATGGGTCTCCGTCGAGCAGGCGTTGCATGCTAATTGAGGACGCCGTATCTCCTGGAACGCCGCAGTTTGTCATCGATTCTTACGCCACGCTCGCCGAGCGCGCCAAGACGCAGTCGTTTGGCCTCATCGAGGAGGATGTAATCGTCCTCGATACCGAGACCACGGGTCTTTCGGTGCAGGACAACGAGTTAATTGAGATTTCCGCGGCCCGTCTTTCGGGCCGCGAGGTCATTGACCGCTTCGATACGTTCGTGCATCCCAAGCAGCTGATTCCTGCAGAGATTACCGAGCTCACGAGTATTACGAACGCCGATGTGGCAGATGCCCCGTCGGCCGTCGAGGCCGGCGCGGCACTCGCCGATTTTGTGGGCGGCTGTCCTGTTATCGCACATAACGCCACGTTTGACCGGTCGTTTATCGAATCGGTCAAAGGCGGTGTCAACGTGAGTGATATCTGGATCGATTCGCTGGCGCTATCGCGCATTGCGCTTCCGCGCCTGATATCGCACAAACTGTCCTTTATGGCCGACTTGTTTGGGTGCGATTCGGTGTCGCATCGCGCGAACGCAGACGTTGATGCCCTGTGCGGTGTGTGGCGCGTGCTGTTGGTCGCACTTACCGACCTGCCTTCGGGCCTTATGGCGCGCTTGGCGGACATGCACGCGGACGTGCCTTGGTCCTATCGCCCCATTTTTTCTTTTTTGGCTGGCCAGAACCCGGGTTCGATATTTTCGCTCAGCGCCGCTCGTGCCGATGTGCTCAAGGCCGATCGCGCGGACGATCGCGTTGATGCGGACGAGCTGTCGGTCCTTAAGATGCCGAGCCGTGAAGAGATCGAGGCAGATTACGCCCCCGGCGGCCTGGTCAATCGTATGTACCCCACCTATGAGCCGCGCGACGAGCAGATCGCGATGGCGGTTGAGGTGCGCGATGCGCTGGTCACGGGTACCCATCGCGTGATCGAGGCGGGCACGGGCGTCGGTAAGTCGATGGCGTATCTCGTTCCCTTTGCCGAGGCCGCTCGCCGAAACAACATTACCGTTGGCATTGCGACCAAATCGAATAATCTTGCCGACCAACTTATGTACCACGAGCTGCCAAAACTCGCCGAACAGCTGGACGGCGGCCTGTCATTTTGTGCACTCAAGGGCTATGACCACTATCCGTGCCTGCGCAAGCTCGAGCGCATGAGCCGTAGTCAGGTCGAGATAACCACCAAGCGCGATCCTGCTGACACGCTCACGGCGGTTGCGGTGATCATGGCATATGTGTGCCAATCTGCCGATGGCGACCTCGATTCACTCGGCATTCGCTGGCGCAGCGTCAACCGCCCCGACTTTACGACAGCTTCGCGCGAGTGTGCTCGTCGTCTGTGTCCGTTCTTCCCTGACAAATGCCTGGTCCACGGGGCGCGCCGTCGTGCGGCACATGCCGACGTGGTGGTTACCAACCATTCCCTGCTGTTCCGCAACGTGGCCGCCGAGGGAAGGATTTTGCCTCCGATTCGTCACTGGGTGGTCGACGAGGCCCATTCCATCGAGCGCGAGGCTCGTCGCCAATGGGCGCGCGTGGTTTCGGCCGATGAGTCGCGCGTGCTGTTTGAGCGCTTGGGTGGGTCGAGTGCCGGCGCGCTGAGTCAGGTTTCCCGTGACCTGGCCACTTCCGAGGGCTCTACGCTCTACCTGGGACTCACCGCCAAAGCGACGTCGACGGTTGCCCGTGCGAGCATGGCGATTGCCGATGTGTTCGATGGCGTGCGCGAGCTTGGCCGCCGTGCCCGCGGGAGCTATGACAACGCGAATCTGTGGATTGGCCCCGAGCTGCGCGAGTCGGATGACTGGCACGATTTTTTGCAGTCGGCCCATACTGCGATCGATGCGCTGGAACAGGCGGATAAAAGTATAGACGCGCTGGTGCAAGCCGTCGCTGCCGATAAGCCCGAGGTCGTCGTCGACCTGGGCGACATTTCGCGCCGTCTGCATGAGGTTGTCGAGAATCTCAGGCTCATCATTGAGGGTACGGATGAGCACTATGTGTACTCACTGCAGGTGAACCGCCGGCTGCGAGCGGGCGGGGAGTCTATGACCGCCGAGCGCATCGATATCGGCGAGGCCTTGGCGAACGAGTGGCTGCCCGAGGTGCACACGGCCATCTTCGCTTCGGCGACCATGACGGTGTCCAAGAGCTTTGAGCATTTCAACCATGCCGTCGGGCTCGATCGTATCGGCGCTTCGACGTCCTCATCGCTGCACCTGGATTCGAGTTATGACTTTGACTCAAATATGGCCGTGGTCGTTGCTGGCGATATCCCCGACCCGCGCGATCGCGAGGGCTACCTGTCGGCGCTCGAGCGTGTCCTGGTCGACGCCCATCTTGCCATGGGCGGATCGGTGCTCACGTTGTTCACCAACCGGCGCGACATGGAGGACCTATACGCCCGCGTTGAGCCCAAGATGGCCCGTGCGGGTCTGGAGCTCAACTGCCAGCAGCGCAACTCATCTCCTCGTCGCCTGCGCGACCGGTTTATCAACGAACCGACCTCGTCGCTTTTTGCGCTCAAGGCCTTCTGGGAGGGGTTTGATGCCAGCGGCGAGACGCTGCGCTGCGTCATCATTCCCAAGTTGCCGTTCTCGAGCCCCACGGATCCTCTTTCGTGTGAGCGCAACCTGCGTGAGGACCGCGCCTGGGCGCGCTACTCACTGCCCGAGGCGGTACTCGAAGTCAAGCAGGCCGCCGGTCGTCTCATCCGCTCGTCGACCGATTGCGGCGTGCTCATTTTGGCCGATCCACGTCTGGTGACGAAGGGCTACGGCAAGAAGTTCTTGACGTCGCTGCCCACGACTTCCTACCAGCGTATCGAGTCGGCACAGATCGGTCATTATTTACAGCTGTGGCGCGCACGCCACGAACGACGCCGTTAAAGCGGACAGATCAAACTCTTCGCCATATCGCATAGACGCTTTGCCGAGGCGGGGTCATCCAGTATGCGGATGGCTCCGCCCGCTGCGATTACCTGGCAGAACAGCCAGTGCTCTGACCCATAACGCACGGTCACCGTTGCCATGTCTGCCCCGTTTGGCTCTATCGACATGATGCCGGCCCAGTCTAGGCGTTCTGCCATGTCGAGCGGCATGAGGAGCTTTGCGCTCTGCTCCGCTCGGGAAAGGGATTCGTGGAGGGACGCGGACGCGGGCATGTGGCGCTCCACGGAATCGTCGGTAAGGGCAAGGCCTTCGATTTTGTCCATGCGGTAGGAGCGCTGCTCATCAACTTCGACATCCCAGGCAATCAGATATGTTTGGTCGCCATGCGTCGCGATGCGCAGGGGGTCGATGAGACGCTCGCGCGGCCGCGCGTCGTCCATCGAGCGGTAGGTGATGCGGCATCGAACGCCGTCTTGAATCGCGCAGCTCAGCTGTTGCCAGTGCGATCCTCGGGCAACGGTATCGACGACGCGCTGGTTGTAGCCGAGCTCCTCGGGTAGGAGGGCATGCCGGATACGCTCTGCTGCCCGAGAGTCGATTCCCATCGATTCGAGTTCGTGGTTGAGTACGGCGCCTTCAGCGGCACTCAGGCGCAAAGGTAGCACGCGACCCGCATCGCCTGTCAGGACGATGCGCTCGCCGTGGCGTTCGCAGATGATGCGTGCGCCCGACTCACGGTCAGCGAGGGTCGAAACGATATCGATAATTTCATCGAGCGCCGCACCCGTGATATCAAAACGGCTGCAGATATCCCCTCGTGTCATACCGGCCTCGCCGGCAGCGTAGAGGGCCTCCATGATGTCAATCGCACGCGAGAGCCTTTGCTCGCTGGTGAGTTTACGCGCGGGCATGCTCGTGCACCGTCCTTTCGATGAGGTGGTTCCACGCCAGTTTGAGTGCATCGGGGGCAACGGGTCTCATGCCGTCCATGGCGTGCTCCATGCAAAACGTGGCAGCGGCGTTAAGGTCGCGCACGCCGACGGTCCAAGTCCAACCCTCTTCGGTGCGTGTGAGCTCCCCACGACCGCGCGTAAGGCCGCTGACCATGTCGGCCTGGGCTTGCAGGGCAAACGAAAAGGTCGCCATAACGGGCTTGCAATCGGCAAAATCAAACTCAAAGAACAGGCGATCGTTCAGGTTGAAGTCGGCGGGGATGGAGTAGGCCTTCGAGGGACGCCATGCGCGAACGATACGGTCGCAGCGAAACGTCCTGATTTCGTCGGTGGCGTTGTCGAGTCCGCAAAAATACGCCACGACCTCGTGCTCGAACATGCCGTATACGCAGACGGTGCGCTCTTTTTGCTCCCCGTGCCCGTTTTGATACAAAAAGCGCAGCGCGCAGCGTTCGGCAAAAGCGCTCCACACCGCATCGACGGCGGGCGAGCGACGGGCGGGAGGCTCTTCTGCCGTCGATGCACCGGTGAGGTAGGCGATCTTGGAGCGTATGTCTGCAAGCGGCGTGGCAAACGCGGCCGAGCCGGTCGCAAGGGTCTGGTCGATAGCGTCGAGCAAGATGTCCGCGTCGTCTGCAGTGATGAGGCCGCCGGCCGCAAACGTGTGCTCGCGATCGATGGTCCACGCGCTTTCTTCGGTTTCTTGAGCGCCCGCTGCGCGGACTTCCTTGATCGTGATTCCGCGTTCGAGGAGTTTTTCGCGATCGCGGCGAAACTTGCGCTTGTCCGAGTCGATATTGCCCGACCCGTAGCCAAGGTCGGAATCCAGGACAATTTGCTCTGTGGTCAATGGCTCGGGAGAGCTGTTAAGGACAAAGAACAGATTGAGGATGCGCTGGGCGGTCTTGTCGAAACCGGGCCCCGGCGCTCCCTTTTTATTCGTTACGTTTGTATCGCTTGCCGTCATAGAATCCTCGCATGGGAAGGTGTTTGATGCCATGATTTTAGTCCGATATGGAGATTAGGCTATATCCTTGTCCGCTTGGGGCGTTAAGATGCCCAGAATTCGGCCGTTTGCGCCCGCTCGGGGTATACTTTCGACTATATACGGTTCTAATGTGCATACATTGGGCCTATTTGTCGGATTATGGATGTGGAGCGCACATGGCGAACACCCAGAACTATATTAACCACCTGCTGCAGAACACCGGCATCACGCCGGCGTGCAGCGAAGAAGAGCGCTTGGCTGCCGAAGATATCGCTCAAATTTTCCGCAACCACGGCTTTGATCCCGAGGTGCAGGAGTTTAATGCTCCCGCGCCGAGCAGGATGGCGTTTGCCGTTACGGGCATTCTGACATTTGCTGGTGCCCTACTTATGGGCATTGGCGGCGGTATCGGTTTAGTCGGCACCCTGTTGGCCGTTGCCGGAGCCGTGCTCTATGTGCTCGAGCGAACCGGTCGTCCCGTGATCTCGCGCCTGGGTAAGACGGGCGTGAGCCAAAACGTCATTGCCTACCACAAGGCGTCGGGCCCGCTTGCCTCTCCGCGCAATCGCCCGGTTGTCGTCGTCGCGCACTATGACTCCCCGCGCGCCGCACTGCTCGCTCGTGAGCCCTATGCGCCGTATCGAGCACTGATCGCCAAGTTGCTCCCGATTGCCACGATTGCTCCCGCGGCTATTGCCATCCTGCGCATCTTGCCGCTTCCCGGTGCGTTGAAGGTCCTGCTGTGGATTGTTGCGATCCTTGCCTCTCTTGTGGCTCTTGCCAATGCCGCCAATATCATTTCCAATCGTTTTATCCTTCCCTATACGTCCGGCTCGGTTTGCAACAAGTCGTCTGTTGCCGCCATGCTGGGTGTCATGGATAACGTCGCCCCCTATCAGGGCGAGAACGAGTTCCCTGACGATATTCCGTTTGACACGTATTTTGGCGAGCAGAAGCGTCGTGCCGAGGAGATTGCGCGTGCGGCGGCCGAGTATGCCGCGGCCCAGCAGCGAAACGATTACGGCAATACTGTCGAATACGAAGAGCCTTCCTATACCGAGGACGAGTTTGGCCAGCCGGTCGCTCCCGAGGGCGAGCAGGGCGAGGCTTTTAATGAGCAAATTGAGGAATTCGAAGGTGCCCCTGCTGACGAGACCTCGATTGGCATCACCGCACCCGAGGCCCAGGTCCAAGATGTTCCAGCCGAAGAGCCCGTCGCGGACGAGTCCGCTGCCGAGTCAGCAGAGGAGCCTGCCGCGGCTGAGCAGGCCGAGCCCGAGCCCAAGCTTTATCGCAATGCCGCCGGTAACATCCGATTTGGTTCGGATGCCATCCGTGCCCTGGGCATGCTCCCCGAGTCCTGCACACTCGATTACGAAGAGGGCGAGGAGCCGACGTTTGAGCCTGTGCCCCAGCCCAATCCGGTCGTGGCTGCTCAGCCCGATGATGCCAACGGCATCGAGGCGGAGACCGACGCAGAGCCCACTATCGATTCCGCAGCCGGTCTGGACGTCATGGCGCCTGCCCCGGCGCCCGAGGAGCTCGATAATACCGAGGACGATTACGATGCATATCCGCAGCGCGTGTCCTATGAGAGCGACACCGATTTCTCTGCCGAGCTTCCGGTGACGACGCACCATGCCGACATCGCTTCCGCGTTTTCTTCGTTCGGTGCCAGTGCCTCCCATTTCTTTAAGGGGGCATTCGAAAAGGGCAAGAAGCTCGTCGACGACTTTGAGGAAAAGCGCGCTGTTGCCCGCGAGGCGGCCGAGCGCGAGGCTGTGGCCCAACAACAGGCGGCCGAGGCCGAGCGTGAGCGCGCGGCACAGGAATTTGAGCAAAACGACGCTGAACAGCCGGTATCCGTTGATGTTGCCGACGCCACGACGTCTTTCGAGGCGCCGCGGCCTTCGTCCGCGGATGCTGCCGAGGAGACGACGACCTTCGAAACCCAACAGCCGATCGACAGTACTGTGTCGTTCGATACCACGATGACGTTTGAGAAGCAGGGCACCGCTATCGCCGAGCCCCTTTCCGCTCCTGTCGAGGACGAGCCTGCTGCGCCCGATACGGTCGAGAATCAATCCGCGCCAGAACAGGTCGCTGCGGACAGCTCCGAGCAAGAGCCTGAGCCCGTGGCCCCCGAAGCTCCGCAGACGGATGAGTCGAGGCCCTACTCTACGCAGATCTTTACCATGCCCGCACCGAGCGATCCCGGCGCCACGGTTGCCAACGCTGTTCCGTCGCAGACCGAGACGGTCGATGCTCTGATGGCTCAGATTTCGTCTCAGGCGTCGCCGCGCCCGAACATGAACGTTCCCGACCCGGCATCCGCGCCGGCTCCCATGCCCTCTGCGTCTCCGCTGGCCTCGGTCCCCGATCCTTCGATGCCTTCGATGCAGCAGTCCAATGTCGCCTCGCGCACCTCGCTGTTCGACCTTCCCGACCCTTCGGCTCAGGTCAACGATCCCTTTGCGACTGCACAGGGTCCCGAGCCCACATCGGCTCCGGTTGTTCCTCCCATGCCGGCCACCACGGATGTTCAGCCGTTTGAGACCATCTCGGCTCCTGCCGCTTCGAGCGCTAAGCCGCAAAAGCGCGGCTTGGGAGGTCTGTTTGGTCGCAAAAAGAAAAACGAGCAGGGCAGCATGAGCGATTGGCTTGGCGTCGAGGATGATTACGACGCCAAAAAGTCTGGTCGCGGCATCGGCTCGTGGGATAACTTCGAGGATGATGACGACGGCTGGAAGGGTGGCGCCACGTCTTCCGATGGAGCTTCCGCCGAGGATATGCTCGCTGCCGTTGCCTCCATGGGCGATGACGAGTTGCTTGGCCACGACATCTGGTTTGTGGCTACAGGCGCTTCCGATTGCGACGGCGCCGGCATGAAGGCGTTCCTGGCCGCACATCGCGACAAACTCCGCGGCGTGTTCTTTATCAACCTTGAGTCCATTGGTGCCGGCAGGCTTTCGGTCGTGACGGTCGAGGGCGAGCAGCAGTTGCTCAAGGGTGACCGACGCATCATGAACCTGGTCAATAAGGTGTGCAAGTCGTTCCATGTCGATTGCGGTGCATTTGAGATGCCCTATGCCAAGACCGACGCCTATGCTGCGCTCGAGGCAAGCCGACGCGCCCTTACCATTGCCGGCGTTGACGGTCCGTGTCTAGCGTGCGCTTACACCGAGGACGATCTGCCGCACAACGTCAATCCGACAAATATCGCTACGGTGTCCGAGGTCGTGACCGAGGTCATTCGTCGTTCGTAGGTTGACCTCTAAGGAGTCTGCGTGTTTTCGTACATCAAGCGCCACTGGCCCATCTATCTCATCTTGGCCCTGATTGCCATTGCCCTTGGTTTTGGGGCCGCGTATATCGTGGGTGTTAAAGGCTCAACGCCCGAGTCCACGATTAGCGAAGAAGTGGAGCACGAGCAGAGTTTGGGAGCCGATGGCATCTCCGAGTCCGAACAAGCGCTCATCGACGGTGGGTCTGCATCTGGGGAATAGCCATTTCGCCATGCACGAAAAAGAGGCGAGCCGGGAGACGGGCTCGCCTCTTTTTATTGCGTCAGCGACGTTTCGACGCCAGCTTTAGATGGGCAAACCAGATTGCCGCGGCGCCGGAGGTCATGAAGGCGGTGAGGCAGGCGGCGATGGGAAGGGACCCCGTTGCAGGTAAATCTTGCGGTCTGGCGC
>ENA-OUQC01001533-OUQC01001533.1-human-gut-metagenome-genome-assembly--contig:-NODE-1533-length-11783-cov-3.458731_pt1 | contig 11783 bp, 10 predicted proteins | sample MGYA00237942_ERZ548815 | MGnify/ENA primary metagenome ERZ548815 (study PRJEB26490, sample SAMN05194722) | human gut metagenome | biome: terrestrial biome; feature: human-associated habitat; material... | reverse complement strand
CTGCCGCAAAGCTTAATTTTCCATCAGGAATAAAAAGTCCGTTTCCGCTTCCTGCAGTGCTTTAAGTTCACTTGCGGCATCCGGGGTATAAACATTCTGCTCCAGCATACCGCGTATGCCTGCTAAACGGAAAATTCGCATACGTTCCGCGTCATTCAAAGAAGGAATACGACGAGGGTAATTGTCGCCGGACAGCGTATAGCACCCGATTCCGAGTTGATTAAAATAGTATGTCAAAAGGGACGAAATACCCGTTTTTCCCACGCCGGATCCACCGCACACCGTAATAACCGCTCGTTTTGCCGGTGATTTTTCCAGAACTTCGCGCAGCATAGGTAAAACTACCGGAAAAATCTTTGCGGCTTTTTCTTTCTGCTGCGATCCAATCCATATTTTGTCTCCCGGAGTATCTCCCTGCGGAATATCTTCCGGAATTTCTGGGGGCTGCCATGCCTGCATGGCTTTTTCAAGCGTCAACATCAAATCTGCAGTCAAGTTTACTTACCTCCATATTTTTATAATCTCTTGCCTTCTTCTGCCTTTTTGAACGAAAGCCAGCTAAAACTGTTACCGGATTGTACAAAATGGATCGGAAGATCACACGCAAGCACTTTCGGCAACCACTGTGCCATATACCGCATTCCGGGTTCTTCCAAATTGAAGTGTCCGACATTCAGCAGCGCGCGTCGGATTCCCAAAGTATTTGCATCCTGCACATACTCACCGATTGTCCAATCGATCACCTCACCGGGAATGATCAAATCGCAATTCATTTTTTCAATGAGCTGTATATTTTGCCTGTCCCAGTCCGTTCCGAAAAAATGTCCGACGATAGCTACGCGCTCCACAGGCATTTCAGGGTCTCCTATAATGCGAATTCCATCAATCTGCATGGTATGCGCAACATGCTCCGCCACCGCGCGGACCGTAGTGAGCGGCAAGTGGTACGCGGTTCCCGGAAAATAGTTTTCCGTCTCCTGATACTGTTCCCAGCCGAGCATTTTAGCCAACCCGGAAAAGATACCGTCAGGTCTATGATTGTGGATATGATCGTGATCGCGGTATACAACGATACCGAGACGGTCAAGAAGCTGTTTTTTTGCCTGATACACACAGTTATCCTGAAGCCAATCGGTCTCGTCCCATCCGTCGTAGAAAAGAGGCTCATGGCCGATGATTAAATTGCACCCCAGCTCAGCAGCTTTACGAATGACCTCTGCCGTTGGGCAACAGGACAACACGATTCCTGTGCAGACCTGATCCGGATCGCCGTATTGCACGATGTCGCACGTTCTGCGCTCCGGCTCCAGCGGTCCGTGATATGCTTCTAATTTATCAATGATTTCTGAAATTTTCATTGCCGTATTCCTTTGCTTTACACTTTGTTGGCACCCATCTTCTTGTAGACATCCCCTCTGTCGATCCAGTCGAGGAAATTATTGATTTCAAGATCCCAAATGGCAAATTCGTGCTCATAACCGGGCAGATCATCATAGCGCAGTCGACTGCTCTTCCAAATCGGTTCAACAAATTTATGGTATTCCTGCACACTCTTATAAAGGAAATCTCTGTCGCCGATGCTCAGGAAGAGATCCGGCAGCTTTTTACCCTCTGCCACAGCTTTTTCTGTCGCAGCGTAAAGATCCACCCACTGCGGCCCCTTCGTCTTTTTGCTTTCCATATCCTTTTTCGAGAATACGGCCGGCGAAAGGGCACCAATCGCGCTGTATCGGTCCGGATTCTCAATGCCATGCAGCAACGCGCCGTAGCCACCCATGGAAAGGCCCGCAATATAGCGATCCTTCGGACTGTCGGAAATCGGGAAATAGGCTTCAACAAATTCAGGAAGTTCGTGATTCAGGAAATCGTAGTAATTGTCGCCCATATCATCATTCATATACGCCTTGTTTCCGACAGAGAATGTAACGATAGCAATCCTTTTTTCTTCTGCATATCTCTCAACGCTTGTATAGCGGAGCCAAGACATATAGTCGTTTCCCTTACCATGCAGCAAATATACAACCGGGAACTTCCCCGGCAAGCTGTGTGTATGCGGATCATCCATATTGCAGGATGTAAAAGACGGAAGCGTCACTTCGATATCAACGCCGTGACAAAGTGAATACGAAAAGAAATTGCAATGGATTTGTGCCATACTTTTACCTCCAAAATAAGCAGTTTTTTAAAACGCGTTAAATACGATCATTTGTATAAACCAGCATCGCATGACCGACAATCAGGTGCATCCACGCACTTGCGCCCTTGCTGTGTGCATCATAATAGATATGAAAAACGCCGGGCACATCTTCATCTTCAAAAACCATAACATAAGGATCTACATCGTAGACTTTATGCTCCTTTTCACAGAGCGATGCTGCGTAAGCATCACTCTATTCCATGTATTTTTTCCAATCAGACATGTTCTGTCTCCCTTTTATCAGCCCTTGACGCCGCCAATGACGATGCCTTTGACGAAAGATTTCTGAATAAACGGATACACAATCATGACCGGGATAACAGCCACAACTGCGATTGCCATACGGATGCTGACGCTCGGAAGTGTACCCATTTCAATATTGATGCCCTGCAGCTGCGTTGCGGTTTTGAGAAACTGAATGTTGTTAAGCATATTCGTCAGAACGTTCTGAATACTGTACAGATCCGTACGTTTCACAAGGTAATACAGACCGTTCGTCCAGTCGTTCCAGTAAGCCAGACCGGACATCAGACCGATCGTTCCGATGATCGGTGTTGACATAGGCAATACGACGTTGACGAGCGTACGCAGTTCACTTGCGCCGTCCAGCTTTGCTGCTTCGATGATTGCATCCGGGATATTCGTTTTAAAGTAATTGCGCATCAGAATTACGTTAAACGGGCTCATCAAAAAACTCGGGATCAAAAGGGCAAAGATCGTATCGCGAATATGAAAGAACTGCGAATACATGATGTACGTCGGCACGAGACCGCCGTTAAAGAGCATTGTAAAAAACACAAAGAATGCGATCGCATTTCGACCTTTGAGGCCCGGGCGTGCAAGCGGATAAGACAGGCATACCGTCATGCATACATTGCAGACTGTACCGACTGCCGTTACAAAGAAGGTAATGCCATACGCGCGCAAAACCGTTTTTCCTGTTTTAAAGATATACGTATAAGCATCCGCACTGAATTTTTCCGGAAAGAAGGAATAACCGTTCAGCATAAGTGTTTGTTCATCCGTGAGGGATGCCATCAACAGGAGCAAGAGCGGAAGCAAGCACACCAACGTTAAGATTATCAGAACAATATGCGGTATAATTTTAGCAGACTTACTTGTGGTAATCATAGTATCATCCCTTTCCCGTATAATCAGAACAACGCGCTTTCTTTATCGATCTTTCTCGTAATCATATTCGTAATCATAACCAGAACAAAACCGAGAATAGACTGTAAGAAACCGGCTGCCGAGGAACGACCAACATCGTTGAGTTGAAGGAGTCCGCGGTAAACATACGTATCAATTGTGTTTGTTACACTGAACAGAAGACCGTTGTTCATCGGCACCTGATAAAACAGGCCGAAATCCGAATAGAACATTCTGCCGATGTGCATAATAACCAACGTAATGATTGTGGTCTTGAGGCACGGGAGCGTGATGTGACGAATCTGCTGCCATGTGGAAGCACCATCGATAACCGCCGCCTCATAATAAGAATCGTCGATGCCGATCAGAGTCGCAAAATAGAGGATAGACGAATAGCCGAAGCTTTTCCACAGATAAATGAACGTGAGGATAAAAGGCCAGTATTTCGGCGAGGAATACCAGCTGATCTCGTCCATACCAAGCAGCTTTAAGATTGAATTGTTGATAAAGCCGTTATCCGAGCTGAGAAATGCAAACGCCAGATAGCTGACGACCGTAATGGACAGAAGATACGGAATCAGAATGCTCGTCTGATAAACACGCAGCATTTTCGTGCGTACCTGCTCAAGGAAAATCGCCACAACGATTGCCAAAACCGTACCGAGTACGATAAATGCCAGATTATAGCAAAGTGTATTGCGGAAGATTACAAAGGCGTCACTTGTCTTAAAAAGATAGGTGAAGTTGTCCAGACCCACCCACGGGCTTTCAAAAACACCGACTGTATAGTTGATTTTCTTAAATGCAAAGGTCAGGCCGAACATCGGCAGATAATTGTTGATGATAAGATAAAGAAGACCGGGAATCATCAAAAGATACAGCGGGAGATTGCGTGTACAGCTGCCTTTTTTCTTAATTTTCCCTTGTCCATTCTGACTTGTAGAATTTGACATTTTATTACCTCTTGTCTTTCCATTTGATACATGTCTGAAAATGAAATAGATACCGGGGAGAAACCGCACATAAACCTTACGGCGACACTTTATTCTGAAATAGAACCGGGTCTGCGTACACATTTCCAGTTTATGCAGCAGACCCAGCCTAATAATTATATCATTTAATTTCAGAATCAACCTGCCAGAAATGCATCGAGCTGTTCCTGTTTTGCCGCAACGATCTCATCGATACCGGCATCACGAAGTGCCTGCTGGAACTGCGCGAGCGTTGCATCGAAATCTTCGACGGCACCGCCGGCCAATGCATTCTCATACTGGTTCACGACATTCGTGCAAGCGGAAACCGCATCCGAAACGCCTGTAAGGTCGAACTGGCAACCAAAAGCCTTGGACTGCTGTGCATTCTTGTTGGCTTCAATCAAACGGTCGTAATAGTCTGCCGGATACTCAAACGGAATAGAAATCGTAGAGTTTAATGCCGTCCAAGAATAACCGAGACCCCAGCCTGTGGTAGAAATGTCTTTACCGTCAACGTATGTAGCCGTGTTATCCTCGAGCACCTGATAGTGCTGACCCTCAATACCGTTGATCAGAAGATTTTCAACATCGGGATCGGTTGCCATCAAGTAGATAAGAGCTGCTGCAGCTTCCGGATTCTTCGTGGCCGGGTTGATGCATTCATAGGCCACTGGCGTGACCGCGACCGCATCCTCATAGATCTGGAGGGAAGCGATATCGGTACCGAAGTTCTGAGAAGACCAGAGACCGTTCATCTCGGCACTGAAGTGACTTGCAAAGCAGCCAAATGCCTTACCGGACGGGATGTAATCGATCGGCGCATCTGTGACATTCAGAAAATCTGCCATATAGCAGCCCATCTCTTTCCACTGCTTGAAGTAGCCTACGAGCTCCTCATAGCCGGCGCTCTCATAATAATTCGTAACCGTGGTATCCTGGCCGTAGTTATCCAGAACACCAAGCTTGTTGCCAAGAGAATCGATTCGGGAATCCACAATGTTCGGTACGCCATTCATCGGACCGATAAGCGGTGTATCCGGATACTTCTCACGGATCTTGCCGAAAAGCTCGGTAAGCTCCGCAAGGTCAACCTTATCGCCGTTCTTGTAGCCGAATTCCTCGGCAATGTCGCCGCGAAGGTTGTAGCAAGCTGTGGAGGCCTGATCCAGCAGACGGCCGATACCGTAAAGCTCGCCGTTGACACGACCGGATTCATACACTTTTTCACCAAGAGCTGTTTTCACTTCTTCCGCATAAGGCTCCATAAGTGTATCAAGCGAAAGGGCCTGACCATTGTTGACAATTGTGCTGTACGGAACGGAAATGCCTGCCATGAATACATCGAGTGTATCATCACCGCCGGAAAGGAGAAGATTGAGCTGCTGGGCAACGTTGCCGATCTCCATCGTAATAAACTCAACGTTGCAGCCGATCTTTTCGCGTGTAATCTCGCTGAGCTTTTCCGCAACCGCATCTGCATCCGGCGGCGTCGTGCCACAGACAACCATCAGGGAAATGGTTGGAACTTCGCCGTCTGTAGAGGCTGTATCCTCAGTAGAGGCGCTGTTTTCAGATGTCGCGCTGCTTCCGGATTGACTGTCCGCAGAACTGCTCCCGCTGTTCCCACAGCCGGATACTGCAGTTGCAAGGACGAACAGCGCCAGTAGAACTGCCAAAATCTTTTTCGTTGACATTTTGTACCTCCGTTAAATTTTGTTTTTCCCCGCTCGCGCAATACTTGCGCAAACGTTTGCTTTATGCTGCAATATTATCACGTTGTTTATAGTTTGTCAACAAATTTTGCACCAAAGTTTTCATCGTATTTTTGTATATATTGTGATTTTGCACCATAGCAGCACATTCAACTTTGGAATTTCAAAGATTTTTTAGCAGAAGTAACACTTTATTGAGTGTGCAAACGGTTTCACAAATGCATTATTTATAATCGTCAAAGCAGGTATATGACTTTCCCTCGTTTTTCCGATAACGGTAAAGCCTCTTTTCCGTCCGCAAATTCTCAGGGCTATGAGCAAGGCCGGTTATATCTCTTCTTGCATAACCGGGAAATCCGTTCCGTCTCTTAGCAGACAAAAAAAGACATCAATCTTCCGATCGATGTCCAAAATCATACGATTTTTTGTTTTACGTATATGGCGTATTTAATGCCTATGCTTTCACAAAATTCGGGCCGGAGGTCTTACGGCGAATAAGAGAAACCGGAAGAATAGAACGCTCCGGGACAATTTGACCGTTTATGCGTTGGATCAGTATCTGCACCGCAAGCGCACCCATTTGGCGTATAGGCTGCGCAATCGTGCTGATCTCACAATAAGCGGAAATATCAACACCGTCAAACCCAATGACCGGGATACGGCCAAAAGTGTCAGCTTCGTCCGCATCATTCAATGTGTTCATGATGCGTGCAGCAAGGACATCGCTGGTCGCGAAAATACCGTCTGTTTCAGGAAATTGCTTTAAGGCTTTGTAAACATCCTCATCAAGGTTTTTTCCAAACAGATCCTCTGCGTCGATATAATACTCCGAACAGGGCGAGCCGTTCTTTGCACAAGCATCTTGAAACCCCTTGTATCGCAGAGATGCCGGAAGATGATCCGATACGATCCTGTTGCCGAATAGGAGCGGTGATTTACAGCCGCTTGCAAGCAGCAGCTCTTGTGCCGCAAGTATACCGCCCTTATAATTATCGCAGGAAACAGAGGGCACGTCTTCAATCATGCGTTCAATGGTAACGATAGGTACATCCGTCTGCATATACAGAGATTCATCCGTAATACGGCTGCAAACCAAAACGCCTGCAACATTGTTCGCACACAGCATCGTAAAAAGCTCGCGCTCACGATTTGGATTTCCGCCGGATGTGCAGAAAAAAAGCTTATACCCGGATTTATAGCAGGCTTCCTCAATAGCAGCTGTCAGAATGCCAAAAAAAGCGTGATCAATATAGGGTACGATCAAACCAATCAAGTGGCTGGACTTATTGCAAAGCGAACGAGCCATCTCATTCGGAAAAAAATTGAGTTCTTTCATTGCCGCAAAAACCTTATCTCTTGTTTCCCGGCTGATCGCTCCCCGACCATTCATAACCCGAGAGACCGTTGTAATAGATACACCGACCTTCTCTGCCACATCCTTGAGTGTTGCCATATCAAAACCTCCAGCTACTCCATGCCGCGCCTATTAAAATTTGACCGACTAATGCAATATGTAATATATAATAACACTATATTATCATATACCCGGAGCCATGTCAACTTTCCCTCATACGCTTTCACAAGGGCTGCAGCTCAGTCCATACTTACACGGCACAAAATTGCGCTTAACGGCGCAGCTGCATCCCGATTTTTATTGGTATTCAAACAAAAAAGTATCATTCATGAAACAGATATTGAGCAAAATCACGTAAACACATGCGCCAAACATTCCACTCGTGTTCACCGGGATATATTTTTTCTACATGCACAGAGTTTTCTGCAGGCGCAAGCCCCTTTTCTTCAAACAACGCACGATCCGCTTCAAATCGATCGAGCGCAACAAGATCTTCGTCTCCGCAAGCACGGAAAAACACTCTAAAGGACTGTGTGAATTTTTCACGGTTATCTAACAATTGAATATAAGAATTTTCTGCATTTGCTTTATTGAATGGACCGACAAATCCGCTAAATACGCCGGCATACCCGAACATATCCGGATGCTTCATGGTCACGATGCTGGTCTGCATGGATCCCATCGACAGACCCGCCATGGCACGGCTCCATTTATCCGTTCGCACACGGTAATGCGATTCGATGAACGGGATACAGTCCTCCAAAAGAAGTCGCTCAATCCTCGTCTGATCCAATACACGTACGCCGTTTTCATTCTTCTGCACCATACCGTTATTCATGACCACGATGCACGGCTCCGCTTTTCCGGCAGCAATCAGGTTATCCATAATAAAGTTCACGCGCCCCTGATGTACCCAGCACTGTTCATTTTCACCGTGACCATGCTGCAGATACAGCACCGGATATTCGCCGGAAATCTCTTTCATATAACCGGCAGGCGTATAAACAAGGCAGCTCTTCATCGTTCCGGTCGCCGCCGAATAATAATATTCCTGTACGACCGAACCATGCGGAACATCTTTGCACAGGTAAAAGTCTTCATCCGGCTGCGGAATATCCGCATAGTTTATGGGTCTTGAAGCGCCAAATCCAATAGGCGCCATAGGATTGAGCACCTCCGCGCCGTCTACACGGAATACGACCGGGCAGAATCCGCCGCAGCCGCCATCTGCAACCGTGCTCCAAACGCCGTCATCGCCTTTTTCCAATGTATAGATCTTACGGTGTACTTCTGCCGTAACGCTTTGTGCCCCCGGCGCCATAAAGTTCAGGCGCATTTTTCCGCCCTTTAACATCATAATGCCCGGCGGAATCAATCTGTCACTTTCCGGACTCAGTGATGTTCCTGCTTTATTACCGAGCGGAAGCTGCGGATCAAAGCTGACCGAGGTATCTGTGATTGCACAATTCAATGCAGCTGACGGATAAAAGCTTTCCTTTTCAAACATAAAATGTAGCCTCCTTATTATTCCCACATGCTTTTTAATTTGTGAACTTCAAAATCTATCCCGACACCCGGATCCAACAAGACCGGAAGTATCGAAATATTGGTCGGGTCCGGTACCATCGCCAACGTTAGGTTAAACTTTCCGTCATCCGCGTAAAGTTCAACGGAGCAGCGGTCCGTCACAACGCGCAGTTCGAACGTATCGTCTTTCAACGCAAGCTTATATGCTCCCACCGGCAGCAAAAGGCGCTCGATCTTCGGATCATACACGATCAGTACACCGCGCACGGAAAACGCAATCAGCTTATCCGGCTTCATACTGAATTTGAATGTCATATCCATCGCTTCACCGAGGTATTCTCGCGGGATACGTTCAAATTCCTCCAATCCGCGTCCAACAAACGAATAGCTGCATTCTCTCAAGTCTTTCACCTCCGCAGCCGGCTTTACCGTGAGCCTCGGTCCCTGTTCTGTTGAAACAAGCCGCAGTTCATTCGGTATACTCAAACAACTTGAAAACGGTCCCTGAGAAACGACTGTCCGGATCCACGAGATCTGGATCACGCGTCCGTTCGGCAAGTTCGCGAAAGTCTGCGCCGCATATCCGCCCGTTGAGCGCGCCTCCAGGCTGTATGCTGAATCAATCCGATGCGTGGGACCTTCAATCACGTCCGTTTCGGGAACAAAATGACGCCCCTCGAAATGACCGATCATATAGTTATCCGTAGAGCCCCAAAGCACCCATTTTCTCTGCGTCATATCGTTGTCGATCGGCAAATTGAACAGATCCGGGCATTCTGCGCTCCCCCGTATCCTGATCGTTTCTCCCTGTTCCCAATGCAGCAGATCATCCGAATAGAGGAACATATAGCGGTCATTGTCCAAAAAGATCACCATGACCCAGTTTTGGTTCTGATCGTCCCACACAACCTTCGGATCGCGGTTCATATATGCGATATGCTGCACGATCGGGTTCTGCGCGTATTTTTCAAAGTGCATCCCGCCATCTGTGCTGACTGCCGCGGCGATTTCAAAGTATTTTCCTCTGCTCCAGCGCGATTTACTGCCCGCAGGTGTATAGAACAGAAAAACCGGCGGTATCCCGTCTTTTCCCAGCCCGGAGGTATTTTGCAGATCTACCGCACCGCAGCCGGAATACATGCGCCCTGTTTCATCCGGAAGCAGCGCATACGGCAGTTCTTGCCAGTGCATAAGATCCGAACTTACCATGTGCATCCAATGCGTATTGCCAACGCCAAGACCGTACGGATTCAGCTGTGCAAAACAATGATACTTGCCGTTCAAATAAAACAGACCGTTCGGGTCATTCATAAATCCATGCATCGGCGTAATATGCGCAAGGGGACGCATCGGTTCCCTGTAAAGCGTATCCGCATCTTTCAGCGTATCCGAAACCTCTAAAAGTTCGATAAGTGATTCGTCTCCGCCTTCAAGGCGCAATTCCAATGTTTCGCCCGCATACCGTTCCAAATACAGACAGGACCAGCAACGCGGGGAAGCATCCAAGCACACTTCATATTCTTCCACAAGGCTTCCGTTTTGATAGATACTCAAATACTGTATAGACTCTGCCGGTATCGTCCAGCCTTTCACATTCCCAACCGGGATCAACAGATATTTTTTGTCTGCCGTTATTGTTATTTGTCGCATAGCCGCCCCTTTCATATTAACCATATTCATGCTGATTGCACAATTCGCGCAATTATTACGCAAACGCTTTCCTTGCTTGTAATCTTAACAATATCATACCATTTTGTCAATATTTAATCTCAACTTTGGAACCCCTGTCAAATTATCCCGTAAAGGATTATGCAGTTTTAATATGAAGCTGTTTATAAACTATAAAAAGGAAAGGCTACCTACCGCAAAATATCATTAAATCATGCAGTATTGTTCCGCCTTTGAATTTTGCTGTTATCCTATCTTTTCAGCAAGACAAAGCTCCCTTCTGCAGAATTAAAACGGCAGAAGGGAGCTTTGTCTTTATGTTATATCCGCGGTTTGGTTCAGCTTTTTAATCTTTGTCGTTCGCTTCCAGCCCGCGGATAGGCTTGCTGCGGCGGAAGCAGAGGCAGACGGCGACGCCGAGGAAGCCGAGGGCGAGGAACAAAAACGCGGCGCCGGAGCCTTTGCCGGTGCCGAACAGGCAGCAGAAAAGGCTTTCGGGTGTTTGCGCTGCCATGAACGGCTCGAAGGCGGTATCTATGAGCGCGCCATCAAGGAGATACCCAAGCGGAATGGGCAGCCAGCCGAGCACCGCGCCCACGCACCACACGCAGAGCGCATCGGTACTGAGCAAAACGAGTACGCCAACGGTGCTGAGCGCCGAGCCGCTTTGCTCATACGCCCAAATGACGAGCGCAAAGCTTGTCATAGAGCTGCCGAGCGCGGAAAACGTCTGCGTAGGCCACAAGCGCAGAAACGGGCCTAATGCCGTGCGCGCGGGTTTATCCCAAAGCTTCGGGGAAAATTTGAATGCAGAAAACTTTTTTTGAAATTTTTAAAATGAAATTGCATGAGACTTTGCTCCTTCTTAACAAAAATAAAAAATTCGCGTTAAAAATGCAAAGTCTGCGGGCGGCTAAGCGCTCCATGCGGACCCGCCCGGGGTCAGACTTCGCATGGAGCTTTTGCACTGCAAAGCTGCATATTTTTTCCTTCTTTCTCAAAAATTGCCGTATAATAAGGTCAATTTAAAAATAACATGAATTACCGGGTTTATCAAGTTGCAAAGTGTATTTGTATCACGGACAAATTGCGTATATGCTGTGAACAATTTAAGCATTTAAAGCGTAAGCAGCGCAATAAACTTTACATTTTTTTAGATAATACTTGATAAAATGCCCTTTTCATGTTATTCTGTATACAGG
>ENA-OUQC01001532-OUQC01001532.1-human-gut-metagenome-genome-assembly--contig:-NODE-1532-length-11789-cov-3.630305_pt1 | contig 11789 bp, 11 predicted proteins | sample MGYA00237942_ERZ548815 | MGnify/ENA primary metagenome ERZ548815 (study PRJEB26490, sample SAMN05194722) | human gut metagenome | biome: terrestrial biome; feature: human-associated habitat; material... | reverse complement strand
ATCGTCGGCAGCGTCAGATGTGTATAAGAGACAGGTGAAGGACACATCCTCAAGGCTGTCTCCGCCGCTGGCGCGGTATTTCATTGAGACGTCCTCAAAGCATACCTTGCCGGGAAAATTCTTGCCGCAGCCCTCGCCCGCGGCCTCCGCGGGCATATCGAGAACGGAGGAGATACGGCCCGCGCAGGTAAGCGCTTTCGTAACGGTCACTATAAGGTTTGCAAGCTTTATAAGCTCAACAAGAATCTGCGACATATAGTTGTAAAGCGCAATAACTCCGCCGACGCTTATAAGTCCTGCGTCGACACGGATGGCGCCTTTCCATATAAGCACGATAAGCGCGGCGTTTATGACCACATAGGTAAGAGGATTTGTAAGCGCGGAAAGTCTGCCCGCGCGCTTCTGCAGCTTTGCAAGTTCATCGTTTTCCGCCTTGAAGAGCTCATATTCCTCGTCCTCACTGCAAAAAGCGCGGATAACTCTTGCTCCGCTGAGTGTGTCGCCGGTAATGCCCACAACGCCCTCAAGCTTTTTCTGTACCTTTTTGAAAAGAGGCATTGTCAGAAGCATGATGCCGTATACGATTACGGCAAGCACGGGGATAACGACAGCAAATATCAAAGCAAGCCGTGTGTCGACGGCAAACGCCATTGCCGCAGCGCCGAAAACGATAAAAGGAGAGCGGAGAAACAGGCGCAGCGCCATGTTTATGCCGTTCTGCAGCGTGTTTATATCGCTGGTCATACGTGTTATAAGCGATGCCGTTCCGGTCTCGTCAATGTCGGAGTATGACAGGCTCTGTATTCTCGCGAACAGGCTGTGGCGCATGTCCGACGCAACGCCTACCGCTGCTTTGGCGGAGAAATACTGCGCAACTACGGAAAACAATAGTCCGAAAATGCCGAGGGCTATGAGAATGACTCCGTCTCTTGCCGCGCCGCCTTTGTCGGAGGCGGCAATGTCAACGTCGATCATGCGCGCGACAACGAGAGGGACAATAAGCTCAAAAGAAGCCTCGAACAGCTTGAACAGCGGACCGAGGATGCATTCCTTAGTATATTTCTTGAGATATTGAAAAAGCTTTTTCATTTGCGCCTTAGTTCTCCGTAAACAAAAATTCTCAAGTTATTATACGTCCGATGCGTCAATATGTCAACTTTCTTGTTGATTTATGGGGTGAAATATATTATAATCGAATCATGAAGCCGGAATACAAACTTATAAGAGCCAAAAGGAAAACTGTCGGCATGCGATTCGATTCGGACGGTGTACTGTGCGTGCGCGCGCCGTATTGGGCGACTCGCGCTCAGATAGACGGCATTTTAGCAAAAAACGCGAAAAACATCGAAAAAATGCGCCAATCGTGGGAAAAGGCCCACGCAATGTATGATGTCTCGGACAGCGAGCGAGCAGCGCTTCGCACGCTTGCGGCGCGTATGATGCCGAGGATCGTCGCGGTCTATGCAGCCGAAACGGGGCTCCGACCGGAGAAGATCAGGATAGGAGAGGCGAAAAAGCGCTTCGGCTCATGCTCTTCAAAGCGCACGCTGGCGTTTTCGCTGTATCTGATGCTGTATCCTTATGCGTCAATAGAATATGTGGCGCTGCATGAAGTCTGCCACATTGCGCACATGGATCATTCAAAGGCGTTTTATAACATGATAGAAAAGTACATGCCCGATTACAGGCAGCGCGAAAAGCTGCTTCGTCCGGAAAGTATCATGTCCGCGCAGGAAGCGCTCGAAATATACAGAAACATATAGGCAGCACTGCTGCGGGAGAAGAAAAATGGGAAAGAGAAATAAAGTAAAGATCAAATGGCGCGGTTCGTGGAAGGAAGAAGTCAAAAACCACAAGGCGGTCTTTGTCGTGTATGTGGTGCTTCGTCTTTTGATAATCGGCGTTGCCGTTGCCTCGTTTATAAGCGGCAACTATCAGAACGTGCTTCTGTGTGCTTTGTCGCTGGTGTTGTTTATGCTGCCGACGTTCGTATCAAAGAACTTCGGCATAAATTTCCCCGAAACGCTTGAAATTATAATACTTCTGTTCATTTTTGCGGCGGAGATACTGGGCGAGATATCCGCTTTTTATCAGAAAGTGCCTTTCTGGGATTCGATGCTCCATACGGTGACGGGCTTTCTTGCCGCCGCTATCGGCTTTGCGCTTGTTGACGTGCTCAACAGAAACACCCGATTCAAATTTATGCTGAGCCCCGTTTATATGGCGGTGGTGGCATTCTGCTTTTCCATGACGGTAGGGACTCTTTGGGAGTTTTTTGAGTTTTTCATGGATCAGGTATTCAATCTTGATATGCAGAAGGATTTTGCCATAAGCACCATAGCTTCAACGTCTCTCAGCGACAAATACGCAAATGAGGTCGTGACGATCAGGAATATCGTGTCCACAAGTGTGACGGACGCGTCCGGCAACGTATATAACCTTGCCGATTACGGCGTTGTGGGATACCTCGATGTGGGCATAATCGATACGATGAAGGATCTGTTTGTAAACTTTGTGGGCGCGGTCGCGTTCTCAATCATCGGGTTTTTCTACGTCAAAAGCCGTGGCAAGGGTGAGTTCGCAAAGCAGTTTATACCGACGATAAGCCTTGACGATGCGGGCAGCGCCCCCGACAGCCTGACAGAGGCTCCGGTCGATGCCGACGGCGGCAAGGCGCCCGCGTTGACCGACGCTTCGGACTCCTCGCTCGAAGCTTCCGCGGATCAAGGCAAAAAATAAATATTTGAATATACTAAAAATGTCCGGCACAAATTGTGCCGGACATTTTTTTCATTTAACGAGTCCGAGAATCGCGTCTTTTTCCTTGTACCCCACGCTTGTGGCGGTAAGCTGTCCGTTCTTGAAAACAAGTACGGTGGGTATTGACGAAATTCCGAACTGATCCGCAAGCTGCGGCTCATCGTCTACGTTGACTTTGCAGACCTTGATCTTGCCGTCGTATTCGTCGGCGATCTCCTCAAGCTTGCCGAGGGGAACGGGGCGCTTCTCACTCGCGCGGACCATGCCGTTGATGAGCTTGACCTTGTCAAAGGACTGGCGGCTGCCGTCGCGCTTGACGACAACGAGGGGCATGCGCTCTATTATCTCATATGTAGTAAAGCGCTTCGTGCAGGCGAGGCACTCACGGCGGCGGCGGATGGTGGAGCCCTCCTCCGCCGGGCGGGAATCTATGACCTTACTCTCGGTATAACCGCAAAATGGACACTTCATCTGTATTTATCTCCCGAAAACTGGTTCTTTTTTCAAAACATTTTGATTATAGCACACCACGGCCTGCATTGCTACAGTTTTTTCAAGAAATCAAAAATTTTTAAGTACCATGCCGATTGCAAACACCCGCCGGTTTATGTTAGAATACGTCGAACAGAGTAGGAGGTTATTTTGCAATGGACAAACGGCTGAAAATTTTGATTTCAAACGACGACGGGATAGACTCAGAGGGCATATGGCGCCTCGCGCGGCTGGCGTCGGAGCTGGGCGACGTGTGGGTATGCGCCCCGGCGAGTCAGTGCAGCGCCATGTCGCAGAGACTGACAATTTTCAACGAGCTTATTATAAAGGAATACGCGCCCCCCGTCCCCGTGCGCGGGGCATACAGCATTTCCGGCACGCCGGCAGACTGCGTGAAGCTGGCCGTGTCGCATCTTCTCCCGGAGAAGCCGGACTATGTGTTTTCCGGGATAAACTGCGGCTACAACGCGGGGTTCGACATCGCCTATTCCGGCACCATAGGCGCGGCGATGGAGGGCGTGATGAACGGCATCCCGGCCATCGCCTTCTCCGCGCAGCACGACGGCAGCTTCGACGTGGCGGAGGCACACCTGCTGCCCATCGCGCGGGAGCTTATCGCGCTGGGGCAGGACGCGGGCGAGGTGTGGAACGTGAACTTCCCCGGCTGCGCGCTTGAGGACTTCAAGGGCATCCTGCGCGGCCGCAGCATATGCAAGACCTGCCTTTACGACAACAAATACACGCAGGAGCGTCTGCCGGACGGGTCGCTGAAGCTGACCATAAGCGGAAAGCCCGTAAGCCCGGACACCGTGCCGGAGGGCTGCGACGTGCGCGCCGTGCTGGACGGATACATATCAATAGGAAAGGTGCGCAGCATGGTGCTGTAACATATGCGGCGCGCCGGGTATTGCGATAACATGCGCGCCGGGATATATAAGGCCCGGCGCGCATGTTCCTCATTTTTACGCGCATGGCCGCGCGGCGTCGGAAAACGCAAAATAATGTCACTTATTTGCGCGCGGGGGGCTTGTTTTAAACCGGCAAATGTGATATAAGTTATATGGTTGACGAAATATGCCGAAGTATACCGTACAACGGCATGTGACGCAGCCTACAATATATTCACAGGCTCAGGCCGTGGATATAAATTTTTAGGAGGAAATTCCAGAATGAAAAAGGTTATCGCACTTCTCCTGGCCCTCGTGATGGTTTTCGCGCTGTGCGCCTGCGGCCAGTCCGCCGCTCCCGCCGCGACCGAGGCCCCTGCTGAGGCTGCTGCTGACGCTTCCGCGGAAGCTCCTGCCGAAGAGGCCGCTGAAAATCAGCACTTTGACAAGCTGACTCTCGAGTTCGTTCCCTCTAAGGATGCCGACGTTATCATCACCGGCACCAAGAATCTGCCCGAGCTCGTGCAGGCTGAGATGAGCAAGCTCGGCTACGACATCGACGAGGTCGATATCACTGTCGGCACCAGCTACGACGCGACCGGCGAGGCCATGGCGGCCGGCTCCATCGACCTTGGCTGGCTCCCCGGCGGCACCTACGCGCTGTACTCTGACGATGTGGACGTTATCCTCACCGCCACCCGCAACGGTCTTTCCAACGACAGCACCAATCCTGCTGACTGGAACGGCGAAGCAAATGCCACCCAGAAGAACGGCCCCCAGGTCACCTACTACCGCTCTCTGATCTACGCAACTCCGTCCGAGTACGGCAAGGAGCTTGCTGCAAAGGTCAACGCCGGTGAGGCCCTCACCTGGGAGGATCTCGACAAGGCGACTTGGGCAGTCCAGAAGACCTCCTCTTCCGCCGGTTACATCTACCCCTCCATGTGGCTGATGGAAAACTACGACGGCAAGAAGATCTCCGATCTGTCCAACGTCATGCCCATCGACTCCGGTTACGGCACCGCGTTCTCCTACGCTGCTGCGGAATCCGTCGATATCATCGTCTGCTACGCCGACGGCCGTAACGACTACGAAGCTTCCTGGACGCTGCCCGTCGATCAGAAGGACGAGACCGGCAAGCAGGGCATGGGCCGCTCCGACTCCATCTGGAACGAGATGAACGTCATCGGCGTCACCGAGGGCATCTACAACGATACCGTCGCCATCTCCAAGGAGAGCCAGTACTACACCCCCGAAATCGTCGCTGCCCTTCAGGACTGCTTCATCAACATCATCGGCACCGATGAAGGCAAGGCCATCTTCGACGTCTACAGCCACACCGGCTACGCCAAGGCGACCGACGCTGACTACGACGGCGCACGCGCTGCTCTGCAGGCTGTTGCCGAGTAATCCGTCATCAACCAAATAACGTCCAAATGAATAAAGCGCCCCGCGTCAACGGGGCGCTTTTCCGCTACATCTCCCTGATCGGCACATCCACATCTCCCCTATTTTATCTAAACTTCAGAAAGAAAAGAGTCGCGGCATGATTGAATTCAAAAATGTGTATAAGACTTATCCAAACGGCTTCACAGCGCTGAAAAACATCAACCTGCAGATCGAGCAGGGCGAGTTCGTCGCTATCATCGGCCTGTCCGGCGCGGGCAAGTCAACGATACTGCGCTGCATCAACCGAATGCATGATATCACCAAGGGTGAGCTGAAGGTCGATGGCGTGGATGTGGACTCGCTGCGCGGCAAGGAGCTGCGCAGATACAGGCGCAAGGTCGGCATGATATTCCAGAGCTTCAATCTCGTCACCCGCAGCACGGCGATCAAGAACGTCCTCACGGCGGACGTGCCGGATATGTCGTTCTTCCGGGTGCTGTTCGGCGTGTTCACGAAGGAGCAGAAGATGCACGCGCTTGAAAGCCTTGACAAGGTTGGCATTTTGGATAAGGCCTATACCCGCTGCGACCAGCTTTCCGGCGGACAGCAGCAGCGTGTCGCACTGGCGCGCACGCTAAACCAGAACCCGAAGATAATCCTTGCCGACGAGCCGGTTGCCTCGCTTGACCCCATCACGGCAAAGCAGGTCATGCAGGACTTCGTGCGCATAAACAAGGAATATAAAATAAGCATCCTGCTGAACATCCACCATGTTGACCTGGCGCTGAAATACTGCGACCGCGTTATCGGCATCCGCGCGGGCGAGATAGTCTTTGACGGCCCGGCAAGCACCATCACACAGGAGCAGATAGACGCCGTCTACAACGGCACAAAGGTCCCCACCATGGGTGAGGGCGAAAGCGACGCGCCCGTGGCCGGCGCAAAAGAGGGCTGACGCCATGGATGAAAACACCCCCGTTCTCATCAAGGAGACGCTGTACGACAAGATATTCAAGCCGCAGACCATCACGCTTGCAAACGGACACTCCGTCCGGCGCAGGAGAAGCCGCGCGCCGCTGATAGTCCTGCTTCTGGCGCTGGCGATATACTGGTCGCTCAGAATGACCGGGTTCGACATGGGGCTTGTGATACGCAAGTTCAGCAAGATGGTGGATCTGCTGTCGAAGATATTCCAGCCCGACTGGAGCTTCTTCCCGAAGGTCGTCTCTCCCCTGCTGGACACGATAAAAATGTCGGTGCTGGGCACGGTCATCGGCTGCGCGCTGGCGCTGCCTGTCGCCATTCTTTCATCGAGCAACATAAACCACAGCGTTGTCATCGTGAGTATATTCCGCTTCATCCTCGGCCTCATCCGCACGCTGCCGACGCTGATAATCGCGCTGGTGTGTGCGCTGATATTCTCTCTGGGCACCTTCTCCGGCACCGTGGCGATAGCCATCTTCACCTTCGGCATCGTGGCAAAGATGCTTTTTGAAAGCATCGAGACGATAGACATGGGGCCGTTTGAGGCGATGGAGGCGCTGGGCGCGAATAAGTTTCAGGCGTTCTGGTCGGCCTGCGTGCCGCAGATACTGCCCGTGTATCTCAGCCACAGCCTTTACTGCTTTGAAATGAACGTGCGCGCCTCGGCCATTCTGGGCTACGTCGGCGCGGGCGGCCTTGGCATCACGATAAACGAGCGCATAGGCTGGCGCGACTATAACAGCCTTGGCATGGTGCTCCTTTCACTGTTCGTTGTCGTCGTCGCAATAGACTTCTTCAGCGAATACCTGCGCAAGAAGCTGAGCTGAAAGGAGAGTCGAAATGAACAAAAAGAAAAAATCTATAGAAGCCATCGAGGAGGCGCTCGACAGGAAGCTGACCGTGGCGGAAATGTACGCCAACAGGCCGCGCAAGTGGCTGCTGTACACCTTCATCGTGCTGGTGATAGCGCTTCTGGTGGGCTGGTCGGCGGCTGACATAAGCTATACAGGGCTGACCGCAACGGGCACGGAGGTCGCCAAGGGCGTCATCCACGGCGTGTTCAATCCCGACCTTGACCTCATGTTCGGCACTGGCGATTCCGACGTGCCGTATCTGCTTTTGCAGACCATCGCTATCGCGGTGCTGGGCACGCTGTTCGGCGCGATACTCGCAATCCCCTTCGCGTTCCTCGCCTCGTTCAACATCATGCCGAAGCCCGTGGCCTACGTGGTGCGCGTGCTGATACTGATGATAAGGACCATCCCCAGCATCGTGTGGGCGCTGATGTGGATACGCGTGACGGGGCCGGGCGCGGCCTGCGGTGTTATCACGCAGTCTGTATGCTCGATAGGCATGATATCCAAGATGTACATCACCGCGATAGAGGATCTGGACACGCACATCCTCGAAAGCCTTGACGCAATGGGCTGCACGCCGTTCCAGAAGATACGCTACGGCGTAATCCCGCAGCTCACCGCAAGCTTCATTTCCACGACGATATACCGCTTTGACATAAACCTCAAGGACGCGACGACGCTCGGTATCGTCGGCGCGGGCGGCATCGGCGCATCGCTGGTGCAGTGCCTCAACAGCCGCCGCTGGGCCATGGTCGGCTCGTTCGTATGGGGGCTGATGGTTCTGGTGCTGATAATAGAGCTTGTCTCCACCAAGATACGCAGACGGCTGGCGCACGGCGCATAAGCTGTCAGGCTTCATGCCCCTGCGGTTTTCCGCAGGGGCACGAATATTCAAAAGGGGTTTAGAATAACATCATGCAGCGCAATTTGACCATTTACTACACAAGCGACACACACGGATATTTTACCCCGACGGATTACGCCGCGGGCAAAACTATCCCAAGCGGCCTTGCAAACTGTATGCGCCGCTTTTCCCACGACGGGAACACGCTGGTCATCGACGGCGGCGACACGCTTCAGGGCAGCCCGCTGACGAGCTATATCTACTCCGCCCCGCGCGGCGAATGCATCCCGGCGCGGATAATGAATATGGGCGGGTATAACTTCGTGACGCTGGGCAACCACGACTTCAACTATGGCCGCGGCGAGATAGAGCGCTATCTGAACGAGCTGGACGCCGTGTGCCTGTGCGCAAACGTCGAGGGCGTGCGCGGCGTTGAAAAGACGGCGCTGGTCACGCTGGAAAACGGACTGCGCGTCGGGCTGACGGGCGCTGTCACGCATTATGTAAACCAGTGGGAGGCGCCGGAAAATCTTGAGGGCATCAGGATAAGCGACGCCTTTACCGCCGTGCGCGGCGCGCTGGACGAGCTTAAGGCCGCGGGGGCAGATGTGACCGTGTGCATATACCACGGCGGTTTCGAGCGCGACGTGCGCACGGGCGAGGCCGTGTCCGCCACGGATGAAAATCAGGGCTGGCGCATATGCAGTGAGCTGGACTTTGACGTTGTGCTGGCCGCGCACCAGCACATGGCGGCTGAGGATCTGTGCATCGGCGGGACCTTTACCTGCCAGCCGCCCGACAGGGCGTGGCAGTATATCCGCATGGATGTGACGGAGTGCGCGGGAAAGGTCACGGCGCGCTCGGCGCTGCTGCCGGCGGGCGATGAGCCGCTTGCGGCGGCGGTGGAATACCTCGCGCCGTATGAGCGCGCGGCGGCACAGTGGCTGGATACGCCCGTGGGGCACATAGATGTGCCGCTGTACCCGGCGGGGCATCTTGAAATGGCCCTGAACGGGTCGTACATCGCAAACTTCATCAATCAGGTGCAGCTTGAGGCCTCCGGCGCGGATGTATCCGCGGCAAGCCTTGACAACTCCGTGAAGGGCTTTGCGCAGGATGTGACCGTGCGCGACATCGTTTCCACCTATGTGTTCCCGAACACGCTGAAAACCGTCAGCATAGACCGGGCGGGTCTAAAGCGCGCGCTGGAGCGCAGCGCGGAGTACTTCACGCTTGGGCAGGACGGGAAGCCCGCCATAAGCGAGACCTTCCTGCGCCCGGTCGAGCAGCACTTCAACTATGACTACGTCGCCGGGGTGCACGCGACCTTCGACCTGCGCCGACCCGTTGGCGACAGGGTGACGTCCATCATATACAAGTGCAAGGAGCTTGCGGAGGACGCGCGGCTCACCGTCTGCATCAACAGCTACCGCGCGGGCGGCTCCGGCGGCTACGGCGTATACGCCGAATGCCCCACTGTGCGCGAGGGGCAGGACGAGATAGCACAGCTTATCACAGACTATGTCCGGCGGCATGAGAACATCGTCGTGGACAAGACAAAATGGCTGAAAGTAATTTATTGATAAGGAGACAGTATGAAAAACGAAGTATTCAAGGTAGTTCTTCTGCAGGCGCTGCCTGCATCCGGCAAGTCCGAGGTGAGAAACTTCATGGCGAACGTGGAGCCGCAGCGGCTTCAGCATGAGTTCCACATCGGCGAAAACCTCCAGCTTGACGACTTTCCGTATGTGCACATGATGCGCCGCATTGACAACGAGCTGGAAGCCATGGGTGAGGCGCGCATATATTATCCCGGCGAGGTCCCCTTCATAGACGGGCGCGACTGGGGCACGCTGTGCTGCCTTCTCAACGAGGATTATCACGACCTTATCAACCGCAGTGTTGCGAAGCCCGACTCCGCCGCGCAGCTTCTTTTTGACCGCTATGACCGCGCGGCACAGCAGGCGGGTCTGCCGCCGCGGATGGGTCTTCTGCGCGAGGACGTGCGCGCGAAGCTTGCGGAAAAGCTGGAGGCCGAGGCGCGCGAAATGCTGGACGCCAAGCACGCGGGCTATCCCGAAAGCTTTGAGAACAAGACCATCATCATCGAGTGCGCCCGCGGCGGGCCGGACGGCGCTTCCTTGCCGCTGACCGGCACCTTCGGCTATCAGTACTCGCTGCCGATGTTCTGTCCGGAGATACTTGAAAACGCCGTTATCCTGTACATCTGGGTCACGCCGGAGGAATCCCGCCGCAAGAACGCCGACCGCGCGGATCCGAACGATCCCGGCTCCAACCTGCACCATGGCGTTCCCATGGCCGTCATGCTGGGCGACTACGGCTGCGATGATATGGAATACCTCGTCAACAGCACCGAGGTGAAGGACACCGTGACCGTGAACGCGCATGGCAGGACCTATCACCTGCCCATCGGCATATTTGACAACCGCGTGGACAAGACCTCCTTCCTGCGCGCAGAGCCGTCCGAATGGGACGCGGAAAAGGTGGAGGACGTCACCGCCGCCATCCGCCGCGCGACGGACACCATGTATAAAAATTACGCGAAGTAAGTCCGCGCTGCGCGGGCAGATATTGCGAAACGCGTGCATTTATGCTATACTTTGTCCGTGGAATGCACGCGAATGAAAGCAGATTTCAAATCTGCCAAAATTTATCTTGCATTTTCTGTATATAGATGCTATAATTGGCACGTATACCACAATTGACGGAGTACGGAGGGAATCGCATGGCGATCACAAACGCAAGCCTTGCGGCGAAAAAGAGAATACTGACCGCGTGCGTGCGGCTGTTTCTGGAAAAGGGCTATAACCACACGACCGTGGCGGAGATCATCCGCGACGCGGACGTGTCGGCAAGCACCTTCCAGAACATCTTCCGCGCGAAGGACGGCGTGCTGGTGGAGCTTGTGCGCTTCATGTTCGACAGGCAGTTCGGCGCGGCAAGGGATCTCACCGGGGCGGAGCTTTCGCCGGTATACGTCTACGCGGTGGAGACGTCCATACAGCTTACTCTGACGGAGCTGAACGAAAACCTCAGGGATATATACCTTGAGGCGTACACGCAGGCGGAGGCCTCTGAGTACATTTATCAGAGCACGTCCACGGAGCTGTACAGGATTTTCGGCATGTATCTGTCGGAATACTCGGAGAGCGATTTCTACGAGTTGGAGATCGGCTCGGCCGGGATAATGCGCGGGTACATGGCGCGCCGCTGCGACAAGTATTTCACGCTGGAGAAGAAGCTGCGCCGCTTTTTGACGATGAGCCTGAGCGCGTACAAGGTGCCGGAGGACGAGCAGGCACGCGTGCTGGAATTCATCGGCGGGCTGGACATCCGCGCCATTTCAGAGCATGTCATGCACGAGCTTTTCAAAGCGCTCGCAATGCACTTTGAATTTTCGCTGAACGACGTGGAGCTTCCGACCGGGAAATGATTCGCACCGCAGGGCAGACAAGGCAAAAAGCTGAGTGTAGTCATTATAAAAGTGACTACACTCAACTTTTTCATTTTACAACCAATAATACATAGTAAAAAGCGGCCCGGACGCGTCCGGGC
>ENA-OUQC01001528-OUQC01001528.1-human-gut-metagenome-genome-assembly--contig:-NODE-1528-length-11808-cov-10.292521_pt1 | contig 11808 bp, 10 predicted proteins | sample MGYA00237942_ERZ548815 | MGnify/ENA primary metagenome ERZ548815 (study PRJEB26490, sample SAMN05194722) | human gut metagenome | biome: terrestrial biome; feature: human-associated habitat... | reverse complement strand
TACCCCAAGGGCACTCGTTCCGCTGCGCTCCACAGCGCTCGTCGTCCGCCCCTACAAGAAATACACAGGGCGGGATGATATCACCCCGCCCTGTAAATCAATATCTCACGCCAGCTTGTCGGGATACACTCCCGCGTCGTGAAGCTTTTGCAGCGCCGCCGCCACACGGGGACGATCCTCGTGATAGGTCATGCCGAACCACTGGTCGGCGGAGGACAGCACGGAGACCGACAGCTCTCCCCTGTTCATCAGGTCGCCCACCATGGTGGGCAGCAGGCACTCCGCCTTGGGATCGTCTCCCACGCGACGGAGGAAATCATGGAAATACTGCTCCATGCCGTCAAAGATCGCCGGGGAGAAGCCCCAGAAATTCATGGACACCACGCTGTCGCCGTCCAGCTCATGGCGCTGGCCGTCGGCCACGTCGGCGATGCTGCCGTCGGGGAACAGCTGGATCTTCAGTGTCTCCCGGATATCGGTCAGCTTTCCGTCCGCCGTGTGGCATACGCCCCGGGACACCGTGCCGTATTGGGTGACGGTATTCTTCAAAAGATAGCCCACCATGACGGCCTCGCCCTTTTCGGGCAGGGTCTGGAGCGCCTGATAGATGGTGCGGTAGGCGTCCACGCCGTAGTAATCGTCGGCGTTGATGACGCAGAACGGCTCGTGGACAAATTCACGGGTGCACAGCACCGCCTGGGTGGTGCCGAAGGGCTTGGTGCGCTCCTCCGGGATGTGATAGAAGTCCGGCACGGAGTCAAAGGTCTGCTCCGCGTAGCAGAACTCCACCTTGCGGCCATCGGGCGTGCGCAGCGTCTCCAGCGCGTCGCCGGCCAGACGGTGGATCAGGTCGCGAATCTCCGGTTTGATGACGAACACCACCTTATCAAATCCGGCACGAGCCGCGTCGTAAATGCCGTAATTCATCAGAATTTCGCCGTGGGGCCCTACGCCGTCCACCTGCTTGTTGCCGCCGTAACGGGAGCCCATGCCCGCCGCCATGACCACCAATGTTGCATGCTGCATATTTGATTCCTCCTCGCGGAAATTGTTCCGCTCTCATGATACCATGTTTCTCCACAAAGGGCAACGGCTTTTCACCCTGAAAATTTTGCGGAAAATTGAATTTTCCTCTGGATTTCAGAAAGCCTCTCCTCTATAATAGATATGTTGCGAAAAAATAGCTCAGGAGGCGTTTCCTATGGAAAAATCCAAAGTGATGGGGCATATCTTCGCCATCATCACCATTCTGGTATGGGGCAGCTGCTTTGTGCTGACCAAGAATTTGCTGGTGGACTTTACGCCCATCCAGATCATCCCCTTGCGGATGGGCCTTGCCTACGTCACGCTGTGGGTGCTGCGGCCCAAGACACTGAAGCTGCCCTGGAAAGATGAGCTGATGTTCATCCTCATCGGCATCACCGGCGGCAGCTTCTACTTCTATCTGCAAAATACGGCGCTGGATCACACCTACGCTGCCAACGTCAGCATTCTGGTGGCCATGAGCCCCATTCTGACGGTGCTGCTGGCGCAGCTGTTCAGCCGCAATAACGAGCGGCTGGGCAAGTACGTGTACATCGGCGCGGTGATCGCCATTGCAGGCGTGGTGCTGGTGGTGCTGAACGGGCAGATGTCCTTCCACCTCAGTCCGCTCGGCGATCTGCTGGCGCTGGCGGCGGCGCTGATGTGGGCGGTGTACTCCATCCTTATTAAAAAGTACACCGAGCAGTATGACAACTTCATCGTCACCCGGCGGGTGTTCCTGTGGGCGTTCCTCACGGCGGTGCCGCTGATGCTGCTGACCGACGGCATGCCCGATCTGGCGCCGCTGTTCACCCAGCCCAAGGTGCTGATCAGCTGGCTGTTTCTGGGCGTGATGGGCAACGCCGTGTGCTTCGCCATCTGGAATATCGCCTTTAAGGCGCTGGGCGTGGTGGTGACCAACAACTACCTGTACGCCTCCCCCTTTGTGACGGTGTTCGTGGGCTGGCTGCTGCTGGGCGAGCCCATCTCCGTCATGAGCATCATCGGCGCGGTGCTGATCACCGTGGGCGTGATCTTTGCGTATAAGGAGGACAAGCCGAAGGCGGAGTAAGGGGGCAACAGACGGTTGCTTGTCAAATGCCGCCGGGTATGGTAAGCTGGCCTTAACAATGAAGGAGGCGGTCAAAATGGAGACGAAAGAGATCATTCAGGCGCTGCGGACGAAGCGGGGCCTGTCCCAGAACGAGCTGGCGGAGCAGGTGCATGTGACGCGGCAGGCGGTATCCCGCTGGGAGAACGGCGAGACGACGCCCAACATCGACACGCTGAAGCTGCTGTCAAAGGTGCTGGACGCGTCCATCAACACGCTGCTGGGGTCGCCCCGGAGGCTGGTATGCCAGTGCTGCGGGATGCCGCTGGAGGACGACACCACCAGCCGCGAGGCGGACGGCGCATTCAACGAGGATTACTGCAAATGGTGCTATGCCGACGGGCAGTTCGCCTATGCCGACAAGGCGGCGCTGCTGGACTTTCTGACAGCTCACATGCCCAACCCGGAGGGTACGGCGGAGGACGTGCGCCGGGCGCAGTTCGACGGGTATCTCTCCACGCTGAAGCATTGGAAAGACGCATAAAAAAACTCCGTATGACCATCGGTCATACGGAGTTTTTTTATAGCTTGATGTCGCAGGACATGCTCATGACGGCGGTGCCGCCGATGCGGACGGTCACGCTGCCATTCTCATCATACAGGCGGCTGCGGATCTGGGAGGGACGGCCCATGTGCTCGCCCTGCACAAAGAGGTTTTCCGCCTCCGGCCGCACCATGCCGTGAAGGTAGAGGTAGTAGGTCAGCGCGCCGTTGCTGGTGCCGGTGGCGCACTCCTCCGGAATGTCGTAGAGGGGGGCGTAGTTGCTGCAATACGCGGTGCAGTCGTCGCCGCCGGGGCAGAACATGTGAACGCCGGTCACGTCATAGCGGCGGGACAGCGCCGTGACCGCCGCCTCGTTCTGCACCGCCTGCAGCAGGGTTTCGTGATCCCGGACGGGCATCATGATATCCGCAAGGCCGGTGGACACGATCCACGGCTCCAGACCGCCGGGCCGGTGGTCCACCGTCAGACCGTAGGCGTCGTACAGCGCCGGCCATTCCTCCGCCGTCAGCTTTCGGATCAGCTGCGGCGGGGCCATGTCCATCCACACCGTGCCGCCGGACACGCCGATGTTCAGGTCAGACGCCTTGGTGTGGGCGATGTGGCTGCCGTCGGCGATCAGCCCCTCCTGCCGCAGCAGGGCAAAGGAAGCGATGGTGGCATGGCCGCACAGATCCACTTCACCGGCGGGGGTGAAATACCGCAGCGTCACGCTGCCGTCGTGGCTGACGGTCACAAAGGCCGTCTCCGAATGCTTGAATTCCGCCGCGATCTGCTGCATCACCGCGTCGCTCAGCGGACGCTCCGGCAGGGCAACGCCCGCCTGATTGCCGCCGAACAGCTTCTCGGAAAAGGCATCCATCACATAGGCTTTCATAGGGCAGGAGCCTCCTTAAAAGGTGTATTTTTTCTTGTATTCGTCATAGTACCGGGCGAAGGAAGCGTCCTTCATGGCCTTGACGCTGTTGAGATATTCGTGGGTGTCGAAGCTGTCGCTCTCCACCTCGATGACAGCCACGGCGATGTTGGAGCAGTGGTCGGCCACGCGCTCGTAGTTGGTCAGCAGATCGTTGAACACAAAGCCCTGATTCAGGGTGCAGACGCCCTGCTGGAGACGATCCACATGGTGGGACTTCATCTCGTCGCACAATCCGTCGATGATCTCCTCCAGCGGCTCCACACGGGCGGCCAGCTGCAAATTGCCTTCGATGAAGGCGTTTACGGAAATGGTCAGGATCTCTGTGACGGCGCCCTCCAGCACCTCCAGCTCATGCAGGGCGCTGGGGGAGAACTCCACCTTCTTCTCGTCGATCTCCTGGCACACGTCGGCCACATTGCAGGCGTGGTCGGAGATACGCTCAAAGTCGGAGATGGTGTGGAGGTATTTGGCCACCTCCTCCGTTTGATCCGGGGACAGGGAGCGGGCCGTCAGCTTCATCAGGTACGTGCCAAGCTTGTCCTCATAGCGGTCGATCAGCTGCTCCGTCTCGTCCACCTGTTCATAGCCCTTGTCGCTGTAAGCGCCGCGCAGACCTATGGCGTGCAGCAGGTTGCCCCGCGCCTTTTCCGCCATGGAGTCTGTGACCAGACGGCTCTGCTCGATGGCCAGCGCCGGGTGCTGGAGGAAGCGCTCCTCCAGACGATCCATGTCGTGCTGTGCCATCAGTTCGCCGCCCTTGTCGGGGATCAGCCAGACCACCAGCTTTTCCAGCAGGGGAATGGCGGGGGTCAGGACGATGATGGTAGCCAGACGGAACAGGGTATTCATCAGCGCCACGGTGACGGTGGTCATGGTGACGGTCATAAAGGTAAAGTGGAAGACAGCGTTGGCGGTATAGAACACCAGCGCCCAGATGGCCGCGCCCAGCACGTCGATCAGCAGGTACACAAAGGCGGTGCGCTTGCCGCTGATATTGGCACCCAGCGCCGACAGCAGCACGGGCACAGCAGCGCCGATGGCGATACCCATGGTGATGGGCAGAGCGATCTCGAAGGTGATGGCGCCGGTGCCGGACAGCACCTGCAGAATACCCACGGCGGCGCTGGCGCTTTGCAGTACGCTAGTGAACACCAGACCCACCAGAATACCCAGCAGGGGGTTGGAGAACTTGGTGAGGATATCGATGAAGGCCTGACTCTCTTTCAGGGGGGCCACCGCGCCGGACATGGCGGTCATGCCGTACATCAGCACCGCGAAGCCCAGCAGGATATTGCCCAGATGCTTGCGGGTGGGCTTTCCCTTTACCATTCGCAGCAGGATACCCACAATGGCGAACAGTCCCGTCAGCGTGGCGGTGGATAGCAGATCCACCCAGCCGCTGCCGCCGGACAGGCTGTTCAGGCACAGGATCCAGCCGGTGACGCTGGTGCCCAGAATGGCGCCCATGATGACGCCGATGGCCTGCCGCACCTTCATCATGCCAGAGTTGACGAAGCCAACCACCATCACGGAGGTGGCGGAGGAGGACTGGATGACGGCGGTAACGGCGGTGCCCAGCAGCACGCCCTTCAGCGGCGTGCCCGACAGCTTATAGAGCACCAGCTCCAGCTTGCTGCCGGCCACCTTTTTCAGATTGTCGCCCATGACGGCCATGCCGTATAAAAACAGCGCAATGCCGCCCAGCAGCGAAATGACGTCCGCAATGCCCATGCCCAAACTCCCCCATGTTACAATTAGGATACAGTATCAGTATACATGACCGCCGGTGGTTTGACAAGCTTTGTTATTTTTTCTACATAGATTCTGCCCAATAGTTTAATATAGTATCATCTTAACGAAAACCGTATTTGACAGAAGCTGTTTTTTTCGTTATAATAGAAAAAATACCCCTTTGTACGCTGAGGGAGGAAAGTGAGGAGTACGATCTAAAATGCTCAATGAGCGCAGTCTTTTATCGCAGTTTTTACATTTCGTGGCCGCTACGGTGGCGTCGCTGATGGTGTTCAGCCTGTATTCCATTGTGGACGGTCTGTTCGTGGCCAAAGGCGTGGGAGAATATGCCATGGCGGCGGTGAATCTGGCGGTGCCGTTCACCAATGTGCTGTTTTCCATCGGCATCATCTTCGCCGTGGGTACCAGCACCATCATCGCCATCTATCTGGGCCAGGGGCAGGGTGAAAAGGCCAACAGCCTGTTCTCCCAGAACACCGTATTGCTGACGTGCATCGGCCTGACCATCACAGTGCTGGTGTTTGTTTTTCTGGAGCCATTTGCCGTGCTGCTGGGCGCGAAAGGCGTTACCTACCAGTACACCATGGACTATCTGCGGGGGCTTGCGCCCTTTGCGGTGTGCTTCATCGTGTCCTACAACATGGAGGTACTTATCAAAACCGACGGCTATCCCCGGATCGCCATTCTGACGGTCATCACCGGATGCCTGACCAACTGCGTACTGGACTATGTGGCCATTTTCCTGCTGGACTGGGGCGTGTGGGGCGCGGCGTTCGCCACGGGCCTGTCCCAGCTGCTGACCTGCGTGATCTATCTGCGGCACTTCCTGCGGGGCCACAATACCTTCCACTTTGTGAAGTTCAAAATGGACTGGCGCATCTACAAGCGGCTGCTGCCCATCGGCGTGGCCGACGGCGTGACGGAGCTGTGCAACGGCGTGATGATCTTCCTGTTCAACCGTGTGATCCTGCGGTGCCTGGGGGACGACGGGCTGGTGTGCTACACCATCATCGCCTATGTGAACACCCTTATCATCAACACCATGCTGGGTATCTCTCAGGGCAGTCAGCCGCTGGTCAGCTATCACTACGGCAAGAACGACGCGGCGGGCTACCGGAAGCTGCTGAGATACGGCTTCACGGCGGTGGCGGCCATGACGGCGGTGATCTTCGCCGGAGTCATGCTCTTCGCGCCCCAGGTGGCCGGTATCTTTCTGGGGGCGGAAAACCCCGGTCTGGTGGTGGACGCCGCAGAAGCCCTGCGGCGGTACGGGCTGTGCTACCTGCTGCTGGGCAGCAATATTCTGATGGGCGGCTTCCTTACCGCTGTGGAGCGGCCTGTCGGCGCTATCTGCATCTCTGTGGGCCGGGGACTGGCGTTTCAGGCCACGGCGCTGCTGGCGCTGGCCTTCACCGTGGGCGGCAGCGCCATCTGGTACGCGCCGCTGCTGTCTGAGGCGGTCTGCGCGGGAATGGCCGTGTGGTTCCTGCTGCGGTTCCTGAAGCGATAAAATATGGAAGAAAAGGCCTGCATCCGGGGATGCAGGCCGTTCCATTTTGTATAATTCGGTGATTTATTTACCGATTGTATTACATCTCAGGGGCTGTCAGCTTGGCGGTGCGCTCCTCGATGGGGATATAGTGATCCTTGATGGTCACGGCGCGATAGGCGGGACGCATGATGCGGTGGCAGGTGATGACCTCCTCCATGCGGTTGGCGCACCAGCCCGCGATACGGGCCGAGGCGAACAGCGGCGTGAACACATCCTCCGGGATGCCCAGCATGGTATACACCAGACCGGAATACATATCCACATTGGCGCACATGGGCGAGCTGCTGTGGCGGCGCTCCTGCACCATCGGGATGCCCAGCTCCTCCACCTTTTGCAGCAGGGCGAACTGGTCGGCATAGCCCTTGACCTCCGCCAGATGCTGGGCGTACTTCTTCAGCAGCACGGCGCGGGGATCGGAAATGGTATACACCGCGTGGCCCAGGCCGTAGATCTTGCCGGATCTGTCGCCGGCCTCGCCGTCCAGCAGCTTGTTCAGGTAGTCCTTGATGGAGCCGTCGTCATGGGGATCCACATTCTCTTTGATGTACTGGAACATCTCCATCACCTTGGCGTTGGCGCCGCCGTGCAGCGGGCCTTTCAGGGAGCCGACGGCTCCGGCGATGGCGCTGTAGGTATCGGTGCCGCTGGAGGACAGGGCGCGGCAGACGAAGGTGGAGTTGTTGCCGCCGCCATGCTCGGCATGGACGATCATCATCATATCCAGCAGATGGGCCTCCTCCTCGGTGTACTGCTTGTCGGGGCGGATCATCCGCAGGAAGTTCTCCGCCGTGGACAGATCGTCCACCGGGAAGTGGATGTGCAGGGAATCCCCCTGGAAGTAGTGGCGCTTCACCGCGTAGGCGTTGGCCACGATAGAGGGGAAGCAGCCCACCAGCTTGATGGATTGCAGCAGCATATTCTCCACGGAGGTATCGTCCGGGTTGTCGTCATAGGAGTACAGCGCCAGTACGCTGCGGGCCAGCTTGTTCATGATGTTCCGGCTGGGATGCCGCATAATCATATCCTCGGTAAAGCCGTCGGGCAGCTTGCGGGCGCGGTTCATGATATCGTTGAAATACCGCAGCTCCGTTTTTGAGGGCAGATAGCCGAACAGCAGCAGATACGCCACCTCTTCAAAGCCGAAGGTGCCCGCCTTGCGATGGGCCTCTACGATCTCGTTCAGCTCAATGCCGCGGTAGTACAGCTGGCCGGGCTTGGGAACACGCTGGCCATCCTGAATGAAATAGCCCTGCACGCTGCCCACCTTGGACACGCCGGCCAGAACGCCGGTGCCGTCGTTGTTGCGCAGGCCGCGCTTTACGTCGCCCCGGTAATACTCTTCGCCGATCTCATACTCGCTCCGGATCAGCTGGCTCAACGAACCCGCGAATTTTTCCAAAGTTCCACTGTTGCTCATGCTGATGATCTCCTTTCCCTTGGCCGCCCCGCGGCCTTCGCCTCAAATACAGGCTCATTATACTCCCGGCATTTTCATTTTGCAAGTAAAATTTTTATAAAATTCATTTTTTCACAAGTTGAAGCGTGATATTTTCTTTTTGCGCAACAAAATGAATGCTTTGCAACGTGAACTTGCATGATGCGCGTTCCCGGCATGCGAAAAAGGATGAGGAAAAACCTCATCCTTTTGCTTATGGAACTTTACTTCAGCCGCTTGTCGCACTTCTTGCTGAGCCAGGTGCCGATCGTCTGGAACAGCTGCACCAGCAGAATCAGCAGCACAACGGCCACCAGCATCACCAGATACTTATAGCGGTAGTAGCCGTAGTCGATGGCGATCTTGCCCAGACCGCCGCCGCCGATGATACCGCTCATGGCGGAGTAGCCCAGAATGGTGGTCAGGGCGATGGTGACGTTCTGGATCAGGGAGGGCACGCTCTCCGGGATCATCACCTTGCAGATGATCTGCATGGGGGTGGCGCCCATACTCTGGGCGGCTTCGATGATGTTGCCGTCCACCTCGCGGAGACTGGTCTCCACCAGACGGGCCACAAAGGGGAATGCTGCCGCCACCAGCGGAACGATGGTGGCCGTGGTGCCGATGGTGGTGCCGATCAGCAGGCGGGACAGGGGGAACACCATAATCATCAGGATCAGGAACGGGACGGAGCGCAGCAGGTTGATGATGACGTTCAGCACCTGCAGCAGCCAACCGGGCAGCGGCAGAACGCCGCCCTTCTCCCCCACCACCAGCAGCACGCCCAGCGGCAGGCCGATGACAAGAGACAGGGCCGTGCTGAGCACGGTCATGTAGAAGGTCTCCCAGATGGCGTAAGGCAGAGAGGGCAGCACCGTCATCAAGTCCTGAACGGACTGGGCGCTGAACAGATTACTGTACATTGTGGTCGACCTCCTCTACCTGCACGTTGGCGATGGTTTGAATGAACTTGACCGCACGGTCAAAGTGAGCGCTGGGGATGCCCAGCATCATAGTGCCGTAGACCTCCTCCGACAGGCTCTGGGTGCTGGCGGATATGACGTTGCAGAAGATACCCTCCTCTGCCGCCAGACGGGCCACCATGGGGGTACTGGTGGTCTTGCTGTCCTTGAATACCAGACGCACCAGCCGCTCTTCGGCGGGGTCGTACACCTGCGCGTCCGCGCCGCCGGGGAACACCAGACGGCGGCCCGCGGCGGATTTGGGGGCGGCGAACACCGTGCCCACCATGCCGGACTCCGCCACCACGCCGCCATCCAGAATGGCCACGTGGCTGCAGATCTCCTTCACCACGCTCATCTGGTGGGTGATGACCACCACGGTGATGCCCAGCTTCTTGTTGATGTCCTTGATGAGGGTCAGGATGGCGTGGGTCGTGTTGGGGTCCAGCGCACTGGTAGCCTCATCGCAGAGCAGGACTTTGGGGTTGGTGGCCAGCGCACGGGCAATGGCGATGCGCTGCTTCTGGCCGCCGGAGAGCTGGGCCGGGTAGGCGTTGGCCTTATCGGGCAGGCCCACCATTTCCAGCAGCTCCCTGGCGCGCTTTTCGGCATCGGCCTTCTTCACGCCCGCAAGCTCCATCGGGAAGCAGATATTCTTCAGGCAGCTGCGCTGCATCAGCAGATTGAACTGCTGGAAGATCATGGTGATGTCGCGGCGGCGCTCACGCAGGGCTGCGGGAGACAGGGTCTCCATCGCGGTGCCGTCGATGACGACACTGCCCTCGGTGGGGCGCTCCAGCAGATTGATGCAGCGCACCAGCGTGGATTTGCCCGCGCCCGACATACCGATGATGCCGTAGATGGAGCCATCGGGGATGGTCAGGTCGATGTTCTTCAGCGCATTCACCGCGCCGTCCTTCATCTGGAAGGTCTTGGAAAGGTGTTTGATCTCGATCACGATTTACTCCTTAGTTGGTAAAGCTCAGCCCACGATGGGTGCCAGGCTGTCCTGCTTGCCGCCGTAGATGCCCATGGGCTCGACGTGGATGCCGGCGACGGTCACCAGATGGGTACCCTTCTCCTCGTTGAAGTTGTCCAGATACGGCTGATGCTGGAAGTAGTTGGTATCGCACTGGCCGTCCTCGACGATGGTGTTGGGGATCACATAGTCGTCGTACTCCTGGATGTCCAGAGTGATGCCCTTAGCGGCCAGAATGTCCTTGCAGACCTCCAGGACCTCGCAGTGGGGAGCGGGAGTAGCAGCGCAGCTGACGGTCTCGCCGTTCAGTGCATCGTAGTCGATGGAAGCGTCATAGCCATCGGTCGGGGTCTCGACGACGGAGACGACAGCGCCCTTGTAGTTCTCATCCATGAAGTCCTTGACCTGCTGGCTCTGCAGAGCGGCGACGAGGGCCTTGATCTTGGGTTCGTTCTCGTTGCCCTCCTTGCAGACCAGAACATTGACGTAAGCAGAAGAGCCGTCCTCCATTGCCAGAGCGTCGGTCATGGGGTCCAGACCAGCGGAGATGGCGTAGTTGGAGTTGATGACAGCGTAGTCCTCGTCCTGCAGGACGTTGGGGACCTGAGCAGCCTCGACCTCATCGACGGTGACGTTCAGGGGGTTCTCCTCGATGTCGTTCTTGGTGGCGGTCAGGCCGGCGTCAGCCTTCAGCTTGAAGAAGCCGTTCTTCTCCAGCAGGGTCAGAGCGCGGGCCTCGTTGGTGGTGTCGTTGGGGACAGCGACCTTCACCTTGTCCAGCTTTGCTGCAGCGGAAGCAGCCTCAGAAGAAGCGGCAGTGCTGGAAGCCGCAGAGCTTGCGGTGGAAGAAGAGCCGCCGCAGGCGGTCAGGGCAGCAGCAGCGGCTGCGACACCGGTAACTTTCAGAAAATCACGACGAGTAATCATAGTTTTTTCCCTCTCTATTATTGGATAAATAGAATGTACAGCGGCGGCGCGGCACAGTCCGCGCCCGCCTTGAACGAAAGCATCAAAAAAAGCCCCCGTCCCTGCCAGCCATGCGCTGCACAAGGACGGAGGCCTGAAACTTCCGTGGTACCACCTTGGTTCACAGCATCCTCGCGGACACTGCCTCAAAACTGCGGCAGAATTTTTTCTGCTTACAGCCGGACGCTTTAACGGGCGCACCCGTCGCGGACTAGTGCTCTTGCTCTTCGTCCGCGCAGCTCCGAGACCATTTTCGGCTCCCTGTTTCCTGCCCTTTTCCACCTGCCGGGCTCTCTGGTAAGGCTCATGCGAAAGCTTACTCTTCTCTTCACAGCCATTTTAGTGATATTGCGTTTATTGTACTCGCCTCGACGGGATTTGTCAACCCCCTAAAACAAACTTTTTCAGTAGGGAATTGAAGATCCTTCGCCCATGAGACAAAATATGCCCCCGCGCTGTATGCGCGGGGGCATATTCAGAAGCGATCTATCAGCCCTGCTCCTGCTGTGCCTTCTTGGCTTCGAGAGCCAGAATGGCGTCGCGGCGGCTCAGGTTGATGCGGCCCTGCTGGTCGATGTCCGTCACCTTAACGACGATGGCATCACCC
>ENA-OUQC01001527-OUQC01001527.1-human-gut-metagenome-genome-assembly--contig:-NODE-1527-length-11812-cov-3.462023_pt1 | contig 11812 bp, 8 predicted proteins | sample MGYA00237942_ERZ548815 | MGnify/ENA primary metagenome ERZ548815 (study PRJEB26490, sample SAMN05194722) | human gut metagenome | biome: terrestrial biome; feature: human-associated habitat; material... | reverse complement strand
CACTGCATATCGTCGGCAGCGTCAGATGTGTATAAGAGACAGGTTTTAAGGTCAATGTAAGGGCATATGAGGATGTCCTTTATCATTTTCCATATAACACGGGTCATTTCGTCCCCGTCCATTTCCACCAGGGGAGTTTTCATTTGAATCTTTGCCATCTTTATACTGTTCCTTTCAGAAATAATTACGTAGCTTTTGTGCCGCCGCACCGTTCGGCGCTCAGTTCATGCTGTATCTTCCTTCGATCGCGCGGCGAAGCGTAAGCTCGTCCGCATACTCAAGATCACCGCCTACGGGCACGCCGTTTGCGATACGGGTTATTTTAACGCCCAGCGGAGAAATGAGCTTTGACAGATACATTGCCGTTGTTTCGCCCTCGGGAGTGGGGTCTGTAGCGATTATGACCTCTTTTACGCTGCCGTCGAGCCTTGCGATAAGCTCTCTTATCTTCAGTCTGTCGGGGCCTATGCCTTTCATGGGAGAGATCACGCCGTGAAGCACGTGATAAAGCCCCTTGTACTCTCTGACCTTTTCGACCGCCATTGCTGCGCGGAAGTCTTCAACCACGCATATGACGCTGCGGTCTCTGGTGCTGTCGGCACAAACGGGACATATTTCGCCGGAGGAAATGTTCTGGCATATTTTGCAGAAGCATATGTCGGATTTTGCCGCAAGCATGCTGTCGGCAAAATCGCGCACTTCCTCTTCGTTCATATCAAGCACGCTGAAGGCAAGGCGCAGCGCGGTCTTTTTACCGATACCGTCAAGGCGGCGGAACCAATCGCTGAGCCTCTCAAGCTGCTCCGGATACTCTGCCATATCAGAACAGACCGGGCATTCCGAGACCGCCCATGTTAAGGCTGCCGGTTATTTTGCCCATTTCTTCGTTGTTTGTATCGTTAACTTTACGGATAGCCTCGTTCATAGCAGCCGTTAGTATGTCCTGCAGGGTCTCCACATCGTCGGGATCGACCACGTCGGGGTCTATCTCAACGCCCGAGACCTCAAGTTTGCCGTTTATTTTGATCTTTACGGCGCCGCCGCCCGCGGCGACCTCGTATTCTCTTGCGTCCAGGTCCTCTTGTAGAGCTGCCATATCCTCCTGCATTTTCTGAGCCTGCTTCAGCATGCTCTGCATGTTGCCGGGGCCGCCTCCGCGTCCCTGAGGAAGTCTTGCTTTCATATCTTTATACCTTTCCTTTCGAAACTTATTGGTTTTTGTTTACTGTTTTATCGCCGCGCGGCGGTATTACAAAAGCTTTGACAGCTCATCCGACGGGGATGCGCCGTGTCCCGCGGATTTAATTTCGATAACTTCTATATCCGCGATCCCGTCCGTTATCTTCGCAAGCGCGAAGGCGTTTGCAAGGGCTTCTTTCGCGCCCACGGACGAAAGCATTACGGCACCGAAGCCGGAAGCCGCGATTTTTACGTGTTTTCCGTCACCGGAGACGCTTGTTTCGGCACCTGCCAAAAATTCTGAAAGTCCTCTGTTCACTCCGTCAAGCCTTGCCAAAACCTCGCTTATATCCCGAACGGGAGTGTACTGTTTTGATGGATCGGCCGTCGGATCCTCCGTTTGTTTCAAATTGCCATCCGCGGCGGCAGGCGCTGCGGCGCGGGGGATGTCGACTGCCGCGGTCACTGTCGGCGTGCCTGTTTCTTCTGCTTTTGTATCGGGAACGGGGGTTTTATTTTCGGCGTTTGCATAATTATTTTCTGCACTTGTCGAAGTTTGTGTGCCGACGCTTGCTGAAGTTGCTCCGCTCTGCGGCGCCGTCAAGGTGCCGAGAGACAGCGCATCCTCAAGTTTTGATACTCTGAGGCTGAGCGCTTCGTTTGAAGGATCAAGCTCGGGACGGCACATGCGCAAAAGCGCAAGCTCCGCCGCGCAGCGTTTGTTCTGCGGTGCGCGCTGCATACGCACAAGAGTATCATCCAAAACCTTGCAGTCGAATATAAGCTCCGCAAGGCTGAAGCCCGCGGCACAGCCGCGAAGAAGCTCGGTTTCCGAAGACGTTATATCAAGATATGCCGAAACATCGTCCGTATACTTTGATACGAGCATATCACGGGCAAAGGATATAAGCTCCTGCCAGAAAACGGCTATGTCGCCGGAGCCGTGCGCCACATCGGAAACTACGGCAAAAAGCTTTGCCATATCCCCCGCGTGCACGGCGGCAAATGTATCTGCGGCGCGCTCATAGCCCGAAAGCCCGAGGATCTCGGATACTTTCTCTGCGGTAACGTCGCCGCCGTCGGCGGCGCAAAGCTCAAAAAGTCCGATAGCGTCGCGCATGCCGCCCTGCGCCTGTCTTGCAAGGAGCAGCGCCGCGTCTTCTTCAAGTGCGATATTCTCGCAGCCGGCTATGTATTCAAGGCGCGATGCTAAATCTTTTACGGATATACGTCTGAAATCGAAGCGCTGGCACCTTGAAACGATAGTTGCGGGTATTTTATTGAACTCCGTTGTCGCAAGGATGAAGACAACGTGCTCCGGTGGCTCCTCGATAGTCTTCAGAAGGGCGTTGAACGCCCCCTGCGACAGCATATGGACCTCGTCGATGATATAGACCTTTTTCTTCAGGGAAGCCGGAGTATACGCAGCCTCTTCGCATATGGTGCGTATCTGATCGACACTGTTGTTCGTTGCCGCGTCAAGCTCGGTAACGTCCGTGGCGATGCCCGCGTCTATCTCACGGCAGACTTCGCACTCAAGACAGGGGTTTCCGCCCCTCGGCTCAAGGCAGTTCAATGCCTTAGCGAGAATTTTTGCGCAGGTGGTCTTGCCCGTTCCGCGGGAGCCGCAGAAAAGATATGCATGCGAGTATCTGCCGTTTTCCACCTCGTAGCGAAGCACATCGGTGATCTGATGCTGTCCGCATACCTCGTCAAAAGTGCGCGGACGGTATTTTCTGTACAGCGCCTGATGCATATTTGTCCCCCTTTTATACGGTAAAAGCGACAAGAAGCGGGGGAAGGCCATACACCCGAAGATCGAAACGTATCCGTACACGACACCGCCGTGTCTGCTCGGGACAGGCAACCCGGCGGCACATCGGCTGAAACCGCTTAATGCTGCTCGGTTCCCCGCCTGACATGATTCACAGCCGCCAATTGCGCCGGGACCCGTCCTTCAACACAGATACAAATACGGTACGGACTGCACGAACACAATCCTCAAAACGGGATACCACCCCTGCATACAGCGGATTTCAGGTTCAGGAGGCCGCTAAGCTCCCGGCTGGTATGACCTTGCCCTGCATCTCGTCGCTTGATAAGATCGTATTTATTATACCACAGCGCCGCTTTTATTGCAATATATTTTTATATTTTTTTGCGCTGCCGCGGCGCCCGGAGAGAGCCGCCGCATTTTGCCCGCACAGACTTTATCGCGGCAAGTTTTTCGCAGCCGCGAGCCGCTTTTGCAAGTGTCCGCAGTCGTGCACTGCGGCGCACGGCTGCATGGCACCGAGCGTGTTCCGCGCTTTTGTATCCGCTGCGCTCTCACGAACGCTCCCTTTTTCGCTGCGGCAGCGGGTGCCTCTCCGTTTTTTCACAGTGCGCCGAGCGCTTTGTCATTTTTTACTGCACCACCCTTTCAAGCGATTCACCGTTTATCTATCCGAAGCCCCCCGCAGGCGCTTTGCGATTTTCCCCCGTCCGGCTCCCGCCGAGGCGGTTCGGCAGCCGAAACGCGGCACTTTTTGCGCCGCTTACATCCTACACCGCGCCGCGAAAAATATGCCAAAAGCCTTGCGGGACGCTTGGATTTGTGATAATATATAAAGAGACAATTATTTTCCGAAAGCAAAGGATGGCATCACTATGAGCAAAGTTAAAAAACTGCAGCTGTACTGCATTGCCGCCGCAGCAACGGTCGCCGCAGCCGCAGGCGCGGCTTTTCTGTATTTCGGTGTGTACGGGGAATACAATCCCGCCCTCGGATATTTCAGCTCCGACTCGGTATTTGCCCCCGCTCTTTATATATGCCTTTCTGCGGGAGTCGCCGCAGGCATCGTCGGCTGGGTGCTGTTTTCGCGCAGCGCTCTGCCGGACCGACCGCTCAGGCAGAATGCCGCCGTCAACATTGCCGTCTGCGTGATATCGGCGGCAGCCGTTGCCGCCGACTGCATTTACGACATCGGCGACACTGTCGGAAACATCACCGTTAAATATGCGTATATGCACTATATCCTCTGGATGCTCGGGGCAGCCGCCGCGGTGCTCATGCTTTTGTGCGCCGTGCCGGGTAAATCCAACGATCCCGTTCACTCCCTCGGATTTTTCATGATGCCGCTGTTTCTTGCGGCAAAGGTGCTTGTCATATACTTTGACCGCAGCGTTGCCGTCAACAGCCCCGCAAAGGTGCTGTTTCAGCTCTCGCTCGTTTGCCTTCTCCTCGCGTATACCGCCGAAGCGGGCGTGTCTCTGGGGCGCGGAGCAATATTTTCAAGATGGATATTCACCCTTTGCGCATCCGTAAGCGTTGCGGGCGGCACAGGCTTCGGCGCGCTTGCGCTTTTGATCGCAGGCGTGAATTTCCCGGGGATAAACATTTGCGACGCCGCAATGCTTTCCGCCCTTGCGCTGTACTGCGTATGCAGACTGTTTTCTCTTGCGGACGCCGCTATTGAAAAGCGCGTCGGCAGGAAAAAGAAAGACGCGAATGCCGCAGGTGCGGTGGGCAGTGCCGAAGAAGTGCAGCCCGGTATCAAAGATGCATCCGATGCGGATGCGGCGAACGGCACCGGAGAGAATTGATTCGGGTCATCGGGCGTCGCCACACGGTTCCGCCGACCTGAAAGCGGCGCTCACGCGCCGAAGAAAGTGAGATACATCACGGAGAAAAAAGACAGATATAATGATAACACTATCGGTAAATTCCCTGTCGCTGGGCATAGGGATAAAAGAAATACTGACCGACATAAGCTTTTCCGTTGAAGAAGGCGACCGTCTTGGTATAGTCGGAGTCAACGGCAGCGGCAAATCAACGCTTCTCAGGCTGCTCTGCGGAAAGCTTTCGCCGGACAGCGGCGAAATATATATCGCGAAGGACCGCACCGTCGGTATGATGGAGCAGAACGACGCCTTTGACACAGCCGTGCGCGACGACACCGTTCTTTCACACATGTACGGTGCCGTGCCGGAGCTTTGCAGACTTGAAGCAAAGCTTGCGGAGCTTGAGGCGGCGCTTCAGAGCGCCGACGAGAGTGAGGCAGCGCGCGTCTGCGGCGAGTTTACGCGGACGAACGAGCGGTTCATTTCTGCAGGCGGACTTGAGTACAAGTCCCGCTGCCGCAGCCTTTTGCGCGGCCTCGGCTTTGAAGACTCCATGCTTGAAATGAAAGTAGGCAGTCTTTCCGGCGGTCAGCGCACGCGCCTTGAGCTTGCGAGGCTGCTTTTCAGAGAGCCGGATATCCTCATGCTGGACGAGCCTACAAACCATCTGGATACAAAAACCATGATATGGCTCGAGGGGCATCTCTCGGCTTATAAGAAAACTCTCATAGTCGTCAGCCACGACCGCTATTTTCTCGACAAGGTCACGAACAAGACTCTTGACATTGAGCACCACCACGCAGCGCTTTACAAATGCGCGTATACCGAGTTCGTAAAGCGGAAAGAGGAAAAGCGCAAGTCGGATATGAAGCGTTGGGAGCTTCAGCAAAAAGAGATCGCGCGGCTCGAAGCATATATCGAGCAGCAGCGCCGCTGGAACAGAGAGCGCAACATCATTGCGGCGGAAAGCCGCGAAAAAGCCATCGAACGTATGGAAAAGGTGGAGCGCCCCAAGGACGCACCCAAAGCCATAAGCTTTTCGTTCGGCGCGGCGGGAGAAAGCGGCAACGATGTACTGAGCGTTAAAAACCTTTCAATGTCTTTCGGTGAAAAGCAGGTATTTTCAAACGTGAGCTTTGAGGTGAAAAAGCGCGAGCATCTTTTCATTGCGGGCTCAAACGGCTGCGGAAAGTCAACGCTTTTGAAAATTCTTCTCGGCAAGCTTTGTCAGACCGGCGGCAAAGCCGAGTTCGGATACAACGTCCACATAGGCTACTACGATCAGGAAAACCAGCAGCTGGACGAACACAAGACCGTGCTTGACGAACTGTGGGACGCATACCCCGCGGCAACACAGACGCAGATACGAAGCACGCTTGCGGCGTTCATGTTCCGCGGAGACGATATTCTGAAAGAAGTTTCGGTGCTGTCCGGCGGAGAGCGCGCAAGACTGACTCTTGCGAAGCTTATAATGTCGAAAATGAATGTTCTCATTCTCGACGAGCCGACGAACCACCTGGACATACCCTCGCGCGAGGCGCTGGAGGCGGCGCTTGCGGAGTTTGACGGCACCATAATCGCCGTAAGCCATGACCGCTACTTTACGCGCAGACTTGCCACCCGCATAATCTGCCTTGACGCTCCGTTTGCGAGCTATACGGATTTCGATGACTACGAAATGTCCCTTGAGGGACGCAGCCCTGACGCGGCTGCAATAAAACGCAGTGCTGCACCCGCTGCATCGGGCAGCACGCCCGCCGCGGTGCAAAGCGCCGCAGGCGGAAAGGAAGCATATCTGCAAAGAAAGGCCGATGCCTCACAGAGACGCCGCGAGGCAGCATACCGCAGAAAGGTGGAGGCGGAAATTGCCGGGCTTGAAGCCGAGCTTGCGAACATCACCGACGAGCTTTTCGGCGACGCCGCAACGGACTATGTCCGTGCGGGAGAGCTTGACGATCGCCGCATTACCGTTGAGGACAGGCTCATGCAGCTATACGAGGAGCAGGAAAGCTTCTCCGTTGCAGACGATATGGAAGAATAGCAAAAGCCTATATAAATTTGATTTTACAAAAAGAAAGGATATATAATTATGGAACTCAGCAAAGAAAAAATCCAAAAATACGCCGAGGTCATCGTACACATCGGTGCAAACGTGCAGCCCGGTCAGACAGTGCTTCTGAACGTAGGCATAGACCAGGTTCCCCTCGCGCTTGCGGTTGAGGAGGAATGCTACAAGGCAGGCGCAAAGTTTGTCCGCATTGACTGGCTGTGCGACGAAGCTTCAAGACTGCACTACACATATGCAAGTGAGGAAACTCTCGGCACCGTTCTCCCCTGGGAGGAGGAGAAGGCACGTCAGATGACGGTCGACTTCCCCTGCCGCATATTTATTGAGTCCTCCGATCCCGATGCGCTGAGCGGCATCTCCCCCGAGCTGCTTTCCTCTGTGACGAGAAGCCGTATGTCCGTGCTCAAGAAGTACCGCGACGAGATCGACGGCAAGCATCAGTGGCTCATCGTTGCAGCTGCATCACCCAAGTGGGCTAAGAAGGTATTCCCCGACGATGACGAGGAGACCGCCGTCGCAAAGCTTTGGGACGCTATTTTCTCCTGCATGTACTTCGACTGCGGCGACGACCCAGTTGCCGTTTGGAAAAAGCACACAACGGAGATCGAGACCCACGCAAAATGGCTCAACGATCAGCACTTTACCCGCCTTGAGTACAAGAGCGCAAACGGAACCGACTTTTCCGTTGAGCTTATTCCTCAGGCACACTGGGGCGGCGCAGGCGACGTTAACCATCTGAACGGCGCACACTATGTTCCCAACATGCCCACGGAGGAAGTATACACAAGCCCCATGAGAGGCAAATGCGAGGGCAGACTTGTAGCGACAAAGCCGCTTAGCTGGTCGGGTCAGCTTATAGAAAACTTCTGTGTTGACTTTAAGGACGGCAAGGTCTGCGGCTGCAAGGCTGAAAAGGGTCAGGAAATTCTCGAAAAGATGTTCGCCATGGACGAGGGCGCTTCCATGCTGGGCGAGGTCGCGCTCGTTCCCAAGGAGTCTCCCATAAACCGCTCCGGCCTGCTTTTCTGTAACACCCTGTTTGACGAGAACGCATGCTGCCACGTGGCAGTGGGCATGGGCTTTGACGATGTTATCGAGGGCTTTATCGACATGACCGACGAGGAAATTTATGCTCTGGGCGTTAACGACTCCATAATCCACGTTGACTTCATGGTCGGCTCCGACGATCTTGACATCACCGGTTACCTTGCCGACGGCACCGCCGTCCCCGTATTCAGAAACGGTACCTGGGCAAAATAAGAATAAAAAAAGAAGCGCGGCGCCCTCGGCACCGCGCAAAAATCCCGTCGGCAAAATGCCGACGGGATTTTGTTATTTAATGAATTCCGCCGCCTCGGCGAAAAATGCACTTTTGTTATTTGCCGATATATGCTATAAGCTCGCTCATATACTTTGAAAAATCCGCGCCGCCGAGGTTGTATACAAGAGGAATTATGTCGTCGCATCCCACTGCCGCCATTGCCACGGCGCAGTTTGCCGTTATATTTCCGTTGCAGCCGGCGCGCCCTCTCGTTATGCCGGAAAACAGAGCGTTCAGCACTCCGCCGTGGGTCACCACAATGGAAATGCCGCTGCCTTCAAATCGGCGGATCTCTCCCACCACCCGTTTAATTCTCGCCGTTGTATCGGGTATTGTCTCCATATCGTCGGGATAATCGCTCGGGCTTTTGTATTTTTTCTTTCTCTCGGCATATGTCATGCCGGTGAGAGAGCCGTATTCCCTCTCGATGAGCCCGTCGACTACGAACGGCTCGGGATACTCAAGCGCTTTGCCTATTACTGACGCGGTATCGTATGCCCGCGACAGCGGAGAGCAATATATGCCTTTGAGCGGCAGCTTTCCGTGCACTGCTTTTTCAATAAAATCGGCGCACTTTTCCGCCTGGTGCAGCCCCTCTTCGCAAAGCGGAATATCCACTCTGCCCTGCAGTTTGGAAAGGGTGTTCCACTCTGTCGCGCCGTGCCGCACGAAAAGCATGAGCTGTCTTGTGCGTCCGAGAAGGCAGGCAGCCTGGACAGGCGTGCAGAAAACGATCGGGCGGCTGCAAAATGTCATGCCGCCTTTGCAACGGTATGCACTGCGTTTTTCAGCCATATACATACCGTCCTTTCCGCTTGAACTTAGATAATACAAATAATATCTGTATTTATATCATACACTAATGGTAATAATTTGTCAACATATGTCAAACGATGAGTCGGCAAAAATCTTTGCAAATGACGCCGCAGACTATTGAAAACGGGAAATAAATGTAATACAATATAGTATATATATGTGAGATTTGTTTTCTGCACGGCCTTATCTCACCTCTGCATACCGAAAGGATCATATCAATGAAAAAATTCATTTCTTTCATACTTGCGGTATCCCTTGCGGCGGCATGCCTTGCGTTCGCCGCCCCCGCGGGCGCCTCTTCGCTGTATATGACCGGAGACTTCAACGGAGACGGAAAGGTGGACGCACTTGACTGCCTGCTTCTGAGGCGTGCCTGCGTCGGAATGATATCGGAGAGCGAACTTTACGGTGCGGATATAAACCGCGACGGATCGGCAAACGCTTTGGATGTATATCTGCTCAGATACGGACTTGTAGGCATAATATCCCTCGAAAATGATTATCCCGAAAGCTTCGGCTGGAAAGGCTTTACCGTTGACGGCGAAAGTATTGACGGCTATGAGATAGTCGTGAGCTCCCCCGATAATGACAATATGCGTTTTGCCGCGGAGGAGCTTGCGAAATACGCAAAAGAGGGTGACGGCAGCACCTTGTCCGTAGTCTCCGAGAGAAGCGCAGGCGCACACTGCTTTATCCTCTCCGAGGATGAAGCGGGAGAGCTCGGCGACGACGGCTTTACGATCAACGTAAAGGACGGCAGCGTATACATTCGCGCGGGCGCAAAGCGCGGCTGTATGTATGCGGTCTATACCATACTTGAAGATCTTTGGGGCTACCGCTTCTATACATATGACGACTACGAGCTTTCATACGGCAAAACGACCGATATTAAGAGCGGCACCGAGCTGCGCGAGGTTCCGTCATTTGACTGCCGCAGCAACTGCATAAATTCCTATGCGGACAAATATCTGTACTCCACCGTTATTAAGCGCAAGCTGAACGGCTGTACCGACCAGCCGTCCATGCAGAATCCGAAATACGGCTGGGGGATATGCCGCACGTTTGCCAACGCGCATTCCTTTGACGTGTTTATTCCGAAAGACGAGATAGGCAACACCACAGCGCGCTGCCTGTCGAACTCCGACACATTCAACGTTTGTCTGAAAAACATGAAGAAGCTTATCTCCGACCGCCTTGCCTCGGGAGAGGAGATAGGCAAAAGCATTACGCAGATCTCCTGCTCCTATGCATCGGACGAAGTGTACTGTCAATGCCGTTTATGCGGAAAAGTTCTGCGGCAGGAGAAGAGCTACTCCGGCATACTTGCCCGCTTCGTTAATAAGATCGATGACGCGCTGCATGAGGACTATCCCAAGATCACAGTCGTTACAAACGCATACGCCTCCGTCAGAAAGCCGCCCGAAAAAACGGCGCTCAACGACGATATTGTGCTTCTGTACTGTTGGAACGGCTGCACCTCCCACGCCATAGGCTCGGGAGAATGCTCCGAAAAAGAAAAAATAAACTTCAACGACTCTCTTATGGGCTCAAATAAGATAGACGAAGCATATTTCGCCGGCTGGGCCGAGAAATGCAAGAACATCTACATTTGGTACTACCCTACGAACATATACTATCTGCTCTGCCCGCAGCCCAACTATTTCAAGCTGTATGACGATTTCAAGTGGTTCAGCGACAACGGAGCAAAGGGCTTCTATGTAGTGGGGACCGTCGGTTCTTCCTTTGAGGATCTTGACGCGTATCTCATAAGCGAGCTTATGTGGAACGCCGATATGAGCCGAGATGAATACGAACAGAAGGCAAAGGAATTTCTCAGATACTATTACGGTTACGGCTGGATATACATATGGCAGTATATGGATATGCTGACCGAAGCCGGCGTTGACGGCTGCGTCCTCAACGACTACGACCAGCCCTTTGACATATACAAAAAAAGTGATTTTGCAGAAAAATTCGACGAAATGCAGGCTCTGTTTAAAAGCGCCTCATCTCTTGCAAGAACCGAGCGAGAGCGCGAAAACATAAAGCGTCTCTCTATGCACATGCTTTTCCTCGGATACAGCGCAACGTATGAGCGCGACTGTATAAACGGCAGCGAGGAGCAAAAAGCCGCGTTTGAAAAGGGCTGGCGGGAGGTCTACGATTATATCAACGAAAACAATATCCCCGTGAACTATTCCGAAAACGGCATATCAAAAGCGTTTGATATAAGCGTCTCGCCCATGGAGCTGGTTTACGGCATCAGCGGAAGCCGCTGAACATAAAAAAGAAAATCAAAACCGAAAGGATACAAAAAATATGAAATACGGCACACTATATTCTTACTGGTCAAAAAACGGCGAGTGGGGCGGCGACTACTGCGCTCTCTGTCACAAGGCAAAAAACGCGGGCATGGACGTGCTTGAGATCGGCGCCGGCGATCTTGTAGGCATGAGCGACACTGAGCTTTCAAAGCTTCGCGACACCGCAAAAGAGCTGGGACTTGAGATCTCCGCAAATCTGGGACCTCCCCGTGACAAGGACGTTTCAAGCGCGGACCCCGAGATCCGCAAAGCAGGCATAAAGTTCCTCTGCGACATAATGCATCAGATGAAGAAGATCGACTGCAAGATCCTCATCGGCGCGCTTTACAACTGCTGGCCCTACGACTTTGTCGACCTTGACAAAGAGGCGCTGTGGGCACGCGCAGTTGAAGGCATGAAGGTTGTCGGCGACGAAGCTGACCGTCTCGGCATCACCATTGCCCTTGAGGTGCTCAACCGCTTTGAAACGATACTTATAACAGACTGCGAAGAGGGCGTTCG
>ENA-OUQC01001526-OUQC01001526.1-human-gut-metagenome-genome-assembly--contig:-NODE-1526-length-11821-cov-2.639895_pt1 | contig 11821 bp, 14 predicted proteins | sample MGYA00237942_ERZ548815 | MGnify/ENA primary metagenome ERZ548815 (study PRJEB26490, sample SAMN05194722) | human gut metagenome | biome: terrestrial biome; feature: human-associated habitat; material... | reverse complement strand
ACGAGATTCGCCTTAGTCTCGTGGGCTCGGAGATGTGTATAAGAGACAGGGGCGGTATCTGCCCTTCAGCTTCCGGGGCGGTGTACCCAGCCCCTACCAGAAAGAGAAACGCGCCGACAGGGCCAAGCTCTCCCGCATCCAGCTCCATCTGGACGACCTTGTGACCCGGATGGGCGAACAGCTCTACGGCGGCTGCATCGCCGCCGAGCCGCTGGTCACGGGCCGCAGTCCCTGCCGGTGGTGTGACTACGGTTTCATCTGCTGCCATGAGGAGGGCATCGGAGAGCGGGCGCTGGACGCCCCTGCAAAGCCTTTTGAACCGGAAGAGAAAAAGGAGGAAGACCAGTGAGCGAGACAAAATGGACCCCGGCCCAGCGTGCCGCCATCGACGACCGGGGCGGTGCGCTGCTGGTGAGCGCCGCCGCCGGCAGCGGCAAGACCGCTGTCCTGACGGAGCGGGCTGTCCGGCTCATCACCGACCTGGAACATCCCGTGGACGCCGACCGGCTCCTCATCGTCACCTTCACCAACGCCGCCGCCGCAGAGCTCCGCGCCCGCATCGGGCAGGCGCTGCTCCGCCGCAGTCAGGCAGAGCCGGGCAATACGGCCCTCCGCCGCCAGCGGATGCTTTTGCAGAGAGCCCCCATCTGCACCATCGATGCCTTCTGCCTCGACCTGCTCCACAAGCACTTTCAGGCGCTGGACATCCCGCCGGACTTCACCCCTGCCGACCCCGGCAGCGTGGAGATGCTGCGGAACGCGGCCCTCTCCGAGACGCTGGAAGCGGCCTATCAGGATGCGGATTTCTGCGCCTTTGCCGACCTCTACGGCAAGGGCCGCACCGACAAGGCGGCGGGGGAGGCGGTTTTGCAGGTCTATGACTTCCTCCGCGCCCTGCCGGACTACGATAAAAAGCTGGACGAGATGCTGGCCCCGTGGCAGGACGAGAACGGCTTTGCCCGCACCTGCTGGCATGATATTCTGATGCAGGAGGCCGCCCGCTCTGCCCGGGCTGCGAAGGAGCTGCTCTGCGCCGCGCTGAACGACTGCAGGGAGGACTTCGTGACCGCTCAGGCCGACGCCGAGGCCAGCAAAAAGACCCCTGCCGCCAAGGAAAAGGCCGTGGCGGCAGCGAACGAGAAGTTCGCCGAACCCCTCGAGCGGCTGGAAAACTCCGCCGCCCTGCTGGGCGAGGTGGAGCGTCTGGCCGGGGCAGGGGAATGGACGCCCCTCTACGACAGGCTGACGCCCTACGTCCTCGGCATGGAACAGGCCCCCGGCCTCAAAAATATGAAAAAGCGGCTCGCCGGGGAGGACAAGGCCGCCGTCAAGACCCGGGCCGACGAGGCCGCGAAGCTCTTTGAGAAGATCGAAGACCTGATAAGCTGTAGTCTGGATGAGGCAGAGCTTGACCGCCGCGCTGCCGAACCCTGCCTCCGCGCCCTCTTTGCCGCCGTGCGGGACTTTGACGCCCGCTTTGCGGCCCGGAAGCGGGAGCGGCGGCTGCTGGAATTCAGTGACTTCGAGCATCTGGCCCTGCGGCTCCTGCGGGACGCCGACGGCCAGCCCACCGAGCTGTGTCAGGGCATCCGGCAGGGCTACGCTGCCGTCATGGTGGATGAGTATCAGGACACGAACGCCCTGCAGGACGCCCTTTACCGCTGTCTGGCCAGCCCGGCAGGGGATGACCTCTTCCTCGTGGGCGACTTAAAGCAGAGCATCTACCGCTTCCGTCAGGCGGACCCCAGCATCTTCCGGGAAAAGCTGGAGAGCTGGCCCCTCCTGCCCGGCGGCGAAGCCCGCCCCCGGCCCGAAGACGGCAGGCCCGGCGAGAACGCCATGCTGGCGCTGGACGCCAACTTCCGCTCTGCCCCGCAGGTGGTGGCGGGCATCAACTTTATCTTCGAACAGCTCATGACGCCCGCTCTGGGCGACACGGCCTACGGCGACGGACAGCGCCTCGTCTGCGGCGCACCCGGCGCGTACGAGGGCAGTGTGGAGGCCCACTTCCTGCCCGACGATGCCGCCGAGACGGACGCACAGTATATCGCCGGCCGCATCGAGGCGATGGTGGCCTCCGGCGAGCCGGTGCGGGAGGGCGGCACCACCCGCCCGGCGCAGTACGAGGACTGCTGTGTCCTGCTGGCGGCGAGAGGCGACTTCCCGGCCTATGCCGAGGCCCTGACGGCCCGGGGCATCCCGGTCTACGCCGACGCCCGGGAGAACCTGCTGGACGCGCCCCACATCCGCCCCCTCATCGCCCTGCTGCGGGTCATCGACAACCCCGCGCAGGACATCTATCTCGCTGCCGCCATGCTGGGGCCGATGTTCGGCTTTACGGACGACGACCTCGTCCGTCTCCGGGCCGGGGCGCAGACACCCGATCAGCACACCCGTATCAGCCTCTACGGCGCAGTCCTGCAGGCCGTCCAGAGCGGGGCGGAGGATGATTTCACCCGCCGGGTGCAGGCGTTCTACCGGCGTCTGACGACCCTGCGCCGGATGGCCCGGAGCGTGCCGGTGGAGGAACTGCTGGAAGAAATTTTTGTCTCCACCGGCTACCTCGCCGCCCTCGGTGCCATGGAGAACGGCCAGCGCCGCCGGGAGGATGCGCGGCGCTTCGCCTCCTTCTGCGCCGGGGCGGGCGCGGGCGGCATCTCGGCCCTCGTCCGTGCCATCGATGCGGCCACGCTGGCGGGCTCCACCGGGCAGGAGACTGCCCCCGGCGGGGCGCGGCCCGGCTGCGTCACCATCATGACCATCCACCGCTCCAAGGGCTTGCAGTTCCCGGTGGTGTTCGTGGCCGACACGGCCCGGCAGTTCAACGCCGCCGACACCCGCCAGCCCGTCCTGCTCCACCGCGTCTGGGGCGCGGGCCTCCGTCTCCGTCCCGAGGGCGGCGAGGGGGCCTATAAGACGGCGGCCTACACCGCCCTCTCCACCGTCCATGCCGCCGAGATGCGGAGCGAGCAGATGCGGCTTTTGTATGTGGCCCTCACCCGGGCGCAGGATAAGCTGATCTTAACGGTGCCGCTGGGCATTGGCCGGACGTCCAACCCCTTCGCCAAAGCCGCCGCCTTCCTCGCCGCCGGGGCGGGGGAGACCCTGAACGCTCAGGCAGGCAGCTTCGCCGACTGGCTGCGGGCGGCGCTCCTCGTCCACCCCAACGGCGGGCCTCTCCGCCGTCTGGCCGGGAACCTCGAACTGCCCTTTGCGGACACCGGGAGCACCATCACCCTTACGGTGCAGGCCGATGTCCTCCCGCCCGAAGAGGCTCCCGCCGAGGCGGAAGAGCCGCCCCGGCCCGAGGCCGACCCGGCCCTTGTGGAGACGCTGCGGCAGGGCTTTCTGTGCCTGCACGGCGGCTTCCGGCTCGGCGTCTGCGGAACGGCTGTGCTGCGGAACGGCGCGGTCGCGAGCCTGCGGGATATTTCCTCGCTCTCGCTGCGCATCGTCACCGAGCGGATCGGCCTGGCCGAGCCGACGGCAGACAGCCTGTTCTGCGCGGGAGCCTTCCGGAGCACGCTCCTGCTCTCGCCGCCGGGCGGCGGCAAGACGACGCTTCTGCGCGACCTCATCCGCACGCTCTCGCTCGGAAGCGAGAACCGCGCGGCGCTGCGCGTCGCGGTGGTGGACGAGCGCGGAGAGATCGCCGTCTGCGCCGGAGGAGAGGCGCAGATGGCATTGGGGACGCACACGGACGTGCTCACGCTCTGCCCCAAGGCGCAGGGCATCGGCATGGTGCTGCGGGCAATGAACCCGCAGGTCATCGCGGTCGATGAGATCACGGCGGCCGAGGACATTGCGGCGATGGCGCACGCCGCCAACTGCGGCGCGGCGCTGCTCGCGACGATGCACGCCGCCGACCTTGACGAGCTGCGGCAAAAGCCGCTCTGGCCGCTGCTGCGGGATTCCGGCGTGTTCCGGCGCGCCGTCGTCATCGAGGGCATGGGCGAGGAGCGGCGGTACCGCGTGGAGGAGCTGCTGCCGTGAAGCTGCTCGGAGCCGCCCTGATCCTCTGCGGCGCGGCGCTCCAATGCCATGCGCTGCTCGGCGCACGGAGGCAGGAGCGCGCCGCCCTGCGGGAGCTTTCCGCCGCATTGGAGGGCTTGGAGCGCGGGATACGCGTCTCGCTCATGCCGCTGCCGCGGCTGCTCGGACAGCGCGGCGCGGGGAAGTACGCCGACGCCTTCTTCGCCGACGTGCTCGCGCAGCTGGAGAATGGGACGCCGCTGCCGGACGGCTGGCGCGAGGCCGCCGCCCGGACGCCGCTCGGTGAGCGGGAGCAGGCGTTGCTATCCGGTCTTGCCGACGCCTTCGGCGGGGAGGAGGACGCGGTGCTCCGCGCCCTGCGCGCGGCGGCGCAGGCGCTGCGCGGTACGCTCACGGAGCGGGAGCGGCAGAGCGCGCGGGATACCCGGCTCGTGACGACGCTCTGCTTCAGCCTGAGTCTCCTTGTCACGATACTGCTTATCTGAACAGGAAAAACACTTTACACAGGAGATCGCTATGGACATTGATCTGGTATTCAAGATCGCCGCCATCGGCATCGTGGTCGCGGTGCTCAATCAGCTGCTCGTGCGCTCGGACCGGCCCGATCAGGCGATGCTCGTGAGCCTTGCGGGGCTGGTGACGACGATGATGCTGCTCGTGCGGGAGATCAGCTCGCTCTTTGAGCTGGTCAAAACGCTCTTCGGGTTCTGAGCGATGGAGCTTTTGCTGAAGGTATTCGCGCTGTGCGTCATCACGGCGGCGGTCGCCTCGCTGCTGCGGCGAAACGAGGGAGAGCTGGCGCTGCTGCTGGCGCTGTGCGCCGCCGCCTGCGCGGCGGCTCTGCTCATCGCGGCAGGCGAACCGCTGGCCGCGCTGCTTCGCACGCTCGCAGAGAAAACGGGCCTTTCGGGCGCGGTGTTCACGCCGCTTTGGAAGGTGCTCGCCATTGCGCTGACGGTGCGCGTGGGCGGTGCCTTCTGCCGCGACGCCGCGCAGGGCGCGCTTGCCTCCGTGCTCGAGACCGCCGGCGCGGTCTGTGCGCTGACCGCAGCCGCTCCGCTGCTGCTCGCCGTGGTGGAGCTGGTGGAGGGCTGGCTGTGAGAAGGACGGTATTTCTCCTGCTCACGCTCGCGCTCCTGACCGTTCCGGTCTGCGCCGTGCAGCTTCCGGGCGAGCTTCTCGACGCGCTGCCGGAGGAAGCGGCGGCGCTGGCAGAGGGTGAAGGCATCACGGAGGAGGGCGTACGGCTCCTCGTGCAGAGCTTCTTCGACGCGCTGCGCGCGTCGCTGGACCGCTCGCTGCGCGGGGCGGTGCTGCTCGCGCTGACCGTCCTGCTCACGGGAGCCGCGGACGGCTTTGCGTCCTCGCTCGGCGAGAACGCCTCCCGCTTTGTGCCGCTCGTCGGCGTGCTGTGCGTGACGACGCTCTCGGCGGGCGACCTTTCCTCGCTCATCGGACTGGGAACGGCGACCATGCAGGATCTCGCCGACCTCACCAAGCTCCTGCTGCCGACGATGGCGGCGGCGCTCGCGGGCTGCGGCGGCGTGTTCACGGCGAGCGCCTGGCAGGTCGGCACGCTCTTTGCCGCCGACGCGCTCACAACGCTCATCCACGAGCTGCTGCTCCCGCTGGTCTACTGCCACATCGCTCTTGCCTCGGCGGGCGCGGCGCTGCCGGAGAGCGGTCTGGACAAGCTCGCGGACGGACTCAAAAAGCTCATCTCCTGGCTGCTGTGCGGCGCGGTGACGGCCTTCACGCTCTATCTGTCGGTCAGCGGCGTGCTCACCGGAAGCCCGGACCGCGCGGCGGTCAAGGCGGCGCAGACGGCGGTCTCCGGCGCGGTGCCGGTGGTCGGGAGCATTCTCGCGGAGTCCGCCGATATGGTGCTCAGCGCGGCCCATTCGCTGCGCGCGGCCATCGGGGCGGCCGGCGTGCTGGGCGTGCTGCTCGCCTGCCTCGCGCCGCTCGTGCGGCTGAGCGTGCAGTTTTTGCTCTACCGCGCGGCGGCCTTTGTCTCGGCGGTCAGCGGCGTCAAGCCGCTTGAGCGGCTGCTCGAGCAGCTCGGCGACGCCTTCGCCCTCGTCCTCGGCATGACGGCGGCCTGCGCGGCGCTGCTGCTCGCGGCGCTGCTCGTATCCATTTCCATGGTGGTGATGTGATGGCATTTTTACGGCAATGGCTCCTCGGCGTGGTGAGCTGCGCCTTTCTCGTGAGCCTTCTCGATCAGCTCACGCCTGAGGGAAGCGTGCGGAAGCTCGCGCGCTTTTCCGGCGGACTGGTGCTCATTCTCTGTATGCTGCGCCCGCTCGGGACGGCGGAGCCGTGGGAGCTGGCGCTCGACCTCGACGGTCTCTCCGCCGACCGCGCGGCATTGGAGGAGCAATACCGCGACGTGAGCGGGCAGTCGCTCGCGGCGGTCATAGCGGAGCGGACGGGCGCATATATTGAGGACAAAGCAGACGAGTTGGGGCTGAGCGTCCGCGCTGCGGTCAGGACGGAGGAGGTGGACGGCGTGCCGCTTCCGGTATCCGTTACGCTCTGCGGCGAGGAAAACGCCGCGCTCGCCGACTGCATCGAGCGCGAGCTCGGCATTGCAAAGGAGGACCAGCTATGGAGCACGACGGGGGAAAGCGGCTGAAGCCGAAGGGCGCGCTTTCCGCGCTGAAGCAGTACAAATACGTTTTCCTGACGGCGGCGCTCGGCATTTTTCTCCTGCTGCTGCCGCCGGGCGAAGGAAAAACGGCGGACACGGGGCGCGCGCCGACGGCGGCGGAGCACTTCGACCGCGCGGCGCTGCAAACGGAAATGGAAGACATCTTGTCCTCGCTCGACGGCGTGGGGAGACTTTCGCTGATGCTGACGGTGGACGGCGGCAGCGAATATGAGCTGGCGCAGGATGAGACCGCCGCGCGCAAATTCAGCGGGACGGAGAGCGGGGAGCAGTCCCGCTCGTCGGAAACGGTTGTGCTCGGCAGCGGGTCAGGCGCCGAGGTCGTGGTCACGCGCAGCCGCTATCCGCGCTTTCTCGGCGCCCTCGTCGTCTGCGAGGGCGGTGACCGCGCGGACGTACAGCTCAAGGTGACGCAGGCCGTCGCTGCGCTGACCGGCCTTTCGTCCGACAGGATCACGGTGGTCAAGGGAACGCCATGAAAATACTGATCTTTTATCGAACAAAACACATGGAGGGAACAGGTATGAAGCAGCTTTGGAAACGGAATGCAGTGGTGGGGACGATCCTCGTCTTCGTCTGCGCGGCGATCTTCTTAAACGGAAAGTACGCCGAAAAGGTCGAAAAGCCGACAAAGATTCTGGGGCAGGCCCAGCAGGTCGACGGCGCGGACGGGGAGGCGGCCGAGGTCTCCGCCGGAGCGGAGGGGACGGATTACTTCGCCTCGGCAAGGCTCACGCGCCAGCAGGCGCGCGACAGCGCGCTGTCGCTTTTGAAAGAGGCGAGCGAAAACCAGGACGTCGACGCCGAGACCGCGAGCGAGGCGGCAAAGAGCATCGAAACGCTCGCTTCCTATACGCTCAGCGAGGCGCAAATCGAAAACATGGTCACGGCCAAGGGCTATGAGGACTGCGTTGTCTTCATGTCCGAAGACGGCGTGAGCGTGGTCGTCTCGGCGGGGGAGGAGGGCCTGCAGACCGAGGATGTGGCCCGCATCACCGATATCGTCAAGCAGGAGACGGGGCTGAGCGCTGAGAGCATCAAGATCATGGAAGTAAATTAGCTGTTGTATTTTTCAGAAAACGATGGTAAAATACTCTTGATATGAGCATTCAAGCAAGGAGAGATGTCAGAATGGCTGAAAATCGAGAGTATCTGACCCGCGCCGAGGAAAACGGCAGCATCAACATCGCAGAAGACGTGGTCGCCGCGATCGCCGCCGACGCTATCGGCGAGATCGAAGGCGTTGGCTCCATGTGCCAGAATATGACCGAACAGATCACCGAGCAGTTCACGGGCAAAAAGGGCCTGCGCGGCGTGCGCGCCGAAGTGCAGGACGGCGAGATCGTCGTTGATGTTTACCTGATGGTGCGCTATGGCTACGCCATCCCCGAAACGGCCCGTAAGGTGCAGGACAGCGTGTCTGCCGCGGTGAGCGCCATGACGGGCTACAATGTGCACGCGGTCAATGTCCACGTCGGCGGCATCAGCTTCAACTAAAGAGAAAGATAAAGGGTTAGACAGGAATGATTCGCAATACAGCGCGAGAGATCGCAGTGCATCTTGCATACGAACTGAGCTTTACGGATAAGACGGTGGAGGAGCTTCTCGACGAGCGGCTGACGAAGGAATACTTCGACACGCTCAAGGACGAGGACGACATCTACGAAAAGGCCCCCGGCGCCGCGCAGACGGAATACATCCGCTCTATTGTTTCCGGCGTTGCCGAGCACGCGCCGGAGTTGGACGGCTACATCGCCAAGTACGCCAAGGGCTGGAGCTTTGACCGCATCCCACTCGTCGCCTCGGCGATCATGCGCGTTGCGATGTACGAGGTGCTCTACCGCAGCGACATCCCCAACGGCGTCGCCATCAACGAGGCGGTGGAGATCGCGAAGAAGTACGAAACGCCGGAGACGGTCAAGTTCATCAACGGCATCCTCGGCAGCTTTGTGCGCGGCGAAGTGAGCGCAGAATAACAAAAAAGCAGAGTGTCAGACGGCGCTCTGCTTTTCTTCCATCTTTACGTATGAAAGGGGCGACCGGCATGGCGGGCGAGCAGATGATCTTCAGCGTATCCGAGGCCAACAATTTCATCAAGGCGCTGCTCGACGCCGTGCCGCAGCTCCAGACCATTTTTGTGCGCGGCGAGATCTCGAACTACAAGTGCTACCCCTCGGGGCACCATTACTTCACGCTCAAGGATGAGGGGAGCGCGCTCAAATGCGTGATGTTCCGCGGCATGGCGGCAAAGCTCCGTTTCCGCCCGGAAAACGGCATGAAGGTCGTGGCCTTCGGCCGCATCGGTGTCTTTCCGCGCGACGGCGCGTACCAGCTCTATTGCTCGGAGCTGAGCGCGGCGGGCGTGGGCGATCTGTATGTCGCCTTCGAGCAGCTCAAGGCAAAGCTTGAAGGCGAGGGGCTTTTCGACCCCGCGCACAAAAAGCCGCTGCCAGGGTATCCAAAGCGCATCGCCGTGATCACTTCATCCGCGGGCGCGGCGGTGCACGATATGCTGCGCATCCTGAACGCGCGCTGGCCGATGAGCGAGATTGTGCTCCTGCCCGTGCGCGTGCAGGGAGCAGAAGCGCCGCCGGAAATCGCGGGCGCGCTGCGCTATGCGAACAAATGGAAGGTCGCCGACCTCATCATCACGGGGCGCGGCGGCGGCTCGATAGAGGATCTGTGGGCGTTCAACGATGAGCGCGTGGCGCGCGCCATTTATGAATCCGAGATCCCGGTCATCTCCGCCGTCGGGCATGAGCCCGATGTGACCATCGCGGATTTTGTCGCCGATGTGCGGGCGGCCACGCCGTCGAACGCGGCGGAGCTCGCCGTGCCGGATCAGCAGGAAATCTTCCGCCGGCTCGATGCACTGCAAACGCGTATGGTGCAAAGCGAGAAAAAGCGCGTGAAGCTGTTCGCCGAGCGGTATGAAAAGCTCGCGCGCAGCCGGGTGCTGCGTGACCCCATGGCGTTTATCGACGATAAGCGCCTGCTGCTCGACTACACGCAGAAAAATCTTGCGTCGCTTGCGCAGAATCAGATGGCGCAGCGTGAGCAGCGCTTCGCGGCTCTCGCGGCGAAGCTCGACGCGCTGAGCCCACTCAAGGTGCTGGGCCGCGGCTACGCCGTTGCAAGGGACGAAAACGGGAAAATCCTGCGCGCGGCGGAGGAGGCAAGCGTCGGCGAAAAGATCGAAGTCCTGCTCGGGCAGGGCAGCCTGAGCTGCACGGTGAACGAACAAAACACAGGAGGAACGACCGATGGCAAAAACATTTGAGGATAACCTCGCGCGGCTCGAGGAGATCGTAGCGGCGCTTGAAAAGGGCGACGTGAAGCTTGCCGAGTCGCTCAAGCTCTTTGAAGAGGGCAGCAAGCTGGTGAGCGACTGCGGCGCGATGCTCGACAAGGCCGAGCAGAAGGTCATCAAGCTCTCCAAGGGCGCGGACGGCGCGCCGGTCGAGAGCCCATTCATTTCGGAGGAGTAATCCATGGACGAAAAGCTGTTTTCCGCCCGCATGACGGAGGATAAGAAAAAGATCGACGCCTATCTCGATTCCTGCCTTTTGCCCGCGATGAACGCCCGCTACCATCAGCTTGTTGAGTCGATGCGCTACAGCCTGACGGCGGGCGGCAAGCGTCTGCGCGGCATTTTGGTGCTGGAATTCTGCCGCGTGTGCGGCGGAGACGCTGGAAAAGCGCTCCCCGTGGCCTGCGGCGTTGAAATGCTGCACACGTATTCGCTCATCCACGACGATCTTCCCGTGATGGACAACGACGATCTGCGGCGCGGCAAGCCGTCAAATCACAAGGTCTTCGGCGAATGCACGGCGACGCTCGCGGGCGATGCTCTGCAGGCCCTTGCCTTTGAAACGGTGCTCTCCGCACCGCTTTCCGCCGCTCGCGCGCTCGAGTGCGGCAGGATCCTTGCAAATGCCGCGGGACACGAGGGCATCTGCGGCGGCCAGCAGCTCGACCTTGAGTGGGAGGGTAGGATCCTCAGCGCGCCGGAGCTCGAGGAAATTTATCTGCGCAAGACGAGCGCGCTTATCCGCGCGGCGTGCCTGATGGGTGTGTCCGCGGCGGGCGGCACGAAGGAGCAGGAGGAGGCCGCGGCCGGCTACGCCGACAACTTCGGCTTCGCGTTCCAGCTGCGCGACGACATGCTCGACGTCATCGGCGATGAAAAAACGTTCGGCAAGCCCATCGGCTCGGACAGGGAAGAGGGGAAGACGACGTTTGTCGACATTTTAGGTCTCAACGGCTGCCAGCGCGTCATCGAGGCGCACAGCGAGAGCGCGGTCGAAGCGCTGGGCGACATGGAGGACACCGATTTTCTCATTCACCTCGTCCGTGTGCTTGAAAAACGGGAGCAATAAATAAAAAATCCCGCAGAAAACGCCAAAAAAGTGGAAAATCATACAAAAGTGCGCATTTGGTGTTGACAAGCGGAATCGTCGGTGCTACGATACGCACATTGAAACGGAACCCACCCCCATGGGGAATGCTCGAAGGAAAGGATCCATTGGCATGAAGACTTCGTACTCTGCCAACTGCATGATGATGCCGATGATGCGCATGTTCAGCATGTGCATGCTTTGTCATGGAGAAAATGGTCATTTCCTTTCAGAAACTGTCTGAGAAAAACAGCGAAGCGGCAGCGGAAGGTCAATGACCTCCCGCTGTTTTTTACTGCTCGAACAGCATACACTCCCCGCGGTCTGTCCGTTCCAAAAAGAAGCTATTATAAAATAAGTAAGGAGAACAAAACGATGAAAAAGCATTCTATCAAGCTGACCGCACTGGCTCTTGCACTCGTTCTTACCGCCGCGCTCGCCCTGACCGGCTGCGGCTCCAAAGATGGCGACAGCGCCGCTACCATTCAGATCGCTGTTCCCAACGACACCACCAATGAAGCGCGTGCCCTGCTCCTGCTCGAGAAAAACGGCATCATCAAGCTCGCCGACGGCGCCGGCATCACCGCCACCAAGAACGACATTGTCGAAAATCCGTATGGCGTCGAGATCGTAGAGACCGAGGCCGCGCAGATCCCCAATATTCTGCAGGACGTTGACTACGCCGTCATCAACTCCAACTATGCCATTAACGCAGGTCTGAACCCCGTGGCCGACTCCCTTGTGATCGAGGGTTCCTCCT
>ENA-OUQC01001520-OUQC01001520.1-human-gut-metagenome-genome-assembly--contig:-NODE-1520-length-11838-cov-11.411016_pt1 | contig 11838 bp, 8 predicted proteins | sample MGYA00237942_ERZ548815 | MGnify/ENA primary metagenome ERZ548815 (study PRJEB26490, sample SAMN05194722) | human gut metagenome | biome: terrestrial biome; feature: human-associated habitat; material... | reverse complement strand
CCTACCGTACCCCGGCGTTTCCCATCTACAAAAAAGGCCACTACGGCAGCTTCATTGGCCGGGGATGGTCGGATTTCGCGGAATACCGCGCATTATTGGCGGAAGCGCAGGCAAGCGGGGCGGATTTCATCAAGCTGATGGTCTCCGGCCTGATGGATTTCTCCGCCTACGGCGTGCTGACGGAGGAGCCGCTGACCGGTGCGGAGATGCATGATCTCATTGCCGCTGCCCACGATCTGGGCTTTGCCGTCATGGCCCACTGCAACGGAGCAAAAGCGGTGAAAAACGCCGTCACAGCAGAGGTTGACAGCATCGAGCACGGGGCGTATCTGGACGACGAAGCCTGCCATATTCTGGCAGAAAGCGATACCGTCTGGGTACCGACTCTCTCCACCATCGGCAACCTGATCGGCAGTGGGCGGTTTCCGGACGATGTAGCGGAACGTATCCTCCGGTCGGCCCAGGAGAATATCCGAAAAGTCGCTAACTTGGGCGGTCATATCGGCTTGGGATGTGACGCCGGGGCGTTTCGGGTGCCCCATGTGGAGGGCACATTCAGCGAAGAAAAGTGGTTGCGGGAGACGCTGGGCGAAAACACGGACGCCATACTGTCCGCCGCTGAAGGACAAATCCGGGCAAAATTTTAAAATTAATTGGTACATTAACGGCCTTTATGGGTACATAAAAGGGCATTATCGGTACATGAAAAAAGCGGTATTCGAGCAAAGCCCGAATACCGCTTTTTTGATTTGGAACGATTTCCTTACATGAGGGGCTCCATCTCCAGAACGGGATGGCCCACTTCGGTCAGGAAGCCATACAGCTCCTCCATGTCGGTGGTGACGGTCTCGTCAGCGATCATGCTGGTGAAGTTGTCGATGCCGTACAGCTCCTTGGCGGTGGCGTTGATGCGATCCGCCATCTGATCCTTCAGCTCCTTGGGCAGCCAGACGATGCGGCCCATGCCGCCCTCGGCAGCCAGGAACTTCTTGGAGGCGATGAACTGCTTGCCGTGGCCCATGAAGCCGGGGGTCTGAACGCCGCCGCCGGTCATGGACGCCATCTCGGAGAAGCTCATGCCCAGAGGGGTCATGCCCACATGCTCACGGTTGGTGATGACCACGCCGTTGGACATGGGCTCGATGCCGCAGATGCACTCGAAGCAGCCGCAGGAGGTCATGGGATCCTCCAGAATGGAGTACAGCGTCACGCGCTCCAGCGCGCCGTGAGAGTACTTGCTGACAGCCTCGTTGACGTCCTCGTAGGCGCCCAGACGCTCGTCCAGACAGCGATCCTTGGGAACGATCTGGCAGGGGCCGTTGGGGTCCAGCTCATTGGTGGCCTTGGCGTCCAGCCAGGACACGGCGCCGCACAGGCCCAGACGCTCGGGCGTGACGATGCAGACGTGGCTAGGGGAGAAGGCCTGGCACAGAATGCAGGTGTAGAACTTATCCACGGACTCGTCGGTCATGGACTTCAGGCGGGCGTCACGGGCGACGAACGCCTCGTTGGCCTTGGCGCGGATCTCCTTGCAGCCCTCGGGACGGGTGCAGATACGAACCTGGCACTTGTCCACCACGGTCTCATACTCGCCCTTGACCTTGGCATACAGCACCTCGCCCAGATGACGGGCGCGGAAGCCGGCCTCAAAAGCGGACTTGGACACGCGGACGCGGATCATGTCGCGCTGGCCGGTATGCATGACGCCCTCGATGCAGTTGAGGAAGTTGTGGAACTTACGCTCGACAACCGGCTCAAAGTCGGTCTGCCAGGACTTGCCGGCCACCTCCAGCGTGATGGTCAGGCAGATCTTGGAGCCGGGCTCGAACTCGTCGAAGTCGGGGCCGTCCAGAATGATGGCGTGATCCTCGATATTCTGGGCTTCTTCGGTGCGGCAGAACTCGCAGCAGTCCACGCGGGAGCCGTCGATCTCGATCTGGGTGTCGTTCTTGCGGATGATCTCGCCCTCGAAGGCGTTGGAGAAGGCCACGGGAATGTCGATATTGGTGACCTTGATCTTGATATCGCGAGCCTCCAGAGAGGTCTCGATCCAGTCCTGGGTATTCTCGTTGATGATGAGGGACTTGGGAACGGCCCACATGTCATCGGTATCGTTGGTGATGACGGGGAAGCCCAGCTGGATGGCACCGGCGCCGCAGGCCACGGTGATATCGGGCACGGGAGCGTAGGCGTTGACGAACGCGAAAATGCGGTGGAAGGAGTAGTCGATATGGCCGTCATAATCGCCGGGCTGGACAGCGCCGAAGATGAAGGCGGCGCGGACAACCAGAGAGATGATGTGGCCCACGGACCAGATATCCTCGCCCACGGGGACGACGCGGACGTCGAAGTTCATGGTCATGCCGCACTCGATCAGCTGGTCAATGATGCCGCCGATCAGGAACACGAAGATACCGCGGGACTGGTAGCCCTTGACGGTCTCCAGCGCTTCCTCCTTGGTGGGAGCGGGGCCGATCATGACCACGAAGCCGGGGATATCGCGGGTGACCAGAGGCACGCCCAGCGTACGCACCTCGGCATCGGTGAAGTGGCCGTGGTAGTTGGTGCCGGCATAGGGATCGGGGTTGCGGGCATACTTGCAGGCCTCGATCATCTCGGCGGCGATGGCGGTGCCAACGCCGGAGGTGAAGATGTCCTTGGTCTTATACTCGCGGGTCATCATGGCCTTCACGTCGGCCAGGGTGTCGCGCAGCTCGCCCAGGGTGGTGACCTTCTTGCCCAGATAGGCGTAAATGCAGGACAGGTAGTAGGCCGTGTCCGGCATCTTCATGGGAGCGGACTCGCCCAGCTCGGCAACGACGGCGTTGATCTCTGCCTCCGCCTTGGCAAACATCTCGTCGGAGCCTCTGAATACTCTGTCAAATAATCCCATTGATCTATTTCATCCTTTCAAAAATTCAAGTCTCGTCGATGCGCGCCTTGATGGCCCGGATCTCCTCCACGGCCCTGGGGCTGACATCGTAAGGGGAAAGGCCGCGCCGGTCGGCGTCGATAACCTCGGCGTCGTAGCTGATAAAGCCCAGCAGATTCTCCTCGGGGATGCGGGAGCGGACGAATTCACGATCCGCGTCGTCCCGGATCTTGTTGGCCACCACGTCCACCTTGGTGACGCCAAGGTCGGCGGCCAGCTGCTTCACCTTTTCATAGGTCTGCACGCTTCTTGCGCCCGGCTCGATGACCACGATGAAGCGATCCATGCACCCGGCGGTGCCGCGGCCCAGATGCTCCAGACCTGCCTCCATGTCCATGATGACCACGTCGTCCTTGCGGAACACCAGCGCGGAGAGAATGGACTTGAGCATCACATGCTCGGGGCAGACGCAGCCGCCGCCGCCGGTCTCCACCGTGCCCATCACCAGCAGCTTGACGCCGTTGATATCACGGGCGAACTTATCGGGGATATCGCTGACCTGCGGGTTCAGCTTGAAGAATTTATTGGTGTAGGTGGCGCCGGTGCGCTCCTCTACCAGCTGACGCATTTTGGAAATGGGGGTGATGGAATTGACCTCCTCCTCCGTCAGACCCAGCGCCAATCCCAGATTGGCGTCAGGATCTACGTCGGCGGCCAGCACGGTACGGCCTTCGTCGGCGTACAGGCGGGCCAGCGTGGAGGAGAGCGTCGTTTTGCCTACGCCGCCCTTTCCGGTAATGGCTACTTTCATTGGTTCGACCTTTCCTCAGTCAAGATACAGCTCTTACTTAGATGCCCAGCGCGGCGCGCTTGGCCTCGATACCGGCAATCATCTTGTCGCCCAGGCTCTCGATATCGGTGTCCACGATGAAGTGGGCTTCCACCCAATCCTTCACGCCGTGCTCACCCTGCAGCAGCTCCACCACCTCGCTGGAGCCCTTGGTGTAGGGATCCACGCCCAAGTAGGTGTCGATACCGGTGGCGACCACGTAGTTGCCGATGGAGACGGCCTTCTCGCTCATCCACTCGGGTGCGCAGCCGCACAGGGGGATCTGGGAGATGTTGATGCCCCAATCCTTGGCGATATCGGAGGCCAGCAGCATCATGCGGGAGATATCCACGCAGGAGCCCATGTGCAGAACAGGGGGAATGCCCACCAGCTCGCACACGCGCTTGAGGCCCTCGCCGCAGTATTCCTTGGCGTCAGGATCCATCAGGCCGGCCTTGGCGGCAGCCTGAGCGGAGCAGCCGGACAGAATGACGATGATATCGTTCTTCAGCAGCTTCTTCATCAGCTCGATATGCGCGGTGTCGGGACGGACCTTGGGGTTATTGCAGCCCACCATGGCCACGGCGCCCCGCAGCACGCCGGCCTTCACGCAGTCGATCAGGGGCTTGGTGGTGCCGTAAGTATCCACGTGGGAGTTGCACACGCCGTCCAGCTCCTTCTTGATGGCTTCCAGAGAGTAACCAACGCGGGCCTTGGTCTTCAGCTCGGGGATGTTGACCAGCTCGGGACGACGGTTCTTGAAGTTTTCGATAGCGGTTTTGACGATATTCTTGGCGTTCTCACCGGCGCTCTCGGCATGGAACTCGATGAAATCAGAGTCGGGAATGCGGGCGATGGGAGAGGTGGTGATGAACTTGGTGTGGAAGCACTTGCTCAAGGGGCCCAGCGCGGGGAAGATGCACTGCACGTCCACCACGATGGCTTCGCAGGCGCCGGTCAGCACCACGTTCTCCTGATTCAGGAAGTTGCCGGCCATGGGGATGCCGTGACGCATGGTGACCTCGTTGCTGGTACAGCAGACGCCGGCCACGGTGATGCCCTTGGCGCCGTTTTCCTTGGCGTAGGCGATCATCTCGGGGTCGTTGGCGTAGAACACGATCATCTCGGACAGAGAGGGATCGTGGCCGTGAACAATGATATTGACGTTGTCCTTCTCCATGACGCCGATGTTGGCGGTGGTGTCAATGGGCTTGGGAGTGCCAAACATAACGTCGGAGAACTCGGTGCCCATCATGGAGCCGCCCCAACCGTCGGACAGACCGGCGCGCAGGGACTGGCGGATCAGCGCCTCAGGCATGGAGGAGCAGCCCATATGGGTCATATGCAGAGACTGGGACACCTCGCGGTCGATGGCGCGGGGCTCGATACCAGCCTTGTTCCACAGCTCCTGGGTGTGCTCGGGGGCGCGCTTGAGGAAGCGCTGGACGCCAAAGGGCTTGCCGTATTCCAGCAGGCCGATCTCGGCCATTTCGTGGGCCAGGTCGTAGATGTCCTTGCCCTCGGTCTCCACGCCCCATTCCTTGGCGATGCGGATCAGCTTGTCAGGATCCTTGACCTGATAGTTGCCGCCCTCGCGGGTCTGGTACAGGGTGTGCATGATCTCGCGGCCATGGTCGGAGTGGGTGGCGGAGCCACCGGCGGTGAAGCGCAGATAGTTTCTGCCTACGATGCCGTGAACATCGCAGCCGCAGATACCGCGGGGCGCCTTGGGGGTGATGCGGCAGGGGCCCATGGAGCAAATACGGCAGCAGGTGCCGGCTTCGCCGAAGCCGCAGTGGGGGGTCTGGTTCTTTGCGCGCTGTTGCCAGGAATCCGCGCCGACCTTGATGCCGTTTTCCAGCAGAGCGGCCGTGGCAGCTTCCATCTGTTCCACCGTGATTAAACGATCCCAATCTTTCAAAGTGTAATCCTCCTAACGGTTTTTTCGCCGGCCGCCGCAGCGCGGAGACCGGCCTGCTTATCATATCTTGAGTTGCCCTAAAGGATGACGGTTCCTCCCACCCTCATCTTTGTCACCACTTTAACAAAGTATTGGGCGCTTGTCAACAAGGGAAATCAAATTTCCGTGACATTCTTGGAAATTTTCCACGAGCTTTGTCGGCTTTCCAGAGTCGGGCGGCAGTTGTCCGCGACGTGTCGACAATTTACAATTTCTTCCAATTGTTTCCTCGTATGAAAACTGCCCGGGACGGCGAAGCCGTCCCGGGCAGTTGCTTATGCGGTTTTGAAATGCTTACTCGTTGCCGGGGAAGCTGGGGATGGTGGCGAAGCCCTTGGCCAGATCCTCGTCGGTGGGGATGTAGTCGCCCATCTCGCCGTCGTTGAACTTGTTATAGGCCACCATATCGAAGTAGCCGGTGCCGGTCAGGCCGAAGACGATGGTCTTCTCCTCGCCGGTCTCGCGGCACTTGACGGCCTCGTCGATGGCGGCGCGGATGGCGTGGCTGGACTCGGGAGCGGGCAGGATGCCCTCGCAGCGGGCGAAGTACTCCGCCGCCTCGAAAACGCTGGTCTGCTCCACGCTGCGAGCCTCCAGATAGCCATCGTGATACAGCTGGGAGACGATGGCGCTCATGCCGTGGTAACGCAGGCCGCCGGCGTGGTTGGCGGAGGGGATGAAGCCGTTGCCCAGCGTATACATCTTGGCCATGGGGCAGATCATGCCGGTGTCGCAGAAGTCGTATTTGAACACGCCGCGGGTCAGGCTGGGGCAGGAAGCAGGCTCTACGGCGATGATGCGGTAGTTGGCCTCGCCCCGGAGCATCTGGCCCACGAAGGGAGAGATCAGGCCGCCCAGATTGGAGCCGCCGCCGGCGCAGCCGATGATGATATCGGGCTTGATGCCGTACTTCTCCAGCGCGGTCTGGGTCTCAAGGCCGATGACGGACTGGTGCAGCAGCACCTGATTCAGCACGCTGCCCAGCACGTAGCGGTAGCCCTCGCGGGTGGTGGCGGCCTCCACGGCCTCGCTGATGGCGCAGCCCAGAGAGCCGGTGGTGCCGGGGAACTCGGCCAGGATCTTGCGGCCTACCTCGGTGGTGTTGGAGGGAGAGGGGGTGACGTTGGCGCCGTAGGTACGCATGACCTCGCGGCGGAAGGGCTTCTGCTCATAGGAGCACTTCACCATGAACACGCGGCAGTCCAGTCCCAGATAGGCGCAGGCCATACTGAGGGCCGTGCCCCACTGACCGGCGCCGGTCTCGGTGGTGACGCCCTTCAGGCCCTGCTGCTTGGCGTAGTAGGCCTGGGCGATGGCGGAGTTCAGCTTGTGGCTGCCGGAGGTGTTGTTGCCCTCGAACTTGTAATAAATCTTCGCGGGGGTCTGGAGCTTCTCCTCCAGACAGTAGGCGCGCACCAGCGGAGAGGGACGGTACATCTTATAGAAGTTGCGGATATCCTCGGGGATCTCAAAGTAGGCGGTGGTGTCGTCCATCTCCTGCTTCACCAGCTTGGCGCAGAACACGCCGCCCAGCTCCTCGGCGGTCATGGGTTTCAGGGTGCCGGGGTTCAGCAGAGGTGCGGGCTTGTTGGTCATGTCCGCGCGAACGTTGTACCAATATTTGGGCATCTCATCCTCGGTCAGATAGATCTTGTAGGGGATGTTTCTGTCTTTCAGCTCTTTCATGATGTTTCTCCTTTATATTCTATAATGTATTGATTTCTATTTACGCGAAATAGTCGATCTTCATGGCGTGCTTGACCTTGTCCAAGGTCTTGGCGGCTTCAGCCTGTGCAGCGTAGCTGCCCTTGCGCAGAATTTCCATGACAGCGGCGGGGTCCTTTGCCAGCTCCTGACGGCGGGTACGGATGGGCTCCAGTGTCTCCTGCAGGACGTTGTTGAGGAACTTCTTCACCTTTACGTCGCCCAGGCCGCCCCGCTCGTAGTGGGCCTTCAGCTCGTCCAGATTGGCGTAATCCGGCAGGTAGCGGGCAAAATGCTCGTCGGTGCAGAAAGCATCCAAGTACATGAAAACGGGATTGTCCTTGGTGTTGCCGGGGTCGGACACTTGCAGGTGGTTGGGGTCGGTATACATGCCCATGACCTTGGTGCGGACGTCGTCGGGATCGTCGGCCAGATAGATGCAGTTGCCGAGAGACTTGCTCATCTTGGCCTTGCCGTCGGTGCCGGGAAGGCGGAGACAGGCCTCGTTGTCCGGCAGCAGGGCGGTGGGCTCCACCAGCGTCTCGCCGTACAGCTCATTGAAGCGGCGGACGATCTCGCGGGCCTGCTCCAGCATGGGAAGCTGATCCTCGCCCACGGGGACGGTGTCCGCCATGAAGGCGGTGATATCCGCCGTCTGGCTGACGGGATAGGTCAGGAAGCCCATGGGGATGCTGTGGTTGAAGCCCCGGAGCTGGATCTCCGCCTTGACGGTAGGATTGCGCTCCAGACGGGCCAGCGTCACCAGATTCATGTAGTAGAAGGTCAGCTCCGTCAGCTCGCTGACGTGGGACTGCACCAGAATGGTGGATTTGGCCGGGTCGATGCCGCAGGACAGGTAATCCAGCGCCACCTCAAGGATGTTGTCCCGCACCTTCTGGGGATGGTCGAAGTTGTCGGTGAGGGCCTGCGCGTCGGCGATCATGAAGAACAGCTTTTCAAATTTGCCGCTGTTTTGCAGCGTGACGCGGTTGCGGAGGGAGCCAACGAAATGGCCCACATGAAGCCGTCCGGTGGGACGGTCGCCTGTCAGAATGATCTTTCCCATGATCGTTTTCTCCTTTTATGTGAAACTATTTTTGATAAAATAAAAATCTGTCCCATGGAAATTCTTCCATGGGACAGATTGAAAATACAAATCTGCGGTACCACCCACATTGACGCAAAAGCGTCCACTCTGCACGCACTATCATGCGCTCCGCCGGGGTAACGGCTGCGGCTGCCGTCGGGTATTACTGGCCGTTTCCGGTGTTCTCCCCGCCCTCGTAAGTCCATTCACCGTACATTCCGCTGCCACGCTCCCACCAAATACGCGGCTCTCTGAAAGGTTCCTGTAGGGGTACTCCTCTTACTCAATGGTTTGCTTGTTTGATTATGGACGTACTTTAGCACTTTTGGGGCGGGTTGTCAAGAGGGAATTTTTGATTTTTTTAAGTTGCAAAGGATCGTAAAACCGTTGTAGGGGCCGGCGTCCCCGACGGCCCGCACGGCTGCGGCGGCATTTTCCGATGAACGGCGGGGCGTCGAGGACGCCGCCCCCTACGGAGTTTTGTCGGCAGCCACTGCGGGCGGCGGGGTGTGGGCACCCCGCCCTACGGCCAACCACCGATAGAACCTCGTAGGGCGGCCTGCCCTCAGGCCGCCGCCAATCACGCGGCACTTTTCACAGCGCCCGTAGGAACTCCGGCTTCAGTCCCACGCCGGACAGGCCCGACTGCACCTTGTCCAGCAGCGCCTGACGGTCGCGGTTCAGCGTACCCTTCAGGGTCAGGTAATTGCTGGCGTGGTTCATGCGGAACACGCTGCCCTCGGAGTCGATGTGCTGCAGGAACAGCTCCGTCTCCTTCAACACCTCCACCGGGCTGAGCAGGGTAAACTCTCCGTCACGCACCCACTGCTCCAGCGGCGTGCCCCGCTCCACCATCAGGGTCAAAAGGCCGATATACTCCGGCTTCATGGCGCTGAGGGCCTCCGCCGTGCCGATGGCGTGCTCCCGCCACAGCTCCACGCTGCCAAGGCCGGAGATGGCCGTCACCGACAGGGCCATACCGCAGCGCCGGGCCTTCTGTCCCGCTGCCACGATGGCGGCGGCGCTGTGGCCCTTCCGCATCCGCTCCAGCACCGCGTCGCAGCCGGATTCCAGCCCCATGTAAACCATTTGCAGGCCCCGCTCACGCAGCAGCCGCAGGTCGTCCTCCGACTTCACCTGCAAGCTGGCGGGCGAGGCGTAGCACGTCACCCGCTGGCACTCCGGGAACAGGCCGTAGATCAAACCCAGGATCTGCACCAGATCGTCGGTTTTCCGCATCAGCGCGTCGCCGTCCGCCAGAAAGACACGCTCTACATGGCGGTACAGCTGGCGGGCCATCTCGAAATCCTCACGGATCTCGTTCATGGGCCGCATGGCGAAATGCTTGTCGTCGTACATATCGCAGAAGGCGCAGGTGTTGTGGCTGCACCCATAGGTCACCTGCACGATCAGGCTGTAGGCCTCAGAGGGCGGACGGTAGACTTTTCCTTTGTAACGCATGGTCATCACTCCTTTGCTGGTATTATGCCATAGTTTCTGCCGTTTGAAAAGCATATTCTTTTCCGGCGGCGCATAGGCTGTGGCATATCAACTAACGAGGTGGACATCGTATGGACAACAATTTCAACCGCGTGCAGCTTTGCGGCACGGTGGACAGCGCACCGGCGCTGAGCCACGTGAACCATGGGGTCTCATTCTACAAATTCACGCTGGCGGTGGAGCGGCTCAGCGGCCTTGCGGACAAGCTGACGGTGATCGCCGCCCAGCCGCTGCTGGAGAGCGCCGGTCTCCGGGAGGGCGACACCGTTACCGTGCGGGGACAGCTGCGCTCCTTCAACAACAAGAGCGGGCAGGGCAGCCGATTGGTGATCTCCGTGTTCGCCCACGCGCTGGAAAAGGGCGGGGACACGCCCTTCAACCTCATCCAGCTGTCCGGCATCCTGTGCAAGCCGCCGGTGCTGCGGCGGACGCCGCTGGGCCGGGAGATCAGCGACATTATTCTGGCGGTGAACCGCCGGTACGGGCGGGCGGATTATCTGCCCTGCATCGCCTGGGGCGCGGTGGCCCAGCAGGCGGCGGCCATGACCACCGGCGACCGGCTGACCATCGAGGGGCGGGTGCAGAGCCGTACATACACGAAAACCGAAAACGGCGTCTCCACCGAGCGCACCGCCTATGAGGTGTCCATCATGCGGCCCGCACTGCTGGAGGAGTTCCTGTTCTGACTTGACGTGTCCCCTCCCCCGCCGTATAATGGCGGGAGGAAAGGGGGCGGCGAAGATGGATAAGTGCGAAAGCTGCGTATTTTACAGCTATGACGAGGACTATGACGACTATATCTGCGAAATGGATCTGGACGAGGACGAGATGGTGCGGTTCCTCTCCAACCAGAGCAGCCAATGCCCCTATTGGCGTCCGGGGGATGAGTATCTGACGGCAAGGAAGCAGTGATCCGCGCCGGTATCGCTCAAAACAGCAAAAGCCCGGGTGGGGTACGCAATGCGTACCCCACCCGGGCTTTCATATGCAGAAGAAGCGGGAGAGAGAGATCACTTCTCCAGATACTCCAGCGCGATGCGGCTCATGGCCGATACGCCGGAGATCATGACCTTTTCGTCAAAGACGATCTTGCCGTTGTGCAGCGACACCTGATTCTCGCCGTGGCCCGCGTCGATCATCATGAAGGCGCAGGGCGTGCCGGTCAGCTTGCCGAAGAAGCTGAAGTCCTCGCTGCCGGAGAAGGGCTGTGTGATATAGCGCACGGCGCTCTGGCCCAGCTCGTCGGTGGCGGCCTTCTCCACCAGGTCGATCATGGCGCTGTCGTTATAGGTGGCGGCATAGCCCTCCTCCAGCTGCACCTCGATGTCGCAGGCGAAGGCGATACCGATGCCCTTGCAGATGCGGTTGACCTCCTCGATGGCGGTATCCCGTGCCGTGTCGCTGAAGCTGCGCAGCACCGCCACCATCCGCGCCTCACCGGCGGTGATGTTCACCGCGTCGCCGCCGGACATGGTACCCACCGTCAGCACGGCGGAGTCCATGGGGTCGATGCGGCGGGACACCACCGTTTGCAGCGCGGTGATGAGATACCCCGCGCAGGCGATGGCGTCGTGGGCGGTGTGGGGCGCGGCGCCGTGTCCGCTCTTGCCGTGTACGGCGATGTGGAACAGATCCACCGCGCTGGTGAAGTAGCCCTTGTACAGGTTCAGCGTGCCCACTGTGTCATTCTCGGAGGGGCAGACATGCTGGCCGAAGATGGCGTCCACATGGGGATTCTCCATGACGCCCGCCGCCACCAGCTTCCGTGCGCCGCCGGGCATGGTGTCCTCGCTGGGCTCAAAGATGAACTTCACCGTACCGGCGAAGGAATCCCGCAGGTGGCACAGGGTCTTGGCAAGACCCAGCAGCATGGTGGTGTGCAGGTC
>ENA-OUQC01001518-OUQC01001518.1-human-gut-metagenome-genome-assembly--contig:-NODE-1518-length-11865-cov-12.376207_pt1 | contig 11865 bp, 9 predicted proteins | sample MGYA00237942_ERZ548815 | MGnify/ENA primary metagenome ERZ548815 (study PRJEB26490, sample SAMN05194722) | human gut metagenome | biome: terrestrial biome; feature: human-associated habitat; material... | reverse complement strand
TGTGGACGTCCACGGTGCGGCTGTCGCCGAAGTAGTCGAAGCCCCACACCTCGTCCAGCAGCTGGTTGCGGGTGTACACCCGGTTGGGGGTCACGGCCAGATGGTACAGCAGCTCCAGCTCTTTGGGCGGCGTGTCCACCTTTTTGCCGTCCACCAGCAGCTCGTAGCTGTCCAGATCGATCACCAGCTTGTCGTACACCAGACGCTTGCGGGTATCGTCGGGGATCTCGCTGCGGCGCAGCACGGCGTTGATGCGGGCCATCAGCTCCTTCATCTCAAAGGGCTTTACCAGATAGTCGTCCGCGCCCATCTCAAGGCCGGTGATCCGGTCGGTGACGTCGCCCTTGGCGGTCAGCATGATGATGGGGGTCTTGCCCTTTTCCCGGATGTGGGCGCACACGGCCCAGCCGTCCATCACCGGCAGCATGATATCCAGCAGCACCATGTCCGGAGCCTTGGCGTCGTATTCCTCCACGGCCTTGCCGCCGTCGTAGGCAATGCGCACCTCGAAGCCCTCTTTTTCCAGATACATGCGGATCAGGTCGGAAATGTTGTGGTCGTCCTCCACCACAAGGATGTTGCGTGCCATATAGATAGCCTCCCAATGTGTCTTTTCTATTGATTATATCGAAGATGTGGGGTCTTTCCTGAACTTTCTGTAAACATGTGCAGGAAATAATAGCATAGTATAGCACATTTTTCAGCCGTTGTACAGTCCGATCATTACGCCGGTGTAGTACCATTGCAGGATCTCCTGCCAGTTTTTACCCTCTTTTGCCAGTTCGTTGGCGCCGTACTGGCTCATGCCCACGCCGTGGCCGTAGCCGGTGACGTGGAAGGTGATGGCGTCTCCGACGGCCTCCACCGTGAAGGCGGCGCTGCGCAGGCCGAACAGGCTCCGCAGCTCCTTGCCGGTGACGGACACGCCGCCCACTGTGGCGGAGGCCACCCGTCCGGCGTTGGTCAGCAGGATATCCTTCACCCAGCCGCCGCAGTCACCGGACAACTGGGCGTCGGCGTGAGCCTTGCAGAAAATGGCGCGGAACTCCTCGGCGGTGAAGGTGTTGACGCTGTAGTAGTTGGGCACGCTGTCCGCTTCCTCCGGGCTTTTCACACTGACAAGGTACGGCAGTTCCGCCGTCCATACGTCGCCGCTGGCGGCGGTGGAACCGGCGGAGGAGGAGTGGAACACCGCCATGATAGGCGCGCCGTCGTACAGCACCACCTGCCCGTCGGTGTCCGCCACCGCCTGCTGTACCTTGGCCTCATACTGGTCGAATTTGTCGCCCCATTTGACTCTGGCGTCCTCCTCGCTGAGCCACGCGGTGCAGCAGTTGGAGTCGGTGCATACGTCGGCGTTGGGGTGGGCGGCCTTCTCGCCGCCGGTCATGCGGTAGTAGAGATAGGTGCGCTCCGCCACCGCCTGGGCTTTCAGGGCTTCCTCCTCAAAAGTGGCGGGCATCTCGCCCCGCACCACGCCGGGCAGATACTCCGCCGCCGTCAGGGTCTGCACGGCGCTGCCGTCCCACAGACGCAGGGTGTGGGCGGCGTCGGAGCCGGTGCCGTCCTCCGGCGCGGCCTGCTGGGTTTGGATGGACTGGGGCGAGGTGTCCTCCCGCGGGGCGGGCTCCTCCGCCCGCAGCCACGGAGGCAGAAACAGCAGCATCAGCAAAAAGAGTCCCGCCGCGATGGTTTGTCTCATGGTCACACTTCCTTTCCACCTGACAGTGTAGGGAAAGGGCGGTGCGAAACCGGGGGAAAACACAGTTGTAACAAGGGTTGCGGAAATATTTAATACTTTTGTAATGGTTCCTTACGATGATTTTTAACAACCGTCGGGTATCTTAATACTTGCAAGAGACAAAAAACTTTTTTCATCAATCTTCCTGCCATAATAAGCCGAAGGCGTTTCGCCTTCGGCTCTATGGTTTATTCACCTGGCGAAAAGTCTGGCGACTTTTCTGCCAAAAGGATTGCGGCCGACTGCGCAGTGGAGCGAAGCGGAACAAGTGCCCTTGGGGTACGCGCGTCCTTCGGACACACTGGCGGCCGAGAAGTATTTTTCCGACGTACACGCCGCCGGAAAAATACTTTGAATTTTTCGCGTCTGCGGACGCGAACTCTGTGAGGCTTTTCATACCGGTCATTACACACCGCCTGCGGTTTCCACATAGAATGGAACGCGGGTGGTGTGCTGTTTTTTCAGCCGCTGCCGCGTAATCTGCTCTTTTCAGGAGGTTTGCCATGGCAACCATTACCAATCAGGCGGCACTGTCCTATAACGGCGTCACCACCCTTTCCAATATCGCGGTAGGCGAATTGGTGGAGGTGCTGACCGCCACCAAGACCGCCGCCGACACCACTTACACCGCAGGCGGCGTCAAGACCTTCGTCATCTCGCTGGTGAACTCCAGCGCGGCGGCGCTGACGGGTCTGACCGTTACCGACACGCTGGGCAGCTATACGTTCAGCGGCAACACCCTGTACCCCCTGACCTATGTGACCGGCTCGCTGCTGTACTACGTGAACGGTGCATTGCAGGCCACCCCCACCGTCACGGCCACCGCGCCGCTGACCGTCACCGGCGTCACCGTTCCGGCAGGCGGCAGCGCCATGCTGATCTACACCGCCAGAGTCAACGAATACGCTCCGCTGGGGGTGGAGGACAGCATCACCAACACCGCCACCATCACCGGCGGCGGGCTGACCTCGTCCGTTACCGCCACGGAGACCATCAACGCCTCCCCCGCGCCCCAGTTGGCCATCAGCAAGAGCATCAGCCCCACCATGGTGGCGGAGAACGGTACGCTGACCTATACGCTGACGCTGCAGAACCGGGGCAACACCGCCGCCGACGCGGGAGATGAGCTGGTCATCACCGACACATTCGACCCCATTCTCAAGAACCTGACGGTGCGCTTCAATGGTACCCTGTGGACGCAAGGCGTCCACTACACCTACGACGAAACCACCGGCACCTTTGCCACGGTAGTGGGTGCGCTGACGGTGCCCGCCGCCACGTTTACGCAGGATGCCGCCACCGGCGTGTTCACGGTGGATCCCGGCACCTCCGAGCTGACCATCACCGGCTCGCTGTAAGGCCGCAAGGGAGAATAAGAAACGAGACGGCCTGGCCGTCTCGTTTCTTAATGAGAAAAGAACGTTTACTCGTACACCCGGATATTCGTCCAACCGGACACGTCGCACTGACCAAGGCCATTGAATCCGGCGGCCACCACGGTCCCATCGTACCGCAGGCCCACAGTATGGCAGGTGCCGACATCCACCGCCGCAATGTCCCGCCAATCCTCCACGCCGTCATCCGCCCATCCGGACTGATAGTTTGTGTGCCACTCCACGGACATGGTAACATACCACAACCTTTTTGTTAAAGCTACTGCTTTTTGCAAAGAAATTCAGAAAGAAATAGGGATCGTTGCGCCGGTCTGCATTGCGACACGCACGGCAACCTGCTCCAGCTCTGCCTTGGGAAAACCTGCCCTTTTCAGCGCTGACAGCAGATTCAAAATACCGCAAAAATCAATGTTCTTGTCCTTCATGATAGTCTCCTTTTATACGTTTTCTGATGGCACAAACACGGACACTGTCAGACGTGGGGTGGGTGTGTGAGTGAGAGAAGAATCAGACGCAGGGAATGGATGAAAGCATAAAACGAAAAGGGGGAGAGAAAAGAAACCAGTGTCCGCGTTTCTGCCATCAGGCAAAAGCATTATGGCGGGGCCGCTCCAAGGCGTGTTGGAGCGGCCCCTGCCGTTTCCATCATTTGTTCAGTCCTATTCGACACTACTTCCCGGACTGGCGGGCGGTCAACTGGTCTGCGGCTGGCGCCGCACATGGGAATTGCACCCCTCCGAGGATCGCTCCGAGCTGCACCGATGTTTTGAAAGTATCGCTATGCAGAAGTACCATTATACTTGATCCTCTGTCCAAATGTATTTTGATCAAAGTGCATTTTGCTACCTCCATTCCGTCATTTTGAAAATTTCACAAATGACGGAAACGGCGGGCCGCGGATAAGCGGCAGCAGGCCAAAACTTACGAAGGGATAGGACTCGTCGTAATAATAGAGCCAAAATAAAACTACCAGCAGTTCATCTCTGGTCCCTGTCGATGTAAGCTCACTCTTGAAGTGAGATCGATGGTTCCAAATCTGAACTGCTGGTAGCCAGGTGGCTGGTTACCACCAGAAACTCACAGGGAGTTTCTTTCTAAAAAGGAATAGTATAATACCCTCTGGAACTGCCGTTTTTTTATAGGCAAGAGGGTGTGCAAGATGTTCTATCAGAGCCAAAAATACGACACCATTCGAGCATTTCAACATTTCTTTTGCTTCTGTACAATGTATGAAAAAAGAGGTGAACTGTCGGTGTCGAGAAAACATGACCAGCTAACAAACAATGTGGGAAGTACGCTGCGTACTATGCGTGAGGAGCGCAAGATGACCCGCGAAAAACTCTCTGAACGAGCTGAACTGGGACTGCGGCACGTGGCCGCCATCGAACTCGGTGAAAAGAATCCCAGCGTTGATACGTTGATTCGATTTGTTCGCAGCCTTGCCGCTCCGGCTGATCGGATATTCTATCCAGAGGCATACTCAGGTGACAGCGACATGGAGCTTATATCCAGGCTATCCGCGACGTGCTCACCAAAACAAAGGAAGATGATCATCGCGTTCATTGAGATGATGCTGGATCATGACGAGTTTGAATGAAGAAACATGGCATTCCGTTTGGGGTGTCATGTTTCTTTTTAGATAGAACGTACATCCGTTCCACAAAAAGGCTTAATTCTCTCAGCACAGCAGTGTAAATATCCGCAGGATTCCATCCGCTATCCATTGGGGTAATAGTGCTTCATATCGTATGGCTTAACCTCGCAGCACTTTTCCTACATAGCAAAGAAGCCCTCTTTCACCTTTGCAACGATGCCAGATCGGTATGATCAATCGAGGGGATATAAGGCCACAGCATATCTTTCTGTATGATCGGTCGAGAAATACTCTTTCCGCTTCATTCTATCAGATGTGCGGAAAAAGCAAGCGCCATCAGGCAATGAGCGCTCTCTGCATGTACTACTCCCGTAAAGGAAGAACTCCGCTTCCCGATACAGCGTCCGAAAGGCGGAGTTCTTTCTTTGTATCAGACTTCGTTCCAGTCCTTTACCTGCCGACGGAGCCAGTCGCACCAAGCGCCCACACCCTCGCCGGTCTTGGCGGAGATGGGGAAGATCTTCAGCCTGGGATTGCGCATATGGGCGTACTCCACCACCTTGTCCATATCGAAATCGAAGTAGGGCAGCACGTCGATCTTGTTGATAATCAGCGCGTCGCACACCGTGAAGATCAACGGGTACTTGAGGGGCTTGTCGTGGCCCTCCGGCACCGAAAGGATCATAGCGTTTTTCACTGCGCCGGTGTCGAACTCCGCCGGGCAGACCAGATTGCCCACGTTCTCCAGCACCACCAGATCAAGGTAGTCGGTGCCAATCTCCTTCAATCCCTGCTCCGTCATGCCCGCGTCCAGATGGCACATGCCGCCGGTGTGGAGCTGGATGGCCTTCACGCCCGCCGCGGCAATCTTCTCCGCGTCCACGTCCGAGTCGATGTCCGCCTCCATGACGCCCATGCGCAACTCGTCCTTCAGCGTCTCGATGGTGCGTAGCAGCGTGGTGGTCTTACCGCTGCCGGGCGAGGACATCAGGTTCAGCAGAAACGTTTTATCCTCCTTCAGCTGCTTCCGAACGCGCTCTGCCTCCCTGTCGTTATTGGCGAATACGCTCTCTTTTACTTCAATGATCTTGTATCGGTTCATCATATCGCCTCGATCTCCTTGATATTGATTTCATCGCCCCGGATCAGCCAGGTATCCCCACTGCCGCAATGGGGGCAGGTACGGCCCTGGGGCACGGTGGCATAGTCCTGCCCGCAGTTGCTGCAGTAGGTCACGGCAGAGATGGTCTCGATGCGCAGCTTGGCGTCGGGCATCAGCTCCGTCCGCTTCACCGCCCAGTCCCAGCAGTTCTCCAGCTCGTGGGGGATGGCGCCGGACACTTCGCCCAGCTCCAACGTGACGGAGGCTACATTTTGCAGCCCCTGCTCCTGCCCCACCTGCTCGATGGTCTTGATCACGTGAAATACGATCCCAAGCTCGTGCATATCACTTGCTCTTTCTGGCGGCGCGCTTGATCTTGAAGTTGCGCTTGATCATATAGGGCAGGATGGCCTTCATCTTGTCCTCGCACTTATACATGGTGCTGCATTCAGGACGCTCACGGTGCAGGTGGATGGCGTCAAAGGCGCACTTGGTGGTGCAGATGCCGCAGCCGATGCACTTGTTGGGGTCCACGATGCTGGCGCCGCAGCCAAGGCACCGTGCCGTCTCCTTCTTCACCTGCTCCTCGGTAAAGGAAACGCGCTCATCATGGAAGGACTTACGCAGCGCCTCGTTGTAGCCGATCTGCTGGCGGGGCGTATTATCGTAGCTGTCCACGGCGATCAGGGCATTTTCCTTATCCAGCTCGATGAACTGGCGGCGGTCACGACCCACGGTCAGCGTGGCGTGCTGCACCCAGCGGTGCAGGGATACCGCGCCCTGCTTACCGGCGGCGATGGCGTCGATGGCGAACTTCTGGCCGGTGTAGGCGTCGCCGCCCACGAAGATGTCCGGCTCAGCGGTCTGATAGGTAACGGGGTCGGCCTTCACGGTGCCGTTGGGGTTGAATTCCACCTTCGTTCCCATCAGCAGTTCCTTCCACTCCACCTTCTGGCCGATGCAGTACAGCACCACATCGCAGGCGGTCTCTTCGGTAACGGCGTCGTCGAACTTGGGGTCAAAGCGGCCCTCGGCATTCTTCACAGACAGGCACTTGCGGAAGCGGATACCGGCGCACTTGCCATCCCGCTCCACGATCTCCGTCTGGCCCCATCCCGCGTGGATGGTGATGCCCTCGCGCTCGCACTCGCCGCGGTCCTCCTCGCCCATGGGCATGTCCTCATAGCCCTCCAGGCAGTACAGGTCCACGCTGTCCGCGCCGCAGCGCAGGGCGGTGCGGGCCACGTCGGCGCCGATGTTGCCGCCGCCGATGACCACGACCCGGCCGCTCAGCTTGCCGCACTGGCCGCCGTTTACCTGACGCATGAAGTCGATACCGGCCTGCACGCCCTGGGCCTCGCCGCCGGGAATGTTCAGCCTGCCGCCGGACTGGAGACCCACGGCCACATAGAAGCCCTGATAGCCCTCCTCACGGAGCTGGGCGATGGTGATGTCCTTGCCCACCTCCACGCCGCAACGGAACTCCACACCCATCTCGCGGAGGATGTCGATCTCCGCCTGCACCACGTCCTTCTCCAGACGGAAGCTGGGGATGCCGTTCATCAGCATGCCGCCGGGGCGTTCTTCCTTTTCAAACACGGTGGGCCGGTAGCCCTTCTCCGCCAGATAGAAGGCGCAGCTCATGCCCGCCGGGCCCGCGCCGATAACGGCGATCTTCTCGCCGAACTCGCCGTCCACCTTGGGGATGACCTTTTCCGGCACAAAGCGGGTGGTGGCATCCAGATCCTGCTGGGCAATGAACCGCTTCACCTCGTCGATGGCCACGGCCTGATCCACCGTGCCGCGGGTGCAGGCATCCTCACACCGCCGGTTACAGATGCGGCCGCATACGGCTGGGAACGGATTCTCCCGCTTGATAAGCTGCAGAGCCTCTCGGTATTTGCCCTGCGCCGCCAGCTTCAGATAGCCCTGTACGGCGATATGAGCAGGGCAGGCGGTCTTGCAGGGCGCGGTACCGGTGTCGTGGCAGTTGACCCGGTTCTTGTCCCGGTAGTCAACGGCCCACTTCTCCGGACCCCACTTCACCTCATCCGGCAGCTCCTGCCGGGGATACTCGATAAAGCCATCCTTGGTACAGAGCTTCTGGCCCAGCTTCACCGCGCCGGCAGAACAGTTCTCCACACAGCGGCCGCAGGCCACGCACTTCTCCGTCTCCACTGCCGCCACATAGGCACTGCGGGACATATTGGGTGTGTTGAACATCTGGCTGGTACGCAGGGCATTACAGACATTGACGTTGCAGTTGCAGATGCCGAAGATCTTCTCCTCGCCGTCGATATTGGTAATCTGGTGGACGAAGCCGTTGTCCTCGGCCTTTTTGAAGATCTCCATCACCTCTTCATAGGTGATGTACTCGCCCCGCTGGGTCTCCACGATATAGTCGGCCATGTCGCCCACACCGATGCACCAGTTCTCCACATCGTCGCCGCAGCCCTCGCCCAGCTTGGCGCGGCTGGCGCGGCAGGAGCACATGCTCTTGGCGTACTTGCCCTCGTACTTATGGAGCCAGTAGGAGATCTTCTCCAGGCTGATGGCCTCGTTCTCCGTCTCGATGGCCTTCTCCACGGGGATAACGTGCATACCGATACCCGCCCCTCCGGGAGGCACCATGGGGGTGATCTTCTCCAGGGGCAGCATGGTCATCCGCTCGAAGAAGGCCGCCACCTCTGGGTGCTCGTCGATCTGGCTTCTGCGCATGTTCAGGAACTCGGCGCTGCCGGGCACGAACAGGGGCAGCACCCAGCGCTTTTCGTGGTTGGGGTTCTTGCCGTCCAGATTCTCCCAGTTATATTCCAGAAGGCCCAGCCAGGACATTTCATCCAGCAGCTTTTCCAGAGGCTCTCGCTCCATCTTGGTCAGCTTCATCATCTGGCCGATGGTCTTGGGCTTGCGGACGCCCATTTTCAGCGCCACATCCACCATCTCATCGGTCAGAACGCCGTCCAGACCCCAGTATTCCGGGTCGTCCACGGTGGTTTTCAGGCCGATGCGGTTGGTGATCATGGTGCCCAGCTTCAGCAGGTTCTCCCGGGGCGGCCGGTCGGGACAGGGGATCTCGAAGGGTAGCTTACTCTCATCCAGAGGGAAGTTGGTAGGCTTGCTGCCGTTGATATCGCGCATGGTCTCTCCTCCATCTGTCTTGCCCCTGTGATCTGCCTCATTTCAGACCGGAAAGGGGCATATTTTGTCCTTTATGCAGTAAAATAGTAGCAATTTTTGTCCACAAAATCCATTGACTATTCCCACAAAGTTATGCTATCATATTATATGGTCTTGGTCTGACCAGAGGAGTGATGGCATGGAATTTCGTGAGATCGTCGCCCCCTCCATCAAGGAGCTGTTCGTGCAGCAGCTGGAGGGCATGATTTTATCGGGCCAGCTGCGGCCCGGCGACAAGCTGCCCACGGAGCGGGAGCTGGCCGACGCCATGAAGGTCAGCAAAACGGTGGTACACGACGGACTGCGGGAACTGCACCGCCTTGGGTTTCTGGACATCGTGTCCCGCAAGGGCGTGACGGTGGCGGACTATGCCCAGACCGGCAGTCTGGACACGCTGATGGCCATCATGCGGTATCACGGCGGCCTGCCGGACAAAAAGACGGCGGAAAGCATCCTGAAGCTGCGGTACTACCTGGAGGGCCCGGCCATGGAGCTGCTGGCCGCCCACCACACACCGGCGGATATGGCGGCGCTGGAGGACCTGCAGCGTCAGGCAGAAGAGGCCGCGGCGCAGGATACTGCCGCCTTTGCCGAGGCGCTGTTCCGCTATCACCGGGGCGTCACCTTCCTCAGCGGCAACACCATTACGCCGCTGATCTTCAACGCCTTCACCCAGGTGAATCTGGAGTTCTGGCGGGAGTATGTGGAGAGCTACGGCGTGGAAGCGTGCCTTGACACGCTTCGGAAATTTACGGAGCTGATCCGCCAGCATCAGGGTAGGGATGCAGCGGCGCTGCTGCAAAGCGGACTGGAATTGTTTCGACAAGACAGGGTATAGCAGAAAGAAAAATCGATTATAAGAGATATCAGGAAACAGCACTGCACCTTTGAAAAGCCGCCCCTTGTGGGACGGCTTTTGCGTAAATAACACATTTTGCGCAAATCTGCGTAAAATATGCTATTTCTTTAGAATTCGGAAGGAACTGTTTTTTCCACCGTGGTTTTCAAATATGGCTTTTGCTATGATAATATGATAGAGTTAAAAAATTGCAGACAGGAGGAACTATGCGGAATATCTGGACGGTTTTCAAAACCGACGTCAAATCACTGAGCAAATGCTTTTTCGCCTGCGCCGTGGTGGTGGGTATCGTGCTGCTGCCCAGCCTGTACGCCTGGCTGAATATCTACTCCAACTGGGATCCCTACGGCAACACCGGCGGCATCTCCATTGCCGTGGTGTCCCTGGATCAGGGCTATACCGACCAGGACGGCGTATACACCAACAAGGGCGACGACGTGGTGGCGGACCTGCGGGAGGCCACCAGCATTAACTGGGTGGTCCTGGACAGCGAGGACGCAGCCCGCGACGGCGTCTACGCCGGCGATTACTACGCCGCCGTGGTCATTGATCGGGACTTCTCCTATAAGATGTACCACATGCTGACGGAGTGGACGGGCAAGCCCTCCCTCACCTATTACGAAAACGCCAAGAAAAATGCCGTGGCCACCAAGATCACCGATACGGCGGTGGAAAGCCTGAAGCGCACCATCAACGAGAACTATCTGGACGTGGTGGTGGGCGGCGTGATGACCCAGGCCAACCTGCTGGCCGCCGATCTGACGGAGGACGATCCGGAGACGGCGGTGAAGGGCGTATTCTATCAGGCCCGTGATCTGCTGGCGGGCTGCCGCGCCACCATGGATGCCTTCGAGGCGGCGGGCCGGACCGGCACGGCGGAAATTGATGCCGATAAGCTCTCTCAGACCATCCAGGACATCAACAGCCACCTGCCTGACGGCCAGCAGCTGCAGCAGACGGCGGCGGAGATCGACCGGATGGTGTTCACCGCCCTGGAGAAGGTCCAGCGGGCGCTGGACCTTCTCCAGCAGGCCGCCGAGGACGACAGTAAGCTGCAGGAGGCGCTGAAGGCTATTCAGGACGCGGCCGCCGCCATGGGCCGGCTGGGCGACCAGCTGACGGCCTGGGCGGACCGGCTGGACCAGCATCTGGCGGGCCACGCGGCGGCCAAACTGGCCCGGGAAATGGCCGAAAAATGCTACGCCCTGCAAGGCCGTCTGGCGGCGCTGCCCAACAATGAGGACATCCAGACCGCCATTCGGGACTGCCGGGCCATCGTCACCGCCATCGGCAATATGACCGGCAAGCTGACCCCCACCGCCAAGGAGCTGCGGGACGAGCTGCAAACTGTCATGGGACAGGTGTCCCGCACCATGGGCAGCGTCAAGACCCTCAGCGGCGATGCCCAGGCGGTGCAGGACGCCCTGTCCGATACCACCCTGGCCCTGGAGGACACCATGGCCCTGCTGCGGCCTGCGGCGGACAACCTGTCCCGATCTGTAAGCGAGGCCATCGACAAACTGCAGGATCTCAGCGACGAGGCGTACATGGACACCCTGCTGGACATCCTGAGCGGCGACCCGGAGGAGTACGGCCAGTACTTCTCCCAGGTGGTCCAGACCACCGTGACGCCGGTGTACCCCATTGAGAACTACGGCTCCGCCATGACGCCCTTCTACACGGTGCTGGCTATCTGGGTGGGCAGCGTCATCCTGGTGTCGCTGGTGAAGCCCCACGCCCGGAGGGACGGGCTCATCGACCCCACCCCCGCCCAGCTGTACTTCGGCCGCTACATTCTCTTCTTCCTGCTGAGCCAATTGCAGGCGGCCATTATCATCACCGGCGACCTGCTGATCCTGAAGGTCCAGTGTCTGCACCCGGGCCTCACGTATCTCACCGGCTCGCTGACGGCCCTGACCTTCAGTCTGCTGATCTACTCCCTGGCCCTGTCCTTCGGCGACGTGGGCAAGGCCATCGTGGTGGTGGTCATGGTAT